>Ga0315273_10002920_pt1 | contig 20441 bp, 19 predicted proteins | sample YL17G02_0_MG_FD_205753 | JGI IMG/M metagenome (GOLD analysis project Ga0315273, IMG submission 205753) | Sediment microbial communities from Yellowstone Lake, YNP, Wyoming, USA - YL17G02_0 | ecosystem: Environmental > Aquatic > Freshwater > Lake > Sediment | place: USA: Wyoming | collected... | reverse complement strand
GGTCTGCTCCATGTTGTTGATGTTGTATGCGCCTACCGCGAACTTGCCGTAGGCGACCTTGAACAGCTCCTTGGTGGTTACGATCATCGCCGGCTCCTATCCGGCCCTCTGGGCGTCCCAGTAGGCGTCGGCTTCTTCCTCCATGCGCTCCAGCCTGTCGTAGTAGTCCGGGAACTCCTTCAGATGCGCCCAGGCGATCTTGCCGGTCAGGAGCAGGTCGTCGCCGGTCACGTTGGTCTCGGGATCGCGGGCCCCATGCTCCAGTTCCACTTCCATCCCCATGAGGAACTGCTCGACATCGACGCCCTTCCAGTCCACTCCCAGACGATCGCCGACCATCCTGGCTTCGTCGAGCGTGAAGCGACTCGCACCACTCATGCGTTACCCTCCTCTTTTCGGATCATGCCTAGGCGCTCGTGCGAAGGAACTCCTCGATGACGATGGCCCGAGGAGGCGTCGCATCTCCCGCCCACTCGACGGCTTCTTTCAGCTCATACGAATTCGCAAAAGCGTCCGCGCGGTCGACCGTGTCCCACTCGAAGAGCGCGATGATGTTGTTCGGATCGGCGACGTTCCGATAGAGCGTGCCACCCTTCGAGCCGCTCCGCTGTCTCCGGGCCTCGTCGTCTTTATAAACCACCTCGAACCTGTCGTAGTTCGCCACATTGTGTTGGATCAGTACGTACGGCATGGCGCCCCTCTCCTTTCCTGCGGCATTCTATGTTCCGGCCGAACTCCGTTCCGGCCCTCGCGGCGAGGGCTATTCCGCCTACAGCGCCCTCAGGACATCACGAGTGGTCGTCACCCACCCCAGGGCGTTCTCGACATTCCAATCTGTCGCGAGCCGGTTGTGCTCCGGCCCCGAGTGGTTGCAGGCGTCGGCAACCAGGATCGGCCAGTAGTCGAGCAGATAACCGTGTACCAGAGTGAACTGGACACACACATTGGTCGCCACCCCCGTGTAGAGGCAGTAGCGAATGCCGTGGGTCTTGAGGATCATGTCGAGATTCGTACCGGCGAAACCCGAGTAGCGCTGCTTGCGCACCACGACATCGCCGAACTCGGGGGTGATCTCGTCCACCACCTCCTCGTCCCAAGTCCCCGCCGTGACGTACTTGCCCCAGTTCTCGGGCCGGCTCTTCATGAGGACGAGCCCCAGCTCTTTGTGCCAGTTAGGCGAGTCAGGTCCGCCTGAGTCGGAGTAGTCCTCGTTGTAGCTCATCTTCAGGTAGACCACTTTGACCCCGGCCGCGCGCAATGCCGGGAGGAGCCGGGCGTTGTTCTCAATACAAACAGGCGCACCCGATATGTCGTAGCCCGCCTCGTCGAACATCCCCCCTTGGCTGGCGAAGGCGTTCTGCATGTCGACGACGATGACCGCGGTGCGCGCGAGATCGACCTGGACCGGCTCGGGTCTCGCAGCGATCGTCGCCAGCCTCGACTCCTTGGACATCGCCCTCCCTTGATCAGTCATGTCTTCCTCCAGCATGAGGCCTTTCCGCACTCCTACGAATAGGGTACAGCTTTCCTAGCCTGGACCTCTCCTATCGCCACGGAGAGCCGCGCGGACGGCCCCGGCCGAGTCGACGGGCCCGTCGCTTCGAGCGCCCCGAGCACCTTCTCGGGGGTCATCGGGAGAGAGTGGACTCTGATCCCCACTGCGTCGTAGAGAGCATTGGCGATGGAGGGCGCGACGTTGGTGATGCCGGTCTCGCCGACCCCCTTGGCCCCGAACGGCCCGGTGGGGTCGGGCTCCTCGACCAGGATGATCTCCACCTCGGGCATGTCGAGCGAGGAGAGTATCTTGTAGGTGGCGAAGCTGTCACTGACCACCTTACCCGTCTGCCTATCGATGACCAGGTCTTCGGTCAGGGCGTAGCCGAGGCCCTGGGCCGCGCCCCCTTCGAGGCATCCCTCCACGGTGAGCGGATTGATGGCCCTGCCGATATCATGGGCTATCACCAGCCGGAGGACCTTGATGACACCCGTCTCGACGTCCACCTCGATCTCGGCGAAGCCCGCCTGGAAGTTAGGGCAGTGCATGACGCACTGATGCTTGCCGGTGGCCATGATGTGCTCGGCATCGGTCCCGTAGTCGTAGATCGCCTCGCGGGAGATGTCGGCCACGCTGATCGTGATGCCGGGGTCGGCCTTGGCGTAGACCATGCCGTCTCGCACGCCTAGCTCTTCGGGGAACAGGTCCATCCGGCGCGCGGCTCGATGGAGGATCGCGGCCCTGACCTTCTTGCCCGCGTCGAGCACCGCATTGCCGATGGCGTACGTGGAGCGGCTGGCATGGGTGCCGATGTCGAACAGGGTGACGTCGGTGTCTCCCGTCACCACCCGGATGTTCTCATACCGCAGGCCGGTCGCTTCCGCCGCGATCTGCGAAAGGGTCCCCAGGATGCCTTGCCCCATCTCGCAGGGGCTCACCGATAGTTGGGCCGACCCGTCCTCGTTCAACTTGATCACGGCTGTGGAGTGCTCCAGCAGGAACCCGCCGGCGCCGCTCGCGTGAGTCATGATCGACATCCCCACTCCGCGGCGGTAGCGGCCTTGCTTCTCGACCCCCCAGCCCTGCCACTTGTCCTTCCAGCCGATGGCCTCGGCCCCCTGCTCGACGCAGGCAGGAAGCGCGCAGCTCGTCAGGTTCTGCGGCTCCCACATGCTGGGCTCCCCCACGCCCTTGGCGTTCTTCAAGCGGAACTCCACCGGGTTCATCCCGCACTTCTCGGCCGCCATGTCGACCGCCTGCTGCAGGATGAACGAACCCTCGGGATTGCCGTAGCCCCGCATGCCGCTCGACGTGGGATTGTTCGTGTAGACCATGGTCGCCTTGCCCCGGACGACCGGCGAGCGAAAGACGCCCAGCGTCGACTGCATGTTCACGGCGCTGATCGTGCCGCTGTGGGAGAAGTAGGCGCCGGCGTCGGAGAGCACGTTCTGCTCGATCGCGTTGATGGTCCCGTCCTCGGTGACCCCGATCCTGATGGTCTGGCGCTGCTCGGTCCGGCTGTTCCACCCGTTGAAGTCCTCCTCGCGGGTGACCACGACCTTGACCGGCTTGCCTGCGACCTTCGCGAGCATGGCGGCGACCGGCTCGACGCCAAAGCTCAGACGAGCGCCGAAGCCGCCACCCACCGCCGGGGTGATCCAGCGGACGTTACCCTCGCCGATGTCGAACACCCGCCGGCCCATGGCCTTCTTGGCCAGGTGGGCGTTCTGGCAGGGCGACCACACCGTCAGCCTTCCTTGGGAATCCCAGGACGCGATAGCCACATCCGGCTCCATGTGGGCCTGCTTCTGGCGGGAGTTGCGCCCGGAGAACTCCACGACGTGAGCGGAGGCCGCCAGGGCCGCTTCGATATCTCCCCGGTTGAAGGGGTGATCGATGATGCCGGCTACGTTGTCCTTCCAACCGTCGTGGACGGCCGGCGCCCCGTCCTCGAGCGCCTCTTCGGGATCGAACACCGCCGGAAGCACCTCGTACTCCACCTCGATCAGATCGAGGGCGCGCTCGGCCGTGTACACGTCGACCGCGGCGACCGCCGCCATCCAGTCCCCGATGTAGCGGGCCTTGTCGGACAGGATGAACTGGTCCTGGTTCTCGCCCTCATAGGCGAAAGACGGGAGGCCCTCAGCCATCACCGAACGGGTGAAGCCGCGCTTGGGAACGTCGTCGTAGGTGATGACCGCCGCCACGCCCGGAAGCGCCTTGGCCTTGGAGACATCTATCTTCGCTACCCTCGCGTGGGCGTGGGGGCTCATGAGGATGCGCCCGATGAGCATGCCCGGCAGCGTGATATCGGCTCCGTAGAGGGCCGCACCGGTCGCCTTCGCCGCGACGTCCGGCCGGCCCAGCCGCCTGCCCACCGAGGAAAAGGCGTCCTCCGAAAAGGCGTCGGTAGTCATCGTCCACCCCCGTCCCTCATGGCGGCTGCCGCCGCTTCCACCGCGTCGACGATCTTCACGTACCCGGTGCATCTGCAGAGATTGCCGGCAAGAGCCGTCTTGATCTCGTCCCTGGTCGGCTCGGGATTCTCGTCGAGCAAAGCCTTGGTCGACAGGATCATGCCGGGAGTACAGAAGCCGCACTGCACGGCGCCTTGATCGACGAAAGCCTGCTGGATGGGGTCCAGCTCGTTGCCCTCCGCCACGCCTTCGATCGTCAGGATGCTCTTGCCCTTCGCCGTCACAGCCAGCGTCAGACACGAGAACGACGGTCTGCCGTCGATCAGGACGGTGCAGGCACCGCAGTCGCCGGCGCCACAGGCGTATTTCGTCCCGGTCAGTCCGAGCTTGTCGCGCAGCACGTCGATGAGGAGCAAGTGCGGCTCGATGATGACCTCGTACTCGTTGCCGTTCACCAGGAAGGCAGCGATCTCCTTTGAGCTAGCCATCACGCCTCCTTCCCGGCCGCCGCTCGCGCGGCCGCCTTCTCGAGGGCGTCCCTCACCAGCACCCGCACCATCTCCTTGCGGTAGCGCGCCGTAGAGCGGACATCGGAGATCGGGCACACGGCTTCGGCTGCCGCGTCGGCTGCCTCGGTTATCGCCTGGGCCCCGATGGCTCGCCCGGTCAGCGCTTTCTCCGCGGCCGCCGCACGCACCGGCGTCGGCGCGGCCGAGCCCACGGAGATTGCCGCCCGAGCACACACGCCGCCGGCAAGCGTCAGCATCACGGCTGCGTTCACCTTGGCGATGTCCTCGGAGGTCATCGACAGCTTGAGGAACGCGCCGGCGCTGCCCGCGGCCGGCGCCGGCACTACGATCTCGGTGACGATCTCGTGCGGGCCGACCGCCGTCTTGCCGGCATCCAGGAAGAACTGCTCGATGGGTATCTCGCGCTCCCCATCCCTCCCCGCGATCCTCATGCGGGCACCCAGCGCATACAAAGCCGGCGCCACATCGGAGGCCGGCGTGCCGACGCAGAGGTTGCCCGCCACCGTGCCCATCGCTTTGGTCTGGACCGACACGATGGAGCCTATGGCCTCGGCCAGGAGCGGCCATCTCTGCCGCACGGCCGGGGCCGTCTCCACCTGCCGCAGCGTGGCCAGCGCGCCGATGTGAAGCGCGCCGTCTTCAGCGCGGCCGCCTGCCGCGGCGGCCTGTCCCCCGGCGTCGGCGTCGACCCGCACGTGGTCCAATCCGCGCACTTTCTGCAGGCTCACCACTCTCTCCGGGACGATCTGGCGCAAGCGCAGCTTGAGCACCAGATCGACCCCGCCGGCGAGCGCCCTCGCCCGGTCGCCGTCCACCAAAGATACAGCCTCCGCCACCGTGACCGGCTCGGAGAACTCGAAGGGTAGCAAGACCCGATGCATCATCCCCCCTACTCGTAGTACTCCGGGCACGCCTTCAGCGTGTCGAACTGCTCCTGGTCGTGGCCGAAGAAGATCTGTCCTTCTTCCTTCTCCACCAGGTCGCGCACCCGCTTGAAACTCCACAACTCGCCCGCGGCCGACCAGGTGAAGGCGTGCGGGATGCCCGGGGCGTAGCCGTTGATCGGGATGTCGTAGTACATCCCACGGTGCTCGCAGGCCGAGAGGAACACCGGGCCGGTCTTCGGCAGCCGGACCATCACGTTCTGGAACCCCGGCGTGTGTCCGGGCAGCGACAGGATCTCCACATCCTTGCCGAGCAACTCGTAATCTCCGTCGATGGACATGAAGTCGAGCCCCGGCACCTCGAAGTACTTCCGCACATACATCCAGGTATGGAACTGCTCCACAGCGGGTTCGTCCCCGGGCCGCGGCGGAATGCCTATCCGGGTGGCGTATTCCTGCTCGGCCTCCTGCACCACGATCTTGGCCTTGGTGTTGGCGAATTGGGGCAGGTAGCCGGCATGCTCGCTCATGAGATGAGAGATGACCACGTAGTCGACGTCCTCGGGCTTGACCCCGATCTTGGCCAACTGGGCGATGGGGTTTTGGTCGGGAGCCTGCTTCATGTGGAAGCCCTCCGGGCCCTTCCGGTGAGGGAACCCCACCAGCTTTTCGAACCACTCGCGGGTGAAGCCCAGGTCGAAGACGACTTTCGCCTTCGGATGGTCGATGAAGAACTGGATGTTGCGGATGCCGAAGGGCCCTTCCTTGTATTCCTCCCCGGTGGCGTCGCAGGTGCCGAAGTGCCACAGGAACCCGTGCTCGGTCCACATCTGGCCGCAATCGAGGATATACAACTTCATACTCATGCTTTCTCCTTTGGGCTGGGCGGGAGCGTAGGCCTCGGCGTCGATATCAGTCTTTGAGGCAGGCGACGACGTCGATCTCTACCAGCATGCTAGGCCTGGCCAGAGACGCCGGCATGACAAAGGTGCTCGCCGGCGGTTCTTCGATCAGACCCGGCGCGTACTTCTGGTAGTACTCGTACTCGGTGGCCCGCATGACGTCGTAGTTCTTGACGTCCTTGAGATAGATCGTCGTCTTGACGATGTGTTCCATGGAACTGCCCGCCTCGTCCAGCGCGGCCCGTACCTTGTCGAGAGCGACCAGCATCTGCTCCTTGACGTCGTCCGAGGAGACGTCGCCCGTCTCCATGGTGCGCCCGCTCATGCCCGACAGAAACACGATGTCGCCTACCACGACCGAGCGGGCGAACTTCTGCTTCTGTCCCCCGTAGTAGAGCGGGTACGTCTTCTTCTTCATCCGCGGCTCCTGATCACGAGATCTGCTCGTCCATTCCTACGATCCGAAACGCTCTACGGGCGAACGGCCGTGTCTTCTGATCGATGAAGATGCGGTCGCGTTTCCACTCCCTCTTCAACTTGGCGCGCCTCTCCCCGGTGGCCTGCCTGTCTATGAGCTTGCCGGACTCGGCGAGGACCGCGCCGTAGTCGCGGACGGCGCTGTCCGCCGAAACAAGGCCGATGTCCAGGTCGTGTTGCAGGTAGTCGAGGTCCCGGTCGAGAGGGTCGCCATACCCGCCCCCTCCCGGCGCTCGGAAATAGAGAACGTCCCCCGGTAGGGCTATCTTACCCCCTGCCCGGTCGATGGGCGTCTCGCTCCCGTCTGAGTGGAGGATCTTGTTCTCGCCGTGCAGCCCGGGCATGCCGCCGAAGATCCCGTACGGAGGGATGACGCAGCGGTCGTTCGCGCCCCCCACCTCGCACTCGTGCCCCAACGGGCGCATGATCGTGACCCCCGACATGCCGCCCCGGAACCGACCGGGCCCCCCCGAGTCGGGGTAGAACGCGTACTGCTCCACCAGGAACGGGTAGCGGGTCTCGAACACTTCCATGGAAACCTGGGAGACGCTGCCGCCTATGCGGGGCCCTCCGGCGAGCTCGAAACCATCCTTGGTCGCCCTGGCTCCCCATGCAGTCGGGTCGGACCCGAGGTACCAGGCGTAGTACTCACCGGTGCGAGGGTCGAAGCCGCCGGCGATGTGCGCCGTTGCCGTCCCCGAGTCGCCCCCGATCACCTTCTCCGGGATGACGCGGGCCAGCGCTGCGCTCACCGTATCGATGATGCGCAGTGAGGTCTCGGTATTGCCGCTCACTACGGGGGCGGGGAACCGGGCGTTCACAACCAGTCCCTCGGGAGCGATGACCGTGACCGGACGATAGCAGCCGTGGTTCTTGGGGATCGCCGGGTCGGTCAGGTTGAATAGGGCGCAGTACGTGGCCGAATAGGCGACGCCCAGAACGCAGTTGGCCGGTCCCTTCACCTGAGGGTCGGAGCCGCTGAAATCTACCGTGATGCTGCTGCCGTCCACGGTCAGCCGGGCGTGGATCTTCACAGGCCGGTCTTTGTCGATGCCGTCGTTGTCCAGAAAGTCCTCGAAAACGTAGATGCCATCGGGGATCTTGTCGATCTCGGCCCGCATGAGCTGCTCGGAGCAGTCCATGGCCCATTCCATGGCCGCCGTCATACCGTCGGCGCCGTACTTGTCGAAGAGCTCGCCGATCCGCCGCGCTCCCAGACGGCAGCCGGCTGCCTGCGCCTGCAGGTCGCCCCAGGAGAACTGCGGTACCCGTACGTTGGCGAGGAAGAGATCCCGCACTCCTTCGTTGAGGACCCCGGCCGCATAGAGCTTGATAGGCGGGATGCGCACCCCCTCCTGGAAGATGCTCACGGTGTCGCCGGCGAAGCTGCCAGGGTGCATCCCTCCGATGTCGCCGTGGTGCCCTCGGGAGACCGCATAGGCGACCAACGCCCCCTCGTGATAGACGGGGGTGATCACGTCCACATCCGGGAGATGAGTGCCGCCCGGGAAAGGGTTGTTGTGGATGAGCACGTCCCCCGGCTCGAGATGCTCTTTGCCGAACCGGTCGATGATCGCTTTGGCGCTCAGCTCGAGCGCCCCAAGATGCACCGTGACCCCCATGGAGGAGGCGATCAGGCGCCCCTCGGCGTCGAGGAGAGCGGTCGAGAAATCCAGCACCTCGTTGAAGATGGGGTGATATGAGGTGCGCTTGAGAACCTCGGCCATCTCGAGGGGTACGGACTCCAGCAGGCTCCGCAGGACCCCGAGGGTGAACGCGTCGGACGTCATCGGATCACGCCTCCGCGGATCATGGCGCCAACTCCACTATCAGCGTGCCGAACCGATCCACCCTCGCCGTCTCTCCTGGGGGCAGGACCGTGGTGGTGTCCATCTGCTCGACGATCGCCGGCCCGGCGATCACGTTGCCCGCCGCAAGCCGCGACCGTTCGTAGGTGTCGCAGTCCACGTAGCCTCCGGCCTCCTCGAAATAGACCTTCCTCGTTCCTTTGCGCGCGGGGCCCGGGTCGGGACCGCCCGCGGCTATCTCGAGCATCTCGCCTCTCTCTCGGGGGCCTACGGCCGACGCGGATAGGGTCATGAACTCGACCTCCGATTCCCGGGAGTCGTGTCCGAACAGATGGAGATGCTTCTCGTGGAAGAGCAATCCGAGCTTGTCGACCGTCCGCTCGTCCATCCCCTCGATCAGCTCTCGCGGCACCTCGACCGGCACCTCGTGGGCCTGGCCCAGATAGCGCATGTCGATCTCGTAGCGAGTCACAATCTCCTCGGGCGCGAACCCGAGTTCCTCTATCTGCGCGGCCGCTTCCCTGGCGCTCTCCTTGAAGATGGCCTCCAGGCGGGCGGGGTCGGCCTGGGAGAGCCGGACGACGTAAGAACGATGGACATCGTAGCGGGCGTCGGCGGTGATCAGACCAACGGCCGAGAAGACTCCCGCGTTGAGAGGGATGACCACCCGCGGGATGCGGAGCTCCTGGGCCATGCGCACGGCGTGAATAGCGGCAGTCCCCCCTGATACCACCAGGGTGAAGTCCCGAGGATCGTGCCCGCGCTGAACGGTGACGACTCGTGTCGCCCCGATCATGTTCGCGTTCACCAGCCGGTAGATGCCGTGCGCGGCCTCGGCCACCCCCATGTTCAGCCGGTCGGCGATATTCTCCCTGATCGCCTCCCGGGCGGCCTCGGCGTCGACGGTCATATCGCCGCCCAGGTAGTAGTCGGCATTGATATAGCCGAGCACCAGGTCGGCGTCGGTCACTGTCGGCTCGTGGCCTCCCTTGCCGTAGCAGGCAGGGCCGGGCACCGAGCCGGCGCTGCGCGGGCCCACGTGCACTGCTCCGGCCTGGTCCACCGAGGCGATGCTACCCCCGCCCGCGCCGATCTCTACCATGTCCATCACCGGGACCCCCACGAAGTACATGCCGCCCAGCCAGGAGCGCGTCGTCACCTCGGGCCTGCCGTCCCGAACGACGCAGATCTTGGCCGTGGTCCCACCCATATCGAAGGAGATCACGTCGGGATAGCCAAGCGAGAGGCCGAGTTGCGCCGCCGCGGAGACGCCTCCCGCGGGGCCGGAGTCGATGGTGTAGACGGGCCGGGTGGCCGCCACGGCAGCCGACATGATCCCGCCGCTCGATTGCATGAGGTAGAGCTCTTTCTGAAAGCCGCCCGTCCTCAACCGGTCGCGCAACCTCTGCAGGTACGACTGCATGATCGGCATCACGTACGCGTTGACGGTCGTGGTGCTCAGCCGCTCGTACTCGCGGATGACGGGGAGGATCTCGCTGGAGATCGAGAGGCGCAGCCCGGGAAGAGCTTCCCGCAATATCTCGGCGGTGCGCTGCTCGTGCGCCGGGTTCATGAACGAGAACAAGTAGCAGATGACCGCGTCCTCGACGTCCTGTTTGCGGAGCTCTTCGGCGATCTGCCACACGACGGGCTCGTCCAGCTGCTTTAGCACGGTGCCGCGAAAATCGAGGCGCTCGGGAACCTCGAAGCGGAGCGGCCTTCGGACGAGAGGGTCGTAACCGCCAACGTAGTCCTGCGGCAGGTCCATCTGCAGGTTGTACATGTCGTCCGGGTTGTCGATGACCCGCTGTCCCCGCCGCAGCTCCAAGGAGTCGCGGAAGCCCTCGGTCGTGATGATCGCCACCCGGGCGCCCTTGTTCTCGATGACGGCGTTCACCCCAACGGTGGTGCCGTGGGAGAAGAAGTCGACCTCGCTCAGGTCGACGCCCGCTTTGGAGACCGCGTCCATGACGCCGTCGGACTGGTCGGCCGGAGTCGTGGGGGCTTTGGCCACGATGACTCTGCCCGCCTCATCCATGGCCACCAGGTCGGTAAAGGTCCCTCCGACATCTGCGCCGACGCGATAGTTCACTGTCATTGGACTGTGAGCGTCGACGTGATGTCGGGCAGAGGGGCCTCCGAGCCGGCCGGGCCTACCATCGCGGTGACCCGGGCGGTCACGTCATAGTCCCCGGCGGGGACACCCAGCGTGTCGTTCAGCACCACCGCGAGGGACTTGCCCGGCTCCAGCGGTACGGTCTCGACGGCCTGGGTGAAGCTCTTCCCGGCGCTCCAGGTGTATGCATCCACGTCTCCCTGGCTCAGAATGGCGTCGGCTCGCCGGCCGTCGGAGAACACGAGCTCAACAGGGGCTTGTCCCGTGTTGGTCACATCGAAGGCCCACCAGACCTGGTCGCCCGAACTTATCGGCTCGCTCACCGGGCTGAACCGCAGCCTTATACTCTGGAAACTGATGTCCTCTTCGACCCGCGGGATCCCCTGGACCTCGAGAACGCCCCCCTTGACGACCCCCTTGAGCGTCAGCCAGTAGTCCGACCACGTCGCCTCGGCCACGCCCGGCTGTCCGGCAGTGGAAGTGAGACCCACGAGGGCCGCCAGGTCGAGCCCTTGGAGCGGTAGCGTCGCCCCGCCGGCCTGGGGAGGGTAGGATTCGGCCAGCGCGGATGCAAGTATCGTCTGACCGCCGGTCGCCAGCACGGCCCCCCGGACGTTGAGCTCCTGGCCCTCCTCGGCGGCCAGAGCTTGCTCCACCGTCAAGACCACGCTGCTGCCGGGCCCGGTGGGAGTCCCGGAGCCGCCACCCGAGGGCCCGCCTGTGAACGCGAGCACAATAACCACCACCGCCACCACGACAAGGAGGCTGGCCGCGGCAGCTAGAACCATCGTCCTGCTTTTCACCCAACTGGGCACCGTTCTACTCCTGACAGCGCGGCTCTATATCACTCCGACGCCCGGCCGTCGGAGCCGGTCTCCAGGGCCCTGCCCATGGAGAAGCCCCGTCCCAGATTCTCTCCCAGGCCGTAGTACTGGTTCTCGCTCGGCCCCCACCAGATCGGCTGCACGAGTTCGGCGGTCGGCCTGCCCTTGGCGTCCAGACAGGCCTCCTCGACCTTGACGTCGAGGATCTCGCCGGCGAAGAGCGTATGGATGCCGAGCTCGGCCACATGGACCACCTTACACTCGAGCACGAAAGGGAACTCGCCCACATAGGGCGCTTCGACCAGATCGGAGCGCACAGGGGTGAGCCCGGCAGCCGCGAACTTGTCGGTGTCCCGGCCTGACGCCGTCCCGAAGTAATCGGCGGGCACCACCTGGTCCTGTGTAGGCAAGCTGATGGTGAATGCCCGACGCTGCATCAGGTTCCCGTAGGTGTATGTAGCCTTACGGACCGAGATGGCCACGCATGGTGGCTTGCTACAGCAGATCCCGCCCCATGCGACGGTCATGACGTTCGCCTTGCCGGCGGCGTCATAGGTGCCGACGACGAACACGGGCGTCGGGTAGAGCCACGTGCCGGGGCCGAGTGACTTCTTCATCCTTCCTCCCTACCAACGGTCGAGATGGACAAGGCCGGGATCGTACCGATCGGCCGGAGCGGGTCGCTCGGCAGGATACCCTATCGGCACCACTGCGAAGGGCATCACGTGCTCGGGCAATCCAAGAGCCGCGGCGATGGGCCGCATGCGCTCCTCGCGGGGATACGTCCCGCACCATACGGCTCCCAGCCCGGCGGCGTGGGCCGCCAGAAGGAGGTTCTCAGTGGCCGCCGCGCAGTCCTGCACCCAGAAGTCAGGACGCTCTTCGCGCTCCAGATCACCGCAGACGATCACCGCGAGCTGGGCGTCACGCGCCATCCCCCCGTAGGGGTTGGCGGTCGCTACCACCTCGAGAACTGCCCGGTCGCGCACGACGACGAACTGCCACGGCTGCTCATTCCCGGCGGAAGGCGCGGCCATCGCTGCCCGGAGCAGATCGGTGACGAGAGCGTCGGGGACTGGCTGTTCCGTGTACTTGCGGATGCTGCGGCGAGTCAGGATCGTATCCATCCACCCTCCGTCGGTCGGCGCATGATGGGCCGCCGGGTCGTGGCTTGCTGTCTTGGCCAAGGATACCCCGGGCAGCGGCAGTTCGGGAGCGCTCCTTTGTTGCCCGCAGACCCGTCCACCCTGGCAAGGGCGCGGAGTGGCCGGCAGGGAGTGCTACCATCAGGAGGAAAGTCCAGCAAGTAAGGGGAAAGGCATGGGTGGCGACGTCTATCCGGTCGTCCGTGTGGCGGCCGTCCAGGCAGCTTCGGTGTTCCTCGATCGCGAGGGCTCTATCGACAAAGCTTGCCGGTTGATCGCGGAAGCCGCCGCGGGCGGCGCCCGCTTGATCGCGTTCCCCGAAGGGTTCATCCCCACGCACCCCATCTGGTACCACCACCACCCGGCTACCGGGGCGATCGCCAACAAGCTCGCCGTCGAACTGTTCAAGAACTCCCTCGAGATCCCTAGCCCCGGCTTCGACCGGCTCTGCACCGCCGCGCGCGAGGCGAACGCGTATGTGGTGATGGGAGCGTGTGAGAAGCAGCCCGACACCACGGGAACCATGTACAACTCTCAGCTCTTCCTCGGGCCGGATGGCACTTACCTGGGCAAGCACGTGAAGGTCATGCCGACGGTCGGCGAGCGCCTGGTTCACACCGGCGGGTACGGCGACACCATGAAGGCCATCCCCACCGAGTTCGGCCCCATAAGCGGCCTCATCTGCGGGGAGAACTCCAACCCGCTCGCCGCCTTCGCCTTCATCGCTCAAGGGACGCGCATCCACGTGAGCAGCTGGCCGAACCACTTCCCTACGAGCGGCGATCCCATGAGGATCCGGGTGGCAGTCGACTCGCAGGCCTTCGCGCAGATGAGCAAGGCCTTCGTCGTCTCCCCCTGCGGGACCGTGGACGAGGATATGATCGCGAACCTGCAGGTGGGGCCGGAGGGAGAGGCCTTTCTGCGCAACCCCGACTGCTCCGGCGGTTCGGTCATCGTCGGCCCCAACCAGCGGGTACTCGCAGGGCCGATGGGGGCGGAAGAAGGGATCATCTACGCCGACTGCGACCTCGAGCTCTCCATCGCCACCAAGCTGCGCCACGACTTCGCCGGGCACTACAACCGGCCGGACATCTTCCAGCTGTGGGTGAACGAGCGCAGGCCGAGGTTGTACAACCCGTACCTGGACGAGGGGGGCGCAGCCCCGGTCACCCGGGGCTGCGCCCCCACAGACGACCTCACGGACGAACAGGCCTAGCTCAGCGCACCGCCGGCTTCGCCGCCGGCCCCGCTCAGCCGAGCACTTCCTTCACCAGGCCCTCGAACGCGTTCACGTACCGGTCGATGTCCTCGTCGGTGTGTTGCACCGACAACGTCCACTCCTCTTCGCGCCCCGGCGCCATGATGACGCCGCGGTTGATGTTGTAGAGCCAGGCCAGGTTGCAGAGCTCGAAGTCCTGATAGCGGATGAACGACTCGTAGTCGGTGATCTTGCCGCTTGCGAAGTTGACGCAGCCCTTGGACGAGATGCCGACGGTGTAGCCGGGGAAATCGTGCTTGGCGCAGACAGCGTCGCACTCGGCCACAAGGCGATCGTTCAAGTAGTTGAGGTGCTTGTAGGCGTCCGGGGTCATCACTTCTTCCAGGCTCGCCCGAGCGGCGGCCATTGAGAGCGGGTTGCCGCTGTACGTCCCCACCTGGTAGACCTTGCCGGTCTCGACCACGTTCATGACCTCTGCCGAGCCGCCGATGGCCCCCGAAGGTAGACCGCCCGCCAGCGCCTTCGCCAGTGTGACCATGTCGGGTACGACACCCCAGCGTTCGACCGCGCCCCCGGCGGCGGTGCAGATGCCGGTCTTGACCTCGTCGAAGATGAGCACGATGCCATGCTTCTTGGTGATCTCGCGAACCGCCTGCAGATAGCCGGGCTCGGGAAGAACGACCCCCAGGTTCATCATGGCCGCTTCCATGATCACGCACGCCGGCTTGCGGCCCTCGTGGATGAGGCGCTGGATCCGCGCTTCCATCATGGGGGCGTCGTTGAAAGGCACCGCCGAGGTCATCTCGATGACCGCCTTAGGTATGCCGGCGCCGTACGAGATCGACCTGTAGTTGTCGCGCTCGCCGATGTCGCCCCAGTCGGCGACGCCCAGGCTGACCATCACGTAGTCGTGGTGGCCATGATAAGAGCCGAAGATCTTCATCACCTGGTCGCGGCCGGTGAAGGCCCGGGCGATGCGGATGGCGTCCATCGTCGCCTCGGACCCCGAGTTCACGAAGCGCCACTTGGGCAGCCGGAAGTTCTTCGCCAGGTACTCGGCGACCACGATCGAGTCCTCGGTGGGCAGGGCGAACTGGGTCCCCAGCTCGCAGCGCTTCTTGATGGCCTCGATGATGGCCGGGTGAGCGTGGCCCTGCACCATGCACCCGAAGCCGTTGTGAAAGTCGCTGAGCTCCAGGCCGTCTACCGAGTAGATCTTGGAGCCTTTCCCATGGGTGAAGTACACGGGATAGGGATCGCGCATCTGGTAGCTGGAGGACACGCCGTTGACGAGCGATTTGGAAGCCCTCTTGAAGAGCTCGTACGACTTAGGAGTGGCATCCTCGAGACGCTTCTCTTCCCGCTCCGTCAGCTCGGCGATGCGCTTCCGGTCCACCTTCACCATCTCCGACGACATCTCTCCAACCCCCGAGTCTCGGTCTTCTAGATTCGCTTCCACAACCTCTCCATGATAGCCGCCCGGACACGCCGCAGGCACTCCAGCGAAGTCACGTCACAGCTCTGTGGCGTCTCCCTCCCGCAACAGGGACTGCGCTCCCCTGGCCAACTCGTCGCGGACTTCGCCGCCCGACGCCTTCCGGCCCATGACTTCCCATTCCCGCACCGAACCGCCGCGCTCCAGAGCGACCGGCGGCAACTCTCTCCAGCGCGTGATCCGGTACAGCGTGCCCTCCTGGTCCACAAGGGCCCCCACGGCCCACTCCGGCGCTCGGAAGAGCGGCCGGTGGGTGCGGAAGAGCGCTCGCTCCCGGTTGAACAGCCGGCCCACGTCAGGCAGTCATCTCCTTGAGCCCCCACGGGAACTGGTACTTCGGCATCATCTCGATGAAGGGATCCGGGTCGAAAGCCTCGGGCCCCAGCACGCCCCTGCCGCCCCAGACGCCGCTCTCAAGGAGTTCCCAGGCGATGACCGGGCTGACCGCCGTCTGCCACACCACCGCCTGCACCCCGTACTCCTTCATGCAGGTCTCGTTGTCGGCCACCTGGTAGAGGTATACCTGGCGCGGCTTTCCGTCCTTGCTGCCCTTCACCCACGTCCCAGCGCAGGTCTTGCCGAACATCTGGTCGCCCAGATGGGCCGGATCGGGGAGGGTGGCCGCCACCACATCGCGCGGCGCCACCCGCACGCCCTTGACGTCGATGGGGAAGCGGTTGTCCAGGCCGAGCATCTTGATGGTCTTGAGGACGTTGATGAACTGGTCGCCCAGCCCATACTTGAAGGTGACCCGCCTGCACTTGACCCAGCGGGGCACGAGCAAGACCTCCTCGTGCTCCACGTTCACGCACTCCACCGGGCCGATGCCTTCGGGAAAGTCGAACACCTCCGGCTCCGAGAACGGCTCGGTGGTGCACCAGCCCTTGCCCTCTTCCCAGACCACGGGCGGGTTCAGACACTCCTCGATGGTGGTCCAGATGGAGAAGTTCGGAGCGAACTCGTAGCCGCGGACCTCGAGGTTGGCGCCGTCGCGGACCCCGACCTCGTCGATCTCGTCGAACAGATGCTTCTCAGCGTACTTGGCGAACACGTCGGCCATGCCCGGCTCGACGCCCATGCCCACGAAGGCGAGTAGCCCCTTCCTCTCCCACGCGCCGGCCCGCTCGAACTGGTAGTCGCCTAGCTTGACGCCGCACATCGAGTAGGGGTCGGTGGCGTGAGGCGAGGACAGAGTCATGGCCATGTCCATGTAGTTGCAGCCGGCGTCGTACGCGGCGTCGAAGATCGCCTCGTTGAACACCGGGTCTACCGCGTTGTGGATCAGGTCGACCCCATGGCGCCGGGCCAACGCCTCGATCTGTTCCTCGTCCCCCGCGTCTATGAACTCGACAGGCATGCGGCCGGTGCGGTCCACCTTCGCCTGGACCTCTTTCGCGCGCTCGACGTTGTAGTCGGCGAGGACCAGCTTCTCGACCCAGGGCCTGTCCTTGCAGAGGACCGCTATGGCTTCGCCAACGCCTCCTACGCCCACCAGGAGAACCTTCATGTCTGTCTCCTCGACTGATTGACAGTTCTAGACCGGCTGCCGCTCACTTGACGAGTGCAGGGGCCGCGGCCGGCTCAGCCGCCACGGCGTCTTCATCAGAGACGTACGGATCGATATCGGGGATGCCCGGCTTGACGAATCTCTTCATGACGAAGTACAGGATGACCCCTACCACGATGGCTATCGCGGCCAACCAGATGGCCATCCACCCTTCCTCCGCCACCTGGCTGACGATGGCCACAGTAATGATCGCCGCCGGCAGGACGGTGGCGATGACCAGCCCGATCCAACCTCCGGGGATCTTGCTCCTCGGTATGTCCGGACGGATGAAACGTAGGCGCCACAACGCCAGGAACTGCAGCAGAAGCGTGAGCGAGTTGAGTAGAACGTCGATGACGACCAGAGCCGCAAAGGCGTTGAGCGAGAAGATGCTGAATATCACGCCGCATATCAGGATGGATATCCATGGCGTCCCGAACCTCCGGTGGACGCGCACGAGGGGTTTGGGCATCATCCCGTCCTCAGACATGGCGAACGGGATACGGGTCGCCGACACGCTGTTCCCGATAAAGAGTCCGATCATGCTGAGGATAGCCGCCACCATCATGAAGTTGCCGAGGAAACTCGCAAAGCCGCTGCCGGGACTCGTGGCGGTCTCTCCCACCGCTTTCGCTATGTCCGGAAGCCACCAACCCTCTCCACTGGTGGGGTCGACCCCGACCGCCTCCATCTGCTCCTGTGTCATGCCCCCCGCTTCGAGGACCGGTCCGATGCCCGCTCCCTGATCTTCTTCTTCGACGCCCCAGAGAAGGACTTTGTTATTGTCGCCCGCGCCCCCGTAGAGGGCGGCGACCGTCGGTATGGCGTACGTCGCGATCGCGGCGATCAGCACAAGCACCATCGCGAGCGGATAGGTGCGTTTCGGCTTGACGATCTCGTCCCCGGCCGAGGTGGGCAGTTCCCACCCCATGTAGTTCCACATCACGACGAAGAGGCCGACCGCGAACGCCCCGGTCATCCCCGTATCTTTCGGCAGGAAAGACATCTGGAAACTGCTGCCGTGGACCCCCCAGTTCCAGAAGCCCAGTACGCTCATGATCGCCAACGGGATCAAGATGATGGCCCCGATCCAGACGCTCGTGAGTCCGGCCAGACGCACGCCTCTTATCTGCAGGAACGAGATAGCCCAGATGATGACGACGGCTACCAACCACTGAAGAAGCCAGCCCGGGATGCCCCCGGCACCGTCGCTGATGGCGGGGATGAAGAAGCTCAGATAGGTGGCGCCCAGCACCGGATAGATGGCCACGTCCACCCAGGACATGACCCAGTTCATCCACCCGGTGAGGAATCCGAACAGGGGATTGAACCCTTCTTTGGTCCAGTAGTAGTAGCTGCCCTCGACGGGCATCATCGACTGTAGTTCCCGCACCATAAGGATGTTCGGGATGCTATAGGCGAAGGGAATCACCGCGATCAGCAGCAGCGCCATGCCCGCGCCCGAATAGCTGAACAGGGATTCGATGCCGAACGTTCCGCCGCTAATGGTGAAGTAGATGATCCCGAACAGGGGAAGCAGCGTCAGCGACCGCTTGAGCATCTGCCTCTCGGCACTTATCTCCTTCGCCGCTGATGACGTCGCTCCACCCTCCATGACCCCTCCTCAGTCGATTGTCTACCGGACCTGAGTCACACCATGCGCCTGCATCAGCCGTCCCTGCGCCGCCGCCGTCCCAGTAGCAGTCCCAGACCAACCAGGATGAGCACTACCGGCCAGATGTAGGCCCAATCCAACTCGAACAAGAAGACCAACGTCACAAACACGAGCAGAAGCCCGATCAACAGCGGACGCGCCACGTCTCCGCCGAACCGGCGACCGTTCGCGACGTACTGCCTCCAGGCACCGGCAAGCGATCCGAAGGCGGGGATGAGAATGAACAACGCCCACCAATTGTTCAGCGACCACCCGGACCACCAACCGAGGTTCTGGCCAAGAAAGACGACCCCGATGATGATGACGATGATCCCTATCAGCCATCCGCCCGCATGCCGGCCTCTGTGGGGAGGATAGGGAGGCGGCGTTGGAGAGAGCGGCGGCAAGACCTCGCCCCGGTAGGGCTGCGGCGGCGGATCGGGAGATGGCTGTCGCTCGGCGCGAGATTGCGGCTCAGGAACGTTCTGTTCGTCCACCAGTCGCCTTCCTCTCGGTAGGTTTCGAGCGGTGAATAGACCGTCTCATACTTCCATATCACTTGGCAAGGGGAGAACGAGCATGGCACTGTGGAGGCGCGCGCGGAGCCCGCGGCCGAGGGCGAGGGACGGACGTAGACCCCCTGTGAGACATTATCAAGGACTGGCTCTATCATGTGAGCATGCAAGAACCTCCTGCCTCGCAACCACCGCCGTCTCCGCCCCAGTCCCGGACTGCGCGAAAGGAGCGACGGGTCTACGTCCGCCGCTGGGCTTTGGCCGCCGTGATCGTGCTCGCGATAGTCGCAGCGGCGGCCTACGGAGCGTACCGCCTGGCCGCTCGGCCGGAAGTCGCCGCCGGCCCGGACTCGGGGCTGAAGACCTCGACCACCGTCGCGGTCGCCGGCCAGACAACGACCAGCCTGCCGAACACCACGGCGACTACAGGCGCCGTCGGGGCCAGCGGGGCCGTGATCACGGGGACCCCGACCATCCTGCCCAACCTGGCCCCCCAGCCTCTCGAGATCCAGACCGACCCGGACGGGGCGGACCTGACCATAACGCTTCAGGACAAGACCACCTTGACCGGGGTCACTCCGTTTTCCCAGGATGTTCCGGGAGGTGCGATTTCCGTCACGGTCCGAAAGCCGGGCTACAACGCAGCGACCCGGCAACTCACCCTGAAGAGCCCCGAGTCTCTCAAGATGTGGCTGGACCCCGAAGGGCAGCTCTACCAAAGCTTGGTGCGTTTCAAATGCGGGCGGCAGCCCAAGCAGGTAGCGTTCAGCCCCGACGGCAAAGAACTGTGGGTCAGTATTCTGGGCAACGGCGGCCTCCAGGTCTTCGACCCTTTCACCGGGGAGAAGATCGGCCAGGTCGACATGGGAGGCCGCGAGGCAGTCGAGCTGATCTTCACCCGGGACGGAAAGACGGTCTGGGCCAGCCAGATGTCCACGAGCACCATCTGGGAGGTAGACCGGGCGACGCGCAAGGTCAGGCGTCACTTCAAGTCCGGAGGCAACTGGACGAAGATTCTGCTGCTCTCCCCCGACGAGAAGACCCTTTACGCGTCCAACTGGTTGAGTAACGACGTCTCGGAGATCGATGTCGCCACCGGCAAGGTCAAGAGGATGATCAAGACCGTGGCAACTCCCCGCGGTCTCTACGTGACCCCGAACGGCAAGACCCTGTACGTCGGCGGGTTCGGTACCGGCCAGATACAGCGGATCGATCTGGATACCCTCGAGAAGAAGGTGCTCATCAAGACCGGCGGCTCGATGCGCCACATGGTGGCGGACGAGAGCAAGCGCAAGCTGTACGTGGGCGAGTTCGGTGACAGCGAGATCTACGTGGTCGATCTGGCCACCGACGAGGTCACCAAGCTCGCCGACTCCGATCAGCGGCCGAACACGATCGATCTGAGCCCGGACGG
>Ga0315273_10002919_pt1 | contig 20443 bp, 21 predicted proteins | sample YL17G02_0_MG_FD_205753 | JGI IMG/M metagenome (GOLD analysis project Ga0315273, IMG submission 205753) | Sediment microbial communities from Yellowstone Lake, YNP, Wyoming, USA - YL17G02_0 | ecosystem: Environmental > Aquatic > Freshwater > Lake > Sediment | place: USA: Wyoming | collected... | reverse complement strand
TGGAGAGGTACATCCGGCAACTTCTGGAGGCGTACCCGCGGCCGGAGATCAACATCGCCTGGCAGGGCGGCGAGCCGACCCTCATGGGGCTCGACTTCTTCAAGCGCTCCATCGAGTACGTGGAGAAGTACCGGAAGCCGGGGCAGAGCATTCTGCATACGATGCAGACGAACGGCATCCTTCTGAACGATGAATGGTGCGCGTTTTTTAAGGAGCACAAATTTCTCATCGGCCTCAGCGTGGATGGCCCCAAGGAGATGCACGACGCCTACCGGGTTAACAAGGGCGGCGCCGGGAGCTTCGACCAGGTGATGCGCGCCTGGGAAGTGCTGCGCAGGCACGAAGTGGACTTCAATATCCTGTGCACGATTCACGCCGCCAACGCCGATCACCCGCTCGAGGTGTACCGATTCTTTCGGGACGAGCTGCAGACCGGGTTCATGCAGTTCATCCCCATCGTGGAGCGGGCCACCGAGGAGCTCCTTCCCCTCGCCAACCTGGGCTGGGGTGATCGGCCCGGTGCGGACCGGCCCCTGTACACCCAGCGCGGCGGGCTTGTCACTGAACGGTCGGTCGGCGCCGAACAGTTCGGCCGCTTCCTCATCGCCATCTTTGAAGAGTGGGTGCATCGTGACGTCGGAAAGGTGTTCGTGCAGACATTCGACGTGGCGCTGGGAAGCTGGCTCGGGCAGCACAATCTGTGCATATTCTCGCCCACCTGCGGCGAGGCCGTCGCACTGGAACATAACGGCGACCTGTATTCCTGCGATCACTACGTCGAGCCCGACTATCTGCTGGGGAACATCCGGGAGACGCCCATGGTAGAGCTGGTTGCCTCGGAGAAGCAGCGCGCGTTCGGCCAGGACAAGCTGAGCAGCCTGCCCAAGTATTGTCGGGACTGCAATGTGCTGTTCGCCTGCTACGGGGAGTGCCCGCGCAACCGGTTCATCACGACCCCGGATGGCGAACCCGGGCTCAATTACCTGTGTGCCGGCTACAAGCTCTTCTTCAACCATGTCGACCCCGCGATGAAGATTATGGCGAACCTGCTTCGCCAGGGCCGCTTTGCCGACGAGATCATGCAGATGTACGCCGCGCAAGGCGCGATGCAGAGGACGGGAGGGACCAAGGTGGGCCGCAACGATCCCTGCCCGTGCGGGAGTCGAAAGAAGTACAAACACTGTCATGGCGGTGCTGTAACCGCCCCGGGTTCGCCGACCCTGCGAAAGGGATGACATGGGCAAAATTTGCCCGAGGCCCGAAGGGCCGGAAATGCATAGGCCCGGCCGTCAGGCCGGGATAGGAGTTAGAGTGGAGAAATGAGCGCCGAAGGCGCGGCACTTGATTGAATGAATCTCGCAGGGGTGCCGCGCCTTCGGTGCTCCTTGTAGAGGCAGCGTGCATATCCCGGCCTTACGGCCGGGCCTACGCACTGCCGGCCCTTCGGGCCTCTTGGCCTCTTCGAAATGGAGAGACAGAGGGCAAGAGGGGAATGACTGCATAAGAACAGGATGCGATGCCCGGCACCCGGGCCAGGAGGTAAGACAATGGGACAGAATTATCGGCACCACGCGATGGCTCTTCCACTCCTTGAAAAATATCGACGGGACCTACGAGCGGTACCGTGTCGTGTTGGGGAAAACACTTCTGGTCGGCCTCGAACTCCTGGTCGCCGCCGACATCATCCGGACCGTGGCCCTCGATTTGACGCTGAAGAGCATCGCGCTGCTGGGTAGCCTTGTGGCCGTACGGACGTTCCTGGGATGAACCTTGACCGTCGAGGTCGAAGGCCACTGGCCGTGGCAAAAGGGGAAGGAATCCGATCCTGGACCGGGGAGAGAGGCTGCGCAGAACACTGCCCCTAACGGGACAATAGGCGACTGAGGGTGAATCGGAAGCAGCTTTTCATGGACCTGGGGCGCACCCAGGCGCATATAGGGCAATTCTTCTTCTATTTGCGCTTGTCGGGGTCGAAATCGGAATCGGTTTCGGCCTTTTCGATACCGACTCCGATACCGACCCCGACCCCGAAATTTTCGGAGTCTGATGGTTTTTTGAAACAGGATGGATGAGATACAAGACAATCCAACTGAGGAAATGTCCATGAGCTGGATTCTCCGCTATCGATGCAGAAGTTTCCTGCGGTCCTCTCTGTGGGTAACACCGATTGCTTGCATGGCGGCGGCGCTCCTCGCAGCCCCCCTGATTCGCCTGATTGACGACCGCACGCATTGGACGTTGATGGGTTTCGGACCCGAGGGGTCGAGAGCTGTGGTCGGGGCACTCGCCGCATCGCTCCTGACCTTCATCGTCTTCGCCTTCAGCATCATCCTGCTCGCGGTCCAGGTCGCGGGCGGCCAGCTCTCGCCGAGAATCATCGCCCGGATATTCGAGACCCGTCTCATCAAGCTCACCCTGAGCGCATTCGTGTTCTCCTACACCTATGCGCTAGCGGCCCTAGGCCGGATCGAAGACCGTGTCCCTCAGCTTCCGGTGCTGGTCGCTATCCTTTCGAGCCTGTTCAGCGTCGCACTGTTCATTTACCTGATCCAGAAGGCAAGCCAGAGCTTCCGGCCCATCATCGTTCTCACCCAAGTGGCCGCCGACACCCGCAAAGTGATCGGTGCCGTGTACCCAAGATCGTTCTCGACGAGCAAAGGAGAGCACTCGGCTATCACTTCCACGCCGGCCAGGAGGACGATCGCACATGGCGGCCGTTCGGGTGTGGTTCTCGCGTTTGATGCCGTTGGTTTGGTGGAGCTTGCCGGGCGGGCGGGCTGCACGATCGAACTCATCCCGCAGGTGGGCGATTTTCTGGCCACCGGAGAAGACGTGTTTCGTCTGCACGGTGCCGGCACAGAAACGGTGAATGATGGCAGCCTGCGCACCTGCGTCGTGCTGGGTCCCGAACGGACCCTGGAGAACGACCCCGCCTTCGGTTTCCGCATCATCGTGGATATCGCGAGCAAGGCCCTCTCTCCGGCCATCAATGATCCCACCACGGGAGTTTTGGCGATTGATCAGCTTCATCACCTCCTGCATCTGCTCGCTCAGAGGGAGCTCGACACCGGCATCGTGCGAGATTCCTCCGGTGAGGCACGGCTCGTGTACCGCACGCCCGGATGGGAGGACTTCGTCACTCTCGCCGCGACTGAGATCCGTCTCTACGGAGCCACCAGCCCCCAGGTGACCCGGCGGCTCCAGGTGATGTTCGAACATCTTGTGCAGGTCGTGCCAGGGGAGCGTGCAGAGGCGCTGCGCAAAGAGATGGCGCTTCTCCAGCGAACCATTGACAAGAGTTTCGCGGACCCCGAAGACCGCATTATTGCCGCAGTCGGCGACCTGCAGGGCTTTGGCAGCCGGCAGCGCGACCCTCATCCTTGGTAATTGGGGATGCTCACCTGTTTTCGCTCTGGAAATCCCGACGGCCGCATGGGCGGGGTATCGATAACAGGTGAGCCTCCCCAATTTCCCCATCCTGATATCGGGAGGGGGGTCCTACCCAATTTCGGGGATACAGCAGTAAGTCCGCCAGCCCGGTCCACTCCCGAGGGGTGCAAAGATTGGAGCTCCCCCGGGGTGTTCAGTTGAGCTATCTCCACTTCTGGCTCGCCTTCCAACCCTCGATTCCGTTGTGCCAGGCCGATACCCAGGCATCGCAAGCCGATGCGAGCGCGGCACAGTCGCCCCTGCGTGCGGCTGCATTGACCCGGTCTTCGGCCTGCAGGATCTGAATGCCCTTATTTGAACCCCGGAGTATCCATTCCCACGCGACGGATCCTCCGGCGCCCTCGACCTCGCTCCACAATTCCGCGATTCGATTCGCGCCACGATTGACCAGCAATTTGCCGGTAGCCATGTCCGCTGGAATCCGGCTGTCCGTTCCGGCTCTTTCCTTTTCGCCGAGTACGTTTGCCGACACGGACTCGTCTGTTGCAGTACCCTTGCCCGCTTTCATCTGCCGCCAGAGTCCCAAGGCCTTCACCTCCTCATGTAACCATCTGAACAGATTCCATGCATCTGACGTCGGTTTGCTTTTTGCCGTGGACAGCGTGGACAGTGCAAAGTCTGAAATCGAAGTATGTTACAACCCTATTCGCTGATCAGGCTAGCCGGGCTGGGTCAATGTTGATCTTGGCAATGCCTAACTCAGAGGCGAGCACGGAACACAGGACTTCTTAGGTTTGCATTGTTACCACATTTATTACCACATTAATGTGAGGCGCGACACCCGGCCATTCCCATCGCGAAAAGGATGGATGCAAAGAAAGTCGAGAACCAGGCCGGCGACCGCAAGCAGTGCTGCGACTTGACGCTGGTTCAGCGCCGTGCGGTAACTGAGGCACAATTCCTCCTCGGGGGTGATTTGGATTTTTTCCTGGTTTGCGTGGATCCGGCTGAGCGCCCTTCCATAGCCGACTATCTCCTCTTCGGAGCGATCTCGCGGCCGGCTTTTCCCGAGCACCAGCGGCCGGAGGCGCGAGCGTTCTACTGTAACTCCTTCAATCCGGTTCGAGGATTCTGCACTCTCAATAAGGGCCATCTCCCGCAAGGCGCTGAGAACCCGCGGTGACTGTGCCTCGCGGCTGATCGGGACGACGCAGGCCGGTTACTCGGCGGACCATGACGCGATCATCGTGCACGGCCCCTTCGATGACTTCCGCCGGATCAAGTTCAAGGTGACCAATGCTCCCTTGAACTTGCAGCGCATGGTCGTCACCTACGACTACGGCGTGACCGGCTCCAACGAATACGGCGTCGGCGATATCAACGTGCGCGCCAACTGGGTTCCCTTTATCAACCGTAAAGTCGGCGTGATGCTTGGCTCCGAATTCAGCTTCAACACCGCTTCCAGCCCCACGCTTGGAACCGGGAAGAACACCATCGCCCCGGTGTGCGTCCTGGTGTTCTTTCTCAAGGACGGATGGTTGTTTGCGCCGGCCTATCAGGACACCGTCAGTTACGCGGGCGATAGTACGCGCTCGAATATCAAATTGGGCGCAGCGGATTTCTATCTCGTCAAGCTGACCAAGAGCAAGCGCAACTGGTTTATCTTCGATCCCACCATCATCGCCGACTACAAGAACGACCGCGTCTCGGGCACCTTCGAGTTCGAAGCGGGCCAGATTGTCGGCCGCATGATGGGCGGCATCGGCAGCATTTATATTCGCCCCGGCGTGGGCCTTGGCAGCAACCGCATCTATAACTGGAATATCGAGGTCGGTTTCAAGCTGATCGGCTTTTGATACAAAGCTGGGAGGGACAGGCTACTCAACATCGAAACTTACGGACGCAGGTTCGCCCTCACTTGTTGGCAAGCGTCGAGTATTGTCGGCAAGCCAGCAGGCGATCGTCAGCAGTCACTAGAGTCAAATCATAGACGACCGCGGTGGCGGCAATGAACCGGTCGGCAGGGTCCCAGTGCGCGAGATGCAATGCCATACTCCTTATTGCGACTTCGTGATTGAGTCCAGCCTCCTTTAGGGTAACCTTTCCCAGAGCCTGGCGCACCCAGGACTCCGCGTCCCCATCCACCATGATCCGGCCCTTGCGCGCCAGAGTGAGAGTTTCCCAGACGCTGATCGGCGATAACCAGATCTCGTTCCGCGGGTCTTTCAGTTCTTGGGTAACTCCTGGCGACAAAAGAGATGGCGCAGACAGGGCCCACAGCCAAATGTGAGTATCGAGCAAGAGCTTCACGGGAGCAACGCCTCCCAGTCGCTTTCCTCGGTGGCTGGTGAAATCACATCTCCCACGATTGTGGCTGTTCCGGCCATGCATCCGAGCCAGGATTGGGGTCGTGCCATCGGCGGCGGCGGAGTGACTTGGGCAATCGGCTCTCCCCGGCGTGTCACCAGGATGGACTGACCCGTTCTTTTTACTCGATGAAGCACAGCCAGACAGGTCGCTTTGAATTCCGAAATGGAGATTTCCGGCATCGGTTCATTGGCAACCATGACAAAAATATATCATGGTCACCGATCATGGTCAACTAATTCGGAAACCGAGTATACTCCCTTATTTTATTTCCTTTGACGAGGGACAACGCCCCCGCAGTCGACCTCGAAGGACATCTTTCTCCAACAGAACAGCAGGAAGCTCTCAAAGCGTGGGCGCGAGCAGGAGTTCGCGCCGCTGACCGATGCGGAAGTGGCCTTGGCGGAAGAGGCGTATGGCGCGGCGTTTTATGCGAATGCGGGGAGCAGCGACTGAGTTGATGGACAGAATCTCGGGTTTGAATCCTTTCTTCCTCGGCCTCGAGCCGCTGATACAAGCCAATTTCATAGTCCTGCTGCAGCAGAAACAAAGCGGCCTCCGTCAGGAGCGATATTTCGCGCGGCGAGCGACCCTTCGCCTTGGATTGCCGTCTCTTCAGATGGAACGGCCTCCCCACTGTCCATCTTCAATGTCATTCCCTTCAATGAGTTAAGCAATCATCGGCACTAGTGCAATTTCCTGGCATGAAAAGTGCCACGTTCATGAGTTATGATACAATACTATTCATTCTACATCTCGGGGCAAAAAATGAGCAATTTTCGTGCGCTGCAGAGTGCGCCACTGGCGCATGAGGGACTGCTTCGAAAATAGACATCGCGCATGGACTTGAGTCAATAAATAAGAAGAGTGGCGACACTGTAACCGATTGCTTTTGCCACGCGGAGGTCAGGATAAACATGATTGACGATACCCTGCCGGTCAATGCCCCGCCGGGCTTCCACCTGCTGGCGAAGCCGAGCGGGTCCACCTGCAATATCGACTGCACCTACTGCTTCTTCCTGTCCAAGGAGGCGCTGTACCCGAACGAGAAGAACCGGATGTCCGAGGCCACGCTCGAGGCCTACATCCGCCAATTACTGGAGTCGCACCGTACGCCCCAGGTAACCGTGGCATGGCAGGGCGGCGAGCCGACGCTGATGAAGCTCGACTTTTTCAGGCGCTCCGTCGAGCTTGTCGAAAAGTACCGCCGGCCCGGCCAGGTCGTGCAACACACCTTCCAGACCAACGGCATCCTTATCGATGATGACTGGTGCGTCTTCTTCAAGGAACACAAGTTTCTGGTCGGACTGAGCGTCGACGGCCCGCGCGAGCTCCACGACGCCTACCGGCTCGACCGCCGCGGACAGGGAACCTTCGACCGGGTGATGCAGGGCTGGCGGCACCTGCGCCGGCACGGGGTCGAATTCAACATCCTGTGCACGGTCAACGCCGCCAACGAGAAACACGGCAGCACGGTCTATCGCTTCTTCCGCGACGAGATGGGCGCAAAGTGGGTGCAGTTCATCCCGATCATCGAGCGCGCCACCGAGGAGACGCTCGAGCTCGCCAACCAGGGCTGGGGAGAGCAGCCCGGCCGCAAGCGCCTGCTCTACACGCAGACCGGCAACCTGGTAACGAAGCGCTCGGTCGGGGGTGAACAGTACGGCCGCTTCCTCGTGGATATCTTCGAGGAATGGGTGCGCCATGATGTGGGCCAAGTTTACGTCCAGCTCTTCGACGTGACGCTCGAGGCCTATTTCGGCCGCCATCTGCTGTGCATCCACGCCCCTACCTGCGGCTACGGCCCGGCGCTGGAGTACAACGGCGATCTTTATTCCTGCGATCATTTCGTCGAACCGCGTTATCGGCTGGGCAACATCCACCAGACGCACCTGCTGAAGCTCGTGGCCTCGCCCGAGCAACGGAAGTTCGGAGATGACAAGCGCGATACGTTGACCCCCCAGTGCCTGCGCTGCGAAGTCCGGCCCCTGTGCAACGGCGGCTGTCCGAAGGACCGGTTCGCACTCTCGCGCGACGGCGATCCGGGCCAGAACTACCTCTGCGCCGGCCTGGAGCTGTTCTTCACCCACACCCGCCCGGCGATGGTGGCGATGGCCCGACTGCTGCAGCAGGGCCGCGCGCCCAGCGAAGTGATGGCGTTGACCGCTGCCGAGGACGCGAAACGCGGGCTCTATCAGCCCTGTCCCTGTGGGAGCGGCAGCAAATTCCGCTTCTGCCACGGCGACCGCGCGCCCGACTCGCCCTTCAGCGGGGTGAACCCCGCGAAGGCCGCAGAGCAGCAAGGGCGGAGCGCATAGGGAGTCATGACGGTGATCGGAACGGATTGTAGAGGAGGTGAAACAAAAGGTAATGGTGACTCCGTCAAGCCTGTCGGGGTCGGTATCGGTATCGAATAGAAAGTTCCTGGTTTCGGGCATGCGCAACCGCAGAATCGTTATCGGAATGGGTATCGGCTTCTGAGGATTGACATCTTCGATTCCGATACCGATACCGATTCCGACCCCGAAGGGTGTCGCCTTCGGCTTCTATTTTCAACGGAGGGAACAGTAATTGGTAAAGAGTGCAAGGGGAATGGTGAACATTAATCCAAATAAGTGACAATAGATCGGTGGAAGCGATCCGCGATCAATGATCAGTGTCAACCGATAACTGATTACTGATTACTGGGTCGCCGCCACCAATTCAAAACCAAAAGGAGTAAAGGGTATGGCAACTAAAAAACCGAACATTCTTATTATCTGGGGCGATGATATTGGCTGGTTCAATATCAGCGCCTACAACCACGGGATCATGGGGTATAAAACCCCCAACATCGACCGGATCGCCAAGGAAGGAGCCCTGTTCACCGACTGGTACGGCCAGCAAAGCTGCACCGCGGGCCGGGCCGCCTTCATTACGGGGCAGTCGCCGATCCGCACCGGCCTGACCAAGGTTGGACTCCCCGGAGCGAAACTCGGTCTCCAGCCGGAGGACCCGACCATCGCCGAAATGCTCAAACCGCAGGGCTACGTCTGCGGCCAGTTCGGCAAGAACCATCTTGGCGATCGCGACGAGTTCCTGCCGACCGTGCATGGCTTCGACGAGTTCTTCGGGAATCTCTATCACCTGAACGCGGAAGAGGAGCCGGAATGCGAGGACTATCCGAAGAACCCCGAATTCAAGAAGAAGTTCGGGCCGCGGGGCGTGTTGCACTGCTGGGCGAATCCGGACGGCACGCAGAAGATCGAAGATACCGGCCCGATGACCAAGAAGCGCATGGAGACCATGGATGAAGAGATCACGGCGGGTGCGCTGGACTTCATCGAGCGCCAGCACAAGGCCGACAAGCCTTTCTTCTGCTGGTGGAACTCGACCAAGATGCACATCTGGACGCATCTGAAGAAGGGAGTGGAGGGCAAGACGGGACTGGGCGTTTATCCCGACGGCATGGTCGAGCACGACCGTCAGGTGGGACAGCTCCTCGCCAAGCTCGACGAACTGGGGATCGCCGACAACACCATCGTGATGTACTCCACCGACAATGGCGCCGAGTCGCTGAGCTGGCCGGATGGCGGGACCACGCCATTCCGTGGCGAGAAGGACACCAACTGGGAAGGTGGCTGGCGCGTGCCGACCGCGATCCGCTGGCCGGGCGTCATCAAGCCGGGCACCGTCAGCAACGACATCTTCTCTCACCAGGACATGCTCCCCACTCTTCTGGCTGCTGCCGGAGAGCCGGACATCGCCGCGAAGCTCAAGAAGGGCTATACCGCCGGCAAGAAGACCTACAAGGTCTATATCGACGGGTTCAACCTGCTCCCGTTTTTGAAGGGCGAGGCGAAGGAGAACCCGCGCCCGGGCTTCCTCTACTGGGGCGACGAGGGCGACCTGATGGCGATCCGCTACGGCAACTGGAAAGTCCACTTCGCCGAGCAACGCTCTGAAGGAGCCGACGCGTGGCAGGATCCACTCACGCCGCTGCGGTGCCCGAAGCTCGTCAACCTCCGGACCGATCCCTTCGAGGAGGCGGATATCTCGAGCATGTTCTACTGGAAGTGGCGTATAGACCGCGTCTTCGCACTGGCGCCGGCCGGCGCACTCGTTGCCCAGTACATTCAGACCATGATGGAGTTCCCGCCGAGGCAGCGGCCCGAGAGTTGGAGCGTCGGCGACGTTATGGAGAAGCTTCAGCGCCACAAGGAAGCGCTGGAATCCGGTAATGCCGCTGGGGTGAAGTAAGCCATGCGCCGCTGCGATTAAGCAAGTTCAACCATGAAGTTCCCCCGGCGGACGAAGGGTCCGCCGGGGGTTTCCTCGGTAATGACCAGAAGCTCATACCGGTTGGGGGCACCATCGGGGTCGGCATCGGAATCGGTATCGGCTTTTGAGGATCGATGATTCCGACTCCGACCCCGATTTTCATTGGATTTTGCGATTATCTTCAAACCAGCGGAGAAGAAGCCGATGAAGAAGACCTTTACCATTTTACACACCAACGACATGCACTCGAGCTTCGTTGGGATGGGCCCGGCCGCGGACTACACCCCATTCATACTCAACGACGACACCACCCGGGGAGGCTACGCGCGCCTGGCCGGCTTGATCGCAGCGAGGAAGGAAGCGCGCAAAGATCAGGGCCCGGTGCTGGTGCTCGACGCGGGCGACTACAGCATGGGGACTCCGTTCGGTGCCGCCACCCGCGAGATTGGCGGCGAACTGCAGCTTATGTCCCTGATGGGGTACGACGCCACGACCTTCGGCAATCATGAATTTGACCTCGGGCCCGACGGTCTGGTCAAGTCGATCGACGCGGCAGCCAAGACCGGCCGGGTTTCGGCGGTGGTCGCCTCGAATACCCACTACACCGGGCAAGGCGAAACGCTGGCCGACCTCCAGCGCCTGGCCAGGGCCGGGGTGATTCGCCGCCACCTCGTGATCGAGCGCGGCGGCATTCGCTTCGGCATCTTCGGGGTGCTCGGCAAGGAGGCCATCTTCTACACCAGCGGCGGTGCGGTTTCGTTCTCCGACGGTATTGAGACTGCCAGGGAGATGGTAGAGATCCTGCGCGCGACGGAGAAGGTGGATGTGGTCATCGCTCTAAGCCACGGCGGCCTGGAGAAAGGGAAAGACGGACGCTACACCGACGGCGACGATGTGCGCCTGCCCATGGCCGTGCCAGGAATCGACGTGGTGATCGGCGGCCACAGCCACACCGAGCTGCAGCAGGCGATCATCATCAACGGTCGCACCCCCGTGGTCCAGACGGGGAAAGAAAGCAACAACCTCGGTGAACTGGTGATCACGCTGGACGGCGGCAAACTGACGGTCGAGTCGTACCAGCTTTACCCGATCGACGACACCGTTGCCGGCGACCGGGCCATCGCCGGCGAGATCGAAAAGCTCAAGAAGTCGGTCACCGAGGCCGTGTTCGCCTCACGCGGTTACGGCATCGATCAGCCACTGGCGATTGCGCCGCGGGACCTGCCCAACACGTTCACTGACATCCCTGCCGGCACGCTCCTTGCCAACTTGGTTACTGATGCCCTCAGAAAAGCCACCAAAGCGGACATCGGTTTCAGCGTAAACGGGATGATGCGTGCCAGCCTGATGCGAGGGAAGTCGGGCGTGCTCACTGTCTACGACGTGTTCGCCGTGGCACCCCTGGGCGCTGGTGTGACCGATCCCACGGCCGGCAGCGCGCTCGTGACCGGTTGGTTCACAGGTCTGGAGCTGAAGAATCTTCTCGAGTTTTTCCTCGTAGACAACCCGGCCCACCCCGGCGAGTATTTCCCGCGCACTTCCGGCGCACGGTTTCGCTATGACCTATCGCGTCCAAAGTTCGACGTCGTGACAGCCATCGAGCTGGGAGACCTGGATCGCAGTTACCGCGCGATCGACATCAGCGGGAAGGACGAGCGTTTGTATAGCCTCAGCTGCCCCCTGATGCTCGGCATCATCCTCGCGGGTATCCCCAAATACACAAAAGGCAAGTTGCCGCTCGTCCCGAAGAATAAGGCGGGACAGCCCCTCACATCGAGGGTCGAGGCACTCGATGCCCCACGACGCAGCACGGCACACCTGATGGCGCCGGCAGGCACGACGGACAAAGAGAGCCTCGCCACCGTGTCGGAGAAAGGCGTTGTCAGGGAGATCAAGGAATGGCAGGCGATCATGGATTACCTTCGCAGCCTGCCGGTCAAGACCAAGGGCGATCTTCCCATCATCCCGGTCGATGAGCGCGCCGCGGAGGTCCGGGCGATCAAAGTGGGCTGACGTGGAATGGAGGGAATAGAAAGAAACCGCCTACAGCAGTATGCGGAATGGATGTCGCATAACTCGGGGTCGGGCTCGGAATCGGTATCGGAATCGAAGATGACAATCCTCAAAAGCCGATCGCGATTCCGATCCCGACCCCGACGCCGATGAGCATGTGCGCAAAGGGTATCATGTGGTTCCTCATGAAATTGGAGAGAAATCATGAGCGTCCCCATTTTTCAATTCCATGGAGTCCCACAATCCGGTTAACGGTTCTGGCGTCCCCACAATTTCCGCGCCGGCCTTTGAGACCAGCGGCGCCGGTCCCTTCGACCGTTGGCCGACAGGACAGGGCTTCGAGTGCTTCTATGGTTTCGTCGGCGGCGAGACCCACCCGTACTACCCGGCCATCTATGAGGGCACGGCGCCCATCGAGCCGCCGAAGACTCCGGAGGAGGGCTATCACTTTACCGAGGACATGACCGACAAGTGCATCGGCTGGATTCAGCAGCAGAAGGCGCTGCTGTCGGAGAACTCGGTGATCGTCATCAAGAACAAGTCGCGCAGCGTGACGGCCAATATCGAAATGCCCAAGGGCACGAAGGCCGAAGGCACGATCATCGCGCAGGGCGGCAAGTTCGGCGGCTGGGCGCTCTATGCCAAGGGCGGCAAGCCCAAGTACTGTTTCAACTACATGGCTGTGAAGAAGTTCTATATCGAGTCCAGCGCAGAGATCCCTGCCGGTGAGCACCAGGTTCGCATCGAGTTCACGTATGACGGCGGTGGTCTGGGTAAAGGCGGAACCGCCACGCTCTACATCGACGGCAAGCCTGTCGGCAACGGCCGGATAGACGCGACCGCGATGGCCACCTTCTCGCTCGACGAAACCACAGACGTCGGCGAGGAAACCGGCACCACGGTGGCGGAAGATTGCCAGCCGCCCAACCGTTTCAACGGCAAGATCCGCTTCGTGCAGATCGACGTCGGTCTCGACGACAAGGACCACTTCCTCTCGAACGAGGAGCGCTACCGCATCGCCATGGCGCGGCAGTAGACCTGTTCGGTGACCGGCAGCCCAAACCGGGTTGCCGGTCGCTGTTGATCGCTGGCTTCGAATCATCAACCAGGTAGAAAGCAGCATTCCACCGCCGCGCCTCATCGAGGGGAATACGCTCAGGCCTATACCTTGATATATCCTTTAATTCTGGCATATACTTTGGTATCTACCAAGTGAGGAGAAATAGCATGAGCCAGGTGGCCAAACTATTCACCAATGGCCGAAGTCAGGCGGTGCGCCTGCCGGCTGCGTATCGGTTCGATACCAAGGAAGTCTTTATCCGCCAGGACCCGGAAACCGGCGACATTATCCTTTCGCGCAAGCCGGCGACATGGGATGACTTCCTGGCAACGCTCAAGGAAGTCAAAGTGCCGGCCGGTTTCCTGGGCAAGAAAGAGCGAAATCAGGGAAGCCAGAATCGCGACCCCTTCAAGGGCTGGCGCGAATGAAGCGTTGCATGCTCGATACCAACACGGTGAGCCACCTGCTCAAAGGGCATCCCGCCGTCGTCAGGCGCGTGGTGGCTGCGCCCATGGCGGACCTTTGCGTCTCCGCTATCACCGAAGGCGAAATGCTTTTCGGCCTGGCGAAGCGGCCGGACGCCAAGCGGCTCCACGTCGCAGTCTGGGAGTTCCTGCGGCGCGTCGACGTGCTGCCCTGGGACCACGCCGTCGCGGAACATTACGGAACATTGCGGGCCGACTTGGAACGTCAAGGCAAGATCCTGGCACCGCTTGATCTGCTGATTGCCACGCACGCGCTGGACGTCGGCGCGGTGCTGGTGACAAACGACCGGACGTTTGGTCAGGTAACCGGCCTGCAAGTCGAAGACTGGACAGATTGACACGGTCGAGAAAACAATGAAATAGACCTTCATGGGCACCTTCTCGCTCGACGAAACCACGGACGTCGGCGATGAGACCGGCACCACGGTGACGGAAGATTGCCAGACGCCCAACCGCTTCAACGGCACGATCCGCTTCGTGCAGATCGACGTCGGTCTCGACGACAAGGACCACTTCCTCTCGGACGAGGAGCGCTTCCGCAGCGCCATGGCGCGCCAGTAGACCTGTTCGGTGGCCGGAACCGGCTTGCATGTCGCATAACTCGGGGTCGGGGTCGGAATCGGGATCAAACGGACAGAATTAACATCGGTTTTCCCATGGGCCAAAAAGAAGCACAGCACTCGACATTACCTGGCGTGGCCGAGGAAGTCCGGGACTTCTACGAGCGGTATCCCTACCCTCGACCGATCGACAGCCTCGAAAAATATCAGCGGCTCGGTGGTATGACCAAGTGGTGTTCGATGCATCCCAGCAACCAAGGAAGGAAGAAGAGTGTCGTAAACCTGTTGCGGACTACCGGCCAGAGAGCTCGAATTGAATCGGGGAATCAGGAATCCAAGGGCTGACTTATTTGATCTCTGAACCACGTCAACGGAGCAAAAATGAGAAATATTCTGAGCGGAGCATTGGGGAGATTCTTCCCCCGGTTTCAAAACCGCAAATGTGGATGGTCTTCCAAAGGGAATACGTTACGGCAAATGTGCGTGGTGTCGCTTTTTCTGGGGCTCATTCCTCTAACGGCTATGGCCCAGGGAAGCCGGACCCAGGACCACGATAAGTGGGAAGCTGCATTCTTCGGCGGCGGCAGTTTTCTGGGCGACAAGAATTGTTCAACCCCGGTCCAGGGTTCGAGCCAGGGGTCCTAGCGACTCGTGGGATTGAGATTCGGCGATGGCTACCTGCTGGGCGCCAGCATTACGGAAAATCGATCAGAGCATCTCGGTTTTAGGGCCACTTACACGTTTTCCAACCAGCCTATCAGCTATTCAAACCTTACCGATTCTGCGCCATCGCTCGGCCTGGGACATTCGATTCACCGCTTCTCATACGACATTCTCTATTATCCGACACAGCGACATCCAAAGGAGAGAAATCACGGAGGTCCCCATTTTTCAATTCCATGGAGTCCCATAATCCGGTTAACGGTTCGGTCGTCCCCACATTTCCACCTCTCGAGCGCGCCGCTCGACTTCGTGCCGAAGGCCGGATGGAAGTAACCAGTCGCGCAGGACAAGCGACAAGTATCTTTTGCATGGACCGAGTCATGGCACGCCCGCCATGAGCAGAGGACTACCATCCAAACCACAAACTAAGAAAGGAAACTTAGCTGCGTATGGAGTGGATGCCCCGGGGGCGTCACTGCTCGAACGGGTTCACCAGTTTTACGCCTGCCTTCTTGAAATCGCGCATGTTCCGCGTGGCAATTGTGAGGTTGTGCTGGAGCGCAGTGGCCGCTATCATTCCATCCAGCAGCGGCATCGTCTCCCCTTTCTGCTTCAAGTCCACGACGAGTTTGGCCCAACGTCGGCTGATCGTGGCGTCCCAAGGAAGGCAGTCGATGGTCTGCACGAGTGCTTCAAACCACTGCTCGAGTTGTCTGCGCTTCCTCCCAGGCGGAAGCGCAAGGATGCCGATACACAGTTCGCCCAGAATGATGGAATCCACGACTAGGCTTCTTTCGTTAGCGCTCAACCAGTCGAGGACCTTGCTGTTGGGCGCCGGCTTCGTCGGGTCGCTGAGCACGTTTACATCGACGAGGTAAGTCATCCGAGTTTTAGAACCTCGATGTCGTCTGTCGTTTCGCTGCGATCCATCGGGTTAAACCAACCTTTGACCGGGCAAGCGAGCAGCAGCTTCACTAAGCCTTCATTGCGCCGTTGCTCCTCTCGCTTCAGCCGGTATTCGCCGCGGTCGATACGTTCGACTTCGAATCCTTGCCCCGGTTCGATGCCATCCCGCCGCCGGATTTCGGCAGGGAGAATGATCTGGCCCTTCGTGGAAACGGTGGTTCTCATAGGTGTAAGATACTGTCTTACTCGCTTACTGTCAACGCAGGACGGAGGCGGAAGCCCAGGAAGTTCGGGCGGCGATTGCCGCGCGGATGCAGGAATGCCGGTTGGAGCTTCATCCGGAGAAGACGAAGATTGTCTACTGTAAGGATGATGATCGACGAGGAAACCACCCGAACGAGAAGTTTGACTTTCTCGGATACACGTTTCGGCCGCGCAGGTCGAAGAATCGTTTTGGCAAGTTCTTCATCAACTTCAGTCCGGCAATTTCTGACAAGGCGGCGAAAGCCATGCGGGCCGAGATTCGGAGCTGGAAGCTGCACTTGCGCAGTGATAAAGCGATCGAAGATCTGTCGCGCATGTTCAACCCGATCATCCGGGGTTGGCTCCAATATTACGGGCGGTTTTATTGCTCGGCGCCTTATCCGCCTATGCAGCAATTGGATCGCTCGCTGGGCCGGTGGGCCTATCGGAAATACAAAAAGCTACGTGGTCATATGCGGCGAGCAACGCACTGGGTAAGGCGTATCTCACGTCGGGATCCCGGGTTGTTTGCGCACTGGCATATGGGCATGCGGCGTGGTTCCATGGTGGGAGCCGTATGAGCTGAGAGGTTCAAGTACGGTTCTGAGAGAACGTAGGGGTGAGATTCCCCTGCGTTACTCACCTCCCGCATTGCCTCAGCCAGGTGGATCTTCTCCGGCCAGGAAAGACTTGCCTGTCGTTTTTGCCATTCCGACTGTCGCTCCAGCAGTTGCCGAATGTCACTCATCCAAAAACCTCTTGTTAAGACGTTGCCAGGCTTCTCCAAGTCCATGCCTTTGGGCCAGAGCCTCAATCCGTTGGCGCGTCACGCTTGCACTCTCGAGCAAGGCGAGTATCCGAGCCATGTCCTTTGACCTTCCCGTCTCCAGGGCAATCGTCGCGAGATATTCCGCGCTCACAACGCGGAGCGGAACCTTTTCGAAAACAGCCGTGTCAGCCTGCTCCATAGCTTCGCGCGTAAGGGAACGGAGAAAGTGGATGTGGTTATCGCGCTCAGCCACGGCGGCGTGGTGAAAGACAAGGATGGCCGCTATACGGGCGGCGAGGACGTGCGCCTGGCCAGCGATGTGCCGGGTGTCGACGTGGTGATCAGCGGTCACAGCCATACCGAACTCAAGGAGCCGATCCTCGTTAACGGCCGCACGCCCGTGGTCCAGACCGGCAAGGAAAGCAATAACCTCGGCGAACTGGTGATCACCCTGGACGGCGGCTGGAGCACCTTCTGGCTGGGCAAGAACCACAACGTCGTCGAGACGGACTGTTGCCCGGGCGGGAGCCGCCAGCAGTGGCCGCTAAACAAGGGCATCGACCGCTTCTATGGCTTCCTGGGCGGAGAGACCAACAACTGGTATCCCGACCTTGTCGAAGACAGCCGGTTCATCGACGCGCCTTACACCCCGGAGGAGGGCTATCACCTCTCCAAGGACCTTGCGGACCACGCGTTGCAGATGATCCGCGACCAGAAGGCCGGCATTCCCTCGCGGCCGTGGTAAATGTGGTTCTGCCCGGTCGCCAACCATGCCCCGCACCATGCCCCGAAGGAATACATCGACAAGTACAAGGGGAAGTTCGACGACGGCTATGAGGCCTATCGCGAGTGGGTCCTGCCGCGCATGATCGCCAAGGGCATCCTGCCGAAGGGCACACAGCTCACGCCGCTGAATCCGCTGCCGGGCGATGTGGCGAACCCGGGAGACTTCGTGCGTCCCTGGGCTTCGCTCACCGCCGACGAGAAGAAGCTCTTCTCGCGCTTGATGGAGGTCTACGCCGGGTTCTCGGAGTACACCGACGCTCAGGTGGGCCGCATCATCGACTATCTGGAGCAGAGCGGTCAGCTCGAAAACACGCTCGTCTTCCACGCGGCAGACAACGGAGCTTCCGGAGAAGGCAGCCCCAGCGGCTCGGTCAACGAGAACAAGTTCTTCAACGGTTACCCGGACGAATTGTCCGAGAACATGAAGCTCATCGACAAGCTGGGCGGACCGGACACCTACGAACACTACCCGACGGGATGGGCCGCCGCCACCTCGGCGCCGTTCAAGATGTTCAAACGCTACGCGGAATACGCGGGAGGCACCTGCGACGCCATGGTCATCTCCTGGCCGAAGGGCATTAAGGCACGCGGCGAAGTGCGCAACCAGTATCACCACTCCGCCGACATGGTCCCGACCATTCTGGAGGTCTGCGGGCTGGAAATGCCTAAGGTATACAAGGGTGTGGAGCAGTACCCACTCTCCGGCGTCTCGATGCGCTACAGCTTCGACGCCAAGCCGGATGCTCCGACAACCAAGAAGCGCCAGTACTACGCCATGCCGGGTACGCGTGGAATCTGGCGGGACGGCTGGAAGGCTGTCGCCATGCATGCCCGCATCAGTGGCAAGGGCAACTTCGACAAGGACGTGTGGGAGCTCTACCATGTGGACGTGGACCGCGCCGAGTCGAAGGATCTGTCGAAGGAGCATCCCGAGAAGCTTCTCGACCGCATCGTCGCTATGCTGACGAGGCTTGATCAGCGGGGCTACACAGTCGTAGAGCATCCCGCTGGCTATCGCGTCGGGAGTATCGATTCCGATATCGATTCCGACCCCGAGACGAAAAAATTCCGGATTTCTCGTTGTTTGGCGCGCCATTAGATAATTTCTACATATAGAGCCCTGGAGAAAAAGCCGTTCTCAGTACTCATCACTACGATATGCCTGTTTGCCGGCTTCGAGCGCCGCTCCCAGCTGATCACGCTACTGCTGCAACAGTTCCTTGCCGCGGTCAATCAAGCCGCCGGTTTTCGCCGCCACATCTTTTGTGCGGTCGGCGATAAAATCCGCGCTTTCGCGCGTTTTCATGGCGATCAGTTTGCGCGTTTTCTCACCGCTGCGTGGCGCCAGTAAGAGAGCAACGGCCGCGCCAATGAATCCTCCAAGAATGAGAAACAGTGCCTTTTCTCCAACCTTCGAATCTTCCGCCATAGGCCTCCTTGCTTTGATGGGAACATCCTTTGCATCTTAACCATAAACAATGGGAATTATCAAACTTGAAAGCAGAGTCGTAGGCGGAGCCGGGACACTGTTTCCACAATCTCAATGTCTTGTTCTTCAACGAGTTAAACAATCATCGGCCCCGAGCAATTTTCTGGCATAATTAGTGCCAGTTGTGTGAAGGGTGATCCATCTCGTACTGAGGATTATCGCCGATGGGCGGTAGTAGAAAGAGAGGGTCGAAGGGCGAGGAATCATGAGCGGACCGGCCGCCCAAACCGGGCTGGGGAACATCTTCCATGGCTTTACGAAGAATCAATGCACGGATCGGTGGGATTAACCCACACTGGAAGGACAATAAGATGAAACCGTTTAGGGTACAGATTACTGAGTGCGCTGGCGGTTCTTCTCGTGCTGCCGTCTTCGACCGCCGCACAGAGCGCCGACGAACTGGCGAAGCAGACGCAGAATCCGATTGCCAGTCTGATCAGCGTTCCGCTGCAAGCCAATCGGGATTTTGGCCTGGGTAATCGGGGCGCCGCCCGCACCCTGCTCAATTTTCAGCCGGTCATGCCCTTCGCGCTCAACCCGAGCGCGAACATCATCCTGCGGGTCATCATGCCGGTGATGTCTCAGCCGGCGCCCGACGGGACGCGGATCAACGGGCTGAGCGATGTCGTGGCGACCGCGTTATGAGGGGACGCTAGCGGGAAAGACGCTGTCAAGGAGATCAAGGGATGGCAGGCGGATCATCTTCGGGGTCGGGGTCGCAATCGGAATCGGGATCGAAGGGGGCCATCCTCAGAAGCCGATACCGATTCCGATCCCTACCCCGACGCCGACCAACACGCTGTGCAGTCCCCAAGTCCGAGGCACCGGCCTTGAGAGTTCGGACCTTCTATGGGCTGTTGGTTGTTTTGCTCCTTGCGGGCTCTGACTTGCGGGCACAACAAACCACGGACGATCTCAGAAAGCTGGCGCGAAACCCGGTGGGTGACGCAGTCAGAGTCCCCATGGTGGAAAGCATCAGCTTCGATGCCGGACCCTACGATCGTACCTCGCATTCTCTCCAGATCCTGTCAGTCATTCCGTTGCAGATAGCCAAGAACTGGCTGCTGATACCTCGCATCGCGGCGACCCCGGTGGCTTACCTGCCCGACGTGACCCAGGCCGGCGGCGGCAGTACTGGCATCGGAGACACGGTTGCGACTTTCTTCATTACACCCGCTCATACCGGGAGACTCATCTGGGGTGTCGGGCCATCGCTGCTGATTCCTACCGCGACCGACGCCAACATTGGTGGGGGCAAATGGGATTTGGGTCCTTCGCTCGCGGTTTTGGCACAGCCAAAATGGGGATCCGCTCTGGTGGTCGTGCAAAACATCTGGTCGCTGCCTGTGAACTCGCGGCGATCATCGGCGCATCAGATGCAAATCGAAACCTCCCTCTCCTATAACCTGCCGCACGATTGCTATGTCTTCACGGCGCCGACCATTTACGCCG
>Ga0315273_10002918_pt1 | contig 20446 bp, 15 predicted proteins | sample YL17G02_0_MG_FD_205753 | JGI IMG/M metagenome (GOLD analysis project Ga0315273, IMG submission 205753) | Sediment microbial communities from Yellowstone Lake, YNP, Wyoming, USA - YL17G02_0 | ecosystem: Environmental > Aquatic > Freshwater > Lake > Sediment | place: USA: Wyoming | collected... | reverse complement strand
CGCGGTGTTCAAGGCCGTCTGTCCGCCCAGAGTCGGCAGCAGGGCGTCGGGCCGTTCCCGCTCGATGATCTTGGCCACCGCCGCCGGGGTGATCGGCTCGATGTAGGTCCTCTCGGCGAACTCCGGGTCGGTCATGATCGTCGCGGGGTTGGAGTTGATCAGGACAATCCGGTAGCCTTCCTCGCGCAGGGCTTTGCACGCCTGCGTGCCGGAATAGTCGAATTCACACCCCTGACCGATGACGATCGGCCCGGCGCCGATGATTAGGATGGTCTTAAGGTCGTTCCTGCGCGGCATGTTGAGCGGCCCTGGCGGCGTTTCCTGGACATCCTGCTGGCGACAAATCGCATCCGTGCACCCTATCACAGAACGTCCCGGCGAAAAAGGAGCTTGGCTGCTTATTCGCTGAAAAAGCAGCACTTATCCGCCCCAGTCCCGCCGCCCCGGCAGTACGAACGAGAAGACAGCGGGATTCGGCGTTGGACTGAACTCAGCCGAGGTCCTGGATTACAGAATTGCGGAGTTTCCCGTAATCTTCCTGTCAAGAATTCCGCAAGTCCTGCTCTCGTGCGACGTGTTCGGGATGCCAGCGATGTTGGCGGCAAGAAGGCCCGTCAGGAGAAGGTTAGTTGCCTTGGCACGGCAGACGTGTTGAGGTTGCGCCTGTGCCATGATCGGCGTCAGGGCACACCGGCGGGGGAACCGATCGCCTGAAGCCGACGAATCGCGCCAGAACCGCCACGGCAAGGACGGCTAGGAGCACATCCACCGTGGCTCGATAGCGCCAGTGCCCCGCCGAGACGACGGAGTTGGCCAGTATCGTCCCCCCGGCAGTCAGTATCACCATCCACGCCAGGAGAGACCGACGAAACATCGTCATCTCCACCACGGCCAGGGCCTCCAATACGATGATCGCCGCCGGTCTGAGGGCATGGAAGGCCCGTCGGAACACGGGTCGCTTGGAGACCACCTCTTGCGGCCTGGGCTTGCCCCCCGCCAGCCCACCGGTGAGATAGAAGGAGATGTTGGAAGCCGTGATCGCCAGGTAACGGCCGGGGTCTCTCCGGGCGTCCTGGGCGGCGATCCGGTAGAGGACGGCGTCGGCCTCCTCTGGCTTCAGCCCGTCGCGGTCCACGATGATCTGCCAGAAGACGTGGCAAAAGTGGGTCCAGCCGTCGTGGGTATCCAGGCTGTAACCCGCCGGTGGCGAGTATCGCCCCACGTCGGGCCACTGCCCGGCAAGTGCGTGCGCCAGTTGACGGTATTTCGGCTCCACCCCGTCGGTGCGATCGGGTTGACCTGAGTGTTGATATAGTATCAACCCCTTCGTACACGCCAGCGCGGGCTGGCCGAACAGGGCGTAATTGCGCGCCAACCACGGGGCGATGACCGCTCCCGCCATGACCGCCGCCACCGCCACCGGCAGGATCGCCCGGTGACGCATGACCGCCAGCCAGACGATCACAATCACAGGCAGCAAAACGGCGAATGTGGCCTTGATAAGCATCCCCACGCCGACCATCGCCCCAAGCGCCGCGGCCTGCGCCCAGGAGGCCCGTTTCCGCCGCGCCAGCCAGTCAGCCAGCAGGATTGTCCCCAGCAGCAACGAATGCAGCAGGTCCTCCCGCATCAGCTCCGCCCAACCGGTGCTGGATATCCACGGTGTAGCCAGCGCGACCAGCATGGCCGCCCAGACCAACCAGCGGCTGGTCATGCCGGTCAAGCGGACCACCAGCATGACGAACAGCACCGTGCCGACGGCCCCGAGCGTGGACTGGATGACCACCGCTCCCATCGGATGGACGCCAATGACCCAATAGCACCCAGCCAAAAAGGCAGGATACCCCGGCTCACGGTAACCCGAGGGGACGTGCGGCGGCTCGATCTTCGCCGAGATCATCCCGCTGGACAGGAGGTTTCTGGCCATGAGGTCGTAGCCCCAGGAGTCCACCGACTGATTCGGCTGGTGGTAGGCCAGCGCCGCGACGATCCGCAGCAGCGCTGCGGCGATGAACACCTTCACATAGAGATTGGCTCGTGGATTACTCATGTACCTGTATGCCGTTCTTGCCGAGTACATCGCCAACACCACAGACGCACCGCCCTGTCATGTCCTCCGCCGCCAACCGCGTGAACACACCTTTTTCTCAAGACATGCCCTGTTCGCTTCCGTTCGTGCCGGTTTGCCGTTCACCCTGTCTGCTTCCTGCTTGCGGCGTGGCTATCGTTTCACGTCAATCCGCACAATCTTGAAATACCCCAGGGTCGTTACCGTCCCGAAAAAAACGCTTGGATTGCCGTCTCCGGCGGCCAAGGCGATGTGGCCCGCGTCCCAGCCATGGGGTAATATCCCGTCCAGACCGATCCACTTCCCGCCCGCAAAAGCTCGCACCCAGGCGTGAGGGCCAAAGACACTGGTCTGGCCCGCAAACTCATCCACATAGGCCACGCCCACCACCACCTGGGCGGGAATCCCCGCCGCACGGCACATCGCCGCCGTCAGAACGGCGTGCTCCGTGCAGTCGCCCTGCCGACTGGCGGCCACCTCGGCTGCCGTGGCGTAGCCCACCGACAGGTCCTTGGTGGTGATAAAGCCGCGGACGAACGTCTCAATCCGCCGGGCGGCCTGGACGGCGTCGCGGGCGTCTCCCACGGCCTTTTTCGCCAGCGCGACGATCTCCGGGCGGTCGCTTTCCAGGTACCGCGCGGGTTTCATCGCCGCCAGGGCGGCCGGATCGTTGCCCGCGTAGGGAAAGCTCGCCCCGGAAGGATCAGGCGAGTTGCCGATGGTCACTAGGACGGTCCCGTCCGGCGATGTCCGCACGGTCTGCGCGTCCATGGCGGGAATCGTCAGCTTCTTTCCCTCCGACGGCGCCAGGTAATACGTGACGGACCGCACCGAGGACAGCCCCTCCAACCTACGCGGGCTGGACAGGATCACCTTACTGAAGAAGTCCACCGGTTGGTTGGGGCTTAGGGCCGCTTCGCGATTACAGGCGACGATCTCCAGGTTGATCCCCGCGGCGGAGGTGAGGGACTTCTTGTCGCGCCCCTGGTCGTCGACGAAGCTGGTCATCGTCACGGCGCCCGCGGAGGACTTCACGACGGTCTGGACCTCCGTCAGGCGGACCACGCGCCCCAGCAGGTCGACGTCCCTCTTAGGCCCGACGCGGACCTGGGCGTTCATCGCCGCCAGCGCGAAGGTGTCAAACGAGATGAAGGCGTACGTCGTGCCTTCCGCAAGCCCCTTGCGGAGTTGCAGGAGCCGCAGCCCTTCGTTCAGCATCGCCCCCGGGGGCCAGTCGATGAGAGTCTCCTGCGTCCTGCCGGCGGTGGTGGTCTTGACGCGGCACTTGCCCGACGGTTCAACCGTTCCCTCGACGGTCTGGCTCGTCAGGGCCATGTCCTGGACGGTCTTGAAGCCCAGCGGCCTGCCGTCGGTGGTCTCGATGCTGACCTGGCTCTGGCCAACGGAGATGGGAAGGATATCCCGCGTCAACGTGATCTCCATCGTGGTACGGGTGGTCACCTTGCCATCGGCGACCTTGCGCGTCGCCTCGGAGTGGCCGATCTTGGCCCCGTCGGCAAACACCGCATAATACTCCACCTCCTCTGCCGCCCCGGCAGCCCGTGCTTCGCAAAGTTGCACCGAAGCCCAGGCTGGCAGCAACGACAGGCAGAGGATGAGTCGTAACCGTTTCATGGCAATTCCCCTGTATCCCGGGAAGATCGTGCTCTCATTCCATGTAGAAATCTCGCAGGACCGCATTCCACTCCTCTCCGCTACGCACCTTTATGAAGGCCGCGCGGACCTTTGCCGGCCTGGGATGCATCCGCGCGTACTTGATACCGAACTTCCGCATGACCTTGGGCGTCTTTTGCCCGTAGATACCTTCCGCTCGCTGGAAGTGCCAGGCCAGTTGTTCGCGCTGCTCATCCAACGTCGGTTGGTAAGGCGGCAGGCCGACGGCGAGGTCTTGCACCTGGCGAAAGAACCACGGGTTGCCCAGCGCCCCCCGCGCCACGGCCACGGCGTCCACGCCCGTGGTCTCCAGCATAGCCAGGGCGTCGGCGGGCGCCATCACGTCGCCGGAACCGACGACGACCCGGCCGGGAAACCGCCGCTTCACCGAGGCGATGAATTGCCAGTCGGACTTGCCCACGTATTTCGTCTCCACGCTGCGGGCGTGCACGCAGATGCCCGCAACACCGGCATCGAAGGCCCCTTCGGCGATCCGCCAGAACGCCCCGCTGTCGTCGGCGCCGTGGAACTTGTGCCGCAGTTTGACCGTCACCGGTCGGTCTACGCCGCCCAGGACCGCGCGGATGATATCCAGCGCCAGTTCCGGCTGCCTCATCAGGTATCCGCCGCGCCGGCGGGCCAGCGCCTTGTTCACCGGGCAGGCGAAGTTGAGGTCGATCACGTCGAAGCCCATCTCGCAAAGCACCCTTGCCGCCGCTGCCATCACCTCGGGGCTGTTGCCGATGAGCTGCCCGGCCACGGGGTGGTCCTCGTCGCTGGTCTGTACCAGCCGCCGGCGAAGCTTGCCATCGACCAGCAGGCACTTGTCCAGCATCATCTCCGTGGTGCAGTAGGCCGCACCGTACCGCCGGCAGAGCAGACGATAGGCCAGGTCCGAATAACCCGCCAACGGCGCAAGGAACACCGGAAAGGCAATCCGCACCGGTCCAATGTTGATCGGCCTGAACACAAACGCCATGTCGAGAGTATAGTCGCCCTCTGGGTTTTCCGGTATTCCAGAAGGCAGCGGGATAGAGAAATCACGCTCCCTCCGGGCGGGCCTTCCGCTATGATCTGCCCATGCCTTCTGTTGGAACCCAAAAGCCGCCCAAAAGCGTCAGGCCACGGCACGGCGGTAGTGTCAGGGTGGCGTTGGTGTCGCTGGGCTGCCCCAAGAACCTGGTGGATAGCGAGAGGATGCTCGCGCTGCTGGCCGAGGGCGGGTGCGTGGTGGCGGCGCCCCTGGACCGCTGCGACGTGATCCTCATAAACACCTGCGGTTTCCTGGCCTCGGCCAGGCAGGAATCGCTGGAGGCCATCGCCGAGGCGGTGGGGCGAAAGCGCCGCGGTAAGGCCCGGCGCGTCGTCGTGGCCGGTTGCCTGGCCAACCGCGATGCCAGGAAGCTATACGCCGCCGCTCCCGGCATTGACGCAGTCGTGGGCGTCAACGACCGCGACGAAATCCTCGCGGCGGTCCTGGGCCGGGGCCGGTTCACCAGACTCACCCCCTGCCCTGGCAGGAACCCTCCGATCGCCTCCGACACCGGAAGGTTCCGCCTGACACCGCGCCACACGGCGTACCTGCGGATCGCCGAGGGCTGCTCGCGGCGTTGCACCTTCTGCACGATCCCCTCCATCCGCGGACCCCTGCGGTCCAAACCACCCGACAGGGTGCTGGAGGAAGCAGCGGAACTGATTGCCGACGGGGCGGTGGAACTCAATATCATCGGCCAGGACACCACCAGTTACGGGCGCGACCTGGGCGGCCGGTGCGACTTGGCCATGCTCCTGCGCCGCTTGGACAACCTCAAGGGACTGCGGTGGCTACGGCTGATGTACGCCTATCCCGACCGGGTCAACCACCGGCTCATCGACGCGATGGCCGAGTGCCGTCGCGTGGTCCGCTACCTGGACATCCCGCTCCAGCACGTCGCCGACCCCGTCCTCCGCCGCATGGGCCGTGGAACCTCCAGGCGGACCCTAGAGACGCTACTGGCGGACCTCCGCCGACGGATGGACGATATCGTCATCCGCACCACGTTCATCGTGGGTTTTCCCGGCGAAACCGACAGGGACTTCCAGGAATTACCGCGGTTCGTCAGGGACTTCCGCTTCGGCGCCGTGGGGGTCTTTCCATTCTCCCCGGAGGAGGGCACCGCCGCCGCGGCGATGCCCGACCAGGTCCTCCCGCCAGTCCAGGCCGCCAGGGTCGAGGAACTGATGCTCGCCCAACAGGAGGTGGCCTTCCAGATCAACCAAAGGATGATCGGCAGGCCAATCGAGGTGCTCGTCGACGGGGGCTCTTCTCAGAACGATTCCCCCGGGCGGTGTTTCGGGAGGTACTACGGCCAGGCGCCGGAGGTGGATAGTGTCTGCCTGCTGAAGCGCCGGGCCAAGCAGGGGGGATTCCATCGCCTCCAGGTGCTCGGCTCGAGGGCCTACGATCTGATCGTGGGATGAGGCACTCGGCAAGTTGTTGACGTTCGGAGGGGATTCGCTGATTATGTGGCGGGTTCCGGTCGATGAAGGCCGCTTGGCGTGGTAAGGCGCTCCGCACAGGCATGAACTGGTCGCTGCCCAACCAATTGACGGTTGCGAGGATCCTGATCTCGGGGGCGTTCTTCGTTCTGCTTGCGCTGTATGCTCCCTCCTCTTCCGGGACCGCCGGCCTGCTGAACGTCGCCCTGGTGCTCTACCTGATCGCCGGGATCACCGACATTCTGGACGGTTACCTGGCCCGGAAGATGAACGTGGTTTCGGCCTTCGGGCGAATTGCCGATCCGTTCGTGGACAAGGTGCTGGTCGTCGGGGCCTTCGCCATGCTGAGCGGGTCCAACTACGCCTTGTCGCAGGCCCCCTGGGCGACGCCGGAGAACCAGTTGCCCACATGGATGACCGGGGCAATGGCCTCGGGGGTCCAGGCATGGATGGTGGTGGTGATATTGGCGCGGGAGTTTATCGTCTCGGCTGTGCGGGGATATAGCGAGTCGCAGGGCATCAAGTTCCCCGCCAGCCCCGCCGGAAAGATCAAGATGTTCGTCCAATCGGCGGCCATCTGCGCAATCCTTTGCCAAATGGCCAACCTGCCCAAGGCCCAGTGGGCGATGTGGGCCAAGGTGTCGCTGGTGTGGCTGGCCACGATCGTGACCGTCCTCAGCGGCCTGGTGTACGTCAAGAGCGCAAGGAGCCTCTTCAGGATCACGCATGAATAGGACCGCCAGGCTCATTGTCACGGGGGCGGGCACGGGCTATCTGCCCATCGCGCCCGGGACGTGGGGGTCGCTGGCCGTCTGCGGCATCTACTGCGCTGTCGCCTACGGCGCAACGGCCGTCCTGCGCAGCCGGGGTTTTGCTCCGGAACAATGCCCGACCCCGGTCAACGTGACGGTCTACCTCATGATGCTGTCTCTGGCGGTGCTGTCCTGCGTCGGTTGCGTAGCGCTGGGGCAGGCGGCCGAGCAATTCTTCGGCCGCAAGGACCCGCGGCAGTGCACCATCGACGAGTGGGCGGGCCAGGCCGTGGCGCTGCTGTTCCTGCCTGCCGGCCTGTCTTCTTTCTGGATAACGGCGGTGGTGGCGTTCCTGGCCTTTCGCGTGATGGATATCATCAAACCCCCGCCGGGACGGAGGCTTGAGGAATTGCCCTACGGCTGGGGGGTGTTGTTGGATGACCTGGTGGCCGGGGTGTACGCCAACGTGGTTGCACAGGTTGCATTGCGCCTATTGGCGCTGCTGCCACTAGGGTCGTTCCACCGAATACCATTCTAGGATCGCCGCATGAAAGCCACCCCTGTCCTTGCATTGCTGGTTCTATCCGTTCCCCTGCTGGCCGTTGGAGAGGCGGAACCTCCTCGCGCCAAGCAGGCCCAAGGTCAGTCGCCACCGCCCGCCAAGATCACCCCCTTTCAGGCGGCCGTGATGGGAGTCGTGGAAGGCCTGACCGAGTACCTGCCCGTTTCATCCACAGGCCACCTGATCCTGGCCGGCCATGCCATGGGCCTGACCCGCTTCGGGGACGGTTCCGGTCCGTTTGGCCCCAGGCTCGTCAAGGTCCCGGCGGTCGATGCCTTTGAAGTCGTCATCCAGGCCGGGGCGATCCTGGCCGTGGTGGGGCTTTACCGCCGCCGGGTCGGGCAGATGGCAATGGGCCTGGTAGGCAAGAGTCCAACGGGGCTGCGCCTGGTAGCGATGCTTCTGGTGGCGTTCATCCCCTCGGCCGTCGTGGGCCTGCTCCTGCGACACTCCATCCAGGAATACCTATTCGGCCCCTTTCCCGTGGTCATCGCTCTGGCCGTCGGCGGGGCGGCCATGATCGTCGCGGAGCATTTCTTTGGGAGGCGCCATCGCAGCTCGCCCCGTACCAGCAGGCTGGAGGACGTCGCATTCCGCCAGGCGATGATCGTCGGTCTGGCACAGTGCCTGGCCCTTTGGCCGGGCATGTCGCGCAGCATGGTCACCATCGTGGCGGCGCTGGTAGTGGGCATGGACATAGTCACGGCAGCGGAGTTCAGCTTCCTGCTGGCCCTGCCCACCCTCGGCGCGGCCACCCTCTATGAGGGCCTCAAGAGCCTCGGACCGCTGCTTTCCTCCGCCGGCGTCGGCGGGCTTGTCATCGGCCTGGGGGTAAGCTGGATCGTCGCCGTGCTGGCCGTCAAGGGCTTCGTCCGCTGGCTGACCCGTCACGGTCTGATGCCTTTCGGTGTCTACCGCCTCCTTCTGGCGGGGGTTTTCCTCGCCTGGTTTCTCCTGGCACGTTGAGGCCGGGAATTCCGTCGCGCCGAGCCTTGCCGTCCTGCGGTGTGAGGGACAGCCTGGCAGGAAAAAGCTCCTTTGCCGGTGCGATGGGCGGTCAATACCATCGAGGGAAAGGTTGCCATTGCTCCAGACCGCCGATAGGCTCTAGGGGTTTGCGAGGCTGACAAGGGCCTGCCACAAGGAGAATCACTATGCCGGAAGGTGACGGTTTCGACAAGAGGGACCTCCAAAAGGCATCCGGCCAGGAACAGATCGCACGCAGCAAGGTCTTGGTGGTGGACGACAACGCCCAAAACCTGGAGCTTCTGGTGGCGTACATGGATTCCGTGGGTTGCAAGATCGTCACCGCATCCGACGGGCTGGAGGCCCTGGACAAGGTCCGGCAGGAAAGCCCCGATCTGATCCTGCTGGACATCATGATGCCTCGGATGAGCGGTTTTGAGGTTTGCCGGAAGCTCAAGAGCGACCCGCAGACCCGCGATATACCCATCATCATGGTCACGGCGCTCAACGAGCTGGGGGACATCGAGCGCGGGGTCGAATCGGGCACCGACGACTTCATTACCAAGCCCGTCAACCGCCTGGAGTTGACCACGCGGGTCAAGAGCCTGCTGCGAGTCCGCCACCTCAAGAACGAGCTGGAGCGAACGCTGGCCTACCTCAACGACGTGGAGGCCGGTGGCGAACAGGCGTCGCCCTAGTTCCTCCCCGGCCTGAGGCCACCAACCGCAATCTACCGCGGCCCCGGTCCCCTGGCGCGGCAGTATCGTGGAGACGACCCATGCAAGGCAGAGTTTCTTGCCAAAGACTCATCCGGGACGTGCTTGTCGGTTTAGCGTTGGCGGCGACGGCCTGCGGCTGTGGAAAACCGGCGGAGCCGGTCCGCCAAACGCCCTTGACGGCCTCCGCGCCGGCCAGTCAACCGGCGGCAGGCAACGCGGCCTCTGCCGAGTCGATCGTGGTGGACTGCCTCCCCAACGGCCTGACGGTGATCGTCAAGCCCGTCCACAAGGCACCCGTGGTCTGCGTCCGCGGATACGTCCGCGCAGGCGGGCTGTATGAGGGGCATTACCTCGGCTGTGGAATCAGCCACCTCACCGAGCACCTGGTCGCCGAAGGTGCGGAGCACAGCGGCGACCCATCCACCTCCAGCCAGCCCAGTGGCCGCAGCGCCCATCGCCTCTTGGAAATGGGTGCTCAGTCCAACGCCTACACGTCGCTGGATCACACCTGTTACTTCGTCTCGGCCGCAAGCGGTAAGACGGCCGAGTGCATTGATCTTGTGGCCGACTGGCTGGCTCGGGGCGATTTCACCGAGGCGGACTTCCGGCGCGAGCAGGGCGTCGTGCAACGCGAGCAGGAGATGGGCAAGGACGATCCCGATCGGCAACTGCATTACCAGCACATGGCCAACCTCTACGGCACGCATCCGGCGGCGGTGCCGGTTATCGGTTATGACGCGCCGCTTGCGGCGCTGACGAGCCAGGAAGTCCAGGAATACCGCCGGCGGATGTACGTACCCCAGAACATCGTCCTCTGCGTGGCCGGAGACGTGGACGCACAGACGGTCTTGCGGCAGGTCCGCAAGGCCCTCGGCGAAGTTCCGCGAGGCAGGACGCCGGAACTGTCCCTGCCGTCCGTCGCGCCCCTGGAGGGCGTCCGGCGCGTTACGACGTCCCACCCGGCCCTGAAGGAAACCCTGGAAGAAATCAGTTTCCAGACCGTCTCCCTGCTCCACGAGGACCTCTATGCCCTGGACGTGCTGAGCTACGTGCTCAGCCAGGGGCCTTCCAGCCGGCTGTCGCAGGAGATCTACCGCAGGCAGAGCCTCGTAACGAACATCGACTCCGGTTCCTGGACCCCCTCCTGGGGGATCGGTTCACTGACGGTCTCCTTCCGCAGCTCGCCCGAAAAGGCCGACGCCGCCGAGGCGGCGATTCTGAGGGAGTTGAAGCGGGTGGCGGAGGAGGGCGCGACGCCGGAGGAATTGGAGCGGGCCAAGCGCCAGAAGCTGGCTGATCTGGTCAACGAGCATCAGACGGTGGAGTCGCTGGCTGCCATGGCCGCCAGTGACTACCTGAGCACCGGCAACGTGGGCTTCTCCGCCGATTACACGCGGCGAATCCAGTCGGTAACGCCCGAGGGGGTCCGCGCCGCGGCGAGGAAATACTTCACCTTCGACCGCATGGCCGTTACTCGCCTGACCCCGCCGGCCTCGACCTCCCAGCCCGCCTCTGGACCTGCCGTCCAGGGCCAACCGGCGGCGGCGGTTCTCACAATGCCTAACGGTCTGCGGGTCGTGCTCCAACCGATTCCCTCCGACGGTCTTGGCCTCGTTTCGGCCGTCTTTGTCGTCAAGGGCGGACTGTTGATGGAGGATGAGCGGACCAACGGTCTGGGATCGCTGATGGCGTCCTTGAGCACCAAGGGCGCCGGCAACCGCTCGGCCGAGCAGATCGCCGCCTTCTTCGACGGCGCCGGCGGGAGTATCAGCGGGGTCTGCGGAAGCAACACCTTCTACTGGCAGGCGACCGTCCTGGAAGACCGCTTTGCCGAGGCACTGGAGATACTGTCCGACGTCGTGATGCGCCCCGCCTTGGAGCCTAAGGAACTGGAAATCCTCAAGCCCGTCGCCCTGGCGGCCATCCAGCAGGTGGAGGAAGACTGGTTCTCGCAACTGAACCGTTTCTTCCGCAGCCGCTTCTTCCCTGACTCCCCCTACCGGATGCTGCCGTCGGGAAGGGCGGAGGTCGTCCAGGCCGCCACGGTTGGGGAACTGGTCGCCCACCACCGCCGATGCGTCCGGGCCGGTTCGAGCGTCTTGACGATATACGGGAGTTTCGATCCATCCGCCGCGCGAGAGATGGTGCAGCGGCTCTTTGCCTCCGTTCCGCCCGGGCAGGTGGAACTGGACCTCGGCGCCGCTCCGCGGGCCTCCGGGTCGGAGCAAGTGCTCCAGACGGCCAACAAGGTCGCAGGAATCATCGTGGCCGTGCCGGGAATGACTATTGGGGACCTTGACGACCGCCTGCCCATCGACGTGCTGGACACCATCATCAGCGGATACCACTATCCCTCCGGCTGGCTGCACCAGGAGCTTCGCGGCAAGCAATTGGTCTACGTGGTGCACGCCTACAACTGGGCGGGCCTGTCCCCGGGGGCCTTCGTGACTTACGCCGCCTGCCAGCCTCAGCGGGCACGAGAGGTAGTGGAGGTCATCAAGAGGAACTACCGGCGGGCGGCGACCTATCTGCCGACCCGCAACGAAGTGGACCAGGCCGTCAGCACCATCCTGACGGCAGAGATGCTGGGCAACCAGTCGGTCCCCAGCCTGGCCCTGTCGGCCGCCCTCGATGAACTGTACGGTTTCGGATATGATTTCCGCCGGCGGATGGAGGCCCGCTACCGGGCCGTCACGCCCGCCGACGTGCAGCGGGTGGCTGGGGAGTATCTGGGGGAAAAACCGACGGTAGTGGTGACCACACCGCTGGGCAGTCTGGGGCCACCGGCAACCCAGGCCGCCACGAGCACGGCGCCGGCGACCCAGCCGGGCGGTGCTTCGCACACCGGTCCATAGTGCCGGAGAGACAGACATGGCCGACAACAAGAACATGATGGACATGACGGTGGCGGAGTTCATCGCCGCCACCGCCGACAAGACGCCCACGCCCGGCGGCGGAAGCGTCGCCGGCGTGGTGGGAAGCCTGGCTGCGGCGCTGGGCGAGATGGCGCTGAACTTCACGCGCGGAAAGAAGAAATTCGCCGAGCACGAGGACCTCTACGCCCGCCTGGCCCAGCGGTTGGCCAAGGCGCGGGGGATGTTCCAGCTCCTGGTGGCCGACGACGTGGCCGCCTACAGCTTGTATCAGGACTCGGCGCGACAGAGCGACGGTCCGGACAAGGCAGCCGCTGTCCAGCTCGCCCTGGCGGCCGCCGTCGACGTGCCTCGCCAGGCGAGCAAGCTGGCGCTGGCGGTGATGGAGGACTTGCTAGCCCTGGCCCCGCGATGCAACCCGTACCTGATCAGCGACCTGACGGCCGGGGCGGCGCTGGCGGCGGCCACCGTGCGGTTGTGCGACTACAACGTCCGCGTCAACGTCCCGCGGGTGACCGACCAGGCTGCCGCCCAGGACATCCGCGGCGGCTCCCGTGCCGATCTTGCCCGCGCCGTCGAACTGCTGGCGGACATCGAACAGGCGGCCAAGGACGCCCTGCCCTGAGCATGGCCAGGAAATACGACATCGCCAAGGCGGCGTGCACCTGCCGCGCCTGCAACCGCCCCTTGACGAGCGGGGAGGAGTTCGTCGCTACCCTCTGCGAGGTCGGCCTGGAGTTCCGCCGAGACGACTATTGCCCCTCGTGCTGGTCCGGCAGGGACATGGCCCAACAGGGCGAGTTGCTGGGGTTCTGGAAGGCCAAGGTCCCTGAACCGGCCCGCAAGAAAAAACTGTTCGTGGACGACGATATCCTGTTGGATTTCCTCGCCCAACTGGAGAACGCCGACACGCCGGCCAAGGTCGATTTGCGGTTCGTCCTGGCGCTGGTGCTGATGCGCAAGAAGGTGCTGGTGTATGATCGCAGCGAGAGGCTGTCCAACAGCCTGGACGTCTGGACGATGCACCGCAAGGGCGAGGATCGGACCGTCCGCGTGATCGACCCGCACATGGACGAGGAGAAGATCGCCTCGGTCTCTGAGCAATTGGGGCAATTCCTGGAGTGGCAACCGTGACGGCATCGCCCTGGAAGCGCCAAGTCATCGTAACCGTGTGTGCTGCCGCGGCGGCCTTGGGCGGCTGCGGGCCTCGTACGCCCGCCAAGGCGATGTCTCGCGCGGAGCTGGTCCGGCAGTACAACGCCAATGCCGCCGCAGCGCCGAGGCTCTGGGCGCGGGCCAAGATCGAGGTGAGCCTGCCCGACGCCAAGGGCAGGAAGTTCACCTGGGGATCGACCAGCCCGCTGAGCAGTCCCAACGGCCTGTTGCTGCTGGTCAAGGAGGCCGGCAGGGGCGACAGGCAGGATTTCGTCCTGATGGGCCTGGCCCCCGGGGCGACGGAACTGTTCCGCCTGGGCAGCAGCCTCAGCGAAGGCGTGTACTACCTGTGGTACAACTATGGCGACCGCGGCGCGGCCTGGTGGGGCAGGCACGAGTACGCCGCCGCGCCGGGGGTGGAGATGCCGCTGGACCCCTCCGACCTGCTGAGCGTCTTGTGCGTGACGGAGTTGCCCGAGGACTACACGCATCTGCCCACCGTGACGCTGCGGCTGGAGGAGTCGCCACCGTCCTACGTGCTGACCTATCTGGCCAACCAACCCGTCAGCGGGGAGGTCGTCGTTCGCAGGGAGGTTCACTTCAATTGGGACGACAAGCCGCCCAGACCGTTTCTGGTCAAGCTCTTCGACGCCAACGGCAGAGTCGTCATGACCGCGCGGCTGGGGGACTACAAGCCGATCCGGATCGCTTCCGAAGGTGTGGCTGCCCCGCTGGCCCCAACCGACATTTTGATTATCTGGCCTGAAAAAAGCAGCCGCCTTCACATCACCCTCAGCGAGATGTCGGCAGTGAAGGTGTGGAACCGCGAACAGTTCCTCTTCGAGCGCAACTTGCCGCGGGAGCTGCCGCTGGCCAACGTCACCCAGGTAGACAAAGACCTGGGCACCCAGGAAGGTCCGCCGTGAGCGCCCCGCGAATGGCCTGGTGCTTGTGTCTGTTGCTACTGCTGACCGGCCCAGCCGTCGGCACCGAGGCGCCCTGGCTGGTAACCGGGGACGAGGGGGGTCTGTGGCTGGTGCGGACCAACCCCTCCGACAACACCTTCGACCTGATGTCCCGCCCGGCAGGGGGACGCTGGAAGTGGGTGAACACCGATCTGGTGGGCCGCCCCGTCGCGGCCGTCGCCGCCGAAGGCGGACTGCACCTGGTCTTTCATTCGGGCCAATACCGCGTCTTTCCCTCCTCCGGCGGAGAGGGCACGCCGGGGGAGAACCTGGAACAACTGCCGCTGGCCCTCTGCGCCGGTGTGTTGGGCGATTCCCCCACCGCCACCGTGGTAGCCTTCGTGCCTCACCCCCAGCCGGCAACCGCCACCGTCCCCGCCGCCCCACCGCCCAAGGGCAAGCCCGCCAAGGAACAGAAAACCGCAGCCTCCGAGCAGCCCGTGGCGCTGGAGGTCATGCGGAACGTCGGATTGAAATGGCAGTATCTTGCGGACCTGGAGATTCCCTCCACCGGTGTCGCCGCGGGTATCGAGGCGGCCATCTCCGACGGCGCCCTGTACGTCCTGGTCGGCAAGGCCCCGGGCAGGCTTCTGGTCTGGACGGGCCAGGGTTGGCAGGACGTGCCGCTGGAGGCGGCGAAGGACTCCACCGTGCTGGGGATGGTGGGGATGGACGATCGCCTGACCGTCCTGACCGCGGCGGGCCACGGCTGGGGCGGCGGCCCTGTCAGTGGTGAAGCCGAAGACGCCCTGACGAGCCTGGCCGTCGGCATGCGACTGGCCAAGGACAAGGCCTTCTCCTGGCAGCCCGTGACAGAAAACGCAAAGCCCCCCCCCTGGCCAGCGGGTCAACCGCCCAAAGTCGCCCGCCTGGCCCAGCGGGTGGCACTGGTGTGGACGGAAGGCAAGGGCACGAAACTGGCTGTGCTCAATCCCACCACCGGCCAGATCGATCGCAGGGAGGATGTCGAATCCCTGGGGCAACCGGAATGGGACTCTCTCGCCCAGGAGGCCTACAACTACTTTCTCCTGGCCGTCTCCTTTCTCATCCTGGTATCCCTGTTCCGCACCCGACGACCGGTCCCCTACAGGTCCTTTTCCCTTCCCGACAACGCCGCGCCAGGCAATTTGGGCAAACGACTGCTGGCGGCGCTGGTCGACCTGGTTCCCTGCAATCTTGTCGCGGGGATCATCGTGCACCTGGCCCTGCCGCCCATCATGCCGGAGGAACTCAACGACCTGCTCTCGAGGATCTACCGCGAGGACCAGGCTCCACCGTACAACGTGGTGGCCGCCGGGATTCTGATGATGCTGCTATACGTCCCCTACTGCATCACCATGGAGAAACGGTACGGCGCCACGCTGGGCAAGATGGTATTCAAGCTGCGGGTGGTGGCCGACGAAGGCCGCCCCATCGACCTGCGCGAGGCAATGCTGCGGAACCTGGTCAAGGTGTGGGAATTGTCCTGGCTGCCCCTGCTGCCGCTGCTGATCCTGGTTCCCCTGCTGAGCCGGTATCACCAGCGGCTCGGTGACATGCTGGCCCGCACCGCCGTCACCGACATGCTCCTTGCCGAAAGGAGCGCCCTGCCGCCACTACCGCCGTCAGGCCACGACGCGCCAGGGCGGCAGGATTGGCAGGACCAGGACCCAACCGACACACCGCCGCCCCCGCCGCCGCAATGACCGCCGCGCCCGTTGGCGGTTCTCCCGTTTTTGATCCGGCCTTCCGCCGCGAACATCACGGACACTGCGAATATATCGCAAGACAGCAGGATGTGGGGACATGAGGATTGCGGGGAATCCAAGACTTCGGCTGAGTTTCGTCGAAGCCTCATCCTATGATCCTACAATCCCGTTCCCCTCTCGTTGGCGCCGCCGGCCACGGTGGGGGCGCTATCGGCCGGGCGGGCGTCCTGCAACTGCCGCAGCCTCAGCAGCAGCACCGCCGTGCGCAACTGGGCGTCCGCCCCGTATTGCCTGGCCAGCTCCGCATTAAGATCCGCCTCATTGATGTCCTGGAGCAGGTCGGTCTTCTGGCGGATGTCCAGCCATCGCTTGACCTGCTTAGGGGTGAGCTTAACCTCGACATCCGGGTCCACGCCCCAGTCCTTGGCGCCGTTTTGCCTGTGCAGGCAGCGGCCGGAGGGCAGATAATAGAAGGCCGTGGTAAGCTTCAGCACCGCCCGAAAGCGGCGGATCAGGATTACGTTCTGCACGCTTCCCTTGCCGTAGGACCGCTGCCCCACGATCAGGCCCCGATTCCAGTCCTTGATGGCCCCGGAGAGGATTTCCGCCGCCGACGCGCTGACCTGGTTGATCAAAACCACCAAGTCGCCGTCGGTATACTTGCCGCCGGGTGTGGCGTTGACGTCCGTGCGGCGGGTCTGGCGGCCCTCGGTGGAGACCAGGCAGCCGGACCGGAGAAACTCGTCGGCCACGTCGGTCGCCGAGCGGAGCAGCCCGCCGGGGTTGAACCGCAGGTCTACCACCAACGAGCGCACGCCCGCCTGGTCCATCTGCGACAACGCGGCGGTCACGTCGGCGGGAGTCTGATCGGTAAACTGCGTGATCCGCAAGTAGCCGACCTTGGCCTGCGGGTCGAGGAGGTAGTCCCACGAGCCGTCGGCCTTCTGCCGCCAGCCGCGGACGGTCTGGATGTTGATCTCCTCGCGCGTCAACGTGACCTCGAACAGTTCGGCCAGTCCGGTACGGCGCATCCGAAGAACCACCTTGGTCCCCTTCTCGCCGGTGATCATGCGGACCAGCTTGTCGATGTGCAGGCCGTCGGTGGCCCGGCCATCCACCGCGAGGATGTAGTCGCCCGGGCGGATGCCCGCCTTGAAGGCGGGTGAGCCGGCCAGGGGAGTAACCACCTTCAGCGATTCGCCGGGGTCCTTGGTGATCTGGATGCCCACACCGAAGAAATGCCCCATCGTCTGTTTCTCGAAGTCGGCTACGTCATGTGGCCAGATCATCGAGCTGTACTCGTCCAGCTCTTCCAGGAATCCTTCTGTAAACTCCACCACCAGCACTTCCGTAGGTAGTCCCACGGTGCGCTCCGAGGCGCGGAGCACCCCGTTCAGCGCCATGGTCAGGTCCAGGTGGTCGGGCCGGTCGGATTTCTCGATGTTCTTCAGCAGCCCGTCGACCTCCTTGAGGAACGCCTGCTTCTTGGATGAGTCCGCCAGAGAAGGGAAGCTGGCAACGGCCTGGGGAGTTTCCGCCAGGGTCTGGACGGCCAGCAAGGCGCCTCGCGCGACCTTGCGGTAGTCCAGGGCCTTGACGTAGTGCCCATCCAGTTGCGAGACGGCCTTTTCGACCATGTCCGCGTCGACGCCATCGACCAGTTCCTGCCAGCCTAGCTCGGGGTCTGCCTTGACGTCGGCGGGCCTGGTCGTCGGCGGCGCCTTGCCGTAGAGGCGCAGCACCCGCACGTGCCGCCGGGCCTGCTTGGCCATTTCCCGATATGTGTCATTGGCCTCTTCCAGGTCCTCCAGGCCCACGTAGGCGGTCAGGGCATCGTCCCACTCGGTTTTGTCCGTGGCCTGGCGGCCCAATGCCTCGGCCCGTTTGACCAGCGACTGATACCACTCCTGCTCGGCGACGCGGTCCGAGGCGCTGGCCAGATGCTTGGCTGCCAGCCGCCCCTGCATCAGCGCGTCGCGCCAGGGCTTCTCCCCGGTCATCACATCCAGGTCGGCCAGGTCCTCGGCGAGGCCATCCTCCAGGTCTTTCAGGTCCCGAATCGCGGCCTTACGTCCCCCCTCGTCGGAGGCAACCACCGCCGACCAGGCCTGCTTGCAGGCCGCCAGACGCTGGGCTGCCGCCACGACGATCTTGCCGACCTTTTGGGAGTATTCACTTGAATCCTTGGCCAGCAGCTTGGGCACGCCGCCCAGCGCCGCCTGGGCGTCGTCGATGGCCTTGATCGCCTCACCGCGGGTCTTGGCGACGTCTCCCGGGGCGGCCTGTTCGACTTTCTCGCTGGCGATGGCGGCATTGGCGGCCTTGGTGACCCTGCGAACCTCCTGGCGGAGGGACTTGTCAAGCCCCTCGCTGGTGAGTTGGGGCAGGTAATCCTGCGCCATGCAGTACCATCCGACGCGCCGCATGGCGGCGGCGTATTCCGCTTGTCGGTCCTGCTCGTTGGCGGCGGAGGCGGAAACGTAATCCTCCAGAAGCTGCCGAGCGGACTTGGCCCGCGCGGCGTCGCCGCGCGACTTGGCGGCTTGGCGGACCAGTGCCAAGCCCTCGTCGAACCGCCCCGCAAGGGCCTTTTCAATTCCCTTGGAAAGCAGGTCCCCCGCGACGGAAGTCGCCGGCGCCGATTGCGCCTGTCGGGACTGCGCAGAGGCGGGCTGCGAAGCAGCCGAACCTTGCGCGGTGATCGGCCAGAGCACCAAGGCGACCAGAAGGGACCACAGCCGGAAGGCATGTACCAGCGGTAACGAAGGTTTCACGCGTGTCTCCAGAAACAAGGTTCCGCTCATGGCGGCTCCATCACAATCGTACTGCCGCCGCAGCTCGGCGGTTCCGGGATTGTAGCCGAAAACGGCCGTTCCGCCAGATGGGAATTGGCCCGCCGCGACAAGCCTGTTAGAATCGCTGCCAAAAGCCTTTCCGCTTTCATGGCGGCGCTCGCCCATACAGGGCGAGCGAAAAACGCATGGAATACAGAAACCATTATTGGCAACTGCTATAAAATCCCTCGGCAGGAAAGGACAGGTCCATGATCCGAATCGCCATCATCGGAACCGGCGGCATGGCCAACGCCCATGCCAACAGCTTCAAACGAATCCGCGGCTGCAAACTGGTAGCCGCCTGCGACGTGGTGGAGCAACGAGCCAGGAGCTTTGCCAAGCGGCACGGTATTCCAGAAACCGCGGTCTTCACGAATGTCCGTGGCCTGCTGCGCAAGGTGGATTGCGACGCCGTATCAATCGTGGCCTCCGACCCCGCCCATGCCCCGCTAAGCCTGGCGTGCATCGCGGCCGGCAAGCATGTCCTTTGCGAAAAGCCCCTGGCAACCCATTACGCCGACGCCCGCAAGATGGCCCAAGCGGCGAGGAAAACCGGCGTGATCAACATGGTCAACCTTTCCTACCGCAACGCCTCGGCCATTCACAAGGCCGCCGAGCTTGTGCGCGGGGGCGCCATCGGGCGGGTGATCCATTTCGACGCCTCGTATCTCCAAAGCTGGCTGGTCGCCGACACCTGGGGCGACTGGCGGACCAACGACGCCTGGTTGTGGCGGCTTTCCACTCGCCACGGAAGCAAGGGCGTCTTAGGCGACATCGGCGTGCATATCCTGGATTTCGCCACCTATCCCATCGGCGAGGTCGCTTCGGTCCACTGCCGGCTGAAGACGTTCCACAAGGCCAAGGGCGACCGTGTCGGCAAGTACGTGCTGGACGCCAACGACTCGGCCGCGATCACCGTCGAAATGGCCGGCGGGGCGTTGGGCACCGTCCATACCAGCCGCTGGGCGACGGGATACGCCAATTGCCTCCAGTTGCGAATCCACGGCGACCGCGGCGCCATCCGCATCGACCTGGACAAGTCCTACACCCAACTGGAGATCTGCCGCGGGCGAGATGTGAACAAGAACATCTGGAAGCCTCTCAAGTGCGGCAAGACGCCCTCGATATACCAGCGATTCATCCGAAGCATACGCACCGGCCGGAATGACCAGCCCGACTTCGCCCGCGGGGCGGCCGTGCAGCGTATCCTGGACGCCTGCTTCGCCTCCGACGCCAAGGGCGGCATCGTGAAATTGTAGGCAACCTCTCGAACAAGCTTGCGCAGCGCCAAAGGAACCACGAACATGGCGAACAAGATCAGAGTTACCGTCTGGAATGAAGCCCGGCACGAGAAGCGGAATCCCAAGGTGGCGGCCATCTACCCCAAGGGCATCCACGGCGCCATCGCCGAGGCCCTGAACAGACAGGCCGACATCGCCGCTCGCACCGCCACGCTTGATGAACCGGAGCATGGCCTGAGCGACGAGGTGCTGCGACAAACCGACGTGCTGACCTGGTGGGGCCACCTCGCCCATGACGCCGTCGCCGACGCGGTGGTGGATAAGGTGCATCGTCGCGTCCTGGAGGGCATGGGGCTGATCGTGCTGCACAGCGGGCATTTCGCCAAGATTTTCCGCCGCCTGATGGGCACAACCTGCCAACTGAAGTGGCGTGAGGATGGCGGCCGGGAGGTGCTCTGGGTGACCTCTCCG
>Ga0315273_10002917_pt1 | contig 20449 bp, 24 predicted proteins | sample YL17G02_0_MG_FD_205753 | JGI IMG/M metagenome (GOLD analysis project Ga0315273, IMG submission 205753) | Sediment microbial communities from Yellowstone Lake, YNP, Wyoming, USA - YL17G02_0 | ecosystem: Environmental > Aquatic > Freshwater > Lake > Sediment | place: USA: Wyoming | collected... | reverse complement strand
TCCTCCGTGATCGCCACGTACCAGAGGGGGCAGGGGCGCCCCGCCGCCTCCCACGCCCGCCGGGTCCAATGATACACCGCCCGGTGGTCGGGATGCCCCGAGATGCCGTCCTCGCCGAAGGTCACGAGGGCGTCGGGGCGCGTCCGCCGGATGGACTCGGCGATCTTGGCGACGGCGCGGGCGTCGTCCGGGTCGAGCGTCTTGTCACCGTAGCGCAGCAGCTCCAGCGTCCGCACGCCGAGGGTGAGGCACGCCTCGAGGAGTTCCCCTTCGCGGTGCCGGCGGAGCGCGTCGGCGTCCTCGTGGCCGCCGCGGTGCCTCGCCGCCTCGCCGCCCGTGGCGCAGACCACGTGCACGGACAACCCGGCCTCGGCGTAGCGGGCCAGCGTGAGGCCGGGGCCGAAGGTCTCATCGTCGGGGTGGGCGAAGACGGCGAGGAGGGAGGCGGGCTGCGCGGCGCCGAGGGCCCGCCGCGCCGCGAGCGCGCGGATGCCCTGCCAGGCCTCGAGGAGGCGGGCCTCTAGATCCGCTCGCGAGCCGTCGTTGTCCACGACGAAGTGGCTCTTGAGCCGCTTGGGGCCGCTCGGGAGCTGTGCACGGATGACGGCGTCGGCCTCGTCGGCCGAGAGGCCGCGCTCCCGCACGATGCGCTCGCGGCGCAAGGCTCCGGGCGCGTCCACGAGCAGGATGCAGTCGAAGTCGGCGGGGTCCCGCACCTCGAAGAGGAGCGGCACGTCCACCGCCACGATGAGGTCGCCGGCGGCGGCCGCCGCCCGGGAGAGCGCCGCGGCGCGGCGGCGCACCAGCGGGTGGAGGATGGCGTTGAGCGCCGTCCGCTCGACGGAGTCCGTCATCACGCGGCGGCGGAGCGCGGCGCGGTCGAGCTTGCCGTCGGCCAGGAGGAATCCGCGCCCGAAACGATCGAGGACCGCCGCGAGGCCCGGCGTGCCGGGCGCCACGGCCTCGCGAGCGAGGACGTCGGAGTCGATGACCGTGGCGCCCCACCGCGCCAGCAGGACGAGGACGCTGGACTTGCCGGCCGCGACGTTGCCGGTCAGCCCGACTAGCAGCATGGACGGTCGGGCGGACAGGCGGTCGGGCGGAAGGGGCGCCGGCCGCGTCCGGCCGCGTTACAGCAGGCTGCCCTGTCCCTCATCCTTGCGTGGCACCTCGTGGCAGTGACGGCAGCGCGCCTCGTACGATTCGCGGCCACCCACCATGATCGTCGGAGAGTCGTAGGGCGCGGGCTTGCCGTTCACGAGCCGCTGGTTGCGCGAGGCGGGCCCGCCGCAGATGACGCAGATGGCGTAGAGCTTGTCCACGACCTCGGCGGCGGCCATCAGCTCCGGCATCGAGCCGAAGGGCTCGGCGCGGAAGTCGCTGTCGATGCCCGCCACGACCACGCGCACCCCGCGATTGGCCAGGGCGTTCGCCACGGCGACGACTCCCCTGTCCAGGAACTGCGCCTCATCGATCGCCACGACCTCGGTGCCGGGCCGCACCTTCTCCGCGATCTCGATCGAGGTCTGGACCGGCTCCGCCTCCACGATGGTGCCGTCGTGGCTGCTCACCGTGAAGATCCCGCCGTAGCGCTCGTCGAGATGGGACTTGAAGACCTGCACCTTCTTCTTGGCGATCACCGAGCGGCGCACGCGGCGGATGAGCTCCTCGCTCTTGCCGCTGAACATCACGCCGGAGATGACCTCGATCCAGCCGGGCTTCGTGCCGTGGAACATGTTCGAATCCGAGGCGGAGGGTGAGGCGCCGGCGCGAAGGTACAGGGGCCGGGCAAAGGGAGTCAAGCGAGCCGGCCGCGCGTCCCTATTGCGAAGAGCCCAGGGAATTCCTAGGTTCTTGGCCAGCTACGCGCCATTTCTCCGCGTATTTCCTCACTTTTCCAAGGAGTGCATCCCGTGAACAAGTCCGATCTTGTGAACGTGCTGGCCGCGAAGACGAAGATGTCGAAGGCCGATGCGGGCCGGACGGTCGAGGCCCTCTTCGCGCCGAACGGTGTCATCGCCTCCGAGCTGAAGAAGGGCGCGAAGGTCCAGATCACCGGGTTCGGGAACTTCGAGGCCCGCAAGCGCAGCGCCCGCAAGGGCCGGAATCCCCGCACGGGCAAGGAGATCCAGATCAAGGCGTCGGTCGCCCCCGTGTTCCGCGCCGGCAAGGGCCTGAAGGAGACCGTCGGCAGGAAGAAGTAGGCGCCGGACTTCCCCGGACTCACCAGGCGCCACCGCGGAGACTCACGGTGGCGCCTGGTCTTTCGGGGCACCCTGCGCCGCTAGCCTCGGCGCGGCGGGCGGGCCGGTCCGGCTCCGCGGTCGATGTGCGCGGTGAGCCGCCGCCCGCGCATCGTGGCGCCCGTGAGCGCGCCGACGATGCGTTCGGCATCCTCCGCGCACACCTCGACGAGGGAGTACAGCTCGCGGACCTCGATCTTCCCGATCCGGTCGGCAGCGATCTTCGCCTCGCCGACGATGGCGCCCACGAGATCTCCCGGCCGCACGTTGTCCTTCTTGCCGGCCCCGATCCACATCTTGGCCCACGCGGGCACCGCCGCGGAGGTCCCGGCGTCGGCGGCGGCGGCAGGCTCCCCGGATGGCCCACCCAGAAGGCCGGCCCGCGCCGCGCGCACGGCGGCGGCGGCGATGTCGGCCGGGTCGTAGCGGTCGAAGAGCGGCCCCAGCGCGAGGAGTTCCCGGTCGAGGTCGCCCGCCTCGATCAGGCGCGCCAGCGCCGTGCGGATCTTCTCCGCCCGCCGCTCGGCGAGATTCGCCGCGCTCGGCAGGCGAAGGGCTGTGACCGGATGGAAGTGGCGCCGGAGCCAGGGCAACTGATAGGGCTCGACCACGAAGATGGGCGGCGCTTCGGGCGTCGCCCGTGCGGCGAGCGCCGCGGCTTCCTCGAGGTTCGCCGGGCAGGTGGCGACGACGAGGCTCTCGTCGGAGTCCGGGTTCAGGACGTCGAGGATGCGCCGGTGCGCGTCGGCGAAGCGATCGGTGCGCGCCACCACGAACCGCGCCGGACCGATCGGCTGCGGCGCCGGCTCGTCCACCGCCGGGAACCCGAAGGTCATCGCCTTCCACGCGTACCGCTCGAGCAGGGCGTCGAGCGCGGGTCCCGGCAACGCGGCCAGCACGATGCGCTGTGTCTCCTTGTCGCACTCCGAGAGCACCGCTTCGAGCGCGGCCGTGGCCTCGGGTTCCAGCTCCTCAGGCCACGCCAGCACGACGGTCTGGGCCTCGGCGGGCTTGAGGGCCGAGCGGTGGAGCAGGGCCAGGGCATCCTCCACCCCGACGAGGAGGAACGCCGGCGTCGCCGCGGCGAGGCGGCGCGCGGCGCGGGCGAGGCCGGAGACGGCCACGACGTCCTCGCTCGCGCGGCCGGCGGCCTCGAGCGCCGCGCCGAGCGCGACGGCGCGTGCCGCGTCGGGCGTCAGGACGAGAGTGCGGCGATCCTGGATGGGGAGCAGGAAGAGGAGAGCGGTCTCCGTGACGGGAGGAATGAGCGCGGCCACGTTGTGGCCTCGGCTGATGACCGGTGCGGCGTCCACGGAAGCTCCCCCTTCGGATGTCAAAGAGTCCTGCGGGGTTGAAGTTAGCCGCGGGGGGGCGCGGGCTCAAGCGGCCGCACCCGTCTCCGTGCCGGCGCCCCCGCTCCTCGCGCTGGCCTGCCGGCGTCCCGCTCTTGCACGTCCGCCCCACCCGCGCCATAGTGCCGCGTCCCCATGCGCGACCCGCCCCGACCGGAGGCTCTCGTGGCCACGACCACCAAGCTCGATCTCTTCAAGAAGCACAAGGCTGAGTACGTCGCACCGAAGAAGCCGGTTCTCGTGAAGATCGGGCCGGCCAAGTACCTCGCGGTGGAGGGAAAGGGCGAGCCGTCGGGCGTCTCGTTCCAGGGTGCGATCGGCGCCCTGTATGCCGTCGCCTTCACCATCAAGATGACCCGCAAGACGGCGGGGAAGGGCGAATACAAGGTGGCGTGGCTGGAGGGCCTGTGGTGGGGGCCGAACAAGGCGGCGCCCTTCTCGGTGAAGTTGCCCAAGGACTGGCGCTGGAAACTCCTGATCCGCACGCCGACGTTCGTGAGCATGCGCGACCTGGCACGGGCGCAGCAGGCGCTCCTCGCCAAGGGCAAAGCCCCGGAGTTCCGCAAGGTCAAGCTCGAGACCATCCGCGAAGGGAGGTGCGTGCAGATGCTCCACGTGGGTCCGTACGAGAGGGAGGCGGCCACGCTCGAGGCGATGCACGACTTCGCTCACGCCGCGGGCTTGGAGTTCAGCGGGGTGCACCACGAGATCTATCTCTCGGATCCGCGGCGCGTGCCTCCGGGCAAGCTGCGCACCATTCTGCGCCACTCGGTTCGCTAGCGCTCCGGCGCCGTGGTACGCGGTCTGCGGTAGCAGCCGACCGGTGACAACCACGGACGTTCCAAGGGAGGTTGAAGCACATGGCTGATGCACCCGTGAAGCCGGCGAATCCGGCCCCGCTGGGGCTCGTCGCCTTCGGACTGACCACCGTCGTCCTGAGTTCCATCAACGCCGGTCTGCTGTCGAGAGACGCCCTGCCCGCGGTCGTCCCCCTCGCGTTCGCGTTCGGCGGCCTGGCCCAGATCTTCGCCGGCGTCATGGAGTTCAAGAACGGGAACACCTTCGGCACGGTGGCCTTCACGTCGTACGGGCTGTTCTGGTGGTGGTGGGCATTCCTGCAGTGGACGGTCGGGGCGGGCTGGCTCGAGGCTCCGTCGGCGGCCGGCGTCGGGCTCACGCTGGCGATGTGGGGGGTATTCACCTTCTTCATGTGGATCTCGACGTTCCGCTCCAACCGGGCGCTGTGGACCGTCTTCCTGCTGCTCTGGGTCACGTTCTTCCTGCTGGCGGGCGGCGACTTCGGGTTGGGGACGGGCAGAGTCGGCGGCTGGGTGGGCTTGGGGTGCGGCCTGGCCGCGATGTACACCTCGTTCGCCGAAGTGACGAACGGCACCTTCGGGCGGCCGGTCGTGCCGCTGGGCGCTCCGATCCTGAACTAGCAGGCGCCGCGCTGGGGCGCCGGGAGTTCCGGTCGCCCCCTCGCGGACGCATACCGGGCCCGGCGCGTGCCGGGCCCGGCCCGGAAGCTACGGCAGCGTCCGCAGTTGGACATCCCCGCTCACCGTGCCGAGGCTGAGCGTCCTGCCGCCCGCGCCGATGCGCGCCCGCATGTGACTCCGGCGCATGCGGCCGCCGGCGCCGAGCGTCAGCGGGAAGTCGCTCGATATCTCGCCGCTCACCGTGCTCATCTCGATGTCGGCGCCGAGGTCCCTCGGCAGCGAGATGGTGAGGTTGCCGCTCACGCTGCTGAAGCGCAGGGGTGCGGTAGCGCTGCCGCGCACCGTGGCGCGCACTTCGCCGCTCACGCTGCGGCCGCTGGCCTCGCCGGACGCCGTCTCGAGTTCCACGTCGCCGCTGACGGAGTTGAGGTCGGCGCGTCCGGTGAGGGCCGTGCCGGAGACGTTCCCGCTGACGGACGTCAGTTCGACCGTGCCGGTGAGCCCGGTGGCTGTGACGTCGCCGCTGACGGCGGCGCCGTGGAAGTTCACGCCCGCCGGCACCCGCACCGTGAAGTCCACGTGGACGTCGTTGTGGCGGCGCATGTGGTTCTCTCCGCCGCCGCGCTCGCAGCTGTTGCCCCAGCCCGGATAGACGGCGCAGATGGTGACGTCGCCGCCCTCCTGGACGACCTCGATGCGGACCTCGTTGATGTCGCTGTCCTCGGCGTGCTTGCGGGCCGTGACCTCGACCTCGCGGCCGCTGGCCAGTTCGGCCCGAATGAACCCCATCACGCCGCGGATCTCGAGGGTGCGACCGGCCGCGACGGCGCCGTGCCACGACCACGGGTTGGGGTTCTGGCCCTGGAGCAGTGCGGCGTCGGTCGCGGAGAGGGCCGCGGCGGCCCCGAGTGCGGTCAGAAAGACGAATAGTTTCATCGCAGTTCCCCTTGGCGGCTCGCGGCGCCTGTGCGCCGCTCGTACCCCGCTGTGGAACGCGCCGGCCGATCCGGCCGCGCGGTCGCGGGTCTACCAGTTGGACAGCGGTGAGGGCGGGAAGGTTGGGAGAGAGGCCCCCGGCAAGGCACGGCCTCCAGGCACCGGCCTACGGGGCCTGGCGGCAGTCGCAGGGCGGGCAGCCCTTGTCGAAGATCACTCGCCAGCGCCCGTCGCCTTCGCGCCGCCAGATGGAGTTGAAGGTGCCGACCTGGCGGCCCGACGGGTCGCGCACCGGGCCGCCGCTGAGGGCGAGGGTCCCGGAGTCCAGCACCTCCACGGTGACCGGCTCCCACGAGAACGGCGCCGCGGCGCCCTGGAAGAACCGCGTCCAGCCGGCGACGACCGCCTCGCGGCCGCGAAGCACACCGGCTTGGCCGAAGAAGAGAGCCTCGTCGGAAACGAACGTGCCGAAGGCCCGGAGGTCGCGAGCGGCCATCGTGGCCGCGAAGGCGCGCTCGCTCTCGCGCACCTGCCGCGCGAGGGAGTCGCTCGCTTGGGCGCGGAGCCCGGACGAGAGCAGCGTGAGGGCGAGGAGCCCGAGTCTCGATGACCGCATCGTATCCCGCCTTGGAGAGTGTGGTTCTGCCCGTCAGCGCGCCCGGCTCTCCGCCTCCGCGAGCCAGCCGCGGCGCAACTCCTCCGCGGGGATGCTGCTCAGGTACGGCTTGATGTCCACGATGGGCGTGCCGTCCAGCATATCGAGGCCGCGCACGTGGAGCACCTGGCCCTCGCGCCGCAGCAGCCGGACGACGGTCAGGCCGATGGGGTTGGGTCGGCGCGGGGCGCGCGTGGCGAAGACACCGTGGGGCCGGTCGTCGTTCGGGGGAGTTGACAGCAGGTCGCAGCCCTCGGCGCGGTCGAAGATCCAGATGACGTAGAGGTGCGAGAAGCCCTCGATGTCGGTGAGGCCCGCCTCGAGGTCGGGCCGGATCTCGAGCGTGCCTTCCGCGTCGTGCTGCGCGCCAGGCCCCTTCGGGATCTGGGCCTTGTCGGTGTAGGGACTGCGGACGACGCCGATGGGCTCGAGAGTGATCACGGTTGCCTCCGCTGCGCGCCGCTTTCGTCATCGCGGTGCACCGTGCCCGGAGCGAAGGCCGGCAAGCACACCGCGACGTACTCGGCCCCGTCGGCGTGCGGGCTGCCGTAGCGGACCCACTCGCCCGGCTCGGCGACGACCGCCTGGCCGGCCCGCACCTCGAGTGCTCCCCCTTCGTGCTCCACGCGCAGACGGCCGCGCAGCACGACGGTGATCTCCAGGAATTCCGGGCGCTGGCCCGGCTCCAGCCAGCCGGCGGGGGAGACCATCCGCGCCACGCTGACCTCGGTGTGGCCGGAGTTGACGCGCCCGGCATACTCCTCGATGCGCTTCGGCAGGTTTCCCGCAGCCTCGATGACGGTGGGTGCGGCGATCAGGTGTGGCATGGGGTCCCTTCCAGGCGTCGAAGTCCTCGGCCATACCTCGCGGGGCGACGGCGCGCCATGCCTCCTCCAGCACCTCGGCGAGGGCTGCGGGCCGCACGGCCGCCAGGCGGGCGAGGATGTCGGGGTAGTTCCGGTAGTGGTCGGTGAGGTAGAAGACCGATGGGTCCAGCTTGAGGAAAGCGTCGCGCTCGTCCAGCGACTGGAGTTCACGCGAAGGCGGAGGCGATCTCGACAAGCCACACGAGCACCTCCTCTGAATGCGTGTCCGTCTCTGTGCTCCTCCCCTGTGCGGGCTCGCCTCGCGCGCGCGGCCCCTCAGCGGGAAGGAAGACCCCGTGGCACGACGTGCAGGCCAGGGCCCGATGACCGCCGGCCGTGCCCGCGCGGAGCAGCGCCAAGGGACAGCTCGGGCAGCTGGCGATCTCGCCGGAGGTGTGGGGGATGAAGACCGGCCGATCGTGCGCCTGCCCGCGGCGGGTGAGGGGCGGGTGGTGCGCAAGTGCCCTGAGGTCGGCGGAGTCCAGCCACACGCCCGCGCAGGAGGGGCACGTGCTCGCGACGATGCCGCCCACGGGTTCCCGAACCATCTCCGCCGAGCACAGGGGGCACCGGGTCATCGATCGATTGCCCTCCGCGCGCGGCGGCGCCGGAACATGCCCCGCAATGCACGCACCCACAGTGACCACCGCGGTCGCGGGCTCGGGATAGCGAGGTGGCGAGCCGCCTCGGCAAACGCGTCCTCGATGACCGCGTCGTGGAGCGGACGAAACACGAGCGGCCAGGTCACCAGGGCTGGACCGCGAGCCACCATGTGGATCTCGTGGCGGAGCAGGGTGTGGCCATCCGGTCGGGGCATGACTTCGAACGCGTGGAACCCGTCGAATCCCGCTGGCCCGGTGAAGCGAAACTGTACCCGGCGGCCGGGGTCGTACGCCTCGACCTCGTAGCGTATGGGCCCGTGCCCCCCGGCGGCTCCGACTTGGAGGGGGCGGTCGAACCGCATCGGTGGCCAGTCGGCGCTCGGCCAGAGCCGATCGTCGGGGCCCGCCAGAGAGTCCAGCAGATGGCCGACCTGCGCCGGTGACGCCGGGAGAAGCCGATCGTGCACGTTGGTCACCTTCACGGGCGACCTCCGGTGAGAGCCAACCCACGAATCGGCGAGAAGTTGCGGCGCGGCCGGCCAGGACGCAACTGGCCGCGCCGCCAGCGGACGGCTGTCTCATGCCCGGCACGAGCTGCCAGCGCACGGTGACCGTAGCCGCGACGCGCACATCGCGCCTCGCGCTCGCGCTGTGGCCAAGGCATTGGTGTAGGCGCGGGCGAGGGCGTGGCGCGCGGCGACATCCACCAGCAGCGGAACGGGACGCATACGTCCTCCTTGATTGGGTGGTGGCGCCAAGGCAGGACGGAGAGATGAAGTCCGAGCGCCGCCCAGATGACGGGGTGCTCAGCGGCGGATGCCAATCGGACTACGGAGTCTGGTAGTACCTGACCAGGTAGTAGATCACGTAGATCCAACCCAGGATGCCGTGCACGATCACCCACAGGATCGACTTGTTGGCGGTCCACGAGATGGTGATGGCGAGCGCGGTGCCGAAGCCGACTCCCACCTTCGCGGCGTTCCTCGTGTACTCGACGGTGGCCATATGGACCCTCGGATCGACAGGTTGGAAGAACGTACGCGGTTACCGTGACTCAAGCGAACACAGGCTGCGCCGTCACCTGAGCGGCTCCCGGAGGCTGCAATCCTGGTTCACGCATCGCTCCCACTGCCGGTACTCCGTCCACTCCTGATACACGCCACGCAGCCGCTTGCGCCAGAACAGCCCGGCGATCGGCAGCACGGGTTCGCCGACGGCGCCCGCGGCGATGGGCGCGAACAGCACCCGTCCGCCAGCCACTTCCGACGGTGGCGGTGTCACGAATTCCCACTCGGCACTCGCCAGCGTCGAGTCGGACGACAGCATCAGCCTGCCGCGGATGTACGTCCCGTTCCCTCGGCGCGAACAGAACGCGATGGCTGTGTCGCCCGTTTCCGTCCGCACGAAGGCCAGGCGGTTGAACTTGGCGAAGAGCGAGTCGGCGAAGTGCCAGGCGAGGGTGGACTCCAACCACGGGTACTCCCACAGGTCGAACCGTCCGCTCAGCATTCCGCTATTGGACCGGGCGTAGAAACCTCGGCCCTCCGGATACAGCGCCGCCGCGACTCTAGGAGAAAACCTTCCGGCGATGAACACCGGTTGCATCCGTGTCGTGTCGATGACCCCGAGGGATTCGGCGGGGACCGTGGCGGCGTACCGCTGCGTCTGGGTGCGCACGCCGTTGGCCGAGAGGGCCACGTCGTAGTGACGGGCCATCTCCAGCCACAGGGCGCGCGCGTGCCGGTCGTCGCGCCGGGGGCAGGCGGTCTCCTCGGTCGCGACCGTGGCGGCCGTGACCTCGACGGCGTGCGGCTGCATCACCAGTGTGACAACGGAATCGGCGGGCGTGAGGAGGCGGCGCAGGGGGGCGAGGCCGATGGCCCGCGCCAGGATGGCCCGGCGTCCCGTGCCCGACGCCGCGAGAAGAAAACGCCCGGAGGCATCCGTGCCATCCCCGGCGAGACGCTGATGCGCGTCCCAGAGCTCGACCAGCACGCCGGGGAGCGGCCGGCCGGTGGCATCCGTGACCACGCCGCGGATTTGGGCCGGCGCGAGGCGTGGCGCGGCCAGCGACAGCGCAATTGCGAGGCAGAAGACCGCAAGTTGGCGCACCGACAGCCGGCGCGCGCTGGCGGCTTCAGGCGCCGCTGGCATCAGGCGGCCTGCGGCGACGCGGCGACTCCGTGAGCGAGATCATGCTGGTGTCCTTGACGGTGATCGCCATGATGTGGCGGGTCATGTCGCCGCGGTCGAGGATGTGGACGCGAGCGCCCATCGCGGTGGGAAAGCGCAGCCCGGGCGCCTCCTCCCAGCCCTCGGCATGACACTGCTCCAGGAGGCTCGCGAGGTGACGTTCGAGATCGCCGCCAAACCACTGGAGCGAACGCTGCTCCGCGCTCACGGTGGTCAGGCCACAGCGGACGCCGGGGAGGAACGGGAGGTCGCTCGGGTAGGTGGCACACCGTTGCTCCGCGGGTTCGAACGCGATGCCGATCATCCCTGGAGCGTGACGAAACCGGAAGCGCTTGGCCTCGCCGGGCCCTTCCGGCGGGAGTTCCTCGGTTGAGGCGCGAGCCAGGTCCGCCATCGCGGTCTTGTCGCCACGTTGGCGAGCGTCCTCGAGTGCGCGGGCGAACTCTTCAGGGTCCATTGCCGGGCCTCGCTCCTGGTCGAAGGCTGGACGTCGTCAACTCCCGGGATGATACGTGCGCTCGGTGTGGCCCCTGAGTTGCGAGCGGTAGAAATAGACGTCGCGCAGGTTGGCCGTCGAGTACCGTCCCGCCTGGTCGTTGAAGTGCGGCGAGCGGGGATCGCCGCTCTCACCGCCCGCCGTGACCGCTCGTGCCCGCACGCTGTCCCCGAACTCGACCACGGCCACGAAGCTGTTGCCGCTGGTCCCGTACCACTTCCTGGTGCCGGGCCAGGCGCGCGCCCCGAATGAGGCCAGCGAGCCCCACACCGCGGACGTGAAGCCCACCGGAATGCTGGGCCCGGAATCGTTGAAGGGCTGGACGATGTCGCCCGTCAGGCGCTGGAAGCGGTTGATGTCGCCCCACGGCGTCCGCCAGGTCCCGAATCCCGCCGCGAGCGTGTCCGACGCCGCCGACAATGCCTCGAGCAACGCGCCCGCCGCCGCCCGCGTGGCCACATAGTCCTCGACGGGAATCGCCGCGGCGCGCGCGTCGCGCGCCACACGCCGCGACACGTCTCCTCCCCAGAACACGGCCAGGGAGGTGGGAACGGACGTCGCCGACCACCGCAGGTCCCAGGCCCGCAGCAGCTCGATCTGCCCCTCCAGCTTCGCCTTCAGCGGATCGGTGGTGGCGGCGGCGTCCCACGCCCGGACCAGCGCGGGGATCGTCCGCTCGAACCAGGGCAGGTAGCTGTCGTACGCCGCGGCGACGAGCGAGTCGAGCGTGAACCCCCGCGGGTGCTCGAGCACCCGGAGCGCGTGGCGCCCCCGGGCCGACTCGCCGCCGGTCTCGACGTAGACCGGATAGTTCTCCCGCCGCGGGCTGTCCGGCCCCGCCGCCGACCACGGCGCGTTGTTGGAGTTGTAGAGCCAGCCGCTCGCCGGGTTGAGGAGAAGCGGGCTCTCGTCCACCGACAGGACGCCGCGCCAGTCGGTAGCCGGGTTGCTGCCGTCCACCGGCCTGGTCCAGTTGAAGGCGGTGTCGCGCCGGGGAATGAAGTTGGCGTGGAAGTAGGCGATGTCGCTGTCGGCGCTGGCGAAGATGGTGTTGTTGGACGAGTTGGTGTGGAGGTCCATCGTCCGCCGGAACGCGCGGTAGTCCCGCGTCTTGGTGCGCGTGTAGGACTGGATCAGCGCGTTCAAGGGATCGTGCATCAGCCGGACGCTCACCCATTGCTCTCCGGCCCTGCGCACCACGGGCCCGTGCCGGGTGCGGTACACCGTGAACCGCCGTTCGGCCATGCCGGTCGCGGTCCGGTAGGGCACGGTGATCGTGGCGGCTGTCACCGGCAGGTCCGCGTTCCCGTAGCGGTACGTGGTGCGACCGTCCCGCTGCGTCGCGGTCTCCAGATACTCGTCGATGTTGTCCACGCCGCTCGACGTGTGCATCCAGCCGATGCGGTCGTTGAAGCCCTGGTAGACGAAGAACTGCCCCCACGTCACGGCGCCGTAGGCGTTGAGGCCCTGCTCGCTCACCACCTGCACCTCGGCCCGGAAGAAGAACGACGTGTGGGGGTTGATCAGCAGCAGGGCGCGGTGGTTCGCTGTGTTCGCCGGGGCGATCGCGATGCCGTTCGAGCCGGTGGGCTCGACGGCCGCGAGGCCCGCCTCCTCGCCCCTGTCCCCCTGTTGTTCCTGCCTGGCTCCTGGCCCCTGGCCCCTGGCCCCTGCCTCACTCCCGTAGAAAGCCTCGAGCTGGGCGAGATTCACCCGCTCGATGTCTCCGCCGATGCTCCCCTCGCTGAAGGTGAGCGCCATCCACGGTTCGAAACGCGTGATGACCCGGGGGCGCACGTCGGGATGCCGGGCGAGGTAGAAGTTGAGCCCGTCGGCCCACGCGTTCATCAACGACTTGAGCCATAGCGGGCTGGCCCGATACAGCGCCCGCATGGAGTCGGGGTCGATGAAGAGCTTCATCCGGAGGTCCTGCCAGATGCGGGACTCGCCCTCGGCTTCCGCCATGCGCCCCATCGAGGTCAGGAAGTTCGTCTCCACCCGATTGAAGTCGTCCTCGGCCTGGGCGTACATCAGGCCGAAGACGGCGTCGGCGTCGGTCCGTCCGTAGATGTGTGGAATGCCCCAGTCGTCGCGGACGACGGTGACGTTCCGGGCCTGGCGTTCCCAGCGGGCGATCTCCGGCGTCTGGGCCGCGAGGGGAGCGTGCGACGCGAACGCGACGGCGAGGACGAGGGCGAGCTGTTTCATGGGTGACCGGGGCGCTGAGGTGAGGGGCCGAGTCTCGTTATCAGGGTAAGGCCGGGGGACGGTCAGGGCAACAGCCATGCGGCGACCTTGGCCTCTGGTGCTAGGTGTACTACATTGCATGACATGAAGACCGCAGCCCTGACTATCCGCTTGGATCGCGACCTCGAACGCCAGCTCAAGCGCGTCGCCGCCAGCACCGGCCGGAGCCGGAGCGATCTCGTGCGCGACGCCCTGCGCCGGCAGTTGGCGCTGGCCCAGTTCGAGGAACTCCGGCGCCGCGTCGTGCCATTCGCCGAGGCCCGCGGCTATCTCACCGACGAGGACATCTTCCGCGTCGTCTCGTGAAGGTCTTTCTCGACACCAACGTGCTCGTCAGCGCGGTGGCGACGCGGGGACTCTGCGCCGAAGTGCTGCATGTGGTGTTGGCGGAGCACGATCTCATCCTCGGGGCGCATGTGCTCGTCGAGTTGCGCAGGGTGTTGCAGCAGAAGATCGGTCTGGAGGCGGGGGCGATCGAGGCCGTGGAGGCCTTCCTGCGCCGACAGGGTCACGTCGTGCGAAGCGAGCATCCCCCGTCCGTGAAAGTGCGTGACGCGGACGACAGCTTGGTGCTGGCGGAGGCCATCGAGGCCGGCGCAGACGTCGTCGTCACCGGCGATCGCGATATCCTCGCGGTGGCGGCGAAGGTCCCGTTCCCGATCGTCACCCCCCGCGGGTTCTGGAGTCTCCTCCGGGGCGAGCGCAGCGAGTAGGGCGTTCACTTACTTGACAGCAAGGCGACATCGATGATATATTGATACGTCAATACATATATTAGGTCGTGAACAATATGTCACAGCAGATACGCCTCAAATCGCCCTATCAGCCTGCGGAGTTCGTCGAAGCACTCGCCCGAGCCCGACGGGACAGAGGCCTGTCGCAGAAGGCGCTCGGTGCGCGTCTCGGGTTGCCGCAGAGCCACATTTCGAAGATCGAGGCAGGAAAGACCGATCTGAGGCTCTCGAGCCTGATCGAGTTCGCTCGTCAGCTGGATCTCGAACTCGTGCTCGTGCCTCGGAAGTACCTGCCGGCGATTCGCTCCATCATCGCGAGCCCTTCCGACGACTCACAGTACCTCTACCGCTTGGGAAGGTCCGGGGGCCGATAGGCATGCCGCCCGCAGGCCGAACGCCGTCCGTGCGCGTCTTGGACGTGCTCCTCGGGGGCCGGGAGGTCGGCACGCTCACCCATCTGCCGGGCGAGAGCACCCTGTTCAGCTTCCGGGACGACTACGTCGAGGACCCCCAAAGGCCCACCCTGAGCCTGTCGTTCAAGACCGCGGACGGCAGCGTGGCGTCCCGCGCTCGGCCCACGCATCTCAAGGTCCCACCGTTCTTCTCCAACCTCCTGCCCGAGGGGCATCTCCGCGATTACCTCGCTGACCGAGGGGGAGTGAACCCGCAGCGGGAGTTCTTCCTGCTCTGGCTTCTGGGACAGGACCTGCCCGGCGCCGTCGTGGTGCGCCCTGCCGAGGGCGAGGCCCTGCCCCCCGAGGCCGTGGGCGACGTCGATCTCGAAGCCGACAGGGGCGAGGTGCTCCGGTTCTCACTCGCGGGACTCCAACTCAAGTTCTCCGCCCTGATGGAGAGCGACGGCGGGCTCACGATTCCCGCCAGTGGCGTCGGCGGATCGTGGATCGTCAAGTTGCCGTCCGCCCGGCACGTGTCCGTGCCTGAGAACGAGTACGTGATGATGGAACTGGCGCGCGAGGTAGGCATCCGGGTGCCGGACACGAAGCTGATTCCGATGGCTGATGTCGCGGGCCTCCCCTCGGACACGGCGCTCTCCGGGCTCGCGCTCGCCATGCGCCGGTTTGACAGGGACGGGAAGGGTGGGCGCATCCACATGGAGGACTTCGCGCAGGTGTTCGACGTCTTCCCCGCCGACAAGTACGAGACCGCGAGCTACGAGAACCTGGCCGGCGTGCTCTGGGCCGAGGCCGCCCAGTCGGACGTCGCGGAGTTGGCGCGGCGGCTCGCCTTCTCGGTGCTGATCGGGAACGGCGACATGCACCTCAAGAACTGGTCGCTGATCTACCGGGATGGCCGGACTGCGGAGCTGGCGCCGGCGTACGATTTCGTTGCGACCGTGCCCTACATCCCGAATGACCGAATGGCGCTGAGCTTGGGAGGCACGAAGGACTGGGCTGACGTCTCCATCGACCTGTTCCGCCGCTTTGCCGCGAGGGCCGGCCTGCCGGAGAGTCTGGTCGTGGAGGCGGCGCGCGAAACGGCGAGTCGCTTCATGGTTGCATGGGAGCACCACGAGGTGGTGGGCCGGCTACCCGACGCGGTGCGGTCCAGGCTTGCCGAGCACATGAAGACGGTGCCGCTGAGCAGGGGTGGGTAGGGGGGCGGTCGGGTGGATCGCCGATTCGGAACGCACTGCGTTCCGAATCGGGAACACCTCGGCAATCTCCGTGGTCGATCAGATGCTCGATGCGCTGCTGGAGGCCGACGAAGAGGCCGAGGGGGTAGTACCGCGCCTGCCAATCCATGAAGAAGCTGGTGTGGAGCGAGTACACGTTGCGTCAGCTCTCGAAGCCGATGCGGGAGTGGGCCGCGGCGCGTTCGTGCAGTTCGGAGCGCAGTCCCTCGAAATGATCGAAGTGAAGGTCGAGATATCGCGACGCCTGTGCTGCCGTGATGCGGTGGGTGTCCATAGCTTCGAGCACCAGTTGCACGAGAGGCCTCCCGGCCCTGCCGAGCGTCTTCTCGATCGGTGAGGCGAACCCGCCGGAGCGCGGTGGGAGCGACTGGACGAATGTGTCCCACGCGCCCCGCCAGCGCTCGTATCCCGCCCAAGTAAGCTGGCCTTCGTCGCGGAGGCGGGTCGCCATGGCGAGCGGGGTGACCTTGAACCGGCGTGCCAACGACCGCACTTGATCGACCGTCCAGGCGTCCCGCGCAACGGACACCTCGCGCAACATGAGTGAAAGCGCTTCGCGCGGGATGATCACCGCGCTCGCCACTTCCTCGGCGAAGCGTTCGAGCTGCCTCCAGTCCGACGCCTTGCGCGCCTCGTGCATCGCCGCGCGCTCTTCGCGAGAGGCGGCGAGCGCCAGGTGGACCAGTTCGTGCACAAGGGTGTAGATGCGCGCCCCAGGCGCGCCCTCTTTGCTGTTTACGCCGATGGCGGGGGTGGGGAATACGAACAGCGATACGCCGCGCACTTCGGCGAGTGGAACCTTCGGAAACTGAAAGACGAGCGCCCCAACCGACTCCACGGCCTCGCGCCACCGGGACCACGCCTGCCACTCGTCCTTCCAGGCCAATTGTTCTTCGATGGGCAGATCAAGAGCGGCGCGGAGTCGCGCCCCCACGACGCTGGGGTCTTCGCTCGCGCGCGCGATCATTTCAAATGCGGGGAGCGAGATCCCCAGCTCGTCGGCAAGCTCGATGGCGGCCTCCCGCCGATACGACATGGTGCGGATCGCGAGACGCAGCTCCGGCGATTCCTGGCCCGGCGTCACGCCGGGGAGCCGCCGATACTCCGCAGCGAGTGGCGGCAGCTCCGGCGCCTGCGGCAAGAAGAAGAGGCCGAACGGACGATGGTAGAACTTGGCGAGCGCCTCGACCTGACGGACCGTGGGTTGTCTGTCGCCGTGTTCCCATGAGAGGAAGCGCTCCACCTTGACCGATAGCCGTTTCGCCACCGGTTCCGGTTGGTAGCCACTCTGCTCGCGCGCCCATGCCAGGAGCTCGGGATTGACGAGTGCGGGGGTGGGAGTGGCCATGGCTCGAACTATACGCGCCGGGGGCTCTCGGCTACAGAGGCACGCGTGTGCGGGCTGGCTCTCAAGCCGCGCTCCCGACGTCGATCTGGCCTGTCACGGCTGCGGCGATGAGAGTGGCGCGTCGGGCCCCGAATCGAGTGGCTTCCGGGGCAAAACGGGCGGTCGCCCGGAAGCAGGGGCGGTCGACACCGAGAGCAGCGCAGCATAGCTTGGGGGCCCCGAGGGCGAGGACGTACTGGCCGGGTCCAGGACCATGAAACGACGCACGCAGTTCGTGTACGGCGACGAGAGTGGAGACCTGCGGAGCGAGGCGTACTTCCTCCTCGGCATCGTCCTCACGTATACGCCGCACGTGCACTCGGCTGCGATCGAGAGGCTTCGCGTCCGGCATGGGTACGTGAGGCAGTTTGAATACAAGAAGACTGACCGACTGAAGGCAGGGCTGTGCAAAGCGGTGATTGACTACTTCGTCGAGGAGGATGATCTCGAGTTCCAGGGGTTGCTGATTGCCACGGCCGACCACGACCTACGGCACTTCAAGAAGGCGTTCGACGATTCGGGGCGAAAGCCGGACGTCACAGCTTACAACTACCGCTACAAGCAGTTGATGGCGCACAACACGTCGCTGCGGGATGACCTCGTGGTGGTGCTGGACTCGCGCGCCCGTTCGCGGGAAGACAATCTCCCCGAGTACCTGCGGAGCGAGATGGACAACATCAGCAACGTCCAACTTGTCGACTCAGCGAAGCACAATCTTGTTCAGGTATCGGCGAGTTGACGAATACGACGCACCCTGTGAAGCGGGGGTTGATCGAACATCTGAAGCAGAGACTCGATGTGGGCCGGCTCACCGACGAGCCGCTGCGGCTCACGCGGAAGTTCCGAGTCTTTCGTTGGCGGCCGCCGGAGTAGCTTCTGGATGGGAAAGCCAGACGCCGTCGACCGAGTCCTACTCCTAGCCACAGGGGCTAGGCTCACCACAGCAGATCGGCTGTGGGTTTCGGGCTCGGCCGACGGCGTCGGCTGAGCAAGAAGCTATACGCTCTAGCCTGCAGGCTCAATACCCAACCATGCGTACGGCGGCTTCCTGGAACTGGAACACACTCAGTCACAATAGCTTACGACTCACGAACCGCTGGCGGCGCGAGGGAAAAGCGTGGGGCGAACCACCCTACGCCGCCAGCAGATCCTGCCCGCTGGCACTCCGCTGCCAGACGTACTCGTACACGCGCTCGGCGACCTCGTTGGTCTCGGCGTCCGTGAACGGCGGCCGAGGGAGGGTCCGGTACAGGCTGTCCAGGATGAAGATCTTGACCTCAGCCTGGGTCGCGGCCTTCTGCGTCCAGTCCTGCATCGGTCTGAGCAGGTCGCGCAGCGACGAGAGCAGCCCTCGGCTCGCCTGCTTCAGCCGCTCGCGCTCCGCCTTGCCGATGCTGTCCTTGAACAGCAGGTCGAACAGCGCCAGCTCGTCATCCGTCAGTCCTTCCTCCGCCGCGCGTCGCTGCTCCACGTCGAGGCTGGCGGCCAGAGCGACCAGTTCCGCGAAGGTCCCTTCGACGGTCGCGCGATCCTTCTCACGGTTGTAGTCCGCGATGATCGCCTGGTACTTCTTGTAGTAGTCCATCCGCATGGGGTTGTGGGCGAGCATCTGCGCGCGCCGTGTGCCTGCCGCATGCCGTTGTTAGACCCGCAGCGGCTTGATGCGCGCCAGGTCGTCCTTGATGGCCCGCGCCGCGTCCCAGAGATCGACCGCTCGCTGGGCGTTCAGCCAGAACTCCGGAGAGTCGCCGAACAGGCGGGACAGGCGCAGCGCCATCTGCGGACTGACGGCCCGCCGACCCCGCAGCAGCTCGTTGACGGACTGCCGGGAGACGCCCACGGCCGCAGCGAGACCGGCGACGGTCAGTCCGTAGTCCGGCATGAAGTCCTCGCGCAGCATCTCACCAGGATGAGTCGGCCGACGCTTCATCTCTCACCTCTCCATCAATGACAGTGGTCGTTCAATGAGTACTGTGTCACGTGACGCGTGTCAAGAAACGGCGACCGGTTCGCAGGGCGACTCCCCCGCGCCCATTGAGCCCCGGCCCTCCCCTCGCCATCTTCACGTATGGCGCCCCGTACCCTCGCCGCACTCGCCGCCGTCCTCGCCGCGCTCGCCCCGGCCCCCGGAACCGACCTCGCGGCCCAAACGCCGGCCCCCCGGCCGCGCGCCCGTGACCTCGGCATCACTATCGGCGTTCTGCCGCCCGGCCCCCTCAACGCCATCACCGACGTCGCCGGCGTGCGCGTGGGGCAGGTGACCGTGGCCGCCGGCGACTCCATCAACACCGGCATCACCGCGATCCTGCCCCACGCGGGCAACCTCTTCCGCGAGAAAGTCCCCGCCGCCGTCTCCGTCGGGAACGGCTTCGGCAAGCTCACCGGCATCGCGCAGATCCGCGAACTCGGCGAGATCGAGTCGCCCATCGTGCTCACCTGCACCCTCTGCGTTCCCCGCGCCGCCGATGCCGTGCTCACGTACCTCCTCGCCCTCCCCGGCAACGAGAACGTGCAGTCGGCCAACGCCGTCGTGGGCGAGACGAATGATGGAGGGCTCAATCTCATCCGCCTCCGACCCATCACCGAGGCGCAGGTGCTCGAGGCGCTGCGGTCGGCGCGGGAAGGGCCGGTGGAGGAGGGAAGTGTTGGTGCGGGGCGGGGGACGATCGCCTTCGGGTGGAAAGGCGGGATCGGCACCAGCTCGCGCGTGTTGCCGCCTGGCTTGGGTGGATGGACAGTCGGGGTGCTGGTGCAGACGAACTTTGGTGGCATCCTCACGGTTGGGGGCGCACCGGTTGGACAGCGGTTGGGCAGATACTATTTGCAGGGCCAGGTGAGGGGGTTAGGGGTCAGGGGTCAGGGGTCAGATGGGACGCGTCACTCCTCCCCTGACGGCTCCATCATGATCGTCGTGGCCACCGATGCGCCGCTCGATTCGCGGGGTCTCGAACGCCTCGCGCAGCGCGCCTTCCTCGGCGTGGCGCGCACGGGCTCGCCGATGACGAACGGGAGCGGCGATTTCGCCATCGCATTCTCGACCGCCGCATCGGTGCGTCGCGGCCCACTTCCGCAGGGCCGCCTCACGCGCACCGCCGAGTCGGTCGCCGCCGACGCTATCTCGCCCCTCTTCGAGGCGGTGGTCGAAGCCACGGAAGAGGCCATCCTCAACTCGCTCTTTAAGGCGGAGTCCGTCCGCGGCCCTCGTGGCACGGTAGGTGCACTCCCCCTCGACAGTGTGACGACCATCCTGCGCGAGTACCGCGTCATCCGATGATTGCGACGGACCTGGCCCTCGCCGGTGCACAAGATCGTCGTCAAGGTGGCGGTCGCCCCTGAACCCTGAACCCTGAACCCTGAACCCTGACCCCTGGTGTTTATGAACGCTCTCTTCTCTCGCAACGTCGCCGCGCTCGCCCCGAGCGCCACCCTCGCCGTCTCCAAGGAGGCCGCGCGCCTCAGGAAAGAGGGCATTAACGTGGTGGATCTCGGTGCCGGCGAGCCGGACTTCGCCACGCCGAAGCTGGTGGCCGAGGCCGGCATCAAGGCCACTCAGCGCGGCGAGACCAAGTACACCGCGACCGAGGGCCTGATGGAGCTGCGGGCCGCGATCGCGCGGCGGCTCAGCCTCCTCTCCGGCGGGCGCGC
>Ga0315273_10002916_pt1 | contig 20452 bp, 17 predicted proteins | sample YL17G02_0_MG_FD_205753 | JGI IMG/M metagenome (GOLD analysis project Ga0315273, IMG submission 205753) | Sediment microbial communities from Yellowstone Lake, YNP, Wyoming, USA - YL17G02_0 | ecosystem: Environmental > Aquatic > Freshwater > Lake > Sediment | place: USA: Wyoming | collected... | reverse complement strand
TACTGAATATCAAGAACATGACCGAGGCAGAAGTGAAATTCTGAATGACTTTGGAATAACTGTAATCCGTTTTACCAATGAACAAATTATAGAAGAAATTGATTCTACCGTAGAACAAATAGAAACAGTAGTTCAGAAGCTACTTAGTCAAGTAAAATAAAGCCCCCCGATTGGGGGGTTGGGGGGTAACAAACATGCATGAATTCTCAACCAGCTTAAAGAATGAAATCCTGAAGGGTCTACCCGGAACTGACGTTCAATGGCAAATGGCTTCATCGGATCGTTTTGTAAAAAATTTTCCGAGGATACCAGGTAAGGATGCGCGTGTAGCTGCTGTATTGATACTTCTTTATCCCCATAACAGATCAGTTTATACTGTATTAATGCAACGTCCTGATTATAATGGCGTTCATGGCGACCAAATCAGCTTTCCCGGGGGAAAGGCAGAACCTCAGGATGAAAATGTAATTCAAACTGCTCTCCGGGAGGCATATGAGGAGATAGGTATCAACCCGGCTGAATTAAGTGTAATAGGTATACTTACTCCCTTATTTATCCCGGTGAGTAATATGATAGTCACTCCGGTAGTAGGATGGGCTAATGAGAAACCCTCTTTTAATCATAAACCTGAGGAAGTGGTATTTCTTATTTATGCTGATATTAAGAGATTCCTTGATCCGGAAATAATCAATTCAAAACCTTTTAAGATAAGAGGCGAAATGCTTAATATTAAATATTTCGATTATGACGGTAACACAATCTGGGGCGCCACTGCCATGATTCTTCACGAATTACTGATCATAATCAGAAGGTGTGGGTTTTTTCTTACGGAATAATATTCTTATAATGCTCAAACCTGGCAAGTACCTGGCTGACAAAATTTACTGACTCTGTTCCCCTGAAATAACCGTTTTTTACAACAGTATCATTAAAGTACTGAGGTTCAGATTTTTTCAGAAGCCATAAGGCAACATTCCCTTCCCATTTCTGAGGATTCATTCCGTTTTTCTCAGCAAGTTTCATAGCATCAAGAACGTGTCCGGGACCTGCATTATAGGCCGCAAGGATAAAATTAATCCTCTCCTTTTCATCGGGAATCTTAGGATCGAATATTGAGTGAAGCCAGTTAATATAACAAATGCCGGCTCTTAGATTATTTTCAGGTGATGAGGTAATATCAATCCCAAAATTTCTTCCTGTTACAGGCATTATCTGCATTAAACCATAAGCTCCTGCTCCGGAGGTCACATCAGGATTGAATCGTGATTCCTGGCAAATCAGCGAAGCAAGCAACCTCCAGTCCCAGTTTATATTGGCACTGAACTTCCTGATCAAATCATCATATTGAGATACTTTTCCTGTATTAAGAGCATAATAATCACTCCTTACAATAATACTGGAACGTGAGTTTTTAAAGTATTTTGCATATAAGAGCGCATATGATTCTGTATTTTTATACGATGCAATCCAGCGGTTCAGCTCTGACAGAAGTTTCTCAGAACTAATATTCCTTACACCCCAGGCAAGATTCTGAGAAAAACTGACGGCAGTGCCTACATCGATATCGGGATAATATGTAGCATTCACCATTGCAAGATTCTCATCACAAACAGTATAATCTATCTCACCACTTGCGACATGTTGAATCAGTTTTTCAGATTCAAAAGGTACAACAATATTTTTAATCGTAAAATGTCCAGGAAAAGCCAAAGCGAAACATCCTGGTATTCATTGGATAATATGGGACCATATCGTAGTTGTAACCCATTGTACCTGCATTTACATGATCGAACATAATGAAGACCCTGGTTCTTTTTAATTTAAAATTCAAAAAGACATTGATATAAGGATAATCACCATTGGTTAACTTATCCTGCCGGAAAAACCTGCCGGTGGCAGGCATATAAGAATATGCGTGATAAAGAGTATTATAGGTTACATCCACACCAAGTTGGGTATTTAGCCTGCCTCCTGTTTTTTCAAATTTGAAGAGATGTTCAAAATAACCCGCGGAACGAATAGTAACAAGAGGAAGCTCAAGTATTTTAATATTGCTGCTCTTTTGAATTATTAGATCAGCATCAAGATGAAGTTTCCATGCTCTCATTTCTTTTCTGACCCCAACGGCAGCAACCGAAAGTCCTCCGGAATACTGCGAAGGGAAAGCAGCCGTATCAAAATCAGTATAATTTTTAATTACAGCATAATTGAACTTAAATGCAGCCTTCCTTGCCGGATATAAGAATGATGTTCCAAGATCGATCCTGAATTCCTTGCTAATATTATTGTGCCATTCAAAATTATTACTCCCCCACTGCTCATACCAGAATGATGGTTGTTTGTTTATCATTGCTCCTGTAATAAGCCAGGATGCCCGCCCTTTTTTAAAGTTGAATGTTTTGGAAATTTCCCCATTGAGATTGAAATCACCGGCTCTGTAACCGGTCAAAAATAATTCCCCTGTCGCTATCCAGCGAAATTTGTCGCCGATGTTGTTAAATAATCTCCCTACTAAAACATTATTGCTGTTGTTCCACACTGCAGTATCTGCCTGCAACGTGTCGTGCGTAGGAACAATCTGACTGTAACGAAATATTTCATTTCGTAAACCAACTCCACCACCAAGCCTGAATTTTCTTGTCTCATCTGTAAAAAAATCAAACCTCACAGTATTCTTAATGCTTCGTGAATAGAGCGAATCTCTTGTGACAGTCTGACTTATGAAAGCTGTGTCATAAAACCCGGATTTGGGATAATCATCAGTGTAAGTTCTCTTGTTGCTTTCAAGGATAAATATATGAGAAAAAGTACCACTTAATCCTAAAAACCCTGATCGTTTATGGGTAATGCTATCAGTTTTTACCTGAGGATTGCTGCTCAGGGTATATCGCTGTACCAGTAAGAGGTTTTTGTTCTTAAGCTGGCTTTTCGCCAGATTTAGTCCTCCCAGGTTTACAGGAACATCTCTTGTATTTGGCTGGTTAAGAAGATTTTTATCAGTAATCCCTCCATTTTCGTTGGAGATAATATTATTTAAACCGGCTGCAAAGTATAGCTTATACTTAACTCCTGAATATGAAGTATAAAAAGTAAAAGTCTTATCCTCCGCTCTCTGATAATTGTATTGCCCGAGACAAAAATTTATATCGTAGATTAAACCAAAATTGAGAAACCTGTTTATATTCTGCGAATGCCAAATCCTGAATGTTTGTTCTGCAGTTTCCTTTGGGCCGGCAAAACTCCAGGCCAGTTCTGTATAAGGAGCCTGTGTATTCATGAAAACCGCACTGGATGGAACATGCATGAAAGGGTAATAATATGTATAAAGAAATTTATCTGGATCTGTAATTCTGTCAAAAAAACTGATCTGATAAAAAGGTAGTCCATAATTGCCAAGAGCTGCGTTAACCGGGGAGTATTTGTCTGCAATTCTAAACCGGTTAGATAATGAAAAAACTGTGTCGATCGGGATATTAACCTCTTCAGAGTAATCGGCGGAAAGAGTCCATTCCTTTAATATTTTTGGCTTTTTTATAGAATCTGGTTTCTGTGCGTATGATCCCCGAGTAAAGGCATTTTGTTTCTGGGCATATAAACCTGAAGAAATGACTAAAAGCAGTAGTATTGAAATGTGTCTGATCATCAGGTGCAAATATAGAAAAACTCTAATCTACATTATCGTTCAGATAAGCATTGTTCTCTCTTAGAACAGGTTCATCATTTTCATCGGATGTTAAGGTGAACTTTGACAATTTGCTTTCAGTGCCGCCTTCAGGTGCACCAAGCGACAGGTTTCTTCTTACATATGCCGGCACATCTTCAAAAGTATCTATATTCTCCTTCATTGTCTTATTTGACAGACCTTCTCTTTTCAGAATGTTCTGCATATGTTTCACTTTTCTTAAAGTTGCCTCGGGCTTTTCACTGCCTTCATCATTCTCCGGCGCTCTCCTGTTTCTGATCTCACTCATCTCCTGATTATGTTCAAGACTGAAATCAATAACACCCTGAGATTCTTCTTCAAAATCAGTAATAATAGACTTTTTGCCCTTTTCATGAACAGAGAATACATCATCGCCTGTTTCAGGTATTATTCTGGAAGGAATTGCATTTTTGTTTGTCACCAATTCGACCTTACTGGGCTTTTTAGGCTTATAAGGCTGGAAAATGCTGTTTGATTCAAATCCGGTTGCAATCACTGTCACACTGATCTCCTCAATGAGGTTTTCATCTTTCGATAATCCCCTGATGATCAAGGCATCATCTGATGCCGCATCGTACATGTAGTCGGTTATTTCCCCCAGCTCATCCATTGTGATCTCATGTTCACCGCTACCGGAGGAAATATTTATCAGGATACTCTTAGCGCCTGTGATATCATTAGAATTCAATAAGGGTGATGCCAGGGCATTTTCGATCGCTTTAATTGCCCTGTTTTCTCCGGCTGCCTTACCCATACCCATAATTGCGACTCCGGAGCTCTTCATCACTGTTTCCACGTCGGCAAAATCAACATTAATATAACCGGTAACAGTAATAATCTCGGCAATACCTTTCACGGCTGTGGTCAGAATATCATCGGCCTTGGCAAAAGCTGTCGAAACAGGCTGATTGCCGTATATCTCCCTCAGTTTTTCATTGTTTATTACCAGCAATGAATCAACATGATCTTTAAGTTCCGTTACTCCATCAATAGCCTGTCGTATACGGACCTTCCCCTCTGATTTAAAAGGGATAGTTACAACCGCAATGGTAAGCAACCCTGCATCCTTGCAGGCTTTGGCAATTACCGGTATAGCTCCGGTGCCGGTACCTCCACCCATCCCGGTTGTAATGAAAACCATCTTTGTATTACCCGATAACGCATCCATTACATTATCAATATTCTCGATAGCGGCCTGCCTGCCAATCTCCGGTTTGCTTCCGGCACCCCTGCCTTCCGTAAGTGATTCTCCAATCTGCACCTTTATTGGCACCTGGCTTTTTGTCAGAGCCTGATGGTCAGTATTGCAAACCACGAAATTCACATCTGTGATGCCTTTTTCAAACATGTGATTAACAGCGTTATTACCGCCACCACCTATTCCGAGAACTTTAATAATCGACGATCTCTCAACGGGCAGATCAAAGTTCATTATATCGTCTGACATAGTGTTGTTATTTAATTGATTATGAACAGTATATATTTATAAATTAACCATATTTGCTATTTAATGGACTGATCTTCTACCTCAAACATCCTTGAAAGCATGCTTTTGATTTTTTCAGTGAGAGGTATTTTTTCCTCTTCCTGAACAGAAGCAGTGAATGTTTCTTCCTCTTCATCCTCATGTTGATCAACAACTGCAGCTTTTGGTTTGACAAATTCTTCCGAATTACCGGCATTGAAAGACTTTTTGTAGGTTTCAAGATACTCAAACCCACGCATTATCAGCCCGACACTGGTTGCATACATCGGCTGGTTAATTTCATTTTTGGCAGACCCGGCAAGATGCTCATTCGGCAGGCCAATTCTGACATCCATAGCAGTTTTGAATTTCATAAGCTGGGGAAGGTGTTTCAGCATTGCCCCTCCACCAGTAATTACAACCCCGGCCGCAAGCTTATCAGCATATCCGGAATTCTGGATTTCAAAATTCACTGCGTCGATAATCTCTTCCATCCTTGACTGGATTATATAAGCAAGGCTTTTAAAAGATATCTCTTTCGGTTCTCGTCCACTGATACCCGGAATAGAAACAACCTTATCTTCAGGAGCAATATCACCAAGTGCTGAACCATATTGAATTTTAAGCTGTTCTGCATGTCTCTGAAGTATTGCGCAACCTTCCTTGATATCTTTTGTGACTACATTTCCTCCAAATGGTATCACAGCTGTATGACGAATTATATTGTCATAATAGACAGCCACATCGGTTGTTCCTCCGCCAATATCCACCAAAACAACTCCTGCCTCTTTTTCGTCATCGGTAAGAACAGCATCGGAAGAAGCCAGTGGTTCCAGGATCATATCTTTCACTGTGAGATTTGCTTTTCTGATACATTTTTCAATGTTCTTTGCCGCAGCAACCTGACCGATCACAATATGGAAGTTCGCTTCCAGTCGCCTGCCACACATTCCGATCGGACTCTTAACACCGGTTTCATTATCAACAATGAAATTCTGGGGGATTACATGAATTATCTCCTCTCCGATATCAATATGTATCTTATGCATATCTTCAATGAGTTTGAAGACCTCCTCTTTCTTTATTTCATCATCATATGCATCACGCATGATATACCCGCGGTTTTTCATACTTTTAATATGTTGCCCGGCAATACCAACAAAGACCTCGGAGAAAAGAATTCCCGATCTTTTCTGTACATCATCAACGGTAGTCTGAATGGCGTTTACTGTCTCCTCAATATTTAGAACAACGCCTCTCTTCACACCTTTTGAAAGAGCTTTACTAAGTCCGAGAATCTCAATTTTCCCGTTCTCATTTTTCTTACCGACGATTGCCACAATTTTTGTGGTTCCTATGTCGATTGCTGCTACATACTGTTCTTTTTTGTTCATAACTTAGATATGGTTATTTCTGATTATCTCTTTTTTTACAAACTATCTGATCTTTAAATTCAAGGTTTATCAGGGAATATTTATTCCAGCCTACTTCAGGCAGCACCTTATCGTAGAAAGCCTCAAGATTCCTCAGTTTCCCTTCATAATTTTCAGCAGTTCCAAGGTGTATCTGATTGTTGCCTGCACGTGGAATAAGATCAATTTCATCATTTCCGTCCACATAGATCTGATCGATCTGAGCCGACCAGAATTTGTCATCATTTATATAATTTACCAGGTGATAAATGTCCTTTAGAATTGAGTTCTTAATGCTTGTATCAAGAACACTTACCCCGTTGAGCATGGCAGAGCTGATATTCACATTACCTTCAATAATGTGCAACCTTGGATTATAAAGATTTCTCCTCCTCACCACTACTCCGTCTTCATCAATAAAATAGTCACCCCCATTGTCGGGCATCACTCTCATTACCGGATTACGCTGTTCAACATAAACATGTACTGTTCCATCAATTGTCATATACACTTCAGCTTTCTTTAATTCTCTTAACACATTAATCCTGCTTTCAATTGCTGAAACCGAGACCTCCTTAACAGGCTTACCTGCAATTCTGCCAGAGTTCCCGTATGCAAGGTTTAATAATTGCCTTTTAGTGACAAAATGATATTCCGACGAATCATTAATGTCAATAACTATTCCTCCGCACGGTTTCGAATTTGTGGAACTGGCGAGAAAAACCGGTATTATAAGCAGGTACAATACAGGAATCATTAACAGTATTTTCAGAACCTTCTTCATCTTACTCTCTCCTTCTTAAGCATCTCCTCGATGGGCCCAACAAGCGTATCAATATCACCGGCTCCGATAGTAAGGAGAACATCCAGTTTGTTTGTATCCAGCTTATCAGGAATGTCCTCTTTTGCCATTAGCCTCTTTTTGCCCGATCTCATTTTATTGAAAATCAATTCAGAAGTAACTCCTTCTATCGGTTTTTCACGAGCGGGGTAAACGGGCAGGAGTATTACCTCGTCAAGTTCATCGAGTATTCTGGCAAAACCTTCAGCGTGGTCGCGCGTTCGTGAAAAAAGATGCGGTTGAAAGATCCCTGTAATTTTCCGTCCGGTAAAAAATTCCTTAACACATGTTATGCATGCCTTAATCTCCTCAGGATGATGTGCATAATCATCAACAAAGGCAAGACCCGGGATATTTATCCGTATGTCGAATCTGCGTCTTACCCCCTGAAAGAGCAGAACAGCCTTCCTTATTTCAGGTTCTGCTACTCCGCACATCAGAGCAACTGCGATAGCCGCTGTAAAGTTTTCGATATTAATTATACCCGGGAATGCAAATTGCAAATCCTCAATTGTTGCTGAAGGAGTTTTAATATTGAACCGGTAATAATCATCACAGCGGGTAATACCGGATGAATAGAAATCAGCACCGCTGTCAAGTCCATATGTAAAGCATGTTACCCCTTCAGGAACAACAATCTCTTTTCGTATCCTGCTGTTTACAATAAGGTTGCCTCCTTGCCTTATTTTTTCGCAAAACTCGTTATATGCCTTAACCATTGTATTCCGGTCTCCATAGATATCGAGGTGATCTGCGTCGAGTGAAGTGACGACTGCTATAAGTGGTTTGAGCTTATGGAAGGAACGGTCGAACTCGTCAGCTTCCATAACTGTATATCTGCTGTCACCGATTAGAAGATTTGAATCATAGTTCTTCGATATACCGCCAAGAAATGCGGAACAATCTATAGTTGATTGCTTCAACAAATGTGCAATCATTGTGGAAACAGTTGTCTTACCATGAGTTCCTGCTACCGCCAGGGTGTCGGTGTTCAATGATATTTCACCAAGGATCTCTGATCGTTTGTAGATCAGGTACCCGTTATTTCTGAAAAATGACAGAATTCTGTTTTCTGCGGGAATAGCCGGAGTGAAAACTACTATCACCTTGCTCTTATCCGGAATGTTTCTGAAAAGATCAGGAACAGTATTTATATCATCCTTATAAGAGACTGAGCAGCCATTCTCAATCAGTGAAAGAGTTATCCTGCTTTCCGACCTGTCGTATCCAGCAATAGGATACCCGCCTTTTACAAAATAAAGAGCAAGGGCACTCATGCCGATTCCGCCAATACCGACAAAATAAATTCCATCTATGTTTTTGATTTCAATCATTTTACGGCAAGCTTTAATACTTCTTCTGCTATCCTTATATCCGCATTCCTGTCGGCCAGTCTCACGATGTTTTCAGAAAGCATATCTCTTCTGGTTTTATCTGAGATCAGTTTAATTGCTTCATCGACAAGAGTTTTACATGCCTGATTATCTGCTATTAACACTGCTGCGTTCCTGGCTGATAAAACCTCTGCATTCCTGGTCTGGTGATCTTCTGCAACATTCACAGAAGGAATCAGAATTACAGGTTTGCCTACAAGACATAATTCAGAGATGGTTCCTGCGCCTGATCTTGATACAATTATATCGGCAGCGGCATAAGCATAATCCATCCGGTTAATAAATCCATGCACTGATATGTTTCCACTGAATGATAAGGAAACCAGTGCCTTAACATTTTCAAAGTAGTATTTCCCTGTCTGCCAGAGCCATTGGCAATCTGAGTCTCTTAGCTTATTTATGTTTTCTGACATGCAGTTATTGATGCTTCCTGCTCCGAGTGAGCCACCAAGAACAAGTATCACAGGGAATTCCTTTTTCAGATTGAAAAATGAGAGTGCTTCATCCTGTAAATTCTTAAGGTTGTCGAAATTCTGTCGTACCGGGTTACCTGTTTTAATTATTTTTTCATGAGGAAAGTATTTTTCCATCCCTTCGTAGGCAACACATATAACTGAAGCTCTTTTTGCCAGAAGTTTATTTGTTATTCCTGCATAGCTGTTCTGTTCCTGTATCAGTGTCGGAATTCCCATTCTTCCCGCCTGCCTGAGAACCGGTCCGCTGGCATATCCGCCGACACCAACAACCACATCGGGTCGGAATTCCCTGATAACTTTTTTTGCCTTGTTTAAACTCTTCAGGAGTTTAATGAGCACCCCAAAATTTTTCAGTGTCAGACTCCTGTATAAACCTGCTACCGGTAATCCGATTATCCTGTAACCTGCTGCCGGAATTTTTTCCATTTCCATTCTTCCCTCGGCACCGACAAAGAGGATCTCAGTCTCAGGCTCAATTTTCCTGAGAGCATTGGCAATAGATATAGCCGGGAAGATATGTCCGCCTGTACCACCGCCACTGATTATAATCCTTTTATGTTTTTGCCTGTTCATATATTTTTTCTCCTTCATCCGAAATTTCTTCTTCGGGCAGTTCTTCTTTTTTTATCCTTGCATTTACCACCCTGCTGACACTCAGAATTGCCCCTATTGAAAAACTCATTACAAGAACAGAGGTTCTTCCCCAGCTTACCATTGGAAGTGTCTGCCCTGTCACCGGAAAAAGTCCTACTGCAACCATCATATTCAACATAGCCTGAATGACGATCATAACAATGAGGCCGAGGACCAGGAAGGCAGGGAACGCTGTTTCGCATTTTTTCGCAATGGTTATACCTCTGAACAACAGTATCATATATGCAAGGATAAGAGGGATTGCGCCAAGCAATAACCCATATTCCTCTATAATAATTGCAAAAATGAAGTCAGAGTTCGATTGCGGAAGCATGTTTCTCTGGGTACTTTTGCCGGGAGCCTTTCCGAATAACCCCCCGGTTGAGATTGCTATCTTTGCCTGATTCGATTGATAGTCTCCGTCTTCATCCGCTTTGCCTGAGAAAAAATGTTCAATCCTGTTTTTCCAGACCTCGACCCTATTATCTTTTTTAACTACAGTAAGCACCATGGCAAACAGGACAACCCCGACTACCCCCATGCCTATGTATGCCAGTAGAAATTTAAAAGGGACCCTGCCAATGAACATAATGATCATGCTCATTCCGAATATCATGAGTGAAGTAGAAAGGTTTTCAGGCAGTATCAGTCCGCTGACAATTCCAACCGGCAAAACAAAATACTTTGTTACGAGCATGAAATTATTCAGCTCATTCTGGTATTTGGCAAGAGATCGCGCGAGATACAGGACAAGCGCAACTTTGGCAATATCTGACGTCTGAAGCCTGAATCCTGTACCTGGAATTACCAGCCAGCGTGTTGCCTCATTAACCCTCGAGCCAAAAGCAAAGGTAAGCACAAGTAATACAACAGCGCCGATAAGAATCAATCCTGCCATAGAAAAGTAAATTCTGTATGGAAGGTAATGGACAACAACGATTATTACAAGACTTAATACGAGCATAAAGAACTGACTCTTAAGAAAATATGTCGTATTACCACCATATTTCATAAAGGCTACGCCTACTGAGGAACTGTAAACAGCCAGAAGAGAATAGATCATAAAAAGAGCCACAAGACCCCAAATTGCCTTGTCTCCTTTAAATGTCTTTGTAAGCCAGCCTTGTTGCATTAATTTATTGATTATAGGTTCCTGACTGCCTGTTTAAACTGTCTGCCCCTGTCTTCATAATTCTTAAAAAGATCAAAACTTGCGCATGCAGGTGATAACAGTACTGTTTCACCTTTCTTTGCTAGGTAATAGGAAGACCTTACAGCCTCTTCCATAGATGTAGTTTCCACAATAGTCGTAACCATATCTTTGAAAGCCTCTACAATTTTCTTGTTATCCTTACCCAGGCATACTATTGCGCTAACTTTCTTTTTAACCACCTGGAAAAGCTCTGAATAATCATTCCCCTTATCAACACCGCCTACAATCCATATAATATTGTTTTCCATACACTCAATAGCATACCATGTCGAATTGACATTCGTAGCTTTTGAATCGTTTATGAAATTGATACCACAGACTGTGATAACCGGTTCCAGGCGGTGTTCAACTCCCTGAAAATCAGCAAGGCTTTCTCTTATTACCTCCTTGCGGATATTAAGAATCTTACCGGCAATGGCTGCTGCCATTGAGTTGTAGGTGTTGTGTCGACCTTTAAGCGCAAAATCATGAATGGTCATAAGATTGGTTTTATTTTGGTAATCAATTATCAATTCATTATTTTCAATATATGCAGCCATGCCTTCGCTTATTTCATCAGAAAAAGGCAACAGGGTCATTTCATATTTCTTCCTGGATAATTCAGTTTTTATTATGGGGTCTCCTTCCCAGTAAATGAGGAAATTATCCTTTTTCTGGTTTTGAGTTACTCTGAATTTGGAATCTATATAGTTCTGAAGTTTGTAATCGTATCTGTCGAGATGATCAGGTGTAATATTCATTAATATGGCAATATCTGCCTTGAAATCATACATTCCGTCAAGCTGAAAACTGCTCAGTTCAATCACATAATAATCGTAAGAACCTTTTGCAACGGCCATGGCAAAACTATTGCCGACGTTTCCTGTCATTGCAGCATTCTTTCCCGCTTTTTTAAGTATATGATAAATGAGATTAGTTACAGTTGTTTTACCGTTGCTTCCGGTGATACAGATCTTTATACCCTGAGCATATCTGCCGGCAAATTCTATTTCTGATATGACAGGGATTCCTTTCTCACGGATCTTATTTATTATCGGAGCGTTTTCAGGTATCCCCGGACTCTTAATAACTTCATCTGCTGAAAGAATAATTGATTCATTGTGATCCCCTTCCTCCCATTTAATCCTGTAGTTTTCAAGAATTTCCCGATAGTTATCTTTTATCTGACCTTTGTCAGAAACAAAAACATCGAATCCATGTTTTTGTGCAAGTACTGCCGATCCTGCACCACTTTCACCCGCCCCCAGTATTACAATCTTCTTGTTCATTTTGTTATCTTATCTTGAGCGTCACAATACTTATTACTGCCAGGATTATTGCCACTATCCAGAACCGTGTGACAATTTTCGGTTCAGGGAATCCTTTTTTCTGATAATGGTGATGAAGAGGGGCCATCAGGAAAATCCTTCTTCCTTCCCCATATTTTCTTTTTGTTCTTTTAAACCAGCTTACCTGTATTACAACTGACAGATTTTCAACAAGGAAAATCCCACAAAGAACAGGGATCAAAAGTTCTTTTCTGATAATAAATGCAAACACGGCAATTATGCCTCCCAGTGCCAGACTCCCTGTATCACCCATAAAAACCTGGGCCGGGAATGAGTTATACCAGAGGAAGCCGATTGTTGCTCCGATAAATGCACTTGCGAAGATTACAAGCTCTTCCGAGCCTGGTATATACATAATATTCAGATACTTGGCGTAAATGATATTACTGGAAACATAAGCAAGGATTGCTAGTGCTGTTCCAATTATTGCCGAAGTCCCCGTTGCAAGTCCGTCGAGCCCGTCAGTCAGGTTTGCACCATTTGAAACTGAGGTAATGATAAAAATTACTATTATCACGAATACAATCCAGGTAAATGGTCGCCTGTGTTCTTCACTGATAAATGATACAAGCCAGGAATAATCGAATTCATTGTTTTTAACAAATGGTATGGTAGTTTTTGTTGACTTTTTTTCCATTGTGATCAAACCCTGAGCAGGTATCTGCACTGACGGATCGAGCATCTCATGCCTTTCCCTCAAGGTAAGATCTGCAACATCAACTTTCTCAGCAATTCTGACTTCATTACTGAAAAACAGGGTAAGCCCTACAATAATTCCAAGGATTATCTGGCCGGTTATCTTAAACCTGCCTGCCAATCCTTCCTTGTTCTTTTTAAATACTTTGATATAATCATCAAGAAATCCGATAAGTCCCAGCCAGATTGTTGTTATAAGCATCAGAATGATGTAAACATTTTCAAGCTTTGCAAAAAACAGAGTAGGAATTATAATTGAGGCCAGAATTATAACCCCTCCCATAGAAGGTGTTCCCTGTTTCTTGTATTGCCCTTCAAGTCCCAGATCTCTGACAACTTCTCCAACCTGTTTTTTCTGAAGATACTTAATGATTCTTTTGCCTATCAGCAGCGAAATTATCAGCGAAGTGATAACAGCCGCTGCTGACCTGAAAGAGATGAAAGTAAATAACCGTGCACCTGGGAAATCAAGTGATTCGAGATAATTGAATAAATAGTAAAACATTTTTTTGTTTTATTTCAGTATTAAAGCCTTTTTCAATTCTTCCCTGTCGTCAAAGTGATTCTTTACTCCCATTATTTCCTGATAAGTCTCGTGCCCTTTCCCTGCAACAAGTATCACATCGCCGCTGTTTGCAAGCATTACCGCTGTTTTTATTGCTTCACGCCTGTCTGTAATTCTGAGTACTCTTCTTTTCAGATCAGGGGTAATACCGGTTTCCATCTCATCAAGAATCTTTTCAGGATCTTCAGTTCTTGGATTATCGGAGGTTAGTATTACCCGTGTGCTACCTTCAGCTGATATTGCTGCCATTTTCGGACGTTTTGTCCGGTCTCTGTCCCCGCCGGCACCAACAACAGTTATAAGCTGAACACTACCCTCCCTGATTTTATTGATTGTGTCTATCACATTTAACAGAGCATCAGGTGTATGGGCATAATCTACAATTCCCGAAATACCTCCGGGAGATTTTACTACTTCAAGTCTTCCTGCAACAGGATGGAGATCACTTAGAACAGTTAGTATCTCTTTCTTTGAAGCGCCCAGGAGTTCAGATGCAGCATAGACTGCAAGCAGATTAGATGCATTAAAATCTCCTATGAACCTTGTCCATACCTCCTCGCCCTGAATTTTTAATCCCATTCCTTCAAAACCCTGCTCAATAACATTGCATCGGTAATCGGCCATTCCCCTTACAGAAAATGTGTAATGACGTGCCTGGCAATTCTGAAGCATAACCTTTCCATTCCTGTCATCAATATTTACAAGCGCAAATGAATTTGGCGTCAATGAGTCAAAGAAGCTCTTTTTTGCAGCAAGGTAATTGTCAAACGTCTTATGATAATCGAGATGATCGTGAGTAAGGTTGGTGAAGATACCTCCGTCAAATTTCAGACCTGCGATCCGCTTCTGATAAGCAGAGTGAGAACTGACTTCCATAAACGCAAATTCGCACCCCACACCGATCATTTCGGATAGCAGCCGATTAAGCTGAATCGGGTCAGGTGTTGTGAGAGTTGCTTCAACTTCTTTTTCGTTTATGTAATTACATACAGTCGAAAATAATCCGCATTTATATCCCAAACTCAGGAACATTTTGTAGAGGAGTGTTGCAATTGTTGTTTTACCATTTGTACCTGTAACACCAACTAGCTTAAGAGAAGAAGAAGGATTTCCGAAGAAGTTAGATGCTGCAAGTCCGAGTGCTTTTGCAGAATCAGGTGTTTTTATCCAGCAGATGTCTTTATCGGTGTTTTCAGGTAGTGTCTCACACAATACAGCAGAGGCGCCTGATGTTATTGCGGAACTTACAAAATCATGCCCATCTGTTTTGTATCCTTTAACTGCAATAAACAATGAACCGCAGGTCACCTTCCGTGAATCAAATACAATACCCGAAATGACTGGATTCTTCGTTCCCGTTAAAGAAATGATTTCAATGCCCTTTAATATTTTATCAATCTTCATCCTATCACATATTCATCTCGAGAGAAACAACCGTTCCATCATTATATCTTGCACCATGTTCAGGTGATTGTCGCAGAACTTTTCCTTTACCGCTATATCTTACTCTTAACCCTGTATTCTCAAGGAGGTAAATCGCATCACGCAGACTCATCCCTCTCACATCGGGGACAAGACCGGGTTGAATCTTTATACCAGTCAGGCTGACTGTATCACCACTTTCACGGGTAGCAACCCAATCGTCATCTGCTGTGCGCCGGTACCTGACATCCAGGTTTTTAAGTACTTCATTTATATCTGCCCTGTATCCATTACCTGCATCGGGTGCTGATTGTTTTATAACATCCTTGTTTTCAGGCCTGTAATCCCTGAAAAATCTTGTCGCATATACTTTGTCTGAAATCTCCTTGAATACTGTTCCTGCTACCAGGTTCCCGTAATAAACTCCATTAGAAGGAGCATTAACAACCACAATACAGGAATAGAGAGGGTTCTCTGCAGGAAAGTATCCGACAAAAGATGCCTGGTAAGATACCCTTGCTCCGGTTCTGTAGCCATACTTATCCCTGGCTATCTGTGCAGTTCCTGTTTTTCCTGCAATTTTATAGTTAGCATTTTTTAGATTTATCGCGGTACCATGTTGAACAACCCCCTCCATCATCTTCTTAGCTTTTCTTATTGTTGAACGCGATGCTATCGAGTTGATTATAACCTCAGGTTCATAGCTCTTAATAATGCTTCCATTTCTCATTATTGCAGACACAAAAAGTGGATGCATCATTTTGCCATCATTTGCCACTGCATTATAGAATGTGAGTATCTGCAACGGAGTCAGCTGCACTTCATATCCATGCGACATCATCGGGAGCGACAGTCCCGACCATAGTTTATCCCCCGGATATCTGATAAGAGGCTCCCCTTCTCCTTTTATCTGCAGTTCAAGTTTCTTGTTGAGCCTCATTGCATAGAGCCTGTTTACAAAATCTTTAGGGTTGTCTTTATAATGCCCGTAGATAAGCCTGGAGGTTCCGACGTTGGAAGATTTTTCAAAGACCTCCTTAACTGTTATTTTGCCATATCCCATTTCTTTTGTATCCCTGATTACCTTGTTGTAAAATTTCACGCTTCCTGCACCAGTGTCAACAATATCACCTGTATCAATGACGCCATCTTCAATAGCGGCCATGAGAGCGGGCAGTTTAAAGGTTGACCCGGGCTCAGTGCTCTCACCCACAGCAAAATTATATGTCTCATGGTAGTTGCCATCGCTCTGGAGGCCCAGATTAGCAATTGCTTTAATATTGCCTGTTGCCACCTCCATAAGGACTGCACATCCATGATCAGCATCATTTTTTCTGAGTTGACTCAGCAGGGCAGTGGAAGCAACATCCTGCAGATCAAGATCTAAAGTAGTCACGACATCATTCCCGTCTCTCGATTCAACACTGTTTGGACCCTCCACTATTATCCAGTCACCTCCAGTAAGCCGTTGTTTCACTGCCACACCGTTTTTCCCTGCCAGATCTTTATCAAAAGCGCCTTCAACTCCTACCTCATTGCCTTCACTGCCCAGATTTAAATAACCGACTGTACGGGCAGCAAGATCACTGTTTGGACGTATCCTACTGTTCTCTGTCTGTGTTACCATTCCCCCCTTATATTGGCCTTCTCTGAAGATTGGTAACTCTTTCAGTTTCTTAAGAGTCTGGTAATCGACTTTCCTCTGAATGAGAAAATAGCGATCTCCTTTTCTTCGGGCTTCTGTTATTAATGATTTCCATCCTGCTGACGACCTGTTGCCTAACAGCTGAGCCAGACCTGCAGATAATCCGTTAATTCCATTCGACCACGTAGCAGATGACATTCCACTGCTCCGGGTATCCATATAGATTGTATAGTATGGGACTGAACTTGCAAGGAGGCGTCCGTCATTGGTCAGTATATCTCCCCTGTTTGCAGGCATTTCAGCAGTTTTATAGACAAATTTCTCGCTCATATCTGCCCACTTGCCACGCTGAACATATTGCAGAATTATGATGCGTACCAGTAAAGCTAAAGCCAGTAAAGCAATTGCAAAATATACAAGACCACCGCGCCATACAATTTCATCCCTTGCTGCCATATCTTTTATTTCTTATCAACCAATAGTTTATAGGGAGGAGCTTTCAGCTCTTCCAGGTCAAGTCCTTTTTCCCTTATCATACTGAATACTTCAGACTGCTTACTGATATACATGAGATCAGCGGAAGTCGAAAGTGATTCGGCTCTGAGGTCTTTAACCTCTCTTTGAAGCTTTGTTGTTTCCCTTGTTATTTTTTCAGCATGAAACCGGTTCCCTATATACATTGCAGCAAGGAGGGTAATCAGGGAAACATACCCAAGGTTTTTAAGTATGATTTTTTCAGAAACCATACTTCCGCTAAGGAGTTCCTTAAAGAAACTTCCGGTTTTTACTTGCTTCTTACTATTTTCCTTAGTCTCTTCCATTTGTCAGATCTTCTCAGCGATCCTGAGCCTGGCACTTCTTGCCCTGTTATTTATTGCTATCTCCTCATTACCAGGTATTGTTCCTTTTCTGTTAATAATCCTGAAAGGAGTTTCCGCATTCCCATAAAAATCTTTTTTTTCTTCTCCCTTAAAGTTTCCTGTCTTCATAAAGTTTTTTACCACCCTGTCTTCAAGGGAATGGTAGCTGATCATAACAAGTCTTCCACCTGTATTTAACAGAGAAATAGCCTGTTCCAGCATCTCCTGCAGATAATCGATTTCATGATTGACAGCGATCCTCAAAGCCTGGAATAACTTTGCATAGAATTTATGTTCCTGCCTGAAAGGAGCCAGTTCACCTACGGTATCAATAATATCATTAACTGTTGATATTGGTTTTATAACCCTGGCAGCAACAATTTCCCTGGCTATCCTTCTTGAATCTGAAAGTTCACCGTATCTGTAGAAAATATCTGCAAGGGATGCCTCATCCATTGTCTTAAGCAGATGGGCAGCTGTTACAGCACCATCTTTGTTCATTCGCATATCAAGAGGTGCCTCCTGCCTGAAAGTAAATCCTCTTTCCGGTTCATCAATCTGGTGAAATGAGACACCCAGGTCTGCAATAAGTCCATCTATTGATTTAATGTTATTAAACAGGAGATTGTTTCTGAGAAATCTGAAATTCTGGTTGAGAAAAAGAAATTTTTCATCAACAGGAGCGTTCAATCCGGCATCCTCATCCTGATCAAAAGCTATAAGTTTACCTGTTTTAAGTCGTTTAAGAATTTCCATTGAGTGTCCCCCTCCTCCGAAAGTAACATCGACATAAATCCCGTCGGGCTGAATATTCAGTCCATCAATACTCTCTTTGAGCAGTGCGGGAATATGGTAAACCATTATTTTTCAGGCTCATTAATACTTCCACCCATCAGTTTTTCAGCCAGGTTGGCAAAATCTTCTGCAGGCATATCAATTTTATCGTAAATATCAGCTGCCCATATCTCAATCCTCCCATCCTGTCCTGCAAGAATAACATCCCGGTCAGCGCCTATCAGATCCATTAATCTTTTCGGTACAAGCATGCGGTTATTGCTGTCAAGAGAGAGTTCTGCCGTTCCTTTAAAAAAGTTTCTCAGAAACATATTGTGTTCGCGGTTATAGGGGTTGATCCTTTTTCTGATCTTGTACAACTGCCTGTTCCAGTCTTCGATAGCGTAGAGCACAAGGCAGTTTTCGAAGATATCTTTCCGCACCACAAAGTGATCCTGTGCATCAGCAGGCATCTGCTTTTTAAATGCCATTGGAAGGATTATCCTCCCTTTGGCATCCACTTTGCACGTGTAATCACCTATGAATGTGGCCATCCTCGCTTTTTTCAATTAAAAGGCTAAAATAAATAAAAAATATCCACTTTACTCCACTTTTCCCCACATTTCTTCATTTTTTGTTAATAACTTTAGGAGGGTGATATCAGCGTGCTTATTAGTCAATCACTCTTTTAGTTGCCCCCCATCCCCCCTAAAGGGGGGCTAAAACTCACTCATCTAGCGTAATTCTGGTTAAAGAACAGTATTAGTCCCCCTTCAGGGGGATGGCTGCAAAGCAGCCAGGGGGCACTACTCCCAAAACAGAATTTCATTCAGGGTGAAGACTTCGAAGCAGCCAGTAGGCATGCCTAATTAGCGTGTTTTGCGGTTAATAAGAACTTTGGTAAATTTGATCACTCTAAGTTTTTAAACCAGACCGGAAAAATGGATAGTACCAAGGGGATTAAAGAAAATCAGAGAATAGATGTCAGAAAAGTACTCTATTCGAAAAATCCGACACTAGCAAAGACTATACCAGGCTTTGTAATTAATTATCTTAAAAGAATTGTTCATCAGAATGATTTAAATGAATTCCTGGAAAAATGGGGTCACCTGAGAGATTCTGAATTAATTGAAGCCGGACTGAAACATTTTGACATTAAATTCATAGTCAGCGGAAGTGAGAATATTCCTGAAAAAGGCAGGTATATATTTGTTTCAAATCACCCGCTTGGAGGACTTGACGGACTGGTATTTATTTATGAATTGTCGAAACATTTCCATGATATTAAATTCCCTGTAAACGACATACTTACCAATATAGAAAATCTGTCGGGCATCTTTCTTCCAGTTAATAAGCATGGTGCACAGGCGAAGAAAGCAGCCATACTGATTGAGCAGGCATACGCTTCCGATTGCCAGATTCTTTATTTCCCTGCCGGATTATGTTCAAGAAAAAAAAGAGGAGTAATTAAGGACCTTCAATGGCATAAAAGTTTCATATCCAAGTCAATACAACATAAAAGAAATATCGTACCGGCATTTTTTTCAGGCAGAAACTCCAATTTTTTCTACAATCTTGCCAATTTCAGGAAGTTCCTGGGTCTCAAAGCAAATATTGAAATGCTTTACCTTGCTGACGAGATGTTCAAACAAAAGGATAATGAGATCAGTCTGGTTTTCGGAAAACCAATACAGTTGGAAACCTTTGATAAAACAAGATCTGCTCCGGAATGGGCAGAATGGGTAAAGTCAAAATCGTACGAACTCGAATCATTTATTTCCTGATAACCATGAAACAAAAAAAAAGATTAAATTGCATTTCATTTTGTGAAAATAATATTCGGATATATCACCCCTATTTTTAATATTAAATGAAACCAGTTGTTGACCAATTACCAAAGGATCAGATAATTGCTGAATTGACGAGTGATAAGCTTCTGCGCAAGACCAACAACGGCAACAATGAGGTTTATATATTTGATAATAATAATTCATCTGCACTGATGCATGAAGTAGGACGAGTCAG
>Ga0315273_10002915_pt1 | contig 20453 bp, 21 predicted proteins | sample YL17G02_0_MG_FD_205753 | JGI IMG/M metagenome (GOLD analysis project Ga0315273, IMG submission 205753) | Sediment microbial communities from Yellowstone Lake, YNP, Wyoming, USA - YL17G02_0 | ecosystem: Environmental > Aquatic > Freshwater > Lake > Sediment | place: USA: Wyoming | collected... | reverse complement strand
ACATACAGCAATGCCGAGAACATCATCGGCATGAACATCAAGGGATTGATTGTTCGCAAAGTGCTGGTTACGGAAGCCACAGATATCAGTCATGAAGCCTATGTCGGCATCATCGTCGACCGCAGCGCCAAGAAGCCGGTGATCATGGTTTCGGCGGAAGGTGGTATCGACATCGAGGAGGTTGCCGCCAAGACACCCGAGAAGATTCACAAGCTGCACGTTGATCCGATTCTGGGGATAAAATCGTACCAGGCACGGCAGTTGGCTTACAAGGTCTATTCCAATCCCGAGACCGCCAAGCAGGCGGCCGGTATTATTATGAAGCTTTATCGTTGCTTCATGGAAGCGGACGCTTCGCTGGTCGAAATCAATCCGCTGGTCACGACGCCCTCCGGCAATGTTGTGGCACTCGATGCCAAGATCAATTTGGATGACAACGGTCTGTATCGACACCCCGATTATGAGAAGCTGCGCGATGTGGCCCCGCAGGAAGAGTCCGAAAACGAAGCTCGCGAAGCGGGACTGTCGTTTGTCGGTCTTTCGGGCAATATCGGTTGCGTAGTCAATGGCGCCGGACTGGCGATGGCGACGATGGATCTCGTCAAACACCATGGCGGTGAGCCGGCGAACTTCCTTGACATCGGCGGTTCCTCCAATCCTGACAAAGTGGTCACGGCGATGCGGATCATCTTGCGCGATCCCAACGTCAAAGCGATTCTCTTTAACATCTTTGGCGGCATCACCCGCTGCGACGATGTCGCGAATGGCATCGCCAAGGCGGTCTCCGAGTTTAGGCCGTCGGTACCGATCGTAGTGCGCTTGACCGGTACCAACGAGTCCGAAGGACGGGCGATTTTGGCAAAGGCACAGATTCAGAGCGCGGAGACGATGGTCGAAGTGGTCACCAAGGCAATTGCGCTGGCCGGTGTGGCATAAGCGAGGAAAGGATAAGCAGATGGGAATCTTTGTAGATAAAAAAACGAGAGTGGTGGTTCAGGGAATCACGGGTCGCGATGGTTCATTCCATGCGCGGCAGATGAAAGAATATGGCACGGCCGTGGTCGCGGGGGTAACTCCCGGCAAAGGCGGCACCGGTTTGGAAGGCATTCCGATATTCAATTCCGTCGCCGAAGCAGTAGAAAAGACTAAGGCAAACACGTCGGTCATCTACGTTCCCGCCTCGGCAGCCGTGGATGCGATCTATGAAGCTGCGGACGCCGGTATCCAAGTCATTGTCTGCATCAGCGAAGGCGTTCCGGCGAACGACATGTTGAAGGTATACAACTATCTGAAGATCAAGGGCGTGCGGCTGATAGGCCCCAATTGCCCGGGTGTTATCACGCCGGGGGTCACCAAAGCCGGTATTATGCCGGGACAGATCCACAAGAAGGGATCGGTCGGCGTAGTATCCCGCTCCGGGACGTTGACGTATGAAATCGTTTACAACTTGACTGCCAAGAAGATCGGTCAGTCAACTTGTATCGGCATCGGCGGCGATTCGATTATCGGCACCAACTTCATTGACTGTCTGAAAGAATTCCAAGATGATCCGCAGACCGAGGCGATTGTCGTGATCGGCGAGATTGGTGGTAGCGATGAGGAGGATGCTGCGGCGTTCATCAAGAAATATGTGACCAAGCCGGTGGTTGGTTTCATCGCCGGGCTGACGGCTCCCGCCGACAAGCGTATGGGGCATGCCGGTGCGATTATTTCCGGCGGTACCGGTACCGCGCCGGAGAAGATCAAGGCGTTCGAAGCGGTCGGGGTTCCGGTCGCCCAGACCCCGGCCGAGGTCGCTGATCTGGTGGAAAAGAAGCTGGCAGCGCTGACCAAGAAGAAGACGGTCGCCAAACCGGAACGTGCGGCCGAGAAGAGGGTGAAGGCCAAATCGATCATAAAGAAGGCAGTCAGAAAGGCGGTTCCGGCGAAGAAGGCCAAAGCTGCTAAACCAACGAAGGTTAAGAAAGGCAAGCCGAAAGCCAAAGCTTCCAAGTCAGCGAAGGTCAGGAGTAACAAGACGAAAGCAAGACCGAAGAAGAAATAACTCACTGTTGATAGACTTATCCGGTCTGCGGCGATTTCTGTGCTAACCACGAAGCGCGGCGCCGTGAAGACCAAGGAGATTATTTAGATGCCGGATACACCGGGCGAAAGCGGGCAACAGACAACAGAATCAACTGCCGGCAGCGCTGCTGGGCCGTTGACGATTTACTTCCACTGGTGCAAGGCGTGTGGCATTTGCATCAGTTTTTGTCCCAATCAAGTGTTCACCTCTGACCGAGACGGCAAACCGATTATTTCCCATCCCGATAAATGTACCCAGTGCGCCATCTGCTGGCTTCATTGTCCGGATCTGGCGATCGTCTCTAACGAGAAGTAGGAGTGTTGCGGTATGGCTGGAAATGTAAGACTAATACAGGGTAATGAGGCGGTGGCTGAGGGGGCCATGATCGGTGGTTTGCGTTTTTTCGGTGGCTACCCGATCACTCCTTCCACCGAGATCGCCGAGATCCTGGCGCGGCGACTGCCAAAAGTCGGCGGCAAATTCATCCAGATGGAGGACGAGATCGCCTCGGTGGGCGCGATCATCGGCGCGTCGCTGGCAGGTTCCAAGTCCATGACGGCGACGTCAGGCCCCGGTTTCTCGTTGATGGTCGAGGGTATCGGTTACGCTTACATGGCGGAAGTGCCGACGGTCATTGTCAATGTCCAACGCGGCGGCCCGTCGACCGGACTGCCGACAAAGGTTTCGCAATCCGACACCATGCAGGCGCGCTGGGGTACGCACGGCGACTACATTGCCATCGCTCTGGCGCCACAGTCAGTCCGCGAAACGATTGATCTCACGGTGCGGGCGATGAACCTCGCGGAAGTTTATCGTACACCGGTGACTTTGTTGACGGACGAAGTTCTCGGTCACATGCGCGAGAAGGTTACGCTCCCCGAAGAGGGAGAACTGGAGGTTATCAATCGGCAGAAGCCGGATGTTCCCGCCAGTTGGTACAAGCATTTCGAGATCACGCCGAACTTCAAATCGCCGATGGCCTCTTTTGGTGATGGATATCGATTCCACGTCACCGGATTGACTCACGACGAAGAGGGTTTCCCGACCAACAAGTCGGTTGAAATCCTGGCCAAGCTAACGAAGTTGCGCAACAAGATCATGCGCTATCTTGATGACATTTGTCAGATCGAAACTGACGGCATGGAAGATGCCCACGTTGCGGTGTACGCTTATGGCATCGTTGCCCGGGCTGCCAGACAGGCCGTGCAGATGGCGCGCGCCAGAAGAATGAAAGTCGGTCAAATCCGACCGATCACTATCTGGCCGTCGCATGACAAAAAGTACAAAGAGATTTTCTCGTCCAAGAACCTCGAAGCGGTCATTGTCGCTGAATTGAATCAGGGACAGTTGGTTTATGAAGTCCAGCGGTTGGTTCCCAAGCATGTTGAGGTTGTCAGCCTCAACCGCTTCGACTCCGAGCTGATCACTCCCGCGCAGATTCTTAACAAGATCAAGGAGGTGAGGTAAAATGGCGCAGCGATCAGACATAACTCACAAATACCTGCGTGCGAAGAAGAAATTCCCGAACGTCTGGTGTGCCGGTTGCGGTATCGGTATTGTCATGGGTTCGCTCATTCGCGCAATCGATAAGCTGGAATTGGATCGTGACAATGTCACACTGGTCTCCGGTATCGGTTGTTCGTCGCGTTTGCCGGTTTACCTCGATTTCAATACTCTGCATACGACCCATGGTCGCGCGCTGGCATTCGCCACCGGCGTCAAACTGGCGAATCCCAAAATGCATGTGATCGTCATCACCGGCGATGGTGATGCGCTCGCAATAGGTGGCAATCACTTCATCCACTCGGCGCGCCGCAATATGGATATCACCTGTATTCTGATCAATAACATGATCTACGGTATGACCGGCGGACAGTTTTCGCCGACCACGCCGACTGACAGTTACGCCTCCACCGCGCCGTACGGCAACAAGGAGTATCCGTTTGACATTCCCAAGCTGGCAGAGGCGGCGGGGGCCACATACGTTGCACGCGGTACCGTTTATCATGTCACCCAGCTTGATCAGTTGATTTACGACGGCATCAAGAAACGAGGGTTCTCGCTGATCGAGGCGTTTTCCAACTGCCACACCTACTTTGGTCGTCTCAATCGTCTTGGTGATTCCGTCAAGATGCTGGAGGACATGAAAAGGAACGCCTTGCCGTTGAAGGCGGCGGCAAAAATGCCGCCGGAAAAAGTGCAAGGCAAGTTGCTGACGGGCGTTTTCTGTGATATCGAACGCGAAGAATACTGTGATCGCTATGATGCCCTTATCCAAAGTTTGCAGGGGAAATGAACATGACCAGTCATCCAAAACCGGGCAAATCCGGCGCCTCCCATACGGATTCCGAATCGATAGACCGCTATGAAATCAGACTCTCCGGCTCCGGTGGTCAGGGTTTGATCCTTGCCGGCGTGATGCTTGCGGAAGCGGTCGCTACCGTTGACGGCAAAAACTGTGTCCAGACTCAAAGCTACGGTCCCGAGGCGCGAGGCGGCGCCTCGCGCGCCGATGTCGTCATATCTTCGGGAGAGATTTACTATCCCAAACCGATGCAGCTTGACTTGCTGCTGGCTCTGTCGCAGGAAGCCTGCGACAACTACTACCGCGATCTGAAGGAGAACGGTCTATTGATAGTAGACAGCCATCTGGTGACGCAGGTTCCCACTTCGCGCTGGATCGGCATCCCGTTCAGTCAGTTGGCGCGCCATGAGATCGGCAATACGATGGTGGCGAATGTTATTTCGCTCGGTGCGATCTGCGCCATCTCCGGGGTTGTCTCCGAAGCGGGTCTTAGCGAAGTCGTCAAGCGCAGAGCGCCCCGTGGCACCGAAGAGAAAAACCTGGCCGCACTGCAACTTGGTTTGGCCGAGGGCAGGAAGGCCAAGGATAGGATCAGGCTGTGAAACAGCAGACACTGCTGATGATCAAGCCGGATGCCGTGCAGCGCAGCCTCATAGGCCGCATCATCGAGCGACTCGAGGCTGCAGGCTTTCAGATTGTGCAGATGAAAATGGTGCATTTGACGGTTGCCCGCGCACGTGAGTTCTATAAGGTGCATGAGGGCAAACCGTTTCTGGAAGAGCTTGTGAGCTTTATGTCGAGTTCGCCGATTGTAGCGATGGCTTTGGAAAAAGAGAACGCGGTGGCCGACCTGCGCGAGTTGGTGGGTGCAACGAATCCGGCGAAGGCTGCATGTGGCACGATCCGGCAGTGTTTTGCTGTCGATATGGGCAAAAACTCAGTGCATGCCTCAGATAGCCCTGAAAACGCCGCTATCGAGATCAAGTTTCATTTCGCTTGAGCGTGCTGAATATCTCAAGTATGATGCCGGTTCGTTGACGCGGACCGGCTATCACCAATGAATAGGCCGATCATGTCTCCGGGAAGCGTATGAAGATTCCCATTTGGTATGTTAACCAAGACATTCAATTGGGGTTGCCTGACAGTTGCCGGGTAGATGTCTATGACTTGCCGCAGAAGCGTCTAACGCCGCTTCCGGAATATCATTGGCTGCATTCCGGACCCCTACCGGCGAGCGTGACGGAATTCCTGAGGAGCGCACAGCATTTGCTGGTTGTAGTAAACGACCATTACCGCCCCACACCAACAGCTTCCGTACTTAGTGCCATCGGCGACGCTTTGCCGTTGGAAAAGACGACATTTCTGGTTGCAACCGGTCTGCACGGCGTGCCGAGCGAGCCGCAGTTGCAGAAGATATTCGGCAAGTTGTATCCTTGCGCGAAAGAACGCTTGCGAATTCATAATGCTTACGATGAAGGTCAACTTGTCACTTTTGGTAGTGGCGCCGACACAGTCGGATTGAATCAGCTATTTGAGGAGTGTGATTCGGTCCTGATTATCGGTTCAGTGGAACCGCACTATTTTGCCGGTTTCACCGGTGGCAGAAAGATCATTCTGCCCGGATGCGCTTCATTTGCCGACGTCTCGCGTAATCATGCGCATGCGCTGAGCCCCCAGAGTCAGCCGCTGGCGCGGCATGGTAACCCGGTCTGGGAAGACATCCGCAATCGGACATCTTGCCTTAACTATAAGCGTCGTTACGCGATTCAAGTCGTTTGTGACCATCAGGGTTCGATCTTTCATATATCGCATGGTGATTGGGATCGGGCGTATGATAGTGCTTGCGATTTTGTCAGAATCCATTATGCTCACAACGTCGCCGTGCTGTATGATGTTGTCATCAGCGTCGTTTGTCCACCGCTGGACCGGAACTTGTATCAGTTGCAGAAGTCCTATGAGAATGTTGCAGCGGGCGTGAAACCGGGCGGGACAGTGCTTCTGGTCTCCGGTTGTTTTGAAGGGACGGGAGACGGCAAATTCCTGAAGTTGGCGGAAAAGGCGGCTTCCGGTGAATTGTATGTGGACGGACAATCCGAATTGATGCTCATGGGCATTCATAAGGTGAAACGCACCGAGAGACTGACGGAAAGGTTGAAGTTGATGCTGGTTTCGACTTTGCCCGCATCCGACCTCGAATTCCTGCCGATTCGGCCATGCTCGGATATTGATATGGCGGTTGCGGAATTGCTGAGACTCTATGGAATAAACTGTAATATTGCGGTCGTGCTTGACAGCGCCTCGCAGGTGCTCAGTTGTGCCTGACGGTCGTCTCGTCGCGCCCGCGTAAATAATGAGGGAGAAACGCTATGCGTAGGAAAGTAACGGTTATTGGCGCCGGCAACGTCGGCGCAGCAGTGGCACAGTATCTCGCCGAGGACAATCTCTGTGACATCATGCTGATTGATGTTATCGACGGGCTACCACAGGGGAAAGCGCTTGATTTAGTGCAGGCGGGGCCGATTCGCGGTTATGATGTCACCATCAAGGGCTCGAACGATTTCGCGGACATGCGTGGCTCGGACATCGTCGTCCACACCGCCGGCTTGGCCCGCAAACCGGGGATGTCGCGGGAAGACCTGCAGGCGAAAAACGCCGAGATCGTCGGTTCAGTGGCCGAGAAAGCCAAGGAGTATGCCTCCAATGCAATCATCATCATGGTTGCCAATCCGCTTGATGTGATGACCTATCACGCCTACAAAGTATCAGGCTTTCCGTCCAATCGGGTTTTTGGGCAGGCCGGTATTCTCGATTCGATTCGCTTTCGCACTTTCATAGGTATGGAACTCGGCATCGCGCAAACCGAGACCGAGGCGATGGTGCTTGGAGGGCACGGCGACACCATGGTTCCGCTGCCGCGCTATACCACGGCTTCGGGCATACCGATTACCGAATTGATGTCTGCGGAACGTATCGAAGCTCTCAGCCAGCGCACCATTAAAGGAGGAGGCGAAATCGTCGCGCTGCTCAAGACCGGATCGGCGTACTATGCCCCGGCGGCGGCAACAGTGGCAATGGTCGACTCGGTACTGAATGACAAGAAGAAACTATATCCTTGTTCGGCGTACCTTACGGGTCAGTACGGAATCAGCAATATCTACATTGGGGTTCCCGCCATTCTCGGTCAGACCGGCATTGAGAAGATCATTGAGCTGAAACTGGCAGAAAAGGAGCTTAAGGCGCTGCAAGAATCTGCGGCAACGTATACAAAGCAACTCAAAGAACTCGGCTATTAGGGTTGTTCAACTGACTTTCTCACCCTCACCCCCATCCCCTCTCCCACTGGGAGAGGGGTGTAGGGGTGAGGGAAATAGACTTATGAGACAACCTCAAGACGACTGCCTCGCACAGTTGCCTTTTCTTCTTGACACCCGCTCCTGCTTTGCATAGCTTGGCAACACTTTCGAAGTGTCCGCAGAGGCAACTATACTTTTGCACAAAGCGGTCGCCAGAACGTCATATAAATTGTACTGGCATTGTGCCAGACTGTTGCCGACGTGGCTTCGTGTCAGGAGAATAATGGACCGTCTCAAAACCCTGCTGTTTTTGATCTCGGTTGTCATTCTTCTGTGTTTTCCCGCCTATTCACAAACAGATACACCTACAGGATTAGCTGGCGACGCTAAACCGATGATCGAGTCTCCCGCTGGGCCACCAAGCGTTGAAGCCAAAGACACGAAAAACGACGATGGTTCGGCTATCGACGTCAGTTGGCAACTTTCAGCAGATGACCAGCGTCTGGTTACTAAGTATCAGGTACTGCGGTCCAAGTCGTTGGCGGGTCCTTTTGAGGTTGCCGGTGAGACAACCAAAGGCCAGCACATATATACCGACAATGGCGTCAAGGTCGGAGAAAGCTACTTCTATAAGATCGCCGCTGTCTACGAAATCAAGTCAGCCGACAGCACCAGTGTAACTGGAACAGGTGAGTCGCAAGTTATCGGACCGATCAAGCCTATCGCGCAATGGTTCAATATGCGGCGTCTGAATGTCTTGATCTGGTTGCTCGTGACCTGTGCCGCGATACTATTCTACATCTGGCAAGCGAAATCAGGCAAAGAACTTTATGTCCGCAAAATCGCCGGTATTGATGCGGTTGACGATGCTATCGGCCGCGCCACCGAAATGGGACGCAAGGTATTCTTCGTCCCCGGCATTCAAGACATGGATGATGTTGCCACCATCGCGGCTATAACGATCCTTGGCCGAGTTGCGAGAATATGCGCCACGAATGACACTATGCTCGATGTCCCCGTGTCGCGGTCGCTGGTGATGGTTACCGCGCGAGAATCCGTCCGCGAGGCTTACAGCAAAGTCGGCAGACCCGATGCTTTCAAAGAAGACCAGGTTCACTATGTCACCGACGATCAGTTTGGTTATGCTGCCGCTATTGACGGAATGGTAATGCGCGATAAGCCGGCCGCCATGTTCTATATGGGGGGTTTCTTTGCCGAAGCGCTGATTCTCGCCGAGACTGGAAACAATGCCGGGGCCATTCAGATCGCGGGGACGAATCAGCCGGCCCAGATTCCGTTTTTCGTGGCTGCGTGCGACTACACCTTGATCGGTGAAGAACTATTTGCCGCCAGTGCCTATCTTGAGCGCGAACCAAAGTTGCTCGGTTCGCTCAAAGGTCAGGACTTCGCCAAAGGGCTATTCCTGTTGGCGATTTTCGTACTCTTGATTTTGAAGATCTTTGGAATCAACTTGGTTTCCATCATGGAAATAAGTTGAACAATGGCAATGGAATAGCATGAAACGCGAAATCCCCCTGATCATCACCTTTGTTGCGGGCGTCGCCTTTGTTCTGCAATACTTTATCCCTCATTATCCGTTCAGCCGTTTCGAAAATATCTTTTCGGACTGGTTTGCGATTGTAGGGGCTTTTGCCATCTGGCTCGGTGCGCTGAGCCTAATGAAGCTCAGTTTGTTGAATATCTCGAAGAAGTCGCACGACTGGCCGATCTCGCTGGTGATAATCATCTGTTTTCTGTCGATCGTGATCGCCGGAGCGATCGACGGTTACCATGGTCTGAATAATGTACCGGCAACTTCGTTCCGCGATCCCGGCACAAACTTTGACTGGCTTTACCAAAATGTCTATACACCGCTTTCGTCAACCATGTTTGCCATACTGGCTTTCTTTGTCGCCTCCGCGTCTTATCGGGCGTTCCGCGCGCGCAACACGGCTGCGACGCTGCTGCTTTTCTCCGCGTTTTTTGTGATGATCGGTCGCGTGCCGGTCGGCGATTATTTGAGCGGTTGGCTGCCCGAGAGAATGCAGTTGTCGCATTGGGCCAACTGGCTGATGGCGTTTCCGAACACCGCCGGACAGCGGGCGGTCATGATCGGTATTGCACTCGGTACTGTTTCGACCTCATTGCGCATCATGCTTGGAATTGAAAGGTCGCATCTCGAGGGTTGATGATGAAGAAGTACTACTACTGGTTCATACTCATTGCACTGATCATTGTCTTGATATTGCTCCCCAAACCGTTGATAGTGTCGCCGACGGTCTCAACGACACTCACCGTGCTGCTGGGCTTGGCTTTGGTTGTAGTCTTGGTGCTGACCTTGCGGGGTCATATGATCGGAAGGCGCACCGTCTTCTTGTTCATAGGCATGTCGTTGACCTTGCCATTCTTCATGAATTTTCAGATGCCGATCAAAGTGTCGCCGGAAGTGCAGACGTTGTTCGATGCGATGGCCAAACTGCCATCCGGATCGAAAGTGCTGGCGGCTTTTGACTATGACCCACCATCTGCGCCCGAATTGCAGCCGCAGGCAGAAGCGTTTATGGCCTATGCCTTCAAGCATGATCTTAAGGTCATTATCATGGGGCTCTGGCCTCAGGGTCCGCAGCAAGCAAATATGGCTATCGCCAAAGTTCTGCAACAACCGGGGATCAGAGCCAAGAACTTGAGATACGGTGTTGACTATGTGAATCTCGGATTTCAGTCGGGAAATGAGTTTGTGATTCAGCGCATGGGCACGTCGTTCAGCGGCATGTTTCCACGCGACATTTACAATACTGACTATGACAAGATACCACTTCTGAACGGCGTGGAAAATTTCAGCAATATCGACTTCGTCTTCAATCTCTCAGCCGGCTATCCCGGTACAGTAGAATGGGTGCAGATCGCCGTCGATCGCTACGGCGTAAAAGTCGGCGCCGGAAATACCGCGGTGCAGGCACCTTCAGTGTATCCTTACCTTAGTTCACACAAGTTGACCGGACTTGCCGGTGGCATGAGCGGCGCCGCCGAGTTTGAGCAAGCAACAAAAGAAATCGGCAAGGCGAACACCTATATCTTATCACAATCGTTCTCGCATATGGTGGTTATCGCATTCATTATCATCGGCAACGCCGCGCTCTTCGTGAGTTACCGCAAGTCGAAGCAGAAGGGAGCATAGCTACTATGGATAGCGCCCTTATAGGTACCTGGTTGGCGGCCCTTTTGACTCTCGGCATTATGTCCTTTATCTATAAGGACAACCTCTACTATAAGGTATGCGAAGCAATCTTTATCGGTATCTCGGCCGGTTACTGGTTCATCACCTATTTCTGGGATAGCCTCTACCGCAAAGCCTGGGTCGGGATTGTTCATCAAGGTGACTACATCCTCTTGGGTGGTGTAATCCTTGGCGCTATGATGTTGACGCGGTTGTTTGGCAAAATCGGTTGGATAGCCCGTTGGCCACTTGCGTTTATCGTCGGCGCCACTGCCGGCCTGAAAATGATGGTGTACTTCACCACGAATGCTATGGCGCAAGTCCATGGTACCGTCAATGATATGATGGCCGCCTTTAGCGGTGGCGATCTGTACGATTTGATCGGCAGACTTGTCATCTTGATCGGCACGGTGACGGGACTGATATATTTCTACTTCTCAAAGGAACACAAGGGAGTATTTGGCGGCGTGGCCAAAGTCGGCACTTGGTTCTTGATGATTACCTTTGGCGCGTCGTTTGGTTACACCGTCATGAGCCGTATGTCGCTCTTGCTCGGGCGAATTGATTTCTTGCTCACCGACTGGCTGAAACTGGTCAAATAGACTTCTATGATAGCGCTCCTTCGCATTGCGAAGTCCGTCGTTTTCATTTCTTCCTTACTCTTCGTCATGTCAATATTGCCGACTCATTCTGTCTATTCACAGGATGCCGGTCCCTCAGTCAGCGATCTCGGCTCAATTACAGTAAGAGCCCACGACACCGACAACGATGCCGGTGGTGCGATCACCGTTGAATGGGATGACCCCGGCTATGAAAAACTGGCTGGCTTCGTCGGATTTCTGATTTGGCGCACCAATACGCTCGCTGGCACAAACGACTCAGTCGAAGTTACTCCTTTTGGTACGCGCACGTACGACGACAGAAGCGTTTCCGATGATAGCACGTATAGCTACTCAGTCGCCGCACTTGTCAATGGTGAGAGACTTATGTCAGCACCGTCCGTGCAAGTACGCTCATCAAAACAATGGTTCGACGGCCGCCTGACCTGGGTCCTGATACTGGGACTCATTATCTGCGGTGCGGTAATATACTTTATCGAGAGCGCCAAAAGAGGCACCAAGCTGTTTCTGCGGCGTATCGCGGGCTTGGAAGCTATCGATGAAGCCGTCGGTCGAGCCACCGAGATGGGGCGCCCGATTCTCTTTGTCGCCGGAATTCAGGATATGGACGATGTCCAGACGATCGCCGGTCTGACGATCCTTGGCAGCATTGCCCGCACCGTGGCCGAATACGACACGAAAATCAACATGCCCGTTCGCGCCTCACTGGTGATGACTGCGGCGCGCGAGACGATCAAGCAGGCTTATATCACCGCCGGTCGACCGGACGCCTACAACGACGATATGGTTCACTACGTTACCGATGAGCAATTTGGCTTCGTCGCGGCCGTCGATGGCATCATGGTGCGCGAGCGTCCCGCCGCTTGTTTCTTCCTGGGTGCGTTTTTCGCCGAGTCTCTGATTATGGCTGAGACCGGCAACTCCATTGGAGCAATTCAGGTCGCCGGCACTGCCATGCCCGCGCAACTGCCATTCTTTGTGGCGGCGTGCGATTATACTCTCATTGGCGAGGAGCTTTTCGCGGCGTCCGCTTATCTGTCGGAAGAGCCGCGCCAACTCGGTTCGCTAAAGGGCGCTGATGTCGGGAAAGCCATCGCAATGATTGTCATTCTGGTAGGCGTCATCGCCACCACGATTGCGTCCGCTTGGAATTCCGAATCGATGTTGTGGATTGAAAACCTGCTTCGACAGATGTTCTCGACAGGATAGGAAAGACTATAGGTCATGAAACGCCAGATTCCGATGCTCATTCTCTCCGCTGTAGGCACGCTGTTAGTCGTTTCGGTTTTCATACCGTCGGCTCGACACTGGCAGGAGGATGCTTCCCTCTACTTCGATATCATCGCCGTCTTCGCCTTTTTCCTCGGCGGTGGCAATTTGATTCGTGTCCATACCGAGAAGGTCAACCGAAAATCGGCGGGTTGGATATACTCAGTCGTGACACTACTTGGATTTGGTATCATGCTGGTCGCGGGTTTGTTCAAGATCGGCAACCCCGGGGGAATCGCCGGTGACATCTCGCAGACCGGCTCTTACTTCCAGCTTCTGTTCCAATATGTCATGTCACCGCTGAACTCGACCATGTATGCGCTGCTGGCGTTCTATGTGGCATCGGCGTCATACCGCGCCTTCCGCGCCAAGAATACCGAGGCGACTATTCTCTTGGTCGCCGCCTTTGTGATTTTGTTGGGCCGGACTGCACTCGGAGTTCTGTTGACGAACTGGATTCCGGCGCAACTCTCGGTGCTGCAAATTCCCAATCTCGCCATCTGGATCATGAACGCTCCCAATCTTGCCGGACAACGCGCGATTATGATCGGTATCTCACTCGGCGTGATTTCGATGTCGCTGCGGCTGCTGTTGGGAATCGAGCGTAGCTATCTGGGAGGGGATAACTAAGATGGGTCTGATAATCTCGGCAGTCGTAATCGGCGCCGGCCTGCTGTGGATGCTATACTTGTCCATCAAGGGGCAGGATGTCGATCGGCGAATCGTTTATCTCTTCGTCGGCGCAACCGTCGCTCTGGCGATCATCTTTCGTCTCGAGTTTGGTGAGGTCGCAACCCCGATTGTCAAATCGGTCTTTGACAAGATCGAAAACCTCCCGCCTGGTTCGAAGATCGTCCTCTCTTATGACTTCGATCCCGCTATGGCGCCCGAAGTCAACCCGATGGCAAATGCTTTTATTCGTCACATCCTCGAAAAGAAGCACCGGCTCTACTTCATGTCGCTCTGGGCAACTGGACAGTCGCTACTGAGCGTCAGTCTCGATGATGTGCTCAAGCCGGAGTTCCCTGATGCCAAGTACGGAGTCGATTACTGCAATCTTGGCTACAAGGCCGGAAACGAAGGTGTGCTCAACGTCGTGATCACCAATTTTCGCAAGATGTTCCCGTCCGATGCCAATGGCAACTCACTCGATTCGCTGCCGATGTTCAAGGATGTTGAATCGCTCAAAGATATGGACCTGCTGATCTCAGTCGGGGGTGGCAAGCCGGGCGTCAAAGAATGGGTCTTGTTTGCCGGTGATCCGGGTAAGGTCCCCACGGCCGGTGGGTCGGCCGCAGTCTCCACGCCGTTGCTTTATCCCTACTGGCCCAGGCAATTGATCGGCCTGCTTGGTGGCACCAAGGGCGCTGCTGAGTATGAAGCGGAGTTGGCCAAAACGCATCCGCGCTTCAAAGATAAGAGCATGCCGGCGCTGCGCATGATGGGGCCACAGACGATGGCGCACGTTGTCATTATCGCCTTCATCGTGATCGGCAACATCGCCTATTTCCGCTCACGCAAGAAGGGCGGGCAGTCATGACCTCCAAGATGGCGATGCGCATCCTAACGGCGATTGTGGCTTTGATCTTCCTGATCAGTTGGATCATGAAATCCGGCAGCGGCATGTCCGATTCCGCCTTTACCAACGTTCGCAACGGTTTCCTGATTACGTTCGCCGTTTTTCTGACGCTGTCCATTTTCTCTTTCCTGTATCGCGACAACCCATTTTACAAGTTCGCCGAGAGTCTTTATGTCGGCATATCCGCCGGTTATTGGATGTGCTATGGCTTCTGGAGCACAGTCGTCGGTAATTTCGTGCCGCGGGCTTCCCGTTCGCTTTCCGAGTTCTTCCATGTTCCTTATCAGGAGCAGGCGGATCACATCTTTATCTATATCCCCATTATCTTTGGCTTGATTTTGTTGACCAGATTGCTGCCCAAGATCGGTTGGCTGTCGCGCTGGTCGTTGGCATTCATCATCGGCGCCACCGCTGGCCTCAATCTGACGCGCTATCTGCGCTCCGACTTCATCAGCCAGGTCAGCAATTCATTCATACCATTGTTCGTCGACTGGAAAGGCATAGGCGATTTCGTCAACCACATCTCACTTGCAGCAGACGGTCAGTTCATCGCCATTCTCAGTAATTGGGTGATTTTCGTCGGTGTCATGTGCGGACTAGTCTATTTCTTCTTCTCGAAAGAACACAAAGGCGCTTTCGGAGTCGCATCGCGGGTCGGCATTTGGATTCTGATGATCACGTTCGGCGCGTCGTTTGGATACACGGTCATGGGTCGAATTTCGCTGTTGGTCGGAAGAATTACCTTTCTCTTCGGGGACTGGTTGAATATACTGTGAAATAATCATTAAGCCACGCGAGGTGGAAGTGAAATACATCATACTGCTTTTCCTAACCTGCTCGTCACTTTGCTTATCTCAAGCATTACTGGCGCAGACCGCATCGTCGGATCCTCCCGCGGAAGCTGCATTGGTTCCACCTGAGCCTCCGGCGCCACCTTCCAATGTAAGACTGAGTGACTTGGCCAATGATGACGGCCACGGTATCCAAGTGAAATGGGACCTCTCGCCTGATGACGGCAATGGTGCGAAGAACGTAATCAGCTACGACATCTACCGTGCAGAGGCGCCTGACGCTCCTGATTCGTTATGGAAGAAGGTCGGGACTGCCGTTTTGGGAGTCAAATTTTATGCGGATAAGGGCGATCGCGAAAGCGATAGCCGTGACTACCTTCCCAAGCGCACGGACCTGTACTATCGCGTCTATGCTGTGGGAGCGGGTGTTAGAAGCCAGGCTGCTCCTGCCGGTCCCGTTCAGGCATCCGATGACTGGTTCAATAGTTTGAAAGTGCCTGAGTTGATCTTCTGCATCGTGTTCCTGATACTGACTGTGAGATTCATCAATATGGCAAAAGGCGGCATTGATCTCTATGTGCGACCTCTGGCAGGTATCGAAGCAATTGACGAAGCCATCGGTCGCGCCACGGAAATGGGCAAACCGATTCTTTACGTGCTGGGCATCGGGACTGCCGGAGACATTGCCACCATCGCCTCGTTTACCGTGCTCGGTCGCGTGGCGCGCAAAGTGGCTGAATACCAGACCTCGATGATTGTTCCGTGCTGTGATCCCGTCGTCATGACCATCGCGCAGGAGATTGTGAAAACGGGTTACGCGGACGCCGGACGACCGGATACATACAAAGAAGACTCCGTTTACTATGTCACGAGTCAGCAGTTCCCTTATGTCGCCGCCGTCAATGGAACAATACTCCGCGAAAAACCGGCGACCAACATTTATCTTGGCTATTTCGCCGCCGAATCGTTGCTGTTGGCGGAGACCGGCGTCCTGGCGGGTTCGATCCAGATCGCCGGCACCGACCAGGTTTCGCAGCTACCTTTCTTCGTCGTCGCCTGCGACTACACTCTGCTGGGTGAGGAACTGTATGCTGCCAGCGCCTATCTCGGCCGAGAGCCACTGCTTCTGGGAACACTGAAGGCGCAGGATTATCTCAAGGCAACCGTTCTGGTATGCATGGTTGCTCTTCTTGCTCTCAGAGTTATCACTGGAGCAGATGTCATCCACAAACCCTTTGACATGCCCTGGTGGTGAGGAGGTTCGGCATGAAACGACAAATTCCTTTGGTACTGGTCTTCACTTTCGGTGTGCTACTGGCTATCCAGTACTTTGTGCCGTCGGAGCCCTCCCAGCGAGGCTATGAATTTGTGCTCGACTGGATCACAATCATCGGCATTTTCGCCATGGTGCTCGGCATCTGGTCGCAGATTCACGTAGGTTATTACAAGATCAAGCATCGCTCTGAGGACTGGCAATACAGCGTTGTCACGCTGGTCTCTATGTTTGCGATGATACTTTTTGGGTTGTCCTTTTTCGGCGGGTTGCATGGTACGATATTTCGACTGATATACAATAATATCTTTATTCCGATACAGGCGACCATCTTCTCTCTGCTCGCCTTCTATATTGCGTCGGCATCCTACCGGGCATTTCGCGCCCGTTCCGCCGTTTCCACGGTGCTGCTTGTCGCCGCTCTCCTGTTGATGCTGCGAGTGATACCGATGGGGCCGCTTGCAGATCCGATCAACAAGATCGGAAATTGGATGTTGCTGGTGCCGAATCTGGCCGCCAAACGCGCAATCCTAATCGGTGTTGGGTTGGGCGGTGTCGCCACTGCACTCAAGATTGTGCTGGGTATTGAACGTTCCTACTTGGGCAAGGATTGAGAGGAGAATGTCATGACATTGCATGATAGGCTATTGGCTCTTGACCGCCGCTGGGTTTTCGGAGTCTTGGTGTTGTTCGTAATCACGCCATTGTTTATCGAGTTTTCTGTTCCCGTGACTCCGGTCAAGGAGGTCAGGGAGATTTACGATTTCGTAGAGGGCTTGAAGCCGGGGGATTATATCCTGATTTCCCTCGATTACGATCCCGGTTCGCTGGCGGAACTTCATCCGGTGGCTATGGCCATGCTGGAGCAGTGCTACGCCAAGAGACTCAAGGTTATCACTCTGACTCTGTCGCAAACCGGCGCCCAGATGGTTGAAGAAGCCGTCAAGGATGTGGCGGATTCCTGCAAGCTCTACCATGGATTCAAGCCCGAGCGCGGGATCGACTACGTCTACCTTGGCTACAAACCCTATCCCGGTCTGATCATCCTCGGCATGGGCATGAACTTCCGGATTCCTTTCCCGCAGGACTACTACGGCACTACTCTTGATTCAATTCCGATGATGCGGGGGATCAAGAATTACGACAACGTCAAGTGCGTCATCAATCTGTCCGCGGGCAATGTTTCCGATATGTGGGTGGCCGACGGCAATGCGCGCTATGGCGTGAAGCTGGCGTTGGCGATGACCGGTGTTATGGCGGCGGACTATTATCCCTATTATCAATCGGGGCAGGTCTTCGGAATCATTGGTGGGATGAAAGGTGCGGCAGAATACGAGCTTCTCTGCAAGAACCCCGGTACAGCGGCGGAGGCGATGAAAGTACAGGTGTTCGCGCATATTGTGATAATCCTCTTCATCATCACCGGAAACCTGGCTTTCTTTCTTGGGAGACGCAAGACTGCCCCGACGCAGGAGAGTAGATAATGGAACAGACTGTTAGCATGGGCACGATTCTTTGGACGACGGTAGGTGTCTTCCTGACATTCTGCATGTTCTCGTTTCTTTACAAAGACAATCCTTTCTACAAATTCGCCGAACATCTGGTCGTGGGCGTATCCGTTGGTTACTGGGCCATTCTGCTCTATTACAACGGTATTAACCCCAATCTCTTCAGCCACTTGTTCGTGTTTACCAATGACCCGACCACGGGAGCAGAGTTCAACACCTGGAAACCGAAATTCGACGAGCTTTACTATATTATTCCCGCGCTGCTTGGCATTGCCATGTGGACGAGATTTTCGCGCAAGTATTCGTGGATCAGTCGTTATCCGCTCGCGCTCTATCTTGGTATTTCCAGCGGTATTGCCATTCCAGTTACCATGAAGAACAATGTGTTGTCACAGCTTCGCGGAACGGTGGTTGGGCTGGGATTCGACTGGTCTGCTTCGGGATTCCTTGGTGTTCCGCAGGGTATCTGGGACATTGTTATCGTTGTTGGCACAGTATCGTCTCTGATATACTTTTTCTTCTCCAAGGAGCACAAGGGCGCTTGGGGTGGAGCCGCCAAGCTGGGAATCTACACGCTGATGATCGGGTTTGGAGCAAGTTTCGGGTACACGGTCATGGCGCGTATATCGCTGCTCATTTACCGAATACAGTATGTTCGTGACTGGTGGAAGATGATCTTCTAAAATCGTCTGAAGTAGACTATCCGGAAGTAATTCATAGTCAACGCATTATGACGGTATAAGAATTTTTTTGACAAAACTGAGAATTTTGCAAAAAAACTGTTGACACGGTAAGTTGAACGGGTTAAATTAGTTGCAACTTGGAGTTTTTGAGAGGTGGCCATAGGTGAGTGGCTCTCTCATTTGGTTGAGTTTTAACCTTGTTGCCAGGGAAGGCGGGGATGGCAAAAATTACACTAACCAAGACGCGCCGCAGGCGAAAAGAGGCTCTCTCTCCCGAGGAAGCTAAGCGGAGGCGGCAGGACTATCAACGGCAGTACTATTTGGCGCACCGCGAGAAAGCCAAGGAGTATCAGCGCCAGTACAATCTGTTGCACAAGAAGAAACAGCGGCTCCCCGGGGCGAAAGGGCGGAACGCGACGGAGTTCAAGCGCGATATCATGCGCATGACCTACAATACGCACGACCTCATGCATTCGCCTGCCGAAAAGACCTTGAAAATGCTGCAAAAAATCATCGCCGGCGAGAAGATGTTCACCATGTGACAATGGAATCACCACTGACAATTTTCTGGTGCTGCAGTTTGATTCTGGGAGTAGAATCGCTGCGGCGCTTTTATTTGGGCGCGATTCATCGTAGCAAGTGAGTTGGAAACAAATCATGGAGTTAGACTGGACATAAATCATGGCAAAGAAGAAGGTAGCAGTCAAGAAAACGCGAAAGGTGGCCGGCAAGTCCAAAGCGGTTGCGCCAAAAGCGTTGAAACCTCGCAAGATTGGGGTTCAGATCAAAGAACTGCCTGTGGAGACGAAAAAGCCGATTCTTTCCGCCGGGGGCAAATACTTCTATTATTTCGGAGGTGGTAAGGCCGAGGGCTCCGGCACGATGAAAGACATCCTTGGAGGCAAGGGCGCCGGTCTGGCGGAGATGATCAATCTCGGTATTCCGGTTCCACCCGGATTTACGATTTCAACCGAAGTCTGCCGAATCTACTACGAAAACAAATTGTCCTTGCCCAAGTCGTTCGACCGGGAAATGAAACTGATGGTGGAACGGCTGGAAAAGGCAATTGGCACCAAATTCGGCGACGCCAAGAACCCGCTGCTGGTCTCGGTGCGCTCGGGCGCCAAGTATTCTATGCCCGGTATGATGGACACGATCCTCAATCTCGGACTTAACGAAGAGACCCTAAAGGGCATAATCGCCAAGACCGACAATCCCCGCTTTGCCTATGACAATTATCGGCGCTTCGTCTCGATGTTCGGCAATGTCGTGCTCGGTGTTGATAAAGATCAATTCGAAGAGATCATTACCAAGAAGAAGAAGCAGCGCTCCATCAAGCATGACGCTTCCTTGTCGATCGACGATCTGAAAGACATTGTCAAACAGTTCCAGAAGCTGATCGCCGGCAAGTCGGGCGAACCATTTCCGACTGACCCATGGGTGCAATTGCAGATGGCGCGGGATGCCGTGTTCCGCAGTTGGAACTCGCCTCGTGCGATTACCTATCGTGCGGCCAACAACATTCCTTCCGATCTCGGCACTGCCGTTAACGTGCAGGCGATGGTGTTCGGCAATATGGGGGACACTTCCGCCACCGGCGTCGGCTTCACCCGTAATCCGTCAAACGGCGCCAAGGAATTCTATGGTGAGTTTCTGGTGAATGCACAAGGCGAGGATGTTGTCGCCGGCGTCCGCACGCCACAGCCGATCACCGAATTGGGCAAGGTATTGCCCGAGGCGTACAAGCAGCTCAAGGATATCACCGCCAAGCTGGAAAAGCACTATCGTGATGTGCAGGATTTCGAATTCACGATTCAGGAAAACAAACTTTACATGCTCCAGACGCGCAC
>Ga0315273_10002914_pt1 | contig 20460 bp, 11 predicted proteins | sample YL17G02_0_MG_FD_205753 | JGI IMG/M metagenome (GOLD analysis project Ga0315273, IMG submission 205753) | Sediment microbial communities from Yellowstone Lake, YNP, Wyoming, USA - YL17G02_0 | ecosystem: Environmental > Aquatic > Freshwater > Lake > Sediment | place: USA: Wyoming | collected... | reverse complement strand
TGGTCGGGTTCAAAACCCGGACATCCCTCGCATGGACATAATCCGAATAAAAGATAACCGACGCCCCTGTATAGAAATTCTCACCGCTGATGCAGACCTGCTGGTTCGATTGGCCTATCAACAGCACAGGGTTCGAAACCGAAATGAACTTCGGACGCTTGCTTGCAACGCGAAACGCCGTATCGTTCACCGAGGTCCGCCCGTCGGGATTCGTCACCCTGATCGGGACATACCCCAGGCTCGCCGTCGAACTTACCGACACTGATGAAATCAACTGCGATTCGCTTATATACTGAGTATTCGAAAACGTAACACCGGAATGACCTGTGCTGAGTGTTATACCTGAAGCAAAATTGACACCCGTGATCGAGAGCTGGATGTTCCGCTCTCCTAGAGAAACGATGCCCGGAGTAACCTCGCGTATAGTTGGATTCGCTTCGCTGATATTAATAATCGCGCTTGAGCTGTTCAGATAGATTGTGGCAAAATCCCCCGATATAATAGGGACAACCTTAAGGGGTCTTGCATTATTTGTGTTCTGTATTTTATTCTGTGGCGCAGCCGAACCTCTCTCATATTGGATAAACAAACCAAGAAGTCCTGTTTGTGCATCTTCTGTAACATTAAACGACATGGAAATTTGGTTCGAGCTGATAAATCTTGCAGAATTATTGGTGATACTAATCCCGCCCAAAGATGAAGTAACAGACGTAATTTGATACCTCTGCCAATCCAATAAAGCCGTGGAAAGAGTCATTGTTACAGGGATACTGGAACAACCGAGAGTTAATTCTGACGGCACCGCCGCAGTAACAGTAACGCTGTAATCCCCAATATCTATCCATCCTTGCGCATAGCGGCCAGGCGTAAGGAAAAAAATATTATATAATGTTATTCTATATCTTCCAGGCGTTACATCATTTGGGATCGTCATCCTGCCGCGGTGGTAACTGTAAAATCCCCCCGTGTCCCAGTCAGCAATCGATTGCCAGGTGATGTTCGGCATTCCTTGAACCTGGACGATGCTATCGTCGTCATAAGAAGGGGTCCCGCCCTGATCAACCGTTATGACTTGGATGAAGCTCGAACCTCTTTCACCTTCAGGATTGATATCTGATATATTATACTGAGCTGAAACAGAGATGCTGAACAAGAGACAAATAACAAAAAATGACAATAACCTGCCGTGAATGACACTTTTATCCCTAAAATACATTAAGTACTCCTTAAATTGGTTTCAGTACTTGATTCTTCCCCCGGCTGTTCAAACCTTATAGTAAATCCAAATTTTAATGTGCATCTTATAGCATATTTTAAAGTATAAGTCAATGCCGGTGAGATTCGAGGTCTCGTCCGATATTTCGCTCTAATAAGCGTTAAGCTCGCCGATTTCGCTTTCAACCATTTCCAGCAACCGCCCGGATTTGACAGCCTGCTGCATGACATTATGATCCAGATAGAGCGGCCGGTTGATATCCAGGTTCGGCACAAAGCTTCGCACCGCCTTTAGCGCGGAGCGGGTTCCTATCCCGAATTTATAATTCCTCAGTTCCAAAGCCCGGGCTGAACATAACAATTCTATTCCGATCACGCCGCAGCCGTTATCGAGAATCTGACGGGTTTTTTGAACGGTGTTCATTCCCATGCTGACGAAATCCTCCTGGTCGGCGGAGGCGGGTATGGATTGGATGTGAGCGGGAGTTGAGAGGATCTTCTGCTCGACGATCAGCATATCAGCGGTATATTGACAAAGCATCATTCCTGAATGGATGCCTGGCTCTTCCGCAAGGAATGGCGGCAGGCCAGAGCTTAAAGCCGGGTTCAGAAGACGGTTCAAACGCCTTTCGGACAGAACGCTTCCCATCGTTACCGATGAGCCAACCATTTCCATCGGCATCGCAACCGGTGTTCCCTGGAAATTGGCGCCGGTGAGTATCTTGTTCTCATCGGGCACGAAAACCGGATTGTCGGCAACGCCGTTAAGTTCAATTTCCACCTGCTCGCGCGCCCAGCGGAGGAAATCCCTCACAGCGCCCAGAACCTGCGGCGTCGAGCGCATGCTGTATGAATCCTGTAGCTTCACCTTTTCCATCTTGTATAAATCGCTGCCCGAGGCGATCTTTCTGATGTTGGCAGCGGAGGACACAGCTCCCTTGAAACCGCGCAACATATGAATCATCTCTTCGTAAGGAAGCATATTGGCTTTCAGGGCCTCAAGCGACATCGTTGCGGCAATCTCCGCCTGTTTCAGCCATTTTTCCGTATCAGATATTTCCAAAGCCGCGATTCCGCAAATAAGGTTGCTACCGTTAATAAGCGCGAGACCGTCTCTTACATCCATATCCACCAACGCTATCCCGGCCCTCTTCATCGCCTCGCCGCCCGGAAGTTTTTCGTCCTTGTAAAATGCCTCTCCCATCCCCATCAGCACGAGTGTCGCCTGGCTCATAGGGGCAAGGTCGCCGCACGCGCCGACGCTGCCTTTTTCGCAGACGACCGGCGTCACGCCCTTATTGAGCATTTCGACAAGGGTTTGCGTAACCACCGATCTGCAGCCGGAATTCCCGTGCGCATGGACATTGATTCGGCTCAACAGTCCCGCTCTGACGCATTCGACCGGCATCGGTTCGCCTATTCCCGCGGAATGGCTTATTATCAGATAGCGCTGAAAATCCCTAACCTGGTCCGGCTTCAAAGGAACATTGGCGAGCTCTCCTATGCCGGTGTTCACTCCATAGATCGCCTCCCCCGCCGCAATTTTATTTTCCAGCATCTCGCGGCATCTATTGATCTTTTCAACAGCTTCTTTATGCAATTCTATTTTATCGCCATGCCGCGCAACTCCGACTACATCTTCAATTGTCAAACCGTTCCCTTTGATTATGACCGTCATTTCAAACCTCTTAAAAAAATGGAATTTCACTCAAAAATATACTCTGAAAATCAAAATAATTAAACAGCTACCTGTTTTGATTGATGTCGAGGGATAAAAAATATTTGAAATGTCCGGTATGTGGCGACGTTTGTTTTTGTTGTTGAACAAATGATATGAAAAAACCCCGGACCAAGCCCGGGGTGATCTGTCAGAGATAATCAATATCCCAATCTGTCTTTGGAGACAGCTTATGTTACACGGAATCCGCTGCTGCTACAGCCTGCCCTCCGCCTTCAGTTTTTTCGCGATTTTTTCCATTTCCGATACCAGATAATCATAGCGTTTTATCGCAGCCTCGTATGGAGCCGGTGTAGTCATATCGATGCCGGCGGTCTTCAGAGCATCCAAAGGATATTTGCTGCCTCCGGATTTCAGGAGATCGAGATAACGTTCACGGGCATTTTTCTCGCCCTTAAGAACCTTATCTGAAAGCGCCATGGAGGCGATGATACCGGTGCTGTATTGATATACATAGAAATTGTAATAGAAATGGGGAACTATGCTCCATTCGTTCTGAATGAAGTCATCAACGACGCAAACTCCATCCTGATGTCCGTAATAGAAACGGGTCAGCTCCAGATATTTTGCGCTCAGCCAGTCGGGTGTGAGGGTTCCGCCTTTTTCCACGAATTCATGCATTGCCAGTTCTAACTCGGCGAAGAGGGTTTGGCGATAGATGGTTGATCTCACCTCATCCAAATAGCTGTCTATCAAATACAGTTTGAAAAGATCGTCCTTTTCATTTTTGATCAGGTAATCTACCAGCATATTTTCATTAAAAGTCGAGGCGATCTCAGCCAGGAACGTCGGATAATCGGCGGTCGAATACGGCTGCGTCTGATCGGAAAAATATGTGTGCATCGAGTGTCCGAGTTCGTGCGTCAGCGTGGAAACCGCGCTATATGTTCCGTTGTAATTCATCTTGATATACGGATGAATTCCGTAAACCCCGCCGGAGTATGCTCCGACCTGTTTGTTTTTATTCGGGTAGATATCAATCCAGCGGCTGCCGAGAGCTTTTACAATCGCCTCGCCATAATCTTTCCCGAGCGGTTTCATCGATTCCTTCACTAATTTTCCGGCTTCATCCCATGTATACATCTTTTCTATCGCCGGGACCGCCGAAGCGTAGATGTCGGGATATTTGAAGGTTTCAAGCCCGAGCAATTCCTTTCTGAGCTTCAGAAGTCTGTGAAGCGGCGCGAGGTTTTTGCGAACTGTCTCTATAAGACTGTGATATACGGCGACATCAATTTTATTGGGAGTCGTTTGCGCTTCCAGGCAGCTGTTATATCCACGCACTCTGGTATTGAAAAGATGCTGCTTGATCTCCGCATCCTGAAGGATTGCCAGCGTGTTTTCGTATTTCTTCTGATTGCCCCAGAAAGTGAGCATATTCTTTTCGCGGTCGGCGGGATTTTTCGACTCCCTAAGGCGTTGATAGGTGGCGGAATTGAGCGTGTATTCAATGCCGTCGGAAAGCGTAACCTTCGGGTTCGGCATATCCACATTGTTGAGCATCTCAGCGGCATCGGCAGCCGAGTTTGAAAACAATCCAGTCAGAGCTATTATCTGCTCTTTGTCGGTGGGTAGGATGCGATCTTTCAGAAGTAAAATTCTGTCCACCCTCATTCTGTATTCCCCAAGCTTCGGCTCAGCCTTTGCATACTCTTCGAATTTTTCCCTGCCCAGAGCGATGATATCCGGCTGTATGAAGCTTACCTTCGAGCCATATTCGACGAATTTTGTCTGAAGCTCGCCTTTCATTTTCTGAAATTGCAAATTGGCAAGGTCGCTTGCGTTCTGATGCGAGGCATAACCATAAAGCTTCTCACCCATCAGGTTGATATTCTTGGTATATTCGAGAAAAGCAAGAAACTTCTGCGGAGTTGTTGTCCAACCTTCGGCAGCTTTTTCGATTCCCTGGATTTGCACCACAATCTTATCAACATCGGCTTTCCATAAATCATACGACGGATATATGTCTTCTATCTTCCATGTGTACTCGACTGGAATCTGGCTGCGTTCCACGTTCGCATAGTCCGGAACCTTCTTATCTTTCATTTCAGAAAATAAACCTCCGGCAAGAAGGACAGAAAGAAGAAAAACCAAGACCAAAGACTTCCTCATCTTTACCTCCATTAAAAGTTATCTTCATATCGCATTACCAATAAAGCAAATTCACCGTTCTTTGAAACAAAATAATATTAAATGTTTTAAAAATATTGTAAACCCCTGCGCAATTTACGGCTATTTCATAAAGAGTGGTGGATGCTTGAGATGAAAACCCGTCGAATCCTGATAGGCTTTCGCCACCGCCAGGAGTTTCGCTTCCCCGAAGAGTTTTCCCATGAAAGTTATGCTAACAGGGCTTCCCTTTTCGTTAAAACCGTTCGGCAGAACAACCGAAGGATGGCCTGTGAGATTGGTCAACAGCAGATTGCTGCCACCGAAAGAGGGGGAAATATATACATCCACACCGGCAAGGATTTTTTCCATATCCTGGATAAGCTGATAACGCAACCGGTTCGCCTGGATATATTCCACAGCCGGGATGAAACGCGAGGCGCGAAATACGTTCGGCCAGGCATCCCTCGTCTGCCGTACCATCAGATCAACCTTCCGGTTTCTCGTGATTTCGTCGAAAGCGGCGCCGGCCTCGGCGCTGAGAATAAACGCAAGGTCATCAACCGGCAGATCGGGAAGGGCAATCGGGACAAGGTTGAAACCAAGCGATTTCAATTTTTCCAGCGTCTGCATATCGAATTTTTTCGTCGAAGATTTTTCATCGAACTCTTTTTTCAGATAACCGATACGTATGTTTTTCGGATCTATCGTGGGATTATAATTAAAGGGCAGGTCATAAACCTGGTCAATTCCATCCGAGCCCGTGATTGAATTGAATACGATCGCACAGTCCTCCACGCTCCGGCATATCGGACCGATCTTGTCCATTGTCCAGCTCAACGCCATCACGCCTGTGCGGCTGACCCTGCCGAATGTCGGACGGAGGCCCGTCGTTCCGCATCTGGTGGACGGAGAGACGATCGAGCCCCATGTTTCCGTCCCAATGGCAAAGGCAACAAGTCCGGCGGAGGTCGAGGATGCCGAACCCGCGGACGAACCGCTCGATCCTTCCTTCAAGTTCCAGGGATTCTTTGTCGTCGCGCCGAACCATACATCACCCCATGCAAGCTCGCCGACAGAGGTTTTGGCAACGAGAACAGCCCCAGCCTCTTCCAGTTTTTTTATCACAGTCGCATTTTCATCGATCACCTGATCTTTGAACGGAACGCTGCCCCATGTGGTCTTATAACCTTTCACTGCCAGCAGGTCTTTCGCCCCGTAAGGTATCCCGTGCAGCGGCCCCCTGTATTTCCCCGCCGCGATCTCTTCGTCGGCACGTCTCGCTTGTTTGAGCGCAAGGTCCTCCGTCAATGTTATCACGCATCTCAATTGAGGATCGTATTTTTTGAGCCTCGCAAGGTACATTTTGGTTAATTCGGTGGATGTGATCTTCCGGGTTCGTATCAGGGCGCCAAGCTCCCCGACAGACATAAAGGCTAGATCGTTTAGATCCCCGGGAAGCCGGACGGATTGATAACGGCTTAAGACCATCGGCTTTCTTACGGTTTCGAACTTAAAGCCTCTGGGTATCGGATTGAACTGAAGAGCGGGAGGAACTGTGTTCGGAATTTCAACTTTCCTGATGTTCTCATAACTCTTTTTCTGATCTGTTAAATCCTGAAACATCAGTTCTCTGTCATCCCGGGTAAAATGCAGCGCAAAGAGCTTCTCCCCTTTCGCGATTTTCTCAACAGTAATGTCGTCGCTTGTAAACGATTTGAAGACAATTCCGGCCGCAAAGCCGATCACAAGCGCCAATAAAAACATCAACGCCTTTTTCCAACCGATCTTCATAGTCTCATTTCCACCTTTCATTGAAATTTAATTAAAAAAATACTCTTTCTTCCACTTAATTACCTGCTCCACTTGCTGGCGGAGAAGAACATACTGTAAACTATATGTCCCGCTTCGAACCCTTTGAATTTGTTCCAGGCTGGAATAATTCTGCAGGTTCGGGTATAGCTGGGAGCATTGAACGGCGAAGGCAAGCTGATACCGGGTGTCGCTGTTTCAGCCACTGCATAAGGATCAGTGAAGGTGTTTCCTCCGTCAAAGGAACGAATACAGTAGAAAGCCCCTTTCGCGGTTGCAAGCGCTTGATACGTAATACTCAAGTTGCCGGCAGTATCGGCCATAATATATGGAGTATGCATATAATTCAGAGAATTGGTTAAATCCCGAGGTGTGGAAAAAGATGCGCCATTATCCGTCGATTTCGTGAAATAGATATTCCAGGGGGTTGCCTGGCTCAGAGCACCGGTATAAACGACATATAGATTCCCAGAAATGTCCAATGCCATTGAAAAACCGGAGGATGTTCCTGACGTGACGAATTGATCCGTTAAAATCTTTGCCTGGCTCCAGGTGCCGCCGTTATCCAATGATGATGCAATGAATAATTTATACAGTCCGTCTGTATAGCTTATTCCCATCCATACTACATGGACCCTGCCGGTTTTGTCCGCGATAATCCTGAAACAAAGTGGCTGAGTATCGAGCCCTGAACTGATGATCTTAGGTGTGGAGAAGCCGCTGCTTGATATCGTTTCCAAATTTATCATTCCTGGCGTCGCCTTTGCATAGACGGCGGCTATCTTACCGGAAAGAATTGCAATCCACGCGGCATGAATAGTGGATGTCTCCGGTTCGACATATACCGTCGGCATCAGTTCAGCTGCAGCTTTGTAGCTGGCGGAATTGGATGATATCCGCAAAGGGTCGGAGAAACTTTCTCCCTTGTTTGACGAATATGCGATGTAAGTAAAGGCAGACCCTTCCAGAATGCTTCCCCCCATCCATACTATCCGCAGGACGTCTTGGTCATCTATGCATAGATTCGGGATCGATAACAGACCTATTTGCTGGAGGTATGATTCTTTGCTTACATCCAGCGGGGTTGACCAGGTCTGGCCGGCATTCGAAGATTTTGAAAATAGAATTTTCGAAGAATTACTGTTGGGATCCAGCTTTTGCCATGCCGAATATAGCACGCCCTCAAGGTCATCCGTTATGACATGGTGGTCTCCGCTATCGGCTTGGCCGCTGTTTACCTCCTTCGCCTCCGTAAAAGTCCAATTACTGTAGAGCATAAAGTCAACCTTGTTCGAATCGCCCTGACTGTTGCGAGCATAGACCTGGACCGATTTGTCCTGTACTGCGCCCAGGGACGATAGGAGGCCCGATGTGGTAACACGGGTATTCACAGGCTCGACGACCGCAGTCAACTCCGATTCGCTAACGAAAGTCGTCTGGAGGTCCATATTGTTAAAGACAACCACGGAATCTTTTGTGAAATTCGATCCGTTGACGCTAAGAATAAAGCGGGTAGAATTTATCAACCTGTTTGCTGGACTCAGTGACGAGATGCTCAATGAACTTCCCGCGCAAGATATAAGGGTAAATAGATATAAAACGATTAACCCCGAATAAATGAATATTCTATTAGTTGTCATTGAATCTCCTTTTTAATGAAAACAACGCATGGAAAGCAAATTACTGAACCCTCTCAACTTGAAAAATATGTTGTCAAAAAAGAGGTATCAAGTCAAGAAGCGCCGGACAATATCTCACGATAAATCTTGCTTAAATCATTAGTATAACGACAGACGCCGGCGCATTCGGATGATTTGCTGTTAATTAAATGTGACCGATGTTCGTTTTTCTATTCGAAGATTGGGCCCGAGACGTCGCCATTGCGGTTGTAACCCCTCTCTTCCCAGAAGCCTTTGTATAAAACATCCGATGAAATTTCAATTTTTGTGACCCACTTCGCCCATTTATATCCCCACTTGCCTTCAGCAGCGACCTGGAAAGGAAAACCTCTCTCCGGTGGAAGGACAAAGCCATTGATCTTATAAACCAACATCAGATTTTTTTTCAGAATATACTCGAGCTCGATAGAGGTCGTAAAGCCGTCATCGGAATGAAAAATTACATTCTTACCCCCCGGTTTTACTTCCGCCTTCTCCAGCAAGTCTTTCAAAAGCAATCCTTCCCATAAAAGATCGAGTTTCCACCCCTCGACACAATACATACGGATGACCTTTCTCTGCGATTTGAACCCGGCGAGCGCTTCTTCATATGTCAGGCTCAGGGGCTTGCCCACAAGACCGGTTACTTCAAGATGATACGATTTAAGGTCAACTTTCCGGGGACCCTTGATCGAGTTCTCTCTGAAATCGTCAATAGAGGAGAGGTTTTTCCCCTGATACGATCTGATTTCTTTATTCATTTTCTCATCCGCAACAAGAAAACCGGCAATAAATACAGAAACCGCGAAGAAAAAAAAGAGATTGAAAATTAGCATTTTAATCATTCATCCACCTCGTTTTGATTCTTATTAATACTCTTATAGATTCTTTTTATGCCTGAATTCGGAAAGTTTATATGAAATAAAACCCTTATTGAATTGAAATCAGGTTTAAGGCCGGCTTCGGTTAAAACCTGAAAGCCGCCCCATTAAAAAAAGAGAAATTGCGATTGCCTGGGGAAACAGTCCGGCAATTATAGTGACAGTTTGATTCCCAATTGATACCATCTTGCCCTGTTCCAGCTCGTGTAATCCAAATACGATGCTGTATTCAGTGCTAAACCGATTCCCAACGGATATTGATTATTCGTAAGGTTGTTTATTCTTATATGGATGTCAAGAACAGCCTCCGAGTCTAAAAATTCAACAGAAAGCGGCAGCTGAATCGTGTCTACAATACCGAACTGGAGATTCATTTGAAAGGCATCCGGCATCCTTTCCACATCCCCCCTGCCATTAGGAAGGACATCATATTTTCCGAACCCTGCGACACTCGTCGTACCGCGCGTCGAATACCTGCCCCCATTATTCCAGTCCACCGTCAATCCTAAATACCAGTCGTTGGGAAAAATGTAAAATGTCTGCATTGCCAGCTGCATTGTAGGATTATAGGAAATCCCCCACCAGTCCCCGGCATTGTCTGACCGCCGAACCGGATTGATCAGATACTCATTATACACTGAGTCCGAGCTCGTCAGACATTCCTCCCGGCTGAGAGTGAAATCCGCATTCAAGAAAAAACCGTTATCGTCCGAGCGCTTTCTGAAATGGAATATAATGCCTTCCCAGGTTTTCCATTTGCTGCCGTACGCGTCGGTCCGGATATTTTGCCATCTGTTTATGCCGTCCGTATTTAGATCCTCGGCAACGATAAGATCCCTGTAAACCCTCGCTACACCCAAGATTGCAAAGCTCATCGTTTCCGAAAGGTCCCAATCGAAGCTAAGAGCGAACTCGTCGCAATACTGGGGTGCAAGTTCGTCGTCTATGGAGTCAAGCCCGGAGTATTTTGTGTTATATGCGACATCGGTCACTGTCCAGCCGTTTCTCCCGTCAACACCATCCGTCGGACTATAAATATGTGCAATTTCGGGTTTATAGATGTTCATATCATAAGCCATATCGATCCAAAGCTGATCATAATATCTGCTGAAAGATCCTCTGATGACAATATTATCCAGCTGCCAGGCAATGCCCACACGCGGTGAAAAAGTATCAAAAAGTCCTCCGCTGTAGATACTCGTTCCGAGATTGTTGTACATCTCATTGGAATCAACCCTCGCTCCGGCATCCAGGACAATGGAATCGCCCAGATTTATGCTGTCCTGCAAATAGAAGCTGAGCATCGCATAACGGTTGACGGTTTGCGGAAGCCTGTTTTCATAAACATATTTTTTAGTCCATGCCGCGTTTTCAAAACCTACTCCTTCGACCCGGTCTGTCAATATCAGTATGTTCGATGGGTATGATGTCTTTTTCAGTTTATAATTGTTATCGTTGTACTCTAAACCGATCTTTATGTCATTGATAACGCCGATGTCCGCAATAAAACCTGAAGAGAACGTCAATCCTTCGGCGCTGTCTTTTTGATGCTTCAAATAAGGAACCGCGCCCCAATACCAGAGATCTGAAGAGATGAAAGAAATGCCGTCCGTCTGGGTTTCTTCCTGGGGCACTTGATCATCAATATATTTCAGATTAGACCAGCCTCCTTCGATCAACACTGAATCAGCTAGTAGATATGAGAGCGTGACTGCGGTTCGGTCCCCTTTTTTTTCAGTTGAACGATCCGCTGAAAGCTGTGTCTTGCTCCCGGTCAATCCCCTCGCGCCTTCATTATAATATTTCGCCACGTCCTTGAAGTATGTGACAGACCCCTTCATGTCCGTAATCGGCTGAAAAGTCCCTTTGAAGCTGATTGCGTAATAGTCCGGCTTTTTTTCTTCGTAGATCAGCTCATCCCGATCCATCGGATTCATCCTTCGGGAAATCTGTTGAGGAAGAGTCAAGCTTTCATAACTCAAATGCCACCATGCGGCGTCTTTCCATAAAAATCCGCCGGCGGTAAAAAGCCAGCTGTCCCCGGACGATCCCTCGCGCCTGTCATCGGTGGTTATCTTGGGATTAATGTCGCTGATATCGTTCCACTGGTTCCTCCGGAGCAGAAGGTAGGCTCCGGCATGGAACCGGTTAGAACCACCTTCAGTGAGGACCTCCACAACTCCGCCGGTCATAAAACCATACTCCGCCGGTATCCCTGTTAAGTAGGTATTGGTCCCCTGGAGAAAATCCACACCGATATCGAACGCAAACGCCTGTGACACAGGGTTGGTATGATTTACTCCATCGAGATAAACGGTGCTGTCGTATGATCCGGATCCAAGTATCGAGACATAATCCCTGCCGGATACACCTCCGGGCAGCAACAGGATATTCGTAAAATTCTTGGGAATAGGAAGATAACCGAGAACATCCCCGAGATCGTAATCGGAAGTGAAGGACGAATGAAAATGATTCGAATACTTGAAATACGTATTCCCGTCTGGTCCCGAAAGATTATCTTCGTATCGCATATAAATGACGATCCTCGCGGATTTCTTGATTCCAATCTTTAAATTCTTGATGGTTCTGTTTTCAAAACCTTCCTTGAAGACATCCAGTTCATACATACCCGGCGGCAAATCATAAAATACAGCCACGCCGCTTTCATTAGAATCCGTCGAGGCTTTTTTCATCAACCCCCCGGAGGAAATTTCAATTTTTGCGCCGGATAAAACCTGTTTGGTGTCCTCGGTTTCGACAATTACTTTCAAGCTTGAATTCCGGGCGAAAACGAAACGGCTTGTAATAATCAAGATTATTAAAAATAAAATCAAAATACTTTTTTTCATGCTCTCACCACAAATGATTGCGATCTGTTGCCAACCATGGTCATAACATTTTTTTTAAAATGGAAAAACGGCATGTAAACCGTCTCATAAAAACAATTTAAAAACAAGCCGGAGGATTCGCCAGGTGAATTTCACCAGCCAAATTTCTCATTTCACGCCAGAGCTTGTAAGAAAAAACAAGTTATGTTTGACCAATAATGGCAAAGTGATACAATTTTCACTTTATGAAAAGGCAGGTTTAGATGCTATCGAAAAATATGCTCGAATTGATCGGCAACACGCCGCTTGTGCGTCTGGATCGGATAAATCCGAACCCGAAAGTGAATATTTATGCAAAGCTTGAAAGCTATAACCCTTCCGGCTCCCTTAAAGACCGGATCGCCCTTTATATGATCGAAGCCGCTGAGAAAACCGGCCGTCTGGACCCGAAGAAAACAATCATCGAGGCGACCAGCGGAAACACCGGCATTGCTCTCGGCATGGTTTGCGCCGTGAAAGGCTATAAATGCAAGCTGTTTATGCTTGAATCCAAGAGCGTCGAGCGCAGGTTTTTGCTCAGATACTGGGGCGCTGAACTCATCCTTACAACCAAGGACGATGCGGACAGCCATATATATGCCGCGAAAAAACTGATCGAGGAGGAACCCGACAAGTATTTCTACATTGACCAAAACGAAAATGAGGATAATGTTCTCGCCCATTATAACGGGACGGGAAAAGAAATTGCAAAAGATCTGGACGGAAAGGTTGACGCCTTTATCGCCGGATTCGGAACCGGCGGCGTGCTGATGGGCGTCGGCCGCGCCCTCAGGGAGTCAAAATCCGGCGCCCGGATAATAGCGATTGAGCCCGCAAGGGCGATCAGCAAAATAGACGGTTTGAAATACTCCGGCGAGGGATATATGCCCACGATTTATCACACTGACCTGATAGATGAAACGATCAGAGTTTCTGACGATGACGCTATCAACACGGGGAAAAAGCTCAGCAAGCTCGAGGGGATAATGGGCGGCATCAGCTCAGGCGCGACTGTATGGGCAGCGCTGGAAAAAGCGAAAAAGATGGACAAGGGCAACATCGTGGTAATTATCGGAGACAGAGGGGAACGATATTTCTCCACGGCGCTCTTCGACGAAGCCAAAAAGGAGAATTAGGGGGAATTCAACCGCCTTTTCTCTGGCATTATTATGTAGGGCACGGCAGATAACACTTCAACGTTCTTTCTCCGTCGCAACGATCGAAATGCTGAAATAGAACCGGCTTCCTTCTTTTTCTGTGGATTCAGCCCACAAGCGCCCGCCGTGAGCCTCGATTATTCTTCGCGAGATTGACAAACCGAAACCATGGAGCTGAAGCTCTTTTTCATATAAGTTATAGCTTGAACGTTGGATAGTATCCAGATACAGCTTATTTATGCCGATTCCGTTATCTTCCACGATAAAGACGATCTCCTTGTCCGTCACGTTTGACGATACATTTATATAAGGCGCTGACTTCGATTTATCTGAATTCTCCAGCGCATTTAAAACAAGATTTTGAAAAACCTCCATAATGCTTGTTCGATCCGCGAACACTTCAGGCAGCTCTCCGGCAATTTTCAATTCGATGCCGGGATACTGGTTCCTGAAAAGATCGAAGACTTCCACAACGAGAAGATTCGAATCGAAGCTGTGGAAATTTCCGACCGTTCTGCCTGCCTTGGAAAGCTCCAGCAGCTTGCCGATGAACAGTTGCAGCTTTGTGCATTGATTCATCGCCTTCTTCAGATATTCCTTGCCCTCCGGCCCTTTGTCCTCCGCCATTTCTATATACGCAATTACATTCCTGATCGGAGCCTTGAGGTCATGGCTGACCTTGTGCACAAATTCATCCAGTTCGGCGTTAATCCTGCGCACCTTATCGTCCTGTGTAAAAAAGTCGGTTATTTCCCGCCCGATACCACACCATAAAGCTTCATCACCGTCCATTTTCTGAAGAGGAAACTCGATGATATGAAAAGCTTGCTCGTTGGGCGGTTCGCCCAAGTTCGTAACGAAAAATGCCGGATTATTCGTCTTCGCCGCCCTTTTGGCGCTCTGCTCAAATTTGGCACTGATATTTTGAGGAAGTATATCTTCCTGGGATTTTTCTGCTAAGTCCTCCGGAGTCAAATTCAACAGCATAGCGAACTTTTCATTCACAGCTTTCAGTTTCCCGGAATCGGTCCTGATATAGACTATATCCGGCGAATTCCTTAATATTCCATTCGCCAAAGATTCATAAATGCTCTTTGTGGAAACAAGCTCAGGTGCAGAGTCATCCTGGCGGTGATCGATGATCATTTGCACAAAGCTGGCACCGTGGGCATGATATGCCGATGTCCTTACATAAGACTCCACTCTTTTTTCATCACTTCTCTTAAAAGAAATACTAACTGTTTCCTTGTCCACGCTTTGAAAGATTCTTTTCATCAGATCGGCATGTTCTGCTGACACGATCTCGCTCATGTTTTTATTTAAAAGAGTGAGACGGTCATACATCAACATTTCCGCTACAGCTGGATTGGCGTCACATATTTTTCCCGAATCGTCAACGACCAATACTGCTTCTTGAGTATTCATTAATAGAAATCTATAACGCTCTTCACTCTTTTGATATTCATCTATATTTTCATCCTTCATCTGAGCAGTGCGGACGATCATCATGAGGCATTTTTCTCCGCTATATGTAATAGGGAGTGCATCGGTTATAACATCCACCTTTTGACCGTTCTTCAACTGAAGATTCATTTTTAAACCCTTCGTGTATCCTTTCCGAAGGATTTCATCTATAATCGCATTACGATCAGAAGGATTAGCCCAAACACCGAGTTCAAAAGAAGATTTGCCGATCATTTCATCCTTTGTAAAACCGGTCAGGGATAATACCGTATCATTTACTTCACGAAAAATACCATCTTTAGCAGTAGAAATTATTATCATAAGAGGAACGATGTTAAATAACGCCTCGTATTTTTGCTCGCTTGCCTGCCTGGAAATCTCCGCTTCTTTTTGAGCGTTGATATCCGATGTTATTCCCTGAATCCTGTTGATTTTTCCGGTCTTATCGATCTCAGGGAAGATGATAGCTTTTGTCCAAATATATTTTCCATCCTTCCTTTTAACCCTGCATTCGACAGATGTTGATTTGCCGCTGATAATCTCAGTTTGAGACTTGATTAAAATATGAAAATCGTCAGGATGCACCCTGCTCTCGTGGAACTCTGGGTTGTCGAGGAATTCCTTTGTGGAAAAACCGGTGACTTTTTCGATTGCTGGAGAAATATATGTATATCTTGCAGGTTTACTGGTGCTCTGGTCAATCTCCATGCTCCAGATTATCTCATTCATGTTCGATAATATCCGCTCGCGCTCTTTATTAAGTTCTTTCATAATCTCTTCGGCTTTCGTTTGTTCCAGCACTTTGCGATAGCTGCGGACGTTTTGCTTGACAGAGTTGACTATGCGATGGAAATACGCGAAACCGAAATTCTTGGAATAATAATCGCACGCGCCGAGCCTGAACGCCTCGGCTGCTATCTGCTCGTTTCCCTGGCCTGTAAGATAGATGAATGGAACATTTATTCCCTTTTTCTTGAGAGTCTCCAACAATTCCAGCCCGTTCATCCCTCCCGGCATTTCATGATCTGCGAGAAGACAATCGAATTTTCCTTCGTCCAGCTTTTTCAGAGCTTCCTCGGCGGACTTCGCCCAATCTATAGACAGCGTGGGGTCCATTTCATTGAGTTTGTGCTTGAAGATATACAGATCATTCTCGTTGTCATCAATATGCAGCACATGAATGGATTCTTCCTGGGACATATTGCCCGCCTTAATGTTAAATGATTTTGAGGTTAATTGAATCCCGTCACGAACAGCCTTACAATTCAATTATATAGCCGGAAATTTCATTTTTCAATTATTATTCGTTATTTTCATACAATTCACGGCAGCTCTTGAATCCTCCGGCAAGTTATGCATAATCCCTTTAATGGGTTTAACAGAGGATATAGCATTCTTATCAATTAAAAAAACCAATTTGAGGTGAAGTATGCCTGATAAGTTCACAGAGGTTACCAGCAGAGGCTGGGGAAGCAATATTATGAACTCGATTAAGGGGGTTGTTTTCGGATTGATTCTATTCATCGGGTCCTTTGTCGTTCTCTGGATGAACGAAGGAAGACAGGATATGTCCGAGGCGGCTGAATTATGCATGCCCATAAAGCCGGACATGGTTCAGGCCGACGCGGAGGGAAAGCCGGTATGCGTTTCGGCGGAAATGACATCCGAGGAAATGCTCGGCGATCCGGAATTCCTGATACCGGGCGACTATATTACCCTGTCGAGACAGGTAGAAATGTTCGCCTGGGTTGAAAACCAGTCCAGCGAGGAGAAGAAGAAGATAGGCGGCGGGACGGAAACCGTTACGACATATACTTATGAAAAGAAATGGACTTCGTCATCATCCGTGTCAACCAACTTTCGCTATCCGGAAGGACACGAAAACCCGACATCTACAATAGAGGATAAATCCTTCACGGTTCAATCTGCTAAAGTGGGCTCATACAACGTCGCGGTGGACAGATTATCCCTTCCCGGAGAAAATCCGGTGGAAATAAAACAAAATATGCTGATTTCATCGCAACCCCAATCGACGGGCGATAAGATCGTTCAAAAGACATCCACCGGCGGAGATGTGATCGTTGAGGGCGGCTCAGCGCCGGCCGGTCGTAGGCTTGAAGGCGGATACATCTATATTGGAAAAGGGTCTCTTCAAAGCCCGGGACTGGGCGATGTCCGGATTAAATACAATGCCTTTCCAAAGAATATTTATGTCACTGTCTTCGGCAAACTGCAGGGGGACAGGATTGTCCCGTTTATGTACAAGGGCGAGCATAAGCTGTACCGGGCGTTTACAGCTGAACCGGATGAGGCAATAGCTATACTTGCGAAAGAGCATAAAGTCACGGGCTGGATATTCAGGGCTATCGGTTTCGCGATGATGTGGATAGGTCTTTCGATGTTCTTCGGCCCCATTAACGCCGTCCTGGATGTTCTGCCCATACTCGGCAGCGTCGGCAGGGGTATTGTCTCATTCGTAATGTTCTTTGTCGCCCTCATCCTCTCCGTAGTAACCGTTCTCGTCTCTATGATCGCTCATAATCTTATAGCTCTGATCATCACGCTCGTTATTATCATAACGGTTGGGATCGTGCTGCTGAGGCGAGCAAAGAAGAAATCACCGGCACAGGCTTAAGATTCCGTTTAGGAAAAAATTACTGCGGAATTATTCGCAAAAGAAATTATAATCCCCGCTTTCCGGCGGGGATTTTTTCTGTGAACAGGATTCCCGAATAGAGACCTTTTAAAAATCAGCTTTTTTAACCTTGTTATGCCGTACTTACCCGCCCCGCATTGGGATTGTTCGTAAACTTGTCATGCCGGACTTGATCCGGCATCTAACTAATACGATTCATATTAACAGATTACAGAATCCTACGGATTTACAGAATCCTTCGGATTTCATGCCGGACTTGCCCGCTCCGCACTGGTTGCGGGGATCCGACATCTTCTCCCCCCTACCCCCCTCAATGAGGGGGGCGCAGGGGGGAGCTGTCTTTCCCTCAGATAAGGAATGCTGTCCATTTCCGGCTCTTCGGCCGGAATGACAGAACAGTGGTTTTTCAAGAGTCTAGAATACTTTATTTGTATCGCGAATGTTTTTTAACGATGAATATAGGAGATTCCGCTTTCTTGCATAGTTTCAAAACTTTGCTGCCGAGAAAATACTGCTTAATGAGGTTCCTGCCGCTCTCGCCCACAAAAATTATCTTCCTGTCACCGGCGGATTTTATTATTTCTTCAACGGCATTTCCCGTTTTTATTTCAACCGCAAGCTCGATCTTCTTTTTAGCGGCGATCGCGCTCATCCGCTTGAGATGGACTTCTATTCGCTCTCGTTCGCTTTCAGAGTTTACAACGGACAGAAAGGTCAGCCGCCTCTCGAAGTATTGCGCGGTCTTGATGGCGACATATTCCGCCCTGTGCGCCGCCTCGCTCCCGTCCGTCGCGATGAGTATCTCATAGCGGTGATCAATCAGGTTCTTGATGATAAGAATCGAACTATCCACGAACGTCACGATCTTCGGAAGCAGTCTCCTCCTCTGGCTCGCGCCCACTATTAAAAGATCCGAATGGTTATCGCGGTTTTCCTGCAGGAGCTGTTCGACGATATTTCCCTGGCGGGTCTTGAAGCAAATATCCTGATTCTGAAAACTCTTGAGGCAGAGCTGCCAGGCATCACCGATCTTCCGCAGATCATGAACGATTTTCGGTTTCCCCTTGACCAGCTTGAGGAGGCCCACTTCTTCCAGCCTTTTCATCGCCATCCGCAGTATCCGTATGGCAGGCAGGTCGAGGTTCCATTCCAGCAGCTTCTCGAAGGCGATCTCGGTCTCTTTCTTGAAGGTAAGGGAGGATTCCTTTTCAACGTATAAAAGCAAAATCTCGGTCGCGATTTTAGTGGCAAACCAGGTTCCGAATTGAAGGGTTGGAAGAGATTCGTCAACCCCGCCGATACAAACCATCGTTTTCATCGTTCGGCGCCTTTGCGGAAAAGATTAAAAGAAACTCCACCAATACCTGCTGATGAACAACAAGACTATAACAGAGACGGCGGTCATTTTCCATCCGAGCTTGATAAAGTCCCGCCACCGGAGGTAGCCGGTGGAATAGATAATACTGTTCGCCGGAGAGGCGGTGTAGCTGATATGCGCAAAGGATGACGCGACGGCCAGAAACACCCCCACCACTGCGCAATTCATCCCTGTGATGGACGCGAAGCGCAGAAAGAACGGGCCGAAAATGGATACAACCCCTATCGCCCCCATCAGGTTGGAAAGAAGCGGCACGGCAAAGGCCATTACCCACGGCAGAAGAGTTTCCGCTTCCCATTTCCCGCCGGCAAGCCTTATCGTCGATTGTGCCAACCAATCGGCGGCACCCCTTTCATACAAGGATGTGCCCAGCATAACCACCGCTGAATAAAGCAAGACTACTCCCCAGTTTACGCCCCTGTTATAATCCTCCCATTTGACCAGCCCGAAAATCATAAAAAGAGTCGCGCCGAAAAGGGCGATGATCCCCATGCCGAGCTCGGTTGAAAAGAAAAGCCAAAGGAAGAAGGTTACGACAAAGATCAGGACGGCGGTCTTGTCTTCCGGGCTTAACGGTTTCTTCCATTCCGCTTCATCAAGATTCAAGGGTTTTTTCTTGCCAAGATACCCTTTGCGTAAAAAAGCGCGGTAAAGAAAAAATGACGCAAAGATAACCAGCAGCACGGCGAGGGGAAAGGTGTACCGTATCCAGCCACCGTAAAGTATCTGTATTCCATGATGCTCCTTGAGGAATTGAAGTATCACGACATTCCTCGCCCCGCCCGACAGCGCTCCGCATCCGCCTATGATGCACCCGAATCCCAGGGCAAGCAGATACGGTTTCGCGCGTGACCGGCGCATCTCCAGTCCCTTCTCCGAGCCGATGACCATCAGAACGAATGGCAGCAGCAGCGCAGAGGCGGCATATTCACCCATCAAAGCAGTGGTCAGCGCCGAGATGAAAACGAGGTATATGATTAACAGCACCCTCGAATCCCTGGCGAGGAAAGCGAGCAGCTTTGCCAGCGAGCGGTCCAGCCTCTGTTTTATCATCGCGACGCCAAGCATCAGCACGCCCATTATGAAAAAAACCGATTCGCTGAAAAACGACCGGGCGATCTCCTCGTATGACGATATACCGAGAATGACATGAAAGACCAAAATCATCAGCGCTATCGTCGAAGGAGGCACAGCCTTCGACGCGAACCATATCAGAGCGGCCGCCGAGAGGCCTATTGCGCGCCAACCCTCTCCGCTGAGCCCGGATGGCGGCGAGACAAGCGAAAATAGCACTGCAAGAAAAATCCCCAGGAATAAAGCTTTCCTGGTGCTCAGAAAAAGAAAAAAAATGTAAAGCCTTAACATACTATTCCCAGATAATTACATAAGGATATAGCGCCCCCCTTAAGTTTTTGATAATATTAGGTTTACAAAATATCTTTATTATCAAAAGGGGGACTGGGTGTTATGGTAAACAATAATTTGAATGAAATCAATGCTGTTATAGATTCTTCTCAGAAGATAA
>Ga0315273_10002913_pt1 | contig 20464 bp, 9 predicted proteins | sample YL17G02_0_MG_FD_205753 | JGI IMG/M metagenome (GOLD analysis project Ga0315273, IMG submission 205753) | Sediment microbial communities from Yellowstone Lake, YNP, Wyoming, USA - YL17G02_0 | ecosystem: Environmental > Aquatic > Freshwater > Lake > Sediment | place: USA: Wyoming | collected... | reverse complement strand
GGCTGCATCAGGTACTCTTTTGGGGGCTCCGCGCCGAGCAGCCACTTGACGAAGTAGTCCCAGCGCCGCCGCATCATGTATGCCGACTGATCCCCGTAGCCGTGCGCCTGGTTCGGGAAGACCAGCAGGTCGAAGTCCTTGTTGGCTTTGATCAGCGCCTCGACCACCAGCATCGTGTTGGACGGCGGGACGTTACTATCCATCATCCCGTGCGCGAGCAGCAACTTGCCCTTGAGGTTCTTCGCCACGGTCTGGTTGGCGTCGGCCTCGTAGTTGTCCGTGCCGTCGGCGTTCTTCACCAGCAGGCCCTGGTACCGCTCACCCCAGTCGTCCTCGTAGTTCCGCTGGTCGTGGTTGCCCGATTCCGAGATGCCAACCTTGAAGAAGTCCGGATAGCGGAACATCGCATCGGCCGCGATGAAGCCACCTCCCGAATGGCCCCACATGCCGGCGCGATCGAGATCAATCCACGGGAACCTGCGGGCCAGGTCCTTCATGCCTGCCACCTGGTCCGGCAGCGTGTTGTCGCGGCCCATCGCGCCGTAGTACGCGTCGTGAAACGACTTCGATCGATTCGGCGTGCCGCGGCCGTCGATCGTGACCACGATGAAGCCAAGTTCAGCGAGCGCCTGCCGGTCGCCTCTTGCCGGCGAGAACGTGCGCGCGCCTGTGCTCCCCGATTGCGGGCCAGGATACGCATTGTTGACGATGGGATACTTCTTGGAGGGGTCGAAACTGGTGGGCCTGAACAGCAGCCCGTAGATGTCCGTCTTGCCGTCGGCCGCCTTCATGGTGATCGGCATCGGCGGCCTCCACCCCGTGGCGAGCAGTTTCGAGACGTCGGCTTCCTCGAGCTTCATCACCAGCTTGCCGTCGCCGTCCCGCAGCGCGACCACAGGCGGAACGTCCGGCTTCGAGTACGTGTCGACCAGGAAGCGGCCTGACGGCGACAACTGCACCCCATGGTCACCATCGTCAGGTGACAACGACACGGAGTTCTTGCCGTCCATGCCGATGCGGTAGGCATGCCGGAAGTACGGATCCTGGCCCTTCTCACGTCCGAGCGCCGTGAACCAGATCGTGCGAGTCTTTTCGTCCACCCGCGTAATCTGCGTAACGGGTCCCTCGCCGCTGGTGATCTGATTCTTGAGCTTCCCAGTCGCCAGGTCGTACAGGTAGAGCTGTCCCCAGTCGTCGCTCTGCGAAGACCAGATCACTTCGTTGGTCGGCCAGGCAACCTGCCAGCCCGCGATCGCTTCGAAATGCGTGGGCACCGTCTCTTCGAACGCCGTGCGCACCGCACCGGTGGCAGCGTCGGCCAGGCGGACCATCGTCTGCTTGTGATCGCGTGACGTGGAGGCGAACGCGAGCTGCGAGGCGTCCGGGCTCCACTTCATGTCGCTGAGGCTGAAGTTGTCGCCGAGCGTCGCACGGTGGTAGTCGGGCGGCATCTGCAGGCGGATGATGCGTGCCGCGTCCACGTCGATGATGACGCGCTGGAGCATCGCCACGGCCTTGTCCCCGGGCAGCGGGTACTTCCAGGCCTTGAGATTGGGATGGCCGACCTTGGTGTCGACGAGGTACATGTCGCCGACTTCGCGCTCATCCTGCTGGAAGGTGGCGATCTTCTTCGAATCCGGCGACCAGAGGACGATTGCCCGGTCACTACCGGCCCATCCCGCGTTGTCGGTGGCGTAGCCGAAGTCCTTCACGCCGTCGGTGGTGAGCTGCTTCTCCTGATTGGTGGCCACATCGCGCACCCACAGATTCGAGTCGCGGATGAAGACGGCCCGTTTGGCATCCGGCGATGTCACGCCTGCGGCGCCGCTGCCGCGGCCACCCCTGCCGCCTTGTCCCTGCCCGCGTCCTCCCGCGCCCGCGCCTCGCCCGCCAACCGCGTCGCCGGTGGCGATGCACTTCGCCCCGGCGACGTCGCACGACCATCGGCGCTTTTCCGCGTCGAATGACACCGTCTTCGCGTCCGCCGAGAGCTCAATCGACTGAAACGGCAACTGGCGCGCGGTGGCGGTAATGCCGGCTGCCGCCGACAGTGTGGCCGCGAGCTTCGCGTGATCGAATGCGGGCCCGCGCGTGCGCTTGACCGGATCGACCAGGATGAACTGCGCGCCTTCCGTGGTGACGCTGCGGTATGAGAAGCGCTCATCAGGAAGCCAGGAGGGAGCGACGCTTCCCCCGACGACAAGCGCCGACACGCCTGGCGCAAGAAACTTCTCGGCCCGCGCGTAGTCGGCAGCCGTGACGGCCGCCGGCGCCTGGCTCGCGCGATCCTGCGCGACAACCGCGATCAGGGACGCGACAACAACGAACAGAACGACGAGCGCTCGAACCGGCAATCGAATGGCGCGGGGAACCATTGACATCCTCCTGACAGTGACCGATCCGTCTCAGCGGGTGAACAAGACGGGCGCGCCCATGATACAAGCCCCCGCCCGAAAAACAATGCGTGACGGACAGACAGATGGTTCCCTTCGCGCCCCCGCTCACAAAAGCCGGCAAAACACGCCTTGCCGGGACGGGTCGCCGGTCTGACGTTTGCGCTATTCGCGCAGCCAGTCTCGGCCCTCACGGCCCGTTTTGCAGACCAGCGCTGTCGGCCTGGTTCGAGGGGCCGCTTCAGGAACCATCTGTCTGTCCAACGGGCTCGTTGGTATCCGCGCCTCAGGGAAGAGCCCAGCTGGCGTATGCTGTCTGGCGGAAGCCGCCACACGAGGCGGATTCCGGCCCCTTAGCACTGTCACCCATGTCCGATGTGATGCGGATCCAGCCGTTTGCGACGCAACTTGCCCGCATTCTGATGGAATACGAGCGCAACGGCTCGATCTTCGACATCCACAAGTCGCTCTTCTACACGCCGGCGCCTGACGCAGCGTTCGCAGTTAGCGACTTCTTCGGACACCGCCTCGCGACGCCGATCGGACCATCCGCCGGGCCGCACACCCAGCTCAGCCAGAACATCATCTCGGCCTTCCTCTGCGGCGGCCGGTTCATGGAGTTGAAGACGGTCCAGGTGGAGGACGAACTCGCCATCCCGCGCCCCTGCATCGACATGACGGACGAGGGCTATAACGTCGAATGGTCGCAGGAGCTCAAGCTCGAGCAATCGGCACACGAATACAGCGTCGCGTGGGCCATCGTGCACATCCTGCCCCGGTTGCTGGGATGGGATCGCCAGACAAAGAGCCTGTCTCCCGGTCCAGGCGTCATCTTCGACATGAGCGTCGGCTACGACCTCGAGGGAATCACCAACCCACGGATGACCCGTTTCCTGGACGTAATGGGTGACGCGTCCGAACAAGTCGCTCAGATCTCCGATTGCCTGCGTCGCCAGTTTCCGCAGTTCGCCGACATCGAGATTCCCGCCCGCATCGTCAACAGCGTCACGCTTTCGACGATGCACGGGTGCCCGCCAGAGAAGATCGAGCGGATTGCACGCTATCTACTGGACGAGCGTGGCCTGCACACCGTGGTCAAGCTGAATCCCACGCTGCTCGGCCGCGACGAGGTTCGGGACATCGTCAACCGGCAATTGGGCTTTACCGAGATCGACATTCCCGACGCGGTGTTCGACCACGACCTGCAGTACGGCGCCGCCATCGATCTGATCGCGGCACTCAAGCGTGCCGGCGCGGCGCGAGGCCTGACGTTCGGCGTCAAGCTGAGCAACACCCTGGCCACGCGAAACCACACCGGCCGGTTGCCAGGCGACGAAATGTACATGTCCGGGCGGCCGCTCTACCCGGTGACGATGAACCTGTACGACAGGCTGTTGCGCGCGTTCAACGGTGATCTCCACGTGTCGTACTCGGCGGGCGTCGACGCGCTCAATGTCGCGGCCGTCCTGTCGTGCGGCGCACTGCCGGTGACCGGGTGTACCGACTTGCTGAAGCCCGGCGGCTACCGACGCCTCACGAATTGGCTGGAGCACATCGGCACGGCGATGAGCAACGCCGGCGACACGAATCTCGCCGGCTTCTCGCGGGATCGGCTGACCAATGTTGCCCGCGAGGCTTCCGAGGCGCTCTCGAACCTCCGGTACAAGAAGCAGGCGTTCCCGCACGGTCTGCCGAAGGTGGCATCAGGCCTGGGCCAATGGGACTGCGTCGTCGCACCGTGCGTCGAAGCCTGTGCGGTCGAGCAGGACGTACCAGAGTACGCGTGGCTCATCGCGCAGGGCGACTACGACCGGGCGCTCGAAGTCATCCTGGCGCGCAATCCGCTGCCTGGCGTCACCGGCTACGTGTGCACCAGGCTGTGCGAGACCCGGTGCACTCGCAACGACTACGAAGAGACGGTCGCGATTCGGTCGCTGAAGCGTATCGCGGAAGAACGAGGACACGCGGGATATGTCTCAAAGCGGAAGGCGGCAACCGGGCGACGGGTAGCGATTGTCGGGAGCGGCCCGTCAGGTCTCGCCGCGGCAGCGTTTCTCGCGCTCAACGGCGTGCAGGCGACGATCTTCGAAGCGAAAGACATCGCCGGCGGGATGCTGCGCGTGGTTCCGTCATTCCGCCTGCCGTCGGAGATCATCGAGCGGGACATCGACAGAATCGCCGCGCTCGGGGTGACGATCGCGCTCAATACGAAGATCAGTGCGCCGCCGGAGGAGTTGCTCGCCAGCGGGTTCGACGCGGTCTATCTTGCCGCAGGATTCCAGCGCGATGCGCCGCTGAACGTGCCAGGAATCGATGGCCCAGGCATCCTTCCAGCGCTGGACCTGCTCGATCGTGCTCGTCGCGGGCAGGCGGTCCCGATCGGGAAGCATCCCGTCGTCATCGGCGGAGGCGATACGGCGATGGACGCCGCGCGCACCGCGCAACGCCTCATCGGCGCCCCGGTCACGATTCTCTATCGCCGGACGCGCACGCAGATGCCCGCGGCCCCAGAAGAGGTCGAAGGCGCGCTCGAAGAGGGCAATCGTCTCGAGCCACTGGTCGCGCCGATCGAGATTCTCCGCGACGGCGGCCACATCGTCGGTGTCCGGTGCATGCGCAACGAACTCGGCGAACCCGGTTCCGATGGAAGACGTCTGCCCCGAGCCATCCTTGGGAGTGCGTTTGTCGTGCCGTGCGACACGGTGATCGTGGCTGTTGGCCAACTTCCCGAGTTGGCGTTTCTGGACGGAAGCCGGGTGACGCGTCACGCAAAAGGCGGCGTGATCGTCGACAGCGCCACACGGTGTGCTGGTTTAGACCGCGTGTACGCGGGCGGTGACATGGTGATTGAACCCGGCAGCATCATTGCGGCGTGCGCCGACGGCCGCAGGGCGGCAGAGTCGATCTGCGAACGGCTCGGCGTGGAGTTCGCACCGCCGTCCTCGCGTCCGTCACGCCTTTCGGCGGAGGACATCATCGACGTCAAGGCCGTGAGGGCGCGCAAGATCGATCAGATCAAGCGGCATCTGACGCCGGTGGTCGAGCGGGTGCGGTTCGCGCTGGTTGAATCCACGCTCACCGAAGCCGAGGCGCGCCGCGAAGCACGGCGCTGCGTGCAGTGCACCGCGTTCTGCGACAAGTGCGTCGAGGTCTGTCCGAACCGATCGAACTACACCTTCACGATGCGCCCGGTGCGTTGGACGCTTCCGGTCGTGGGGGCGGATGGCGGACGGTTGGTCGTAACCGGCTCTGAAGACTTCATCATCGTGCAGGACCGCCAGATTGTGCACGTCGACGATTTCTGCAACGAGTGCGACAACTGCCAGACGTTCTGCGTCCATCACGGCAAGCCCTACGTCGACAAGCCGCGCCTCTTTCTGGATGCCGGCCTCTTCGCGGCCGAGGACAACAACGCCTTCCACATCGACGGCAGCGCGATCCGGCGACGCGAAGGGGGGCGCGAAAGCCGCCTCCTGGTTGGCGACGACACCCTGACCTTTGAGGACGCGATTGTGAAGGTGACGCTGTCAAGGGACTGGCACGTTGTGGAAATGGTCGCGAAAGGTCCATTTGCCGGCACGTGCTCCTTGAGACCCGCCGCCGAGATGGCGGTGCTATATGAAGGCATCGGGTCCGCTCTGCCGTTCCTGCGGATCCGGTAGAGGCCCCTTCTGTGCGGACCCGATGGGGCGCAATCAAATGCGCCCCTACGAGACGGTCGGTCCCAATGTGTCGGTTGTAGGGGCGCGATTCATCGCGCCCTGACAGCTACCGAATCAGAATCAGCGACGTCTGGCGCACGTCGAGCCAGCGCGGGCCGTTCTTCGTGAAGACCGCGTCCTGCTCGAGTTCCACGCGCACCTCCTGGTTGCCCCACTCAGGCACCGCCGCGCGCACATTCAACTCGATGGAGTGCACCGTGTCCTCGAACAGGGGAAAGTCGCCGAGTCCCGGCACGCCATCCTGCTTGTCCCAGAGGCCAATGATCGGTCCGGCCGCGTGACCGTGCACGCCGAGCGGGTGTGTGTAGATGCTGGGTTTGAGCCCATCGGTTGTCGCGCGCTTCAACGCCGCCGCCAGGATGTCGTTGCCGGTGCGCCCGGTCTTCAGTTCCGCCATCTCGATGTCCTGCAGCCGGTTGCCCTGCGCGAGCGCGTCTTTCAAGCCCTGTGGCGCGTCGGTTTCCCCGTCCTTCAACACATAGGCCACCTGCTGCGTGTCGGTGCACAGCTTCAAATAGATGATTCCGAAGTCGCAGTGAAGCCAGTCGCCACGGTGGATGACGTTGCTGTCCTTGTAGGGACTTTCCTTCGGCCGCTGAATCGAAACGGAAGGCTGGAACCAGTTGGCCAGCCCGAGCTGGCGTGATCGCTCGCGGAAATACCACACCACGTCGTCGGTCGTCGTGACGCCCGGGGTGATGACGCGACGTGAGAATGCTTCGGCGATGATGCCGTGTGCGATAGCGACAATCTGCGGATAAACCTCGAGTTGCTCTGACGAACGCCGCTCGAGCCAGCGAATCGCGAGACGTTCCGCCGACTGCACGCGGCCAGTCAGGTCGGCAGGCAGCGACGCCATCAGCTTCTTCTTGAGCGATGCGGTGAGGCCGTCTCCGTAGTTGAAGGTGTCGGATTCGTTGATCCCGATTCTCTTCGGGTTGCGCTCCTTGATGATCTGCGCGAGCCGGACCCACTGGTCGATCTTGTCCGGCTCCCACGCGCTCTTGTAGAGCTGGCCGATGCCGGATCGGCTCACCGTCAAACGTTCGACGCCCTCGGCACCCTTGTCTGTGAAGACGAGAATCGACGTCCTGCTCGCGTACATGGACGTGAACGGCACCAGCGAGAAGAAGACCGGATCCTCGTTGTTCTCGCGGCAGATCACGAGCCACATGTCGAAGCCTTCCTGCCGCATTAACTCGGGCAGGATGCGTTCGAGACGGAGCTTCAACCAGTCGTTGTAGACGGCGGATTGCTCACGGAGCGTCAGGATGCCGGGCAACGGTCCGGGAGCAGCGGCGATTCTGGACCCGGGCTGCGGCGCGGGCTGCGCGGTAGCGAGTCCAACGGCAAGAACAAGGCCGGCAAGCAGGATAACAAGGCAACGAGCAAAACGGGTCGAAGCCATAAACACGTCCTCCTCCGGGGCACCGTCAGTCTACAGGACATTCGCTGTCGGCTACATCCTGCCGACAAGAACACATTCCAACCCCGTCTGCTGTCCTGTCAGCGTGACACCCCCGGGAAAGAGCCACGCGGGAGCGTGATGATCCCGGGCTCGCGACGGATTGGACAGTTGTCAGCGTGACACCCCTGGGATCGCCCGGCTCCAGCCCGGCACGCGGTCCGGTCGGCGTGACTCGCGTTAATCCCAGTGTCGTGAGGCTCTCGGTATAAGATCGCACCGATGACGTCCGAATCGCCGCAGCCGAGAATCCAGCCAACCCGCGTCGTGGTCGCGACGACGGCGCTGCTGTCGTTCATCTCGCTCTGGCGCGCCGCGGCCATCGTGCTCGGCGATCTCGGGTCGTCGGCCTTCTACGCGGGCGGCATCGCCGAGCAGGCGGTCGGAAAGGCGGCGCCGTGGTTCGTCCTCGGCGTCATGCTCTTCTCCTACTGTGTTCGGGCGATCTACCTCGAAAGCTCGATCATGTTCGTCCGTGGCGGCGTGTACCGCGTCGTCAAGGAGGCCATGGGCGGCACCATGGCCAAGCTGTCCGTGTCGGCGCTGCTGTTCGACTACGTCCTGACGGGTCCGATTAGCGCCGTGTCGGCCGGGCTTTACATGATCGGACTGGCGAGCGAGGTGCTCGCCTGGTTCGGGGTGACCCTGCCTGTCCCCAGGGACATGCTCGCGGCCGGCTTCGCGATGCTGGTGATCCTGTACTTCTGGTGGCGCAATACGCACGGCCTCCACGAGTCGAGCGGTGACGCGCTCAAGATCATCCAGATCACGACCGTCATGGTCGTGATCTTGCTGTTGTGGTCCGTCGTGACGCTCTTGATGCGCGGCGGGCACCTGCCGCCACCGCTGGTCCGGGAGAACCTGAACTTCACCGACGACGCGCTCGGGTGGCTGAAAGACACGCGCTTTCCCGCCATCACGGCAGTGGCATTGCTCATCGGCTTCGGGCACTCATTTCTCGCGATGAGCGGCTACGAGTCGCTGGCCCAGGTCTACCGCGAGATCGAGTCGCCGAAAGCCCTGAATCTCCGCAAGGCCGCGCTGGTGGTGTTTGTCTACAGCGTCGTGCTCACCGTGTCGGTCAGCTTCCTCGCCACCGCGCTCATCCCGGATGACGTCCGGCCGCAGTACTACGACAACATGATTTCCGGCATTGCGATGCACCTGGTCGGGCCTCACAGCCTGCGGCTGTTGTTCCAGGCGTTCGTCGTGATCGTGGGGTTCCTGATTCTCGCCGGCGGTGTCAACACGTCCATCGTCGGATCGAACGCGGTCCTCAACCGCGTGTCGGAAGACGGCGTTCTACCCGAGTGGTTCCGGCACCCGCACCAGCGGTTCGGCACGACCCACCGCTTCCTGAATCTCATACTCTGCCTGCAGTTGCTCACCGTCATCCTGAGCGGCGGGCACATCTACATCCTGGGCGAAGCGTACGCGTTCGGCGTGATCTGGAGCTTCACCCTGCAGGCCGTGGCGCTCGTCGTGCTGCGGTACACGTCGCCGGGCAAACGCGAGTGGCGGGTGCCGCTCAATCTCAAGATTGGCGCGGTCGAGTTCCCGATCGGCCTGGCCGCCATCACGCTGGCGCTGCTGTCGGTGGCGATGGTCAACCTATTCACCAAGCAGGTCGCGACGATCTCCGGGATTGCCTTCACGCTCACGCTGTACGTGGCGTTCGTGATTTCGGAGCGAGCGACCGCCAGGCGGCGCGCGGGCGAGGATCACAAGCTCGACCAGTTCCAGTTGCAGCCGTCAGCCGACGTGAGCCAGGAAGACCTGGCGGTGCGGCCAGGCAGCGTGCTGGTGCCCGTGCGCGATCCCAACACGCTGACGCATCTGAGATGGGTGATGGACAGCGCCGACACGGCTACGCGCGACATCGTCGTAATGACCGTGCGGCTGCTGCAAGGGCCCAATACGGGCTACCGGGACTTTGACAGCGCACGACTGTTCAAGGATTACGAGCAGACGCTGTTCACGAAGGTCGTGGCCGTTGCTGAGCGCGAAGGCCGCCCGGTGAAGCTCCTGGTGGTACCGTCCAGCAACTCGGGCGACGCGATTATCCAGACGGCCGCGCGTCTCCAGTCGACCGAAATCGTGGTCGGCGAGTCGGGCAAGTTCAACGCGGCCCAGCTTGCGCAGATGCTGGGGGACTCGTGGGACCGCGTCGAGAAGGACAAGAATTTCCGGGCCCGGCTGGTGGTGTGCAAGCGCGATCGTTCAATCGAGACGTTTCAGTTGGGCCCGCACGCGCCGCCGCTGACCCCCGAGGATGTGGAACTGATTCACACGCTGTGGCTCGATGCGGTTGCCAAGTACGGTCTGGACGTTCACCACCGGGACGTCGTGCGGACCGCGCTCGAGGACCTTGCCGGCGACATGTCTGGCGCGGCGCGCGAACGGGCGATGACGCTGGTCGGGCAGTACCTGGCCGGACGGGCTGGCCCGCCGCCGGCGGAGGACGAGGCCCAGCCGCCGCCGTCGGCATGACGATTTCCCGCCTCGGCCTGTGTGACAACTCCCGGAGTGGTCGTTACATGGGTTTCCGCGGCGCGGGAGTGACCGGACAGACTGTCTGGGTCGCGACGCTCCAGCGTGGCCGGAGCAGATGCCGGGCTGGAGCCCGGCGTTCCCAGGAAATGCCCAATCCCAGAATCCCGATCTCCACACCCCGTCAGGCTACTACCTCGAACCAGAGGTGCCGCTCACCGCATCTTGAGCACGATCGTCCGCGTCGCGTAAGGCGGCAGCCGCAGCGGCGAGGTGAGCGGCCGCTCGGCTGTTCCCTGACTGTCGGCCGCGAAGAGCCTGGCGCCTGATGCGGTCGGACGGATCGTGGCGACCGCTTCAACTGCCGCCGGATTGTAGAGCCTGATGAGCAGGGCCCTGCCCCCATCGACTGGCGCGACCAGTGTGGCAATCACCCGGTCTCCAGCCAGCGTAAATGGCGCACCGATTGGACGGGTTGCCGCTGTGGCCGGTACCACCAGCAGCGGCTGATCCTGTTCGTCGCTGAATCGGCGCAGCGACACCGCGTCGAACACGCCGTGCGGTTGCAGCGCAAACCGAAACAGCAGCGGCCCTTCCTGATCGGCCTTGTAGTTGGTGTGCCAGTAGTTGTTCAGCAGGTATGCGTAGAGCGTGGTGCCTTGGACAACATGTTCTGGCCATGAACGCACGCGCCCTGGCGTCTGCCGCTCGTCGGTCATCGCGCCGAGTTCGATGAGCGGCGCATCGAGCGTGGCAACAGACACCCCGTAGTCGCGCCCCGATACATCCACAGTGCTGTGCACGCCCACGAAATCCAGGCAGGACCCGGGCAGTTGATCGCGCTCAGGCTCGATGAGCGCCTCGCCTTCGTCCAGGCGCACAACGCCGTCAGGGATCGACAGCGGGAGTGCGAGATGGGCGCTCTCCTTGGTCCGCACGCGCCGCTTGTCGAGCGTGGCCGACACCGACACGATGTCCGACCCAGCGACCAACTGCACGACGCGGACCAGTTTCGCCGAGCCTGGTGCGTCACTCTCGACCCGAATTGTCGCGACAAGCGGACCTTTGTCCTGAAAGACGATACTGGCGCGGCCGACACCTTGAGCGAGGGTCGGGTCGCGGCCCGGAACGTAGAGATAAGCAAACAACCCCGCGCCGACCAGGATGTCCTTGCCGGTTTCGCCGCCTGGCCGCCACGTGATGCCCACTGCTGCCGGAGTCGGACTCCGACCCGGCACGCCTGGAGTCGCGGCGGACGCCGGCGATCCCGGCGCGAGGCTGCGACCGACCGAAGCGGGCCGCCAGAACATGCGCGCGATCGCGCCAGTTCCGGGATCGATCTCGACGCGCACGCGACCGCTGTCGAGGCCGAACTCGCCTATCTTGATCATCCGATTGGTTCGGGCTGGCCCTCCCGGTTCAACACGAAGCCGCACCGATCCCAATGGAGGGATGTTCTCGACCCAGACCGCCAGCCGGCCATCGAGCAGCCGCTGGCTTGGCAGCGCGCGATTGCCGGCAGAGACGACGAGGTCGCCGGCACGCGAGTGATCGGCTGGAAGCATCACGAGCCCCGCACGGACCCACGTCAGTGTGTTGACCACGTCGATGCTGTCGCCGCCTGTTGGCGACGCGCCGTCCAGCGCCGCTCGTGAGAGTTCATCCGCGCGAACCGCGAAGGCCCTCTTGTACTCCCACTGGTCAACCACATCCTGCCGATCCGGCTGACTGATGCTGTCGGCTGCCCCCCACGTGTGCTCGTGCCAGAGCAGGACGTTGCGCCACCCGTCGGCGATCTGATCGGCGGGGACCGCCGATGGGTTCCGCAGCGCCCAGAGCGTTTGCGCCTGCGCGAGCCGCCGGGCGGAGGCCCGCGTCAGGGCCTCTTCCGCCGCCGTTGAGATCGCGCCGTCCTCCCAGTACGGCGTCATGTCGCCGGACATCACAGGCAGCGCGGCTCCGTGCCGCTTCTCGAGTTCCGCGCACATGGCTTCGGTCGTGTTGATCACCAGGTGCGGGCTCTCGAACTGCTCGTTCCAGCGCCTCACGGCATCCGGCAGATTCGGATCGGTGGGTCCGTTGTCGCCGCCGATCGTGTACCGCACCTGGATCAGATCCCACGGATATCCGCCGCTCGAGAGTTCGTGGACGTAGTCCAGGATCGTGTCGCGACTGTTGTCGTTCATCCGGCCGGTATTCAACCCGTGGAACCAGGAGTATCCCCGTCCCGCCATCCAGAAGAGCAGACGCTGTTCGCCTGACGGCGACACCCACCAGAAGGGCTTGTCGCCGAGCGCTTTGATGGTCGCGCCGATACGGTCGCCGCCATCCGGCAGGCCCGGAACGTAGTTGGGGCCGCTGCTGAAGTAGCGCACGCCAGATTCGGCGAGCGCCGAGACCACGGTCCAACTGAGGCCGGGGATATCGCTGTGCATGGCCGAGCGGATCGGCGGAAAGCCGTAGGCTGTTCGCAGTTGCCGCGCGGCGTCGGTCCAGTGGCGCAGTTCTTCCGGCGTGGCCAGGCCAGTCAGGATGTTCGTGTAGTTGGCCTGCAGGCCGATGCTGCCTTCTCTGACCGCCGCGACAAAGGCGTCGCGATCCTCCCGGCTTGCCTGCTTCAGATAACTGTCTACAGACCAGAGACCCTCCACGTTCCATTTGAACCGTGCCTCGAGTGGATATGACGCGGTCTTGCGCGCAAGTTCGACGGCATCGCGCAGATTTCTCCACTGCTTGCGCTCAACGACGGGCTGCGGATCCGAGTACCCGATGTCGACGTGCGAATGCGGCAGCAGGTGCACCTCACGGCGGCGGACAGGGGTCAGCTCGAGCGTTTCCTCGAGGGCCACCCGTCCATCGATCTCCACGACCAGTGGCAGCGAGGCCTTCTGGTTGGGTCCGGCCGGCACCAGCGTGCTTGTGAATCCAGGATCCGCGGTTCCGGTCCACAACGTCTGCGCGCCGGCCTTCAGCGTGGCGGCGGCGGCGCCGCCCACCAGGCTGATCTCGAGACGCACGGCCCGGCGGCCCCCCGTCAACACCGCCTCCTCTGGCCGCACGCGCACCCACGATCGAACCGGCTCCTTCGGTCCGAGGTAGTAATCCTGGCTGCCGGCCGCCTCGCCGACGATCCGGAAGCGCGGGGCGCCCGTGCCAAACAGCGACCGTGGCGCCGTCAACCACATGAAGCCGAACAGTTCGTCAAACGTCCCGACGCGTGTCGTCTTGAACGACAGGAGCGCGCCGCCTTCGCCGCGCGCGACCCACTCTCGATCGGCCGTCGTCCTTCCCGACGTGAATCTCGCGCAGAGACGATCGTTGACGAACAGCGTGAAGCGATGCGCGCCGTATCCACTGGCGGTGCCGGCGTGCCAGAGATACGTGATCGTCTCGTCATCAGGCCCCGCGGGCAGGGCCTCTCCCTCCCATTCGACGGCCATGCGGCCATCGGTCGCGCGGCTCAAGAGCGTTTCCGCCTGGCCAGGATAGGCCCACGGATAGACGAGCACGTCCCCGGACACGGGCCTGATATAGCCCTGCGACCACTTCGTCGGCAGCGGTATCGACGACCGATCGCTCTGCTGAGCGACCAGGGGTGGCGAGGCCGAGACGGCCAGAGTCAACAGGACGATGACAAGACGACGGCACGCATGCGTCATGAGGCCGATTCTGGCACAGAAGTCCGGGCAGAGCAGCCCGCACCCAATGTAAGATCGCGCGTCGACGACTGGTTGGCAGGCATCAGGACATGACGAACCCACCACATCGCGGCCGACTCCCGTTCGGCTCCCAACGGCGCACCACGCCCCGCGATACCCGGGGTCTCGATCCGGCCAGCGTGGCCGGCACCATCGAGCGCGTGACGTTCCACAATCCCGATAACGGCTTCTGCGTGCTACGAATCACGGTGCCGGGCCGGCGTGAGACGCTGACCGTCGTCGGCCATGTCGCGTCGATTTCCGCGGGTGAGGAGATTCGCGCCGTCGGCGAATGGACCAACGACCTGATGCACGGCCTGCAGTTCAAGGCGACGTCGCTTCATACGGAGCCGCCGACCAGCCTGGACGGCATCGAGCGCTATCTCGGATCGGGGATGATCCGGGGAATTGGTCAGCACTTCGCCAGGCGGCTCGTCGAGACGTTCGGCGCGCGCGTGTTTGACGTGATCGACACACAGCCGCACAAACTGAGGGACGTGGAGGGCATCGGGCCGACCCGCGCCGCGCAGATTGTTGACGCGTGGACCGGGCAGAAGATCATCCGCGACATCATGGTGTTCCTCTACGCAAATGGCGTCGGCACCTCGCGAGCCGTGCGGATCTACAAGACGTACGGCGCCGACGCGATTGCGCGCGTCACGGAGAACCCCTACAGGCTGGCGCGCGACATCCGCGGCATCGGCTTCATGACCGCCGACGCGCTGGCACGGAGGCTCGGCATCGAGCCCACCGCCATGATCCGCGTCCGCGCCGGCATCAGCTACGCGCTGGCGCAGGCGCTCGACGAGGGCCAGTGCGGCCTGCCGCGCGAAGATCTCCTGCACCGCGCAGAGCAACTGCTCGATGTGTCGGTCGAGCTCGTGCACCAGGCGCTTGATGCCGAACTGGTCGACGGCACCGTCGTCGCCGACACCGCCGAAGGCCGCGAGTGCGTCTTCCTCACCTGGCTCCACACGCTGGAACGCCAGATCGCCGGGCGACTGCGGCTGCTGGCTGCGCAGCCTCCGTCCCGGCCGGCCATCGACACGGCGAAGGCGCTCGAGTGGGTGGAAAAGAGACTCGGCCTGACGCTCGCCGATCGCCAGCGCGAGGCGGTCGGTCGGGCCGTCAGCACCAGCGTGCTCGTCGTCACCGGCGGGCCCGGCGTGGGCAAGACGACCATCGTGCGGGCCATGGTCGAGATCCTGAAAGCGAAACGCCTGAACGTGGTGCTCTCGGCACCGACCGGACGCGCCGCAAAACGCCTGACCGATGTCACCGGCGTCGAAGCGAAAACAATTCACCGCATGCTCGAAGTCAATCCGGCGGACGGCCAGTTCCGCCGCGGACCGCAGAGCCCGGTGGCATGCGATGTCCTCGTCGTCGATGAAACCTCGATGGTGGACGTGCCGCTGATGCACGCACTGGTGCGCGCCGTACCGGACCGGGCATCGCTAGTGCTGGTCGGCGACATCGACCAGTTGCCGTCGGTCGGCCCAGGCAACGTGCTCGGCGACATCATCGCCTCAGGCGTCATTCCGGTCGTTCGGCTCGACGAAGTCTTTCGGCAGGCGGCTCAAAGCCGCATCATCGTCAACGCCCATCGAATCAATCACGGGGAGATGCCCGAACTGGACAGCAGCCCCGACGCCGCGTCCGATTTCTATTTCGTCGAGGCGGAGACGCCCGAAGACTGCGCGGCCAGGATCATCCATATCGTGTCCGAGCGCATCCCGCAGCGATTTGGTCTGCACCCGGTCCGGGATGTTCAGGTGCTCTGTCCGATGAACCGGGGCGCGTGCGGCGCCCGATCGCTCAACCTGGAGCTGCAGCGCGTGCTGAACCCGGCCAGGGGCGTGACGGTGGAACGCTTCGGCTCGACGTTTGCGGTGGGCGACAAAGTGATGCAGGTCGAGAACGACTACGACAAGGACGTCTACAACGGCGACATCGGGTTCGTGCACGCCATTGACGAAGCCACCAGCGACCTGACGCTTGATTTCGATGGTAGGCGCGTCGTCTACGCGACCGGCGATCTCGACCAGATCGTGCTCGCCTACGCCACCACCGTCCACAAGGCCCAGGGCTGCGAGTACCCGGCCGTCGTGATGCCGGTCTCGACGCAGCACTATCCGTTGCTGCAGAGGAACCTCATCTACACCGGGGTCACGCGAGGCAAGAAACTGGTGGTGCTGGTCGGCCAGCGCAAGGCGCTGGCCATTGCCGTGAAGGGCATCCGAACCGTGAAGCGCTGGTCGAAACTCGAGGACTGGCTGAGGGACTGACCCGATCCCCGATCCCGCTTCGCACAACTCCGTCCCACCAGCCCCCGCCGACACCCTGGCGTCGAGTGCTTGTTGACAGCGTTGCCACCGTCCGCCTACGATCAGTCTAGACAGTCTAGCCAGGAGGCGCCCATGCTCGAACGCTGGCCCCTACAGGACGCGAAGAACCGGTTCAGTGAACTCGTCGAAACTGTGCTCGAAGATGGCCCGCAGGTCGTGACCCGACGGGGGGTGGACACCGTCGTCATCGTCCCGGCGGCCACCTATCGGAGTCTCACGCTTCCGAAGGGGAGCCTCGTGCAGTTCTTTGCCGACTCTCCGCTCCGGGGTGCTCGACTCAGCCTCACGCGCGACGCCGACATGGGACGTGGTGTCAGTCTGTGAAGTACATTCTCGACACCTGCTTCATATCCGAGTTCCAGAAGCCCCATCCTGCCGCGGCGGTCCGCGATTGGCTGGCGAAGCAGCACGAGGGCGATCTCTATCTCAGCGTCCTGACGCTGGGCGAGATTCAGAAAGGTGTCTCGCAACTGTCAGACGGCCGCAAGAAGACCACCCTGCAATCGTGGCTGGATCGCGACCTTCGCGAGCGATTCGAGGACAGAATCGTCCAGATTTCAGACGACGTTGCGGTGACTTGGGGCCGCATCGCGGGCGAGTTGCAGCGCCGCGGCACACCGATACCGGTGGTTGACGCACTCATCGCGGCGACGGCGATGACCATTGACGCGACCGTGGTCACCCGGGACGACACGAACATCTCCCGTGCTGGCGCACGAACGTTCAATCCCTGGAACCCGTAGCTCGCGATGAGATTCCGCCTCGGGGCCGCTGTCCTCCTGATGCGGGTGGGCCAGCGCAAGGCACTCGCGATCGAAGCAAAGGGCATCCGAACCGTCAAGCGCTGGTCGAAACTCAAGGAGTGGCTACGCTGATGCCAACTTCAGCCGGATCGTAGGTACGCGGGTCAGAAACGTACGTCGAGGCCGATCCACGCGCTTCGGCCGTAGCCGTCGATGCCGGACCCGTGAGTCCGATACGCTTCGTTGAACAGATTCAACGCGCCTACCGACGCAGTCAGTCGCTGTCCGATCGGCCGTCCTGCGAACACGTCGACCACCTGCCAGCCCGGCGTGCCACCCGCGGGAATCCGGTGATCGTCCCGATCGCCGGCGGCAAGACGGTCCTGCAACCCGGCTGCCTGCCAGGTCCCCTGAAGCCACCACCCCCCGGCGCCCGTGTGGCGGATACCCACCAGACCGTTCAGCGGTGGAATGCGACGCACGGGCTCGTTTATCGTCGTGTTCTGGCCGAACGCATACGCCAGATGGCCGAACGCTGTGGTGCCTGGTCGCATGCTCCATTCGGCCTCAGCTTCCAGACCCCGGATATACGCCTCACCGACGTTTGTTCGCTGGTAGTAGCGGTCCTCGCCTGGAAACGGCAGACCGACAGGCGGAGTCGCCAGCCGCCGCCGATCGATGAGGTCGAAAAGATTCGTGCGGAAAAGGGCCAGCGCTGCCGCCACGCGCGACGCCCGCCACTTCGCCCCCACCTCCATGGCAAGCGACCTCTCGGGCCGGAGTTGACCGGCCGGGATCTCGACGCCGAAATCGAAAAGACCGAGCGTGCTGAGATCGTCGAGATTAGGCGCGCGGAAACCCTGCGATGCACTGGTGTACACACTGAGACCATCCAGCACGGCCACGGCCAACGCCGCGGAGCCCACCCAGGCGCCAGGCGACACCTCGGTGTCGCCAAACACAGGGTCCCGGGCCGTCACACGGGTCCACGTGTAGCGGGCGCCAAGGTCCACTCCCAGGCGGCCGCGCCGATAGGAACCAAGGCCGAAGCCGGCGGCCGACAGCGCGCCGGCGCCATCGGGGAACAGCCCCCGCTGGGCCACCGACGTGCCGGCTGTCGCGTCGTCATCTCGCCGCCCACTGCCGACCTGGTCGCGATAGAACTCGGCGCCGGTGACGAGCGTCAGCCCTGGCAGGGGGACGGAGCGGGCTTCGGCCGTGATCGCAGCCGTGTTGACGATGTCCTGTTCGACCACCAGTACCGACGACCCCGTCCGTTGCCGCTCTCTGCGCTCACGAGATCGAATCCAGGCCGTCGTGAGCGACAGTGTGTGGAGCCAACGGTCGCCGCGCTGGTACTTGATCCGCGCAAACGCGAACTGCCGAACCTGCGGGTCGAACGAGTAGCGTGTGTAGCCGCGCTGCGAGACCTGATCGAATCGAGGCACGTCGTCCTGGCGCACCTGCTGATAGGCAAGCGTGAGGGTGGTGACCTCGTCCATCTTCACCACCGCGCGAACATCGCCGTCTGTTTCGAGGTAGCCCGATGGCGTCTCCTTGCCCAGATCGCCGCCGGCGACCACATCGCCGAAGTTCCGCACGGCGAAGTTGACTGCCAGTGCCACACGAGGTGATGCCACGCCGAGATTGAGGCGAGCGGTCTGCTCCATCCCCTGGGACATCAGCCGGCCGCCGAGGCTGGCGGATAGTCGGGTCCCGTCCAGCGAGAACAACGGATCACGGTTTCGGACGTGAATCACGCCGCCCAGCGCATCGCTGCCGTACTGCACCGAGCCCGAGCCGCGCAGCACCTCGATCTGGCTGACCGGTCCAGGGTCGACGGTCGCGAGGTATTGATTCGGGCCGTAGCGGAACGTCGAGTTGTTCAATCTGATGCCGTCAACCAGCACCAGCACCTGACTGCCCACCAGACCGCGCACGAATGGCGATCCGCCGCCGTGATTGGTCTTCTGCACGAAGACGCCTGGCGCGCGCGCGAGCGCTTCCGCGCCTGTTCGGGAGGAGGTACGGGCGATGTCCGCTTCCGGCACGACGGCTACCGAACGCGGCTCCTGGAACGTGCCGCGTTCGTCACGACTCGCCGTCACCGACACAGACTCGGCCAGGCGCAGTGTCTCAGGCGCCAGCGCGAACTCGAGCGCGGGCGGCGGCGTGCCTGCGGTCACCGTCATCTGAACATCGGCTGACCGATGGCCGTCAATCCGCGCGCGGATGACATGCGTGCCGACCGCCAGGGGCGGCAGGGAGAAGCGACCGTCCACGTCCGTGCTGGTGCTGCTGCCAAGGCCCACAACCTCGACGATGGCGCCGGAAAGCCCACGACCGCTTTCCGCCGCCACCACGCGGCCGGTGACGGGGAATCGGCCTTCCTGCGCCACGGCCGGGTCGGCTGTTGCACAGACGACGACAAGAAGGAGTGTGGCGCTGAGGCGTCGCTCCATGGCGCTAGTGTACCCGCCATGGAGCAGAACCAGTGGATCGCCCCACTCACCAGCGCTTTGTCGTAGTCGAGCGGTTTCGGATCAGGGATACTGTGACCGCGAGGGAGGGACTTCATGCTTGGAACCCAACCGGGGTGTCGAACGCTGCTGCTGTTCGTCGCGCTCGTCGCTGTTCTCGCGTCTCGTGCAGCGGCGCAGGACCAGTGGTCGCGATTCCGCGGGCCCAACGGCACCGGCGTGTCCGCGACGACAGGCCTTCCGGCCGAATTCGGGCCTGAGCGGAACGTCCTGTGGAAGACGCCGCTTCCGCCTGGCCACTCGTCGCCTGTGCTGACTTCCACGCGCATCTTTCTCACGGCGCACACCGCAGAGAAGGAGGTCTACAAACTCCTCGTCCTGGCGCTCGACCGCAAGACCGGCAAGTTGCTCTGGCAGCGCGAGGTGCCGCGCCGCCAGCCGGGCCGGCTGCAGGATGTCAACGGGCCCGCGTCGCCGAGCCCCGTCACCGACGGCACCAACGTCTTCGCGTTCCTGCAGGAATTCGGGATGCTGGCGTTCGATCCGGATGGTCGCGAACTGTGGCGCCTGCCGATGGGGCCGTTCAACATGTACTACGGCTTTGGGGCGTCGCCGATCCTGGTGGACGATCTGGTGATCCTTCCCGTCGATCAGGATGTGCGATCCCATATGGTCGCCGTCGACAAGCGCACCGGCAAGGTTCGGTGGAGCGTCGATCGGCCCGGGGTCATCTCGGGATACTCCACGCCGACGATCTACCAGCCAAAAGCCGGGCCGAAGCAGGTCATCGTTCCCGAGTCGTTCCAGTTGTCCGCCTACAGCGTTGCCGACGGCAAGAGGATCTGGTGGGTGCGCGGGTTGCCGTGCGAGATGAAGTCGGTGGCGAGCGTAGACGACGAGTATCTGTACGTCAACGGATGGGGATTCCCGCAGAATCAGCCAGGGCAGCACGTCGAGACCGTCGCGTTCGCGGACGGGCTGAAGCGGTACGACAAGAACAACGACGGCCTCGTTGGCCGCGATGAAATCAGCGGCACCGACCCGATGGACCGGATGCTGTCGCCGAAAAGCGGGTTCGACGCGTTCGACCTCGACCGCGATGGCAAGCTGACGTCGGGCGAGTGGGAA
>Ga0315273_10002912_pt1 | contig 20467 bp, 22 predicted proteins | sample YL17G02_0_MG_FD_205753 | JGI IMG/M metagenome (GOLD analysis project Ga0315273, IMG submission 205753) | Sediment microbial communities from Yellowstone Lake, YNP, Wyoming, USA - YL17G02_0 | ecosystem: Environmental > Aquatic > Freshwater > Lake > Sediment | place: USA: Wyoming | collected... | reverse complement strand
GACCAGTCGCGCTGGGACAACCGCGACCGAGGGGTATCGAAAGTGCAGTCTAATTTGCGGGCGCGTCTGTCCCCAGCGGCGTAACCTTCGATTTGTTGAAATCGACCTGCGGAAAATGGGACTAGTCCAAGGTCGACGGCCAGTTGCCGAGTAATGACCGAACCTTGGGCACCTGTATCCCACAAAGCCCTGACATCCGTCTTCTGTGGTGCCGGCTCTTGTTCTCCCGAACGGTATTCGCCAATACCTATCTGCACGGGCAGTGCATTGACAATTCCCTCGTAAGTCGTTGTGAGTGCAAACCTCGGTAGGGGCGCTTGTTTTGGCAACCTATACCACTACTCTGCTGTGATATGTCTGTGTATAGGATTCTTCACCGGGTGAGCATAACTGTATAAGAAACTCGCCTTTCTTGTACCTGCTAATTGCTTCATCATAAGCGCGCACTTCAGAGTCATACGCGCCCACCACTTCCTCTCCGACAATTACTAAGCATTTCCCCTCGTATTTTTTGACGAGCTCGTCTTGGTGTTTCAAATAGAACTGGAATTCTTTCTCAAGCATCCCTCGCCTCCGGCTCTTCCTTCATTAATGATATCGTTGCGCCCAACTATTAGCAAGTATCCCACCCCAAAAAATAGCGGGCCGCCCAGCTTACTGCACCAAGCGGCACCCTGCCGCCTTCCTGAAGAAGCCCGCTCTACCCTGGGCACCTTATCATTTCGGAATTAAAATTCCGATTTCAATCCTTTCAAAAGAGGGGCAGCGCTGGAGGGCCACCGCCCTCGGGAAATGAGTGAACCGCCTCGCTGCCAACGGCAGACGAGTCAGGGGAAGCCAAATTACGTAGCCGCAGTCCGCAACACCGCGTAGTTTTCGAGAAGCGCGATGTTCAACGCGGCCCGCACACGAGCTCTCCAGAACACCTGATCGGATTTCATCCCGTATTAGGTGTCCAGGAAGAAGTTAATCTCCAAGTTTAACCGTTGCCCCCACAGGAGGTTGGCAGGGATTCCAATCGCCACGAACGCCGTATTCTTGGCGGAGTCGGCCTGTTCTCATAGGGCCGCTGATTAATATAGTTTCCTTGCGCTTAGCCCGCGTGTTCAATTTCGATATTGTGTCCCACAAATCCTCGAACGTCGCATCGGTAAAGCCAGTGCCCGTCATGGTGTGCTTGGAAGTGTCGGCGTCTTTCAGTAACCCCGTGACCGGCGTTCCGCTGCCCACCAAAAACTCGTTGTCAAACTTGCTGGCCCATGCTTTAGCGATAATCGCACCGAAGTACGCGCCCACGTCGCCGACGCTATCTTCAAGAAATTCTTCGGAGCTCGAAAGCCAAAGCGCATAGGTCCGAGCGGTCAAGGTCTCCTGGGCAAAGGTAGGCGCGCTTTTCGTTTTGTCCGTCGATTCGCTCGAAACGTAGGTGAAGGAACTTCCAGTCGCCTTTTTCGGGAACAACTTGCTCCGGCTGCTCTCGTGGTTTTCCTAACCACACCCATGAGCTCGCTCTGTTCCTCAGCGAGTCTCATGTTTCTGGCCAGAGCGGATAAGCGCATCGGATAGACCAGCGGCGCATAGCTCGGTGGCAATCGTATGCCGTAGACTGTGCGGGACTAAGCTACGCTCTTTGCGGTTCAAGCCAAGCCGTTCCAGCGCACGATTGAAGTTGTCTTCCCAAAACTCGGTGCCTATCGTTTTACCGTCTGGCCGGATAAACACATACTGTGCATCCCCTTCACCACGCAAGGCCAGCAGATGCCGTGCCGCACCATTAGTAAGTGGCGTCTCGCGCCGCCGGTCCCACTTGGGCAGTCCCGGTCTGGATTGGCCTTGGAATGATTCGTGGACCCGTACCACGCTCGCCTCGAAGTCGATGCTCGACCACCGCAGCGCTCGCACTTCATTACGCCGCAAGCCACAAGTAGCCGCGAGAAGGAACGCGGTTTTCGCCGTGAGGCTATCCCATGGTCCCAGGTCTTCGACGCCCGCAGGGAAAAGCGAACGCAATTCCTGAGCCGTGAAGATGCCGCGTTCCACGCCTTCCGAAAAGATGGTGGACACCACGGTCATGGCAGCGTTGACCGTGCGTTTGCCTGCCGGGTCTTCACGGTCGTCTACGTTGATCTTGAGCTTCTCAATGAGCCGTACCCGCAAGTCGATGCAGTCGCCGCGCTTGATCTTGCTGATATGCAGCTGTGCAAATGGATCGGATAGGATGAAGCGCTCCAACAGCGAGCGCTGGTTTGCCACATGCTCTGGACCGATCTGTCCGCCGGAAGCCCGGACTCGCTTGCAGTGTGGACAGCTGTTCCAAAGGAAGAATGGCGCGGCATACTCGGCGAAGCTCATGCCGCCGATATGTTCGCTCAGGCTCACACCCTGCTCGCGCAAGAGACCGAGTACCTAGTCCATCGCAATAAGATTGCCACCCTTTAGATGGTCATCTTATTTATTAGGTTATCCCGCAAGGATTTGCAAGTCGGGCTGGGCGGACTCGAACCGCCGACCCCAAGACCCCCAGTCTTGTACGCTAACCATCTGCGCTACAGCCCGTCGGCGAACGAGAGCGAGTCTACCACGCGCTTTTTCCCCGTGTCAATGGAACTCCGGGAACTCGTACTCGATCCGCCCGTTGTCGCGCAGGTGCATCACGGCGTAGCCCTTGCGGGCCATCTGTTCCAGCAGCCCCTGCGCCTCCTCGATGGACAGCTCGGTCTTGAGCGCCACCATGGCCGGGGTGACGATTCCCTTGGCCTCCCGGGCGGTGATCAGGATCTGCTTCTCGGCCTGCGCCGTGGTGAGCTGGGCCTGCTCCGCCGCCCGCGCGGGCGGCGGCGGGCGGTCGCGGGCGAGGCGGCGCAGCCCCTCCACCAGCGGCATGATGCCGGCGAACACCAGCGGGAACACGAGCCACCACTGCCGGGTCAGGTACCAGGCCAGGCCGAAGGCCAGGGTGAACACGGCCCCGGTGGTGAGCGAGCCCTCCGCTGACCGCCGCTTCCCGTTCAGGCTTTCCCCATCAGGTTCTTGATCACGAACAGCTCCAGGTCCTCGTAGTTGCGGGCGGCCCGCAGCTCCGCCAGACGCTTGCGGTCGATCTTCTTCACCACCTCCAGCAGCATCAGGAAGATTTCCCGGCTGTGCGACAGGTGGTGGGTGGCCACCTCATCCCCTTGAGTGCGCAGGGCTTTCACGTCCAGGCCTACGAACTCCCCATTCGCCCCGTAGTCGTTGTCGTGGAGCACCATCACCTGGTCGAAGGCCCTCTTGAGATTCATGGCCCCGAAGATCCGGTCCTCGTCAAACTTCAGCCCGTTCTGGTCGTTGAGGTGCACGCTCCAGAGGCGCTGGTGGTACAGGGCGAAGGCCATCTCGCAGGCCGGGTCCAGGCCGGCCAGCAGGGCGTGCGCGGTCTCGATCAGCACCCCGACCCGGGAGGGGTCCGAGGCCAGGTAGCAGATCGACAGGAAATGCCCCGTGGTGGGCAGGTAGGCGTGGTCCATCGGCTCGTTGGGCTTCATCTCCCCGAGGATGCGGATGCCCTGGTCGTAGCTTAACATGGCGTCGACGGCGGCCACGAAGCGCTCGGCGGCCAGGCGGTGGTCCTTGGACTCGTTGACGTAGAAGCCCTCCCGGGCCGGCCAAAGCACGATGTTGGGCGTGCCCAGCACCTTGGCGATGTCGATGGCCTTCTTCGAGCGCTCCAACGCGTACTCCCGGGCCTTGGGGTCGTTGGCCGTGTAGGCCCCGTCCACGGTCAGCGGATGCTCCCACAGCCTCGGGGCCACGAACTCCGCCGTCAGGCCCTCCCCGTCCAGCGCTTTTTTCGTTTCCTGGGCCTCCCGGATCATCTGGGCGTGCGGCACGTCCACGCTGGCCACCGCGTCGTCGTCATGGAACTGCACTCCGTCGAAGCCCATTTTCTTGTACAGCCTGAGCTTCTGGGCGAACTCCACCTTGCGGCGCACGGGCGGCCCGAACACGTCGGCGCCGTCGTGGATGTTCCAGGGACCGAACGAGAAGCGGAACTGAGCAGCCATCGAATGCCTCCTGTGGCGCGTTGTTGTCGTTGCTGCAAACGTATTGCGGCAACGCCCTGTTTGTCAATCTTGGCGGTCGTGGTATCCTGCCCAGGCGATGCGCGAACAGGAGCTGTTGCGGCGGGTCATCGGCACCCTGGAGCGGGCCGGCGTGCCCTACATGCTCACCGGCTCCTTCGCCTCCAGCCTGCAGGGCTACCCCCGCTCCACCGGCAACGTCGATCTGGTGGCCCGTCTGGACGCCGGGGTGGTGCGGGAGCTGAAGCTCGCCTTCCCCGGCCCTGAGTTCGAGCTGGACGAGGAGGACGCCCTCCGGGCCGTCGCCGGCCTGGAGGCCTTCGAGCTCGCCGGCCCGGGCGGCGCCCGGGTGGTGTTCTGGCCGGCGAGCGACTCGCCCTTCGACCGGGCCAGGTTCGCCAGGAGCTACTTCGAGGACTTCCAGGGCCAGCGGTTGACGGTGTCCTCGCCGGAAGACACCATCCTGGTCAAGTTGTACTGGGGCGGGCGTTCCGGGGAGACGGAGAAGCAGGCCCAGGACGCGCTGGGGGTCTACGAGCTGCAATATAGCAGGCTCGATTTAGCCTACCTCCGGCGCTGGGCCGCGGCTCTCGGGGTCCAAAGACAGCTGGCGGCGCTGGAGAAGGAAGCCCAGAGGCTGGGGTGAAAGGTTGGATGAGGCATGGGAAAACAGAAGGAAAAAAAACCCGCCGGGAAGGCGGCCAAGAGCCGCGACCGCAAGTCCGAGAAGCGCGCGATGCTGGAAGAGGAGCTACGGGAGGCCATCGGCCAGATCGACGAGGCGGGCCTGGCCTTCCTGCTGAACCAGGCGCACGTGCTGATCCACAACGCCCAGGTCCAGCGCATCAACCGCGATTTGAGCGAGCTGGACCGCAAGAACCAGTCCGCCCGCAAGGCGCTGGGAGGCGTGGCCGCGGCGCCGGTGGGCATCGAGGAGTCCGAGGACCGCAAGGCCTTCTTCCTGTCCCTGGGCGGCACGCGCAAGGTGCTGGCCATCGACGAGGTGAAGCGCCTCGTGCACATCTGCTACGCGGCGGAAAGCAAGAGCGCGGCCCTGCGCCAGCTATACACGGTCCTTTCCCGGGAACGGGGCGACATCCTGGCGGACGCCAAGATCGGGGGTCCCTCAAACCCCCTGATCGCAGGGCTGTTCCACGCCCTGCGCGAAAAGTACCGCCTGCAGGATCGCTAAAGCGGGGCGGCGCGAAGCGGGGCGAAGCCCGGTACTCCGGCGCCCGCGATTGCGGCCGCGCGGCCGTCCCGGCCAGCTATTTCTTGTGGAAGCCGGCCATCTCCTCGATCTCGGGCACCTGCCCGGTCTCCTTCTTCACCCCGCGGTGCACGATGGCCGCCACGCCGGTGGCCAGGCCGTACAGGTTGATGAAGCCCGTGGCGTCCCGGTGGTCGTAGGAGCTGGCCCCGAAGGAGGCCAGGTCCCGCAGGTATAAGGAATACGGGGAGCGCCGCCCTGCCACAATCAGATTGCCCTTGTACAGCACCAGGCGCACCGAGCCGGTGGTGTACTCCGACACCTTGGCCATGAAGGCCTCGAGGGCCTCGCGCAGGGGCGTGAACCACTTGCCCCCGTAGACCAGCTCGGAGTAGCGCAGGGCCATCTGGCGTTTGAAGTGCAGGGCATCGGCGTCCAGGGTCATCATCTCCAGCTCGCGGTGGGCGGTGAACAGGATGGTTCCCCCCGGCGTCTCGTAGACCCCGCGGCTCTTCATGCCCACCTGCCGGGTCTCCACCAGGTCCGCGCGGCCGATGCCGTTTTCGGCGCCGAGGCGGTTACACTCCGCGACCAGAGCCAGGGGCGCTAGCTTCTTGCCATTAAGAGCGACCGGAAAGCCCTTCTCGAAGTCGACGGTCACCTCCGCCTCGCGGTCCGGTGCGTCCTGGGGCGAACGGCTGAACTGGAACATGTCCTCCACGGGGCGGTTCCAGGGGTCCTCCAGTTCCCCGCCCTCGTGGCTGAGGTGCCAGAGGTTCCCGTCGCGGGAGTAGATCTTGTCTTTGGTGATCTTGCCCAGGTCCACGTTGTGGGCGCTGGCGTAGTCGATGGCCTCCTCGCGGGAGCGGATGTCCCATATCCGCCAGGGGGCGATCACCTTCAGGTGCGGGGCCAAGGCCTTGTAGGTCAGCTCGAAGCGCACCTGGTCGTTGCCTTTGCCGGTGCAGCCGTGGGCCACCGCGTCGGCGCGCTCCTTCAGGGCTACCTCCACCTGGTGCTTGGCCTGCAGGGGGCGGGCGATGGAGGTGCCCAGCAGGTACTTGTCCTCGTAGATGGCCCCCGCGCGCAGCAGCGGGAACAGGTAGTCCTTCACGAACTCCTCGCGCACGTCGATCAGGTACAGCTTCGAGGCGCCGGAGGCCAGGGCCTTCTTCTCCAGCCCGGTGAGATCGTCCTCCTGCCCGATGTTCGTGCACATAGCCACGACCTCGGCCCCCGGGTAGTTCTCCTTGAGCCAGGGGATGATGATCGAGGTGTCCAGGCCCCCCGAGTAGGCCAGCACGATCTTCTTGATGCCGTCTTTGCTCATTTGCTTCCTCCGTCCGACTTGAATCGTCCCAGCGCGCGGGCCAGGAGTGCGATGCCCTCCTCAATTTCCTTCTTTGCGATCACCAGCGGCGGGGCGATGCGCAGCACATTGACCCCGGAGCGCAGAATCAGCAGGCCTTCCTCCCGGCAGGCGGTGAGCAGGTCGGCCATGGGGTCGGCCGGCACGGCCGGGTCCGCCGGCGCTGGGGCGGCGGTCAGGGCTTCCAGCTTCACCTCCACCCCCAGCAGCATGCCGCGCCCGCGCACCTCGCCCAGCGCAGGGTGGGCGCCGGCCAGGCGCTCCAGCCGCCCGCGCAGGTACTCGCCCTTGTCCCGCACCTCGGCCAGGAACCCGGGGGAACTGATCAGATCCCACACCCGGGAGGCCACGGCCGTGGTGACCGGCCCGCCCCCGAACGTGGTGCCGTGCTCCCCGACGTGGATCAGGTCGTTGACTTTGGCCGGGATCAGCGCCGCCGCCAACGGCAGGCCGCCGGCCAGCGGCTTGGCCAGGGTGACGATGTCCGGCTCCAGCCCCAGCTCGCTCGAGGCGAACAGCGCCCCCGTGCGCCCGAGGCCGGTCTGCACCTCGTCGGCTATCAGGATCACGTCGTGCGCCCGGCACAGGCGGTTCAAAGCCCGGGCGAACTCCGGGCTCATGCAGGCCAGGCCGCCCTCCCCCTGGACCACCTCGGCGATCACCCCGGCGAAGGAGCGGTCCAGCACCCGCTCCAGGGCGGAGCAGTCATTGTACGGGGCCACCTCCACGCCGGGCAGCAGGGGCCCGAAGGGGTCCTGGTACTTGGCCGAGGGGGTGACCGAAAGGGCGCCCAGGGTGCGGCCGTGGAAAGCACCCGTGAAGCACAGCAGGCGGTGGCAGCCCACCCCCTTGCGCCGCAGGGCATACAGGCGGGCGTACTTCAGCGCCGTTTCGTTGGCCTCCGAGCCGCTGGAAAGGAACTGTACGGCGGCGAAGCCGCCGGTAGCCAGCATCTTGGCCCCCAACTCCAGCAGCGGTTCGGTGGTGTACAGGTTGGAGATGTGCGTGAGCCGCCGCATCTGCCGGTAGGCCGTGCGGGCCAGGTCGGCGCGCCCGTAGCCCAGCGCGTTCACGGCGATGCCCCCCGTGAAGTCCAGGTACCAGCGCCCCGCGCGGTCCTGCAGGCGCACCCCTTTTCCCCGGCGGATGACCAGCAGCGTGTCGGCGAAACACTTCGGCAGGGGATGGCCAGCGATCAGTACGCTTTGCGCGGAAGGGTTCTTCATGCTTCACTCCTCGAAAGTTGTTCCCAACCCGCCCTCCAGGAGGGCGGCCAGGGAGCCCCGCCCCCCGTACTGGCCGATGACCACCCGCCCCACGCACTTCTTGAGCGCCTCCAGGGCAGCGGTCGCCTTCGGGATCATGCCCCCGGTGATCGTGCCGTCGCGGATGCTCTCCCTGACCCCGGCCCGGTCCAGGCGGCTCAACACCCGCCCGCCGCGCAGCACCCCGGGGATGTCGGAGAGGAACACCAGGCTGGAGCTCCCCAGGGCGCAACTCAACTCGAAGGCCACCGTGTCGGCGTTGATGTTGACCCCGGCGCCCGACTCGTCGGCGGTGGTGGAGGCGAGCACCGGGAAGTAGCCCGCGGCCAGCAGCACTCCCAGCAGGCCGGGGTCCACCCGCTCCACGTTGCCGGTGCGCGTCTCCCGTTCCAGGATCCGCCCCAGGCTGCGCCCCGTGAAGATCCTCCCGTCCGCGCCGCTCAGGCCCACGGCCGGCAGGCCGCAGGACTGGAACAGGCGCACCAGGCGCTTGCCCACCCTGCCGCAGAGGATCATCTCCACGATGTCCATCTCCTGCGGCGAGGTGACGCGCACCCCTTCGTGGAACACCGGCTCGATGCCCAGCTCCCGGCTGATGCGGGACACCTCCGGCCCGCCGCCGTGCACCAGGACCGGGTAGCGGCCCGCCTGCTGCAGGTCCTTGAGGTCCAGAGCGAACTCGCGCAGTGAGGCTTCCTGCTCCGCCATTTTGCCGCCGATCTTCAATACCACAATCGGCTTGGCCAGGATGGAGGCGCCCATGTCAGATCTCGCTGGCCAGGGGCAGACCGGCGGTTTCGGCCAGCCCGAAGCGCAGGTTCATGTCCTGCACCGCCTGCCCCGAGGCCCCTTTCATGAGATTGTCGATGGCCGAGAACAGCAGCAGCGACTCCCCCTCCCGCCGCCAGCCGATGTCGCAGCGGTTGGAGCCCCGCACCTCGGCGGTCGCGGGCAGGGCCGACCCGCGCAGAGCGATGAAGGGCCTGCCGCCGTAGGCCTTCTGAAAGGCTTCCGCCACCCGCCGCTCCAGGGCCTGCGGGTCGGCCTCCCGGCTCACCAACGGGCTCAGGGCCGCCACCGTGGTCACGCACATCCCCTTGCGCATGGGCACCAGGTGCGGCATGAACAGGACGGAAGCCTGCGGGGAGACTGCGCGGAGCTGCTCCTCGATCTCCGCGACGTGCCGGTGGCTTTTCCCGGGGTTGTAGGCACCGGCGTTCTCGCTGCGCTCGCAGTACAGGTACTCGGCCTTGAGCTTGCGCCCCGCCCCCGAGATCCCCGACAAGGCCGCCACGTGGAACTCCCCGCCGATCAGCCCCTCTTGCAGCAGAGGCAGCAGCGGCAGCAGGGTGGCCGTCGGGTAGCAGCCCGGGTTGGCGATGAGATCGCTCTTGCGGATGGCCTCGGTGTGCCACTCGGCCAGGCCGTACACCGCCCCGGGCAGAAGGTCCGCCCGCGCCGGCGGCTCCCCGTAAGCCCGCCGGAAGGCGTCCGCGTCGCGCAGACGGAAGTCCGCGGAAAGATCGATCACCACCGCCCTGCCGAAAAACGGCGCGCAGAGCCTGGCCGACTCCAGGTGCGGCAGCGCCGAAAAAACCACGTCCGGCTTGCCGGCCACGGTCTCGCCCAGGGTGAGCAGCTTTTCGCCGGCCTTGGGCTCGGCTCCCGCCAGGCCCGGGTCCGCGACGCTCAGGCGTTCGCCTGCCCGCGAGGAGGAGCACGGCAGGATGCGGCGCACCTGCGGGTGCGCGCTCAAGAGCCGGGCCAGCAGCTGTCCCGTGTACCCGGTGACGCCCAGCACGGCGGCGATCACGCGCGGCTCTCCTGCAGGCCCGGGATGCGCGTCCGCAGCGCGGCCAGCAGGGCCAGGCGCTTGACCCCGTCGCGCGGGATGACCAGGATCGTGTCGTCCCCCGCGATGGTGCCCAGCACCTCCCGCACGCGCAGGTTGTCCAGCGCGAAGGCCACGGAGCTGGCGTGCCCCGGCAGGGTCTTGATCACGCCCTGGGCGCCGGAGAACTCGATCGACACGAACCCCCGGCGGAAGTCGTCGATCAGACTCCGCTCCGATGTCGCGCCGGCCAACGCGGGCAGGGAGTACAGGTAGCCGCCCTGCCCGTCCGGCGCCTTCCCCGCCTTGAGGTATTTCAGATCGCGCGACAGCGTAGCCTGGGTCACGTCGAACCCCTCCTGCAGCAACAGCTTGGCGAGCTCCTCCTGGCTGTGGGCCCTGCGGCTGTCCACGATCTGCCGCAGGCGGGCCAGCCGCACCGGCCGCCCCTGGCGCCGTACTTGCATATTTATCGAGCCTTTCTGCATCTTTATACAGCATGGGGCCGGGAAGGGCAAGAGCCCGCGCCGGCGCGGCGCCAGCGCCGCAATAGCGGGCTACGCTGCGCGCCGGCGCGGGCCTCGAGTTGACTCAGGGTGCGGGCGGAGGCTACTATAGCCCTTGCCATGCAGCCGGAAACACAGTTGCTGAAAAATCTGGGCTTCCCGGACCTGCGCTTCCACAGTCCCTTCAACCACTTCGACTTCCGGCGCGGCGGGCGGCGCATCCTGGTCATCGGCCCCATGGGCTCGGGCAAGACGGAGTACTCGGCGCGCGTATGGCGCGACTCCCTGGTAGCCCAGCGCAAGTCCGGGGGGGTGGCCGCGCTCACCAGCACCGCGGGCGCGGACCGCCGCAAGGTGTTCTTCATCCGCTCCCTGCTGGACCGCGAGCGTTTCCCCCAGTACCCGTGCGATGCCCTGCCCTACCGCAACGGCTTCGAGCGCTGCGGGGAGAACATCGCGGACATCCGCGACTCCTTCGAGCTGGAGGCCATCCTGGCGCGCCGCCCGGAGGTGGGCACCTGGATCATCGACGAGGCCTCCTTCTACGAAGAGCGACTGGCCTACGTGGTGGCCAACGACTCCCAGGCCCGGGGCACCGTGTTCATCTTCCCCACCCTGATCCTGAACTTCCGCCGCGAGCTGTTCAACGCCACCTCGCGCCTGCTGCTGGACACGGCCACGGACCTGTTCCCGCTCACCGCCTTCTGCGAGCACCCCGACTGCCTGGAGGACTCCCTCTACACCTACCGTTACTATCTGGTGGACGGCGAGGAGTGCCCGGCGCTGTACTTCGACCCGCTGATCATCGTGGGCGGGGACCAGACCAAGACGGACCCCCGCCAGGCCAACTACTGCACCCGCTGCGACGCCCACCACTACCTGCCGGGCAAGGAGTACACCTTCCTGATCCTGAAGCCTCTGGGGGAGAAGGCCGCCGGCGGCGACCTTGCGCCCCTGCGCCGGGAGCTGGCCTGCCTCGCCGGGGACAGCGAGCGCTCCGAGCTGGCCCGCCACCTCCATAGCCGCGGGGCCGAGTCGATCCTCCTGAACGCATTGCGCGTGCCCTGCATCGCGGAGAAGGCCATCGCCTTCCTGTACTGCGAGCAGAACCTCCTGTCCCGGCAACAGGTCATCGACCTGGCCGGCGAGCTGGACCTGGACCGCGCCTATTTAGAGAAGCGCATCCAGGACAACGGGCGCGTGCTGTGAACAGCCGCGGGGCGCGCCCCCTGTTCGCGGCGTTTCTGCTGTCCGCCTCCTGCCTTCTGCCGTCCTGCGCCGGCAAGCCCCCCGAGATCCTGCGGGTGCTCTGGCAGGTGACCCTGGTGGACGACCGGGAGCGCGACGTGCGCTATACCTCCGTGAGCCTGTTCGTGAAGCCCAGCGACCCGGACGGGTTCGACGACCTCGCCGAGCTGTACCTAATCCACGACGGCGAGGAGCTCTTCTGGAAGCTGGGCGCGGACAGCTGGCAGAAGAGCGCGGCCGCGGACCCCTGGATCGGCAGCAACGGCATAGGCCTGCCCGACGGCTCCCCGCTCCCGGCAGGGGAGTACCGCGTGCTGCTGCGCGACGTGGGCGGGGACTCCACGGAGCAGACGGTGCGCCTGCCGGCGGTCGGGTTGGCAGATCTGGAGCGGCTGGTGCCGCGGGTGGAGGTGCGCGGCCGCGAAATCCGCGTGAACGGCAGGGGCGTTTCCCACCAGCTGTGGCTCTACGACGCGAACGGGGCCTACCTGACCGTCCGGCCCATGCCGGGAAACCGGCAGACCGTGGACGAGCTGCTGGCCGCCTACCCGCAGTTGGCCGGGGGTTTGCGCTTCAGGGTATACGCGGCCTCCGGCCAGGAGCGGCTGGGCGCGGTTAGCGGGCCCTACTTCTGGGAGCCGTGAAATCTGCGGGGGGGGACCGACGCCGGGGCCGGATCCTCAAGACCCCTGCATGAAGGAAGCCAGCACCTGCAGGGCCTTCTCGTTGTTGCCGCCCTCCGGAATGATCAGGTCGGCGTAGGCCTTGGTGGGCTCGATGAACTCGAAGTGCCCCGGGCGCACCACGTCCAGGTATTGGCGGATCACCGACTCCAGGGTGCGGCCGCGCTCCGTGATATCGCGCTCGAGGCGGCGGATGAAGCGGATGTCGTCCGGGGTGTCCACGTACAGCTTCAGGTCCAGCAGCTCGCGCACCCGCGGATCCACGAACACCATGATCCCCTCGAACAGCACCAGGCTGCAGGGGGCGACCTCCACGGTCTCCCCGCTGCGCCGGTGGTGCACGAAGTCGTAGACCGGCACCAGGATCGTCTCGCCGCGCTTCAGCGCCCGCAGGTGCTCGACAATCAGGTCCGTGTCGAAGGCGGAGGGGTGGTCGAAGTTGAAGGCGGTGATGTGCTGATTGTCCACGAACTCAGCGGACTTGTAGTAGCTGTCCTGGGCCAGGCAGACGAAGTCGGGGACGACCTCCGCGATGCGGCGCACGATGGTGGTCTTGCCGGAGCCCGACCCCCCCGAGATGCCGATGATCCTCACCCGGGGAGCCTCTTCTCGTACACCCGGTAGACCTTGGTCTGGGTCAACTCCAGCTTCTCCAGCGCGTTGCGGATGCGGGCATTGTCCTCCAGGATGTAGTTGGCCTCCAGGTGCACGCCCCGTGGCTGCAGGGCCTCGAACAGGCTCACGTACAGCAGAACATCCAGCCCCAGCCCGTGGTAGGCGGGCAGGACCGCCAGCCCGAACAACCGGTAGTCCCGCAGGCGGCGCACCCCGGCCAGCAGGGTCAGGAAGCCGAAGGGCAGGAGCCTGCCGCGGATGCGGCGCAGCAGGATGTTGAGGTCGGGAAACCCCAGGGCGTAGCCCACCGCCTGCCCCGCGTCCTCCACCACCCAGATCGCGTCCGGGTCGGCGATGGGACGCAGCTTGCGGAACACCCCCGCCAGCTCCTCCTGGTCCAGGGGCACGTAGCCCCAGTTGCCGCTGATCGCCTGGTTGGTGATCCGCCAGATGGCCTCGGCCTCGCGCTCCAGGTTCCTTAAGTCCAGGCGGCGGACCGTGAGGGAGGGCCTACGTTCCAGGAGGCGCCGCCGGAAGGCCAGGAAGCGCTCCGGGATCCGGTAGCCGGCCAGCGCGTCGGCCTCGTACACCAGCAGGTCCTTGACCTTGGCGTATCCCCGGGCCTCCACGTGGTCGTTGTACCTCGGCGGGTTGTAGGGGGACATGAAGGTCGCCGGCCGGCCGTGGCCCCGCAGCAGGAACCCCCAGCACTCGGAAACCGGGTTGATGGGCCCGCGCACCGCGCTCATGCCGCGGGAGGCCAGCCAGCGCTCCGCCTCCCCCAGCAGGGCGTCGGCCGCCTCCGCGTCCTCGCTCTCGAAGGAGCCAAAGAAGCCGATGGCGCTGTGGTTGAAGGCATTGAAGCTGCGGTCCACGTAGGCCAGCACGCGCCCCGCCGGCCTGCCTCCCCGCCGGGCCAGGAGCAGACGGTAATCGGAATGCGCCAGCACCGGGTTCCTGGGGGTGAAGGTCTGCCACTCGTCGGCCCACAGCGGCGGCGACCAGTCGGGGTCGTCCCGGTACAGCCGTTCGGGGAGGTGCAGGAACTCCCGCCAGCCCCTTCCCCCCGCCACTTCCTCGACGTGCACGCCCATAGCCGGCACCGATTATAGCCGCTTTTGCCGGCACCCGCCAGACCGGCGGGCGGCCTAGTGCGCCGCCCTAGCGGCCCCGCAGCCCGCGCATTACGGCGATGGCCTCATCGAGGGTTGCTCTTGTCCACCGGGGAACCGGGTTCTTCTCAGGTGTCATGCTCCCTTTGTGGGCAAGCGGGCGGTCAGCCATCCAGCACCCCTCGATGCGCGATGACACCCGCCGTGTAGCCGGACATATACAGACACTTCAGCCCCGCCTGCTCCTCGCCCCCTCGGGTGAGCTCGCGGCCAGCCCCAGCCCCGTGCCTTTCCCCTGCCCCTTGGTGATGAAAAACGGCTCGAACAGATGCGACATCGTCTGCTTGTCCATGCCGCAGCCGTCGTCGCTCACCGCAAGAAGCACGAACTCTCCAGCAACAAGGCCCGCGTGAGTGGCGCAGTACGCCTGGTCGAAGGTGCCCACCCCCCCCGATCGCATCGCGCGCGTTCACCTCCAGGTTGGCCAGTAGCTGATCCAGCACCTTCGGGCTCACCGTCTGTTTGCGCGCAAATGCCAGCAGCTGCCCGGTGATCTCCGCGGAGCGCTGCGCTGCTCGACGGACCTCCAGCTTCTCGTGCTCCGCCTCCGCATGCTTGCGCACGGTGATTTCCAGGTGCGTGCCTGTGGCCCTGTTATGCTCTTTGTTTGAACTGAGCAAATTATGACGTCCTTTAGAATTATTTCTAATTCAGTAATGAACGGGGGATGAGAGAGAGAGAGAGAGAGAGAAAAAAAAGCAAAAAAACGTGCCAACCTTGAGGATCATTGTCTCATCTGCACATAAACTCTCAGTTTATTTTTCTAAGACACGTTGACTGTTAATAAAAGTGGGAGCACTTAACATTTGAATTCGTGCACACTCGAGATTCTTGACGCTACCTCTGCATTTTCCCGACTGTAACTCCATCCATGCAGCTAACTTGATCTCCATTGAAATTCACTCTCGCATCAACAAGGTTGCCTCCCTCATCTGCTCCGCCCGCGGCCTGCTTCGCGCGCTGATCACGCGGAATGTGGATTCTGTACGGTGAAGCCCAAAAAACACGAGCTCAAAAAATGTTCGGTGCTATGGCTTGCTCTTCCTATATGCTTCAGCGATCGTCTCTACAGGAAGCACAAGCGACAAAGGCAGGTCGAGCAGCGCAACAAAGCCATATCTCTCATAGAACCGTTTAGCATTCTCATCGATCGCATCGATCGCATCGACCAACACGACACAAGTGCCGATCTCGCTGGAGAGATCCAAAGCCCGCATGAGGGCATCCCGCAGGAGCTCGCCGCCCAACCCCATGCCCTGAGTCGAACGATCCACGGCAAGCTTGCCGATGCGCAAGGCGGGAACCGGATAATACCGCGGAATGCCCTTGGACAGATCTTCGGGAAGTTCCTCGAATGTTACCTGCGCCATGCTCACCGAATAGTAGCCCAGGATCTTCTTTGGTTTTTCCGCCGATACGGCCACTATTGTGACGCTGACGTTTTTCTTCAGATTCTGCAGAGCGTAGCGCTTCAAAAAAACATTCAGGCTCTCGATTCCGCAGTCGAAATCAGCTCTGGCGAAGTCCCGGCTCAATTTTTCGAATCTGAATTCCAACTGACCTTTCCTTCTTCGAAACGCTACTTCCGACGATTCTTCATAAGCCTGACCAGGTTCTTGTTCGGCTTCGGCGGATTTTTCAGTAGCGAGTAGAACATATCTCTATCCCGATTGGAAAGGACAATCGATTCGCTCTTCGAGACGATCTTCTTGGCTTCATTCAGTGCCTTGGCCACCAGGAACGAGCTCATACTTAGCCCCGAGAGAGCCGCGGCACGGGATAGGACTTCCTTCTGGTCTCTGGTAACCCTCAGGTCGATCCTGTCCATCTTTTCGGTCTTGTCCATACCTGATACCTCTATCGCCAATATATCCTCATTTCCGTACATTGTCCACACACACATTCTCCAGATCTATCATTTTTTTTCCCGTGCGGATGCGCCCTCAGCATCACCGCCTTCACGGGCGCGGGGATCAGCGTAGAGAGCGGCATCCCGCCCTTCCGCGGGCGCCTGCAATGCCTGATCACCCAGAACATCGATTCTGTGCAATGAAACTGATAGCAAGCGCTCTCTAACTCGTTACGGGGCGAGACTTCGTTTTCCGGTGGCACAGAATCACGATCGAAAAACGTGTCCTTTCGGCACGGCTGCGGAATCCGTGGGGCTCGTGAGGCAGCAGGTATTCAGCTCAAATGACGCGGGCACTCCTTCACGGAGGTAGCGCGTCGACGGTGGGTTGGGCGGTCTTTCGCTGGAGGTAATTCCACGGAAGCCAGCTTTCCGGATCCTCTCTCACCTCGGCGGCATGTTTCTCCACTTCCGTCAAGTAATGGAACGGATTGACCTTGTTCAGGACGCAGGTGGCGATGATGCTCATGAAGATATCGCCCACCTCTGCCCCCGTGAACGTCTTATAGAACAAAGAGTTTTTTCTATGCATGATGGCGCGCTTGAGGATTCTTTCGCAAAGGTTATTGTCTAGTGGGGCTCCCGGGACCCGTAGGAACAGGGTCAAAGGTTCCCAGTGCTTGATCACGTAGGAGAAAGCCTGGCCCAGGACGGAGTTCGGTTCAACGTTTTTCCTTGCCATCTGACCTTGCATCCAGTCCCGCAACCCCTCCATCAAGAATCCACTGTGCAGCTGATGGTAGTCGAGACGCTCCTGGGGGGAGAGCTTCCGATGCTGTGCCGTTTCTTCGTTGGCGTATAGGCACTCGAAGATATACAGAACGATCTCCACTTCCCGGGGGAACGGCTCCACAAGTTCAACAAAGCGCCGACGGGCATGGCAGGTGCAATTGGCCAGGATGACCTGAAACCGCTTCGGCAGATTATGCGCCAGGGCATCACACATTTGGATTGGAGCGGGAAGGTGGCTCTCTCGCTGGGAAAGAAGCCGATCCATGTTTTCCCCCGCCTGCCTCCTGCCTGTGGCGTACACCACAATCTGCCGATTCTCCGTGGTGGACACGATCGCGGTGGTGTGTGTTGCTTTCTTCCCTTCCGTGGGGGAGTCCTCCCGCTCCCCGATCGGGATTCCCTTGGAGACACTTTGCCGCGGCTGCTCTCCCAAGATCCTCATCCGCGTATCGTCAATCAGCATCAGCTGCCCTTGGGCCGCGTGGCGCGTCAAGCTCTGGTAGATCAAGGCGCAACAACTGTCGGCCTTTTGGCGCACTAACTGCCACTGCACCGAGGCGGGAAGCGGGATACCCAGGCTGTGCTGCAATTGCGCCAATCGGAAATGTGGCATCCCGTTGCCGTAGCGCAACAGCGCGACCATCGAGCCGACGCTCTCGTCGTACTTCTTCAGCGCTGCCTCCTGCGGCGGCGGGGCGGTAAAGAGCTTCCCACAACCGCTGCAGCGCATCCTCTGACACGCGAATGCCGTCGCCTGGATCGGCGCCATAGCCTTAAACCACATAACCAAGGAAGGAACCTTCATCTCGTACAGATTCCCATGCCCGCAGTCGGGACAGCGCTGGCCGACAGTCAGCTCGGTGTGGCGAACCTCCTCGCGGCGCGCTCCCCAGTATTCCTGGGCACCACGACGTCCATGCCCTTTGCCCTTGCCTTTCGGTTCCTTCTCTCCTTTGCCCGTGCCCACCACCGTGTCCGTCTTCTCGGTGCGCGCGCCGAACAGCATATTTCTCAGCCGTGCCAATGATACCCGCTTCTGCTCCAAGAGCATGGCGAAGCGTTGCACCACCGCCAGGATCCTCATCAGAAGGGCAAAGTCGCTGTCCAATAACTGTCGCGATTCCACCCGACCCCGCAGCGCCTCCATCTCCTCCCCGCTGACCGCGATGGCCTGGGCTGCGCTCATCCGCTCTGCACCCCGCACAGATACTGGCGAAACCGTCGATCCAGCGCATACCCCCACACCGCCTTGATCGATCGTGTGGGCTTCTGCGTGGGTGCATCCTTTCCACGCCCCGTGGTCTGCCCCATGTACACCCAATTGGCGGCCCGGTAGGAGGTTCCCACGAAGCAAGCATGACCATAATCCCATAAGTTCGAAGATCATGGTTTTCTATCCTTTCCATCCTCTCTGTGGGCAGGAGTTGGAAATCGTGCACGAACGAGGGGATGGGGCTGTCATGGTGATTCATCCTGCCGGATATCATTTGAAGATTCCGACATGGATGACATCTTCTGAAGCCGCAAACTTCTCGCTTTCAGAGAAAGTCGTCATCAGACCCAAGGCTCTTCTCACGCTCACCAGGCTGATCGAAGCTCTCAATAAAAACACGGAAGTTGATGCCGCAGGTGTCCATGATACTCTCTCCCGAAGCGCTCAAGCGAAGGGAGAGAACCGTTGTGAAACAACTGACTTTCCAGTTCCTCATGGAGCAGTGGCAGAAGCTGCCGGTTGCACTGGATCCAAAAAACAAAGAGAAACTGATAGCACACATGTCCAACGCCATCATCGCAGTCTTCAAGAAAGGAAGGGGTAAAACCGATGGCAACGACCCATCACTTGTCAAATAAGATTAATTCACAACACCTTGCGCGCAAAGCAGTTGTCTACATCAGGCAGTCAACAGAAAGGCAGATCAAGCACAACAAAGAGAGCCAGGCTCTTCAATACGCGCTTGTGGATCGGGCACGCGAGCTCGGTTTCACGCTCGTGGAGGTTATCGATCAAGACTTGGGCTCAAGCGCTGCCGTTGCAGCAGCGGAACGGAAAGGATTTGAAAGATTGATCGCTTCTGTTGCCTTGGGGGAGGTAGGAATTGTTCTCAGTCGAGAAGTGTCTCGACTATTGCGAACGGACAAGGATTGGTGCCGGCTCATAGAAGTCTGTCAGATCTTTGGGACGCTTCTTGGAGATGAGGAACAGGTGTATGACGCCAACCTCATGGATGATCAGTTGATTCTCGGTATCAAAGGAACCATGAGCGTGGTGGAATTGAAAGTGCTCCGGATGAGGCTTGTCGCAGGGGCGGAAGCAAAAGCCCAAAGAGGAGAGAAGATAAAGCTCCTTCCCCCTGGGTTTATGTATGATGGGAGTGGGAAAGTCGTCAAAGATCCCGATGAACGTGTTCAGCAAGCGATAAACATGATATTCCGCCAATTCCAGAAACTGTGGAGTATGCGCCAAACCTTTCTGTGGTTCCATGCTGAGCAAGTACAAGTGCCCGTGAACAAATATCGAAACGACCGAATGACGATCGTGTGGCAACTACCAAGGCGTTCGTTCATCAAGAGCGTTCTCCAGAATCCTTTCTATGCGGGCGCATATACCTGGGGTCGACAGCCAGTGGAGGTAACGTATATCAATGGAAAGCTAATCAAGCGCAAAGGCAGAATACGCAAACCTGAAGAATGTAGGGTCCTCATCCCCGATCATCACGAAGGGTACATCGACTGGCATACCTACGAGAAAAACGTTAAAATGATTCACAACAACTGTATGAGCCAGTGCAGGAGGGAGTCGATTTCTCCGGTCCGTAAAGGACAAGGAATCCTCACCGGGATTCTGCGGTGTGAGCGGTGCGGGCGGAAACTCAGCGTGATGTACTACGGGAAGAGCGGGACAGCTGCCCGCTACATCTGCAAGGGTGAATATGAATCGGGAGGCAGATACTGCCTTGCCTTCGGCGGCAGTACGGTTGATAAGCAATTCAGCAAGGAGCTGATGAAAGTCCTCTGCCCTTTAGGAATGCAGGCGAGTCTGGAAGCGATAGAGAAGCTTCATGCGAAAAGCGACGATGTGAGCCAAGCTCTGACTAAACAACTTCAGCAATTGCAGTACGAATCTCAACGAGCTTCTGAGCAATACGATGAGGTGGACCCTCGCAATCGTCTGGTCGCGGCAGAACTGGAGAGACGCTGGAACGCCAGGATGGAAGAACTTGAAGAGCTAAGATCCAAAATAGCTACCCATGACGGGGAAGGTGATTCACTCACAGCCGAAGAACGCGAAGAGATTCTGCAAATGGGGGAGAGATTCGAGTCAGTGTGGGAGAGCCAAGACTGTCCGATCGAGACGAAGAAAAAAATCATTCGGACTGTTGTTGAAGAGGTTATTGTCAATCTCGACGATGAGAAGGAGATGCTACGTTTTATCATTCATTGGGCAGGGGGGACGCACACGCAGATCGAGATGCCCAAACCTCCATCGGGTATCGGCCAGAAGACATCGATTGAGGATTTGGATGTGATCCGCAAGATGGCAGCGCGGTATGGGGATAATGAGATCGCGCGTGTTTTGAACAAGCTTGGCCGCCTTACAGCGACCGGAAAACGGTGGAATGAACAGAGGGTCGGATTCGTGCGGGGGAAGTATTCGATAGCGGGTCATGTGATATCCCCGCAAGATTCAGAGCTTCTGACACTCGGTGGAGCAGCAAAATACTGCGGTGTGAGTCCCACTGCGATCAAGGGATGCGTATTCCGCTGAAAAAAGCCACTGTTCCGAGAATAGAAAGCCACCTACCCACTCACCCAATCAGCTCCAACCCACAATGTCACGGTGGCTTTTTTAGGTCAACACCACGCTG
>Ga0315273_10002911_pt1 | contig 20469 bp, 7 predicted proteins | sample YL17G02_0_MG_FD_205753 | JGI IMG/M metagenome (GOLD analysis project Ga0315273, IMG submission 205753) | Sediment microbial communities from Yellowstone Lake, YNP, Wyoming, USA - YL17G02_0 | ecosystem: Environmental > Aquatic > Freshwater > Lake > Sediment | place: USA: Wyoming | collected... | reverse complement strand
TCTCGTCCCATACTTTGTCTGGTATTGGTCCGTTGAATATTGGTGCAAAGTTTATGGTTTGACAATACCCCATATTTAGTGTTCCATAATTATAATGTTTTTGTATCTCTTTTGCTGTTAGGCTTCTGTTGAATATTGCTGCTTCATCTATAATTCCATCAAATCCAAATCCATCTCCAAAGTACCAGCCCATGTATATCGATTGCGTGTTTGATGGAAGCGTTCCTGCATATGCAGAAGTATTGACTAGAATTCCATTTACATATATTTTATAGTTTGAGCCGTCGTATGTTCCTGCTACATGATACCATTTATTTAGTTCTGGTAAAGTTCCTGTGTTTGCTCCTCTATATCCTCCACTATAAGATCCAAAATAGAACCCATATTTGCCATCCCATCCATTATTTAGGCTTAGCATGTAAGGAAAAACGCTTCCATCATACTGTTTACCTAATATGGCGCCAAAAACTCTTGAATTTGAGTTTTTTGGGTAAATCCATGCTTCTACAGTCACTGCTGTTGTCGGGTTTAAGTTTACCTTGTGAGGTATAATTACTTTATTATCTGCTCCATTAAAATATAACGCTTTTCCTACTTGTCCTGAAGAGTTCCATACTGGTCCGTTAACTAATGTTCCTGGATTATTATCATAAGAATCGTGGGTTATATTTCCTGTTCCTTCGTTTAATCCCCAGTAGCTTACTAGTCCTATTGGTGCTTGGTTGTTTTTGCATGAATCAAAGGAATTGCAAACGTTGTCAGAATCTTCGTCTGGGCAGCAATTGCTTGGCATTCCGCTGCAGTAATATCCTGTTTCTATTTGGCATGTTGCGTTGCATCCATCTCCCAGGGCTGTGTTGTTGTCGTCGCATGTTTCTCCTGTTCCTATATAGCCTTCTCCGCAATATCCTCCGTCTGCTTTGCAGTTGCTTGGGCAGGTACTGTCATTTATTAAGTTTCCATCTTCACAGTCTTCTCTTGGTCCTGCAATTCCATCACCACATGTATCAAGTTCACAATATCCTTTGTTTAGTAATCCATTGGTATAATATCCTAGTATTTCTATTGCTGTCAGGCTTCTGTTGTATATTGCTGTTTCATCTATTTGTCCTTTGAATGCTTCGCCTCCACTGTGCCATGTGTCGCCTAGCCAGAATTGTGTTGGTGTAGAGCTTAAAGACACAGTGTATGATCCTTTGTAGACTCCGTTGTGGTATAGTGAGTATGCGGTTCCGTTATAGTTGAAGACTATGTGTTCCCAGTTGCCTGTAGATGTTGAAGTTACGCCTGTGCTAATGCCGTAGTGGGCAATGTTTATGCTGCCGCCCCAGTAGCCTATCCAGATTATGGGGTTCACGCCATAGGTTATAGCTCTTCTATGCATACTGAATAAAGAGTTTTTCATCCAGGTTGATATTGCGAACGGTTGTGAGCCTGAAGGTAGTCCTGTTGTGCTTAAGACTATTTTGTCATTTGCTCCGTCAAACTGCATTGCTTTTCCTATTTTTCCTGAATTGTTCCATACTGCTCCGTTTACAGTTCCTGGATTTGAATCGTACGAGTCGTACGCTGTTGTTCCTGTTCCTTCTTCAAAGCTCCAATATGATACTAGTCCTGTTGGTGCGTTTGAGTTGTTGCATGCGTCATAAGTATTGCAGTTTCCATCTTGGTCTGCATCTTGGCAGCAATTGCTTGGCGTTCCTGAACAATAATATCCAGGTTCTATTGCGCATGTGTTTGAGCATCCATCTCCTGAGTTTGTGTTGTTGTCGTCGCATGTTTCTTGCGGTGTACTAACTATGCCTTCTCCGCAGATAGGGTTGTATGTTTCGCAGTATCCTTTTGAATAATATTTGCTGTTTATGTATTGTTGTTGTATCTCGTTTGCTGTTAGGCTTTTGTTGTAGATTGCTACTTCGTCGATTAGTCCGTTGAAGAATCCTGATTCGTATCCTGGGAAGTTTCCTATTCTTAGTTTTGCGTTTATGTTGCTTGCTATTCCGTTTTGTAGTCCTGCATCATATTCTACTCCATCTAGATAACTGTATAGTGTTCCATTTCTTCTTGTTGCAACTGCGTAATGCCATTGGTTAAGTGTTACTGTGTTAGAAATTTTAATTCCTGTACTGGTTGCACTTCCAAAGAAGAAGTATAATTTATCGTTATCCCCACCACCGAATCCTAGTCTTAAATCCCATGCCTGCGCTCCTGATTGCCATCTGTTTACTATAGCTTTATCTCCTTGAGTTTTAGCATTGAACCATGCTTCAATCGCGAAGTCGCCAGTTCCAAAATCAAGATTCGTGTTTGGGGGCACATTCACGTAATCATTGACTCCGTCAAACTGCATTGCCCTTCCTACTTTTCCGCTAGAATTCCATGTTGCTCCATTAATTGTTCCTGGGTTTGAATCGTAAGAGTCATAAGCGGTTGAACCAAGTCCTTCTTCAAAGCTCCACATGCTTACTAGTCCTGTTGGTGCGTTTGTGTTGTTGCATCCGTCGTAAGTGTCTACTAGTCCATCTCCATCACTATCTCCTACTAATATTTTATTGCTAGAACTAATCGTGCTTCCATTCAGTCCGTAGCTATCGATTGGTGTTGCGCTAACGTTCCACACATCTCCTTCACTTGTTTCTTGTGCTACTATTACATCGTTTCCGTGTCCAAGAAGTCCTGCTTGGTAATTTGCTAGAATTTGTTCTGGTGTTAGTGAACTGTTATAGATTTGTACTTCGTCTATTGTTCCGTTGAAATACTCAGTATTGCCTGTTCCTAAGCTTGCAGATCCAGAGATACTGTCAGAAGTTATTGCAGAAGTCATTGTTTGAAGGACTCCGTTAATGTATAACTTGGCTGTTGTTCCGTTATTTACTCCAACAATATGATGCCAGTTTCCAGCTACTGCAATAGAATCTGATTGGACATCCCATTTTGTTCCACCATTCCAATCAAGCCATCTCCATTTATAGTCCATGCCTTGCCCTGTTCCTGATAATTGGATTGTTGTCTTTGCACCAATATCATATAATCTTTGCCAAGTTCCTAATTGGTTTGGTTTTGCCCATAAGGAGATAGTTATTGGTTGTGTAGTGGTTGAGATTGGACTTGTTCCTAAGTTAACATAATCATTTACCCCGTCAAACTGGTATGCTCCTCCTACTTGTCCGTTAGGTGTCCACGCTGCTCCGTTTGTTGGTGTTCCATAATTATTGTTTCCTGAATAATCATAAACTGTTGTTCCGTTGTTGAATGGCATGTTAAGTACTGTTGTACTGATTCCGTTCTTAATCCAGTTGTATGCTATTGAAACATTGTCTCCGTCTGCATCATTATAGTTAGCGTTTGCTGTCAGGTTATCATTATCAGTTGCTATGTTTGGTGTTATGTTCAGTGAAGTTATTGTTGGTGCTGTGTTGTTTTCTGCAGAATAGTTTGTGAAGTGTGTTACGTTAAAGATTATGTTGTTTGCGTTGTTGTTTAGTATTTTGCATGTTGGCTCCGTGCATAGTTGTCCGTCTTTTAGTATGTGTGGATTTATCAGGTTTAGTCCGTATAATGTTATGTTTGCGCTGGAATTAATGGTTGGGTTTAGTGCGTTGCTGTTTACTGATATTAGATTCTTTGTTATGATTACGTTTTTGCTGAAGTTTGCTCCGCTTGCGTTTATGTTTCCGTTCCAGCTTATCTTTCCTGCTGTGCTGTTTTCTATTACTGCGTTTGTTACATTTTCTATGTCTAATACATTATTGAAGTTTGTTGTGTTTCCGTCAAATCCTGTGTAAGTTGCTGGGTTGAGTGGTCCTGTGCAGTAACTCATGTTTTGGATTCCTTTCAGGTATTGTTGTGTTATTTCTGTTGGTGTTAGGCTTCTGTTGTATATTGCTGTTTCGTCTATGGTTCCATTAAATTCGGCATTGCCGTTTGCTCCCTCATAATTTCCTATGTATATGCTTCTTCCACCATTAGAGATGTTGTTTGGCATGATTGCTTGTGAGCCTAGCTCGAATGTGTAAGATTGATTAACTCCGTTAAGATACATGCTTACGATGCCTTCATCAAACACGACTACGTAATGATTCCATTGGTTTAGTGTTAAAGCAGCAGCACTATTTAGTGCTATACAATCTGATCCTCCAGTGCAAGTTCCGGCTTTTGTAAATACTGGTCTCATCTTTCCTGTTGTGGTTGTGAGAGTCATTGTAAAGTCTTGGGAGCCTCCTTCCATCCATCTTCCGATAATTGAAGGAGTTTGTGGAAATGCGGCAGGTTTGACCCACATGGACAAAGTTGCATGGGTAGATTTGTTTAATATGTCTTTATTATTGATAATGACTTGTTTGTTTGCTGCTCCAAGACCACTTACGCCATCGAAATCCAAAGCTCCACCAACTTTTCCATTACTGTTCCATGTTGCTCCATTGTTTGTTCCGTCATTTCCATCATAATCATCATTTCCTACATTGCTTTCGTTGTCAAACGTCCAGTAACTGACCATTCCAGCAGCGCAGTCTCCTGGTATTTCTGTTGTTGTGTATTGTTGTTCTTCTTCTGGTGCTTGTGATGTATAGACTGATTCGCATTGTTTTCCTGTGCATTCTGGTGTTGTCTCATTGACAACTGTTTCATTTATTGTTTCGTTTGCAACGCTTTCATTCGTGATTGTTTCGTTAGTTATTGTATCATTTATAGTTTCATTTGTTTCTGTTGTGTTTGTTTCATTCGCAACAGTTTCTCCTTCTACTGCAATGCTTTCAGTTTTCTCTAGTATTGTTATATTGTTATAACTAACGACAACAATCAGTTCGTATTGTCCTGGTTGTGTTGGTGTGTTTAGTCCAAATTTGGTTGTGTCTACTATTAGATAGCTTAGGTCCCATCCTCCTATTCCTGGTTGTCCAATTGCGAACGAGCTCAAATTCATCTCTTTTGTTTCATTGTTTAGTGTTGCTGTGACTGTGCTTTCTTCTGGGAAGAATACTGTTTCGTTGAAGTTCCACATCATTACTTCATTTATTGGTTGGTTCGCTGTGTATACGCTTAGTCCTGTTATGTTGTTTAGGTTTTGTATGCTGTATGTTCCTATGATTATGATAAGGAGTGCTAGTGTTAGGAGGATTGTTTCTGTTTTATTGTTTTGTTGTTGCTGTTTCATCTACGTTCCTCCTTGTTTTTTCTTTTTTGGAGTATTTTGTAGATGCCTATGTCTTCTTCTTGGTGTTGTCTGATCTTTCTTAGTTCTTGGTCTATCTGAGAAATTTGTTGTTGTATTTCTATTTCTTTCTTGCTTGTTTTTACGAATATTGTTATTTTTTTGTTTTTTGTTTCTGGTTTCTTTGTTATTGCTGGCCTTATCTTTTCTTCTGTTGGCTTTTCTTCTTTTATTTTCTTTAGTTGTTCGTCTATTTCTTGTAGTTTCTTGTCTAGTTTTTGTGTTTGTTTTTTGTCTGGTCTTGTTATTTTTTGTATTAGTTCTAGTATTGTTTTCTTTGGTTTTTGTGGTGTCTGTATTGCTCTTATTGTTGGTGTTATCTCTTCTTTCTCTGTTGCTTCTTCTTTTATTTTCTTTAGTTGTTCATCTATCGTGGATAATTCTTTGTCTAGTTTGGTTTCTTCTTTGCTCTTTTCTTTTTTTGTGAGTTCTTCTAGTTGTTGTTTCTTTTCTTTCTTTAGTTGTTCTAGTAGTTCTAGTTTTCTTCTTTTGACTTGTTTGCTTAGTTTTTCTAGTTCTTCTTCTGCGCTTATGGTTTCTGGTTCTTGTATTTGTTTGAGTTGTTGGTTTATTTTTTCTATTTCTTTGTCTAGTTTTTTGAGTCCTGGATGTTTCTTTGCTGGTGGGGCAAGTATTTTAGTTATTGTTTCTTTGAGTGTTAGTTTTTTCTTTGGTCTTGCTGGTTCTTCTTCAGAAACTTTTTCTTCTCTTATTTTCTTTAGTTGTTCATCTATTGTGGACAGTTCTTTGTCTAATTGTATTTCTTCTATTGTCTTCTCGTATGGTTTTATTTCTGCTACTTTCTTTACTATTTCTTTTGTTATTGGTTTTCTTATTGGTCTTATCTCTTCTTCAGAGATCTTTTCTTGTTTTATCTTCTTTAATTCGTTATCTATCTTTGTTATTTGCTTGTCTAGTTTTTTGAGTCCTTCATGTTTCTTTGCTGGAGGTGTTAATATTCTTGTTATTGTTTCTTTGAGTGTTAGTTTTTTCTTTGGTCTTGCTGGTTCTTCTTCTGTTATTGGTTCTTCTTTTATTTTCTTTAGTTGTTCGTCTATTGTGGATAGTTTTTTGTCTAGTTGTTTTTCTTCTCTTGTCTTCTCATATGGTTTTATCTCTTGTAATTTCTTTATTATTTCTTTTGTTATTGGTTTTCTTACTGGTCGTATCTCTTCTTCTGTTATTTTCTCTTCTCTTATCTTCTTTAGTTGTTCGTCTATTCTGGTTATTTCTTTGTCTAGTTTCTTTAGTTCTTTTGGTTTTGCTTTTGGTGTTAGTATTCTAGTTATTGTTTCTTTGAGTGTTAGTTTCTTCTTGACTGGTATGCTTGGTCTTATCTCTTCTTCAGAAACTTTTTCTTGTTTTATTTTCTTTAGTTCTTCATCTATTGATGATAATTCTTTATCTAGTTGTTTTTCTTCTCTTGTTTTCTCTTTTGGTTTTATCTCTTGTAATTTCTTTACTGCTTCTTTTACAGCTGGCTTTCTTATTGGCTTTATCTCTTCTTCAAGTATTTTTTCTTCGCGTATTTTCTTTAGTTGTTCGTCTATGGAGGATAGTTTTTTGTCTAGTTGTAGTTCGTCTTTTGTTTTCTCGTATGGTTTTATCTCTGTTAGTTTCTTTGTTATTTCTTTTACTGCTGGTTTTCTTATTGGTCTTGCTTCTTCTTCTGGCGCTTCTCTTATTTTCTTTAGTTGTTCATCTATGGATGATATTCTCTTTTCTAGTTGTATTTCTTCTCTTGTCTTCTCGTATGTTCTTGTCTCTGCTGCTTTCTTTATTATTGGTTTCTTTGGTAGTGTTTTCTTGATTTCTTCGTGTGTTATTGGTTTTGTTAGTTCTTCTAGTTGTTTGTCTATCTGTTCTAGTTCTTTGTCTAGGCTCTTGAGTCCTTTTCCTTCTATTATCGTTACTTGTCTCTTTTCTAGTCTCTTGATGATTACTTTTTGTTCTGGTTTCGTTTCTAGTGTTGTGATTTCTGCTGGTTTTGTTATTGCTTGTAGTGTTTTGTCTATTTCAGAAATTTGTTGTTCTAGTTTTGTTATCTTTACTTTTCTGTGTTTTATTGCGTGTTCTATTGGTGCTTTCTCTTTTATCTTTGGTTTTTCTTCTTCTTTTATCTGTGCTGTCAGTTCTTGTATGTGTTCTGTTAGTTCTCTTTCTTTTCTTTCTCTTGTTTTTAGTACTGTTTCTATTATTCCTTTGCTGTATATTATTAGTGATTCTAGGTCTTTTATTCTTCTTACTCTTGTTGGGTGTATTACATAGTATTGTTCTTGTTCTGTTCTTATCAGGTCGTTTTCTAATTTCTTTATTCTTGTCAGTTTTTCTGCTTCTTCTAGTTCTTTCTGGTATTGTTCTTTTGGCTTGACTTTTTGTTCTGCTAGTGATTTCTTTATCTTTTCTAGTTTGTTGTTTATCTTTTCTAGTTTCTTTATGTCTTCTAGCTTTACTGTTCTTCTCTTTGTTAGTGTTGTTCTTATTCTTGCTATTTCTTTGCGTATTTTCTTGCGTCCTGTTATCAGGTATTCTGCTATGTCTAGCAGCATCAATCTTCTTCCTATCTTATAGGTGATGTATGCGAATAATGCTGTTAGTAGTAGTAGTTGCATCCAGTAGCTTGGTGTGTAGATTGTTATGTTGAGTTTTGCTCTGTCTGGTGATAGGCTATCTAATCTTATTGCTAAGTCTTCTATCTTGTCTTGGTCTAAATCAGTATAGTTTGTGTATCCTAATCTTATCTTGACTTGTTCTCCTGTCTGCCTGACCATTATTTTTATGTTGTTAGGGTTTATTTCTACAAGGTCTAGGTTGTAGTTGTCTCCTCTGAACTTGATTAGTGTTGTCTCATTGATCCATAGTGTTACATTTGTTTTCTGTACATTTGTTGGTCCTCTTATGAGTTCTATCTGTGTTGGTTCTTCTGGTCTTGGACATATTCCTCCGCATTCTCCTCCGCAGTCTGGTGGTAGTTTTGTATCTGTTGTGCAGCTTTCGTCTTGGTTGCATATTCCGTCATAGCATGTTGGGCATGGAGCGCATTCTCCTCCGCAATCTATTCGTATTTCGTTCTGGTTTTGTATTCCGTCATCGCATGTTGGTTTTCTGCATTTGCTATTGTAGCAGTACTTGTTTGAGCAGTCTTCGTTTGTGTTGCACGTCTTTCCTGTTCCGCAGCTTATGCATGTTCCTCCGCAGTCAATATCTGTTTCTTCTCCGTTTTGTACTCCATCATCACATGTTGGTGTGTAAGTGCAGTTTTCTATCTCTGTTGGTTTCTTTTCCTTGTACACTTTTTCAATTATGTGTATGTTATAGAATTCGTTGCAGACTCCTACTTCATGGCATGTTCTTAGTCTTGTTCCTGTTGGTCTGCATGAGCTCCATGGAGTGCACCACCATTCTTCTATGCATGTTGTTGGTGGTGTTATTCCGCCTCCTCCACCACTTGGTCTTGGGCAGTCTATTACACAGTTATCGCTGTTCTCTCCTGTCTCGCATGTTCCGTCTCCGCAGTCTGCAACATTTGTTACTATTAGTGTTATATTGTTGCTGTCTGTTGAGATAATTCCATCTGTTGCTGTGAATGTTATCGTGTCTGTTCCGTACCAGTTTGCTGCTGGTGTTAGTGTTGCTATTCCTGTAGAATTATCTATTGTTATGTTTATGTTTGTCAGTGCTGTGCTTGTATATGTTAGGTTGTCTCCATCAACATCTGTGAAGTAAGCACTCAAGTTTATTGTGATATTATTATCTTCGTTCCATGTTTGTGCTGGTATTGTTGTAGTTGTTGGTGCTCTGTTTTGTATTGTGAAAGTGTTTGTTGGTGTGCTGTTCCAGTTGTTTGCGCTGTCATTAGCGTATATTGTCCAGCTTATCGTTTCTCCGTTCTGGAATAAGTTGGATGATATTGTTGTGGTGTAAGAATTATTTCCTAAATCAGTGGTAGTGTAGTTTGTTAGTGTTCCGTTAGCATCATGTTCTATCAATACTGCACTTACATGATTGCTATCAGTCCATACTATATCTATTGTGACTGTGTCATTATTATATGCTATCAAAGGAGTTATTGTCAGGTTGTAATATGCTGGTGCTGTTTTGTCTATGACAAACCATGTTTGTTCTGTGTTGTTGTTGCCTATGTTGTCTTGTGCGTACACTGTTATTGTGTAATTGTCTTCTATGTATGCTGTTACATTGATATACTCATTCCATAGGAATGTTGGCGAGTTTATCGAGCTTGCAGTATTGTTTTGGATTAATGCTCCTGATGAGTCTGTTATGTTGTAGTATGAGTCTGTCAGCATTCCTCCTAGTATTGTTATTGATGTGTTGAAGTCTGTTCCATAATAGTTTTCTTTTGGAACACTTATTGTGATTTGTGGTTTGCTGTTTTGTAGTTGGAATGTTACATTTGTTGTTCTGTAGTGTCCGAATGTGTCGTTTGAGTAAACTTTTAGTGTGTAGTTTCCGTCTGGAGTTGATACATTTGTTAACCAGTAAGAGTCAAATCCTTCTGTCTCTGTTAGTGTTCTGTTGAACACATTTTCTCCGCTTGAATTTATTATCTCATACCATGCGCTGTCTACTTTTACTGTGTCTGTTATTGTTGTTTGTATGCTTATGTTCCATCCTACTATGCTTCCAGCTATTGGTGCGTCTATTATTATTGTTGGTGCATCAGTGTCTATTCTTATTGTCCTGTTTTCTGTTGAATAACTGCAATTATTTGCTGCGCTGCTGTTGTCACAAGTGATTACTCTCCAATTATACACTCCATCGTTTAATTCTTGTCCAGCTATCAGTTCGTATTGTTTTGTTGTAGTATTCTGTTCCAATATTGTTGTTGTGAAATTATCATCAGATATTTGTAGATAATAAGTCAACATATCTGTTGGGTCATAGTCTGTTGAGTTTGTCCATTCAAGGCTTGGTGTTGTGTCTGTTGTGTTGTAATCATCTGTTGGGCTTGTCAGGTTTACTTGTATTGGTTCATCATTTACTGGTGTTATATTTAGTGTTACATTGTCGCTGCTTGCATTTGTTCCGCTTGGATCATAAGCTGTGAATACTACATTTCTTGTTCCGTAGAAGTTTAGTTCTGGTGTTAGTGTTGCTATGTTGGTAACATTATCTATTACTACACTGATATTTTCTGGTTGTTCGCTTGTATAGTTCAGATCATCATAGTCGTAGTCTTTGAAGTGTTCTGATAAGTTTATTGTTGCAATAGTATCTTCTTGCCATGTAATGTTTGTTATGTTCTTGTCTAGGTATGGTGGGTTGTTTACTGATCCTACTGTTAGTTTTACACTATTGCTTGTTGCTGTCTGTCCTTCTTCATCATGTGCATAGAATGTTATGTATTCTATTCCGTTAAAGTATAGGTCTGGCACTAGATAGACCATTCCTGTGGTGTTGTCTATTGTTATTTGTATGTTGACTAGTGGCGTGCTTGTATAATTCAAATGTTCTCTGTCTATGTCATAGAAGTATTGTGATAGGTTGATTGTCCAATTAGTGTTTTCTGACCAGTTCTGGTCTGGTATTGTTATTGTGTGTGGGTAATCGCATGCATTATCCACTCCATCTGCATCAACATCTAGTCCTGTGTTAACAACTCCCAAGCACATGTCGCAGTAGTTGTCTACTCCATAAGTGTTTTCTATTATTCCTTCTGTCCATCCGTCTTGGTCAAAGTCTGCTTTTGCACAGCTCCATCCTATTCCGCTAGAACTTAAATCATTGCATACATAGATTGTTTCTGTTGTTGTGTTTGTTTTATCTAATTCAGCATCTGTTATTTCTACATATACTTTATACATCTCATCTGTTGTTGGTGTTGTTATTGTTCCATCACAAGTTACTAAGTCTCCAGCATTGGTTGCATTTATTGTTCCAAGTGATGTTATAGTTCCTGTGCTGTCTTGTGCATATACATTACAATCAGTGATTGTTGCTGCGTCATCTGTGTAGTATTGTGCTGTTATGTTTGTCTGGTTTAGTGTTGTGTTGTAGAATGTTCTGTTTATGCTGAATGAGTTATTGACATACTTTGGTACTAGGTTTATTGTGTACGTTTCTGTTCGTGTTGCTCCGACGTTTCCTGTTGCATCTACTGGATAGATGTTTACTGTGTAGTCTCCATCTTCTGTTATGTTGTCAAATGTTCTCTTGCAGTCATCATCTGCTGTGTATGCTTGACTGTATCCTGGTCCGCTTATGTTGAACCAGCATCTCCATATTCTTCCATTTACTCCACTTGGTAGTTTTGGATTTGCTGTGTCTGTTGCTTTTACTCCTATCCAGAACTTTGTTCCGTACTGCATGTAATCCTTGATTGTTGGATCTGTTCCTACACTTTCTATTTCTGGCACTACATTGTCTAGTATGTAACTATCTAGGAATACGTTTTGTATGTTGTCTACTTGACTATTTCCTTTTAGTATTGAGTGTATGTATTCAAAGTCTTTGTAGCTCATCGTGTCATTTGTTGGTATTCTTATTGTGACATCGAATGGTGAATAAGTTGTTGTTGTGTGGTCGTTGTCTGAGATGAATGCTTGTCCTTTTGTTGGTGGTAAGTCTTCTGAGTAACTTCTTGTTTCAAAGCTTGTTGCGTTTGGTCCTGCTAGTTTGAAGTTTGGAGCATTCAATCCTGAGTTTAGTGGTAGTCCTTTCTTGCTAGTTGCCAAATTTCCTATTGTTACTGTTGCTGCTTTGTAGTTTGTTCCGTAGTTGACTCTTATTGTGTAATTGTTTCCTATTCTGACTCTTTGGTCCCATGTTACTGTTGCTGATCCGAATGTTGATGTGTTAGTTGTTGGGAAGAAGTATGTTCCCATATTGCTTGTTAGGTCGCATGTTATTGCACAGTCTGTGTCTTCACAATCTATCAATCCGTCTGCATCATTGTCTTGGTCATCGTTGCATATTGTTTCAGTAGTTAGCTGGCAGATTCCTGATGTGTCACAGTTTGGATCTTTGCAGTCAACTAGTCCGTCTGCATCGTTGTCAAATCCGTCATCGCATGTTGTTTCAGTTGTTAGTTGGCAGATGCGTCCATCATAATCTCCTAGTTCTCCATTGCAGTCAGGGTCTGCGCAATCAAATAAGTTATCTAAGTCATTGTCTGTTCCATCAGCGCAGCTCTGCCATGTTATGTTTTCGTATGTTGGGCATGGTCCGCAGTATCCGAATGCTTGTTTGCATGTTGAGTCTTGACAGTTTGCTTTTCCGTCTTGGTTGTCATCCCATGGTTGTCCGGTGAAGTAGTTGTTGCATACTTGGTATTCTAGTGTTAGGTTGAATTCTTGTGGGTAACATATCTGGTCTGGGTTTGCTGGATTGACTGCAAATAAGCATTCTGTTTCTTGGCAGTCTTTTAGTCCGTCTAGGTCATTATCTACATTATCAAAGCACCATGACACATTTCCTTGGTAGTATCCATTGCTTCCGTCTGGGCTGTATTCTTTTAGTGGGCATGCATAGAACTCTCCTTCTTCTGAGTTGAAGAAGTTTCCATTAGGATCTATTCTGTGATAACAGTCATAGTCTGAGCAATCCGCTCCAATGTTGTATGTTACATATCCATCATAGTTTCCTGACCATCCTGTTGCATTTGTTGCATCCATGTCGTTGTCGAATCCGTCTGTGCACCTTAGTTCAATTCCTAGTTCGCATCTGAATCCGTTGATTGAGTTAATGCTTAGGTTGCAGTCTTCATCTGCAGAAGTTATGGTTGCGTTGTAGTATTGGCAATCTATTCCTGTGCCGTATGTATTATCTATTGCTGTCTGTTCATTTGTTGCATTGCTTACTGTGAACACATACTTGTCCATGTCGTCATCTATTCCGTTATAGCACTGATCTCCTAATTCTTGGTTTGGTGCTATTGCATTGTCTCTGCAATAATTCTGGCAGTCGTACTCCCAGTAATCATAGCTTCCTAGTGTTTTGTTTGCGTCTGCTACGCAATCATATGATTGGTATTGGTCGTTGTCGAACGTGTCTGAGCAGTTTAGTTCTCTGTTATAGTTGCAAAGTTTTGTTGTGTCTAGGGAATCTCCTTGTTTTCCGTTGCAGTCTGTGTCTCTGCAGTCTGGTAGCATTTGTGTTGCATCAGTATTCAGGTGTCCTAGGTTTGCTGCTTCTGTTGCCCAGTCATTGTTGTATCCATCATAGCATGTTTGTTCGCTAGTATACTCGCAATTTCCTGAAGTGTTTATTCCTAAGTATGCATTCCATGCTGGTGTTCCCATCATTCCATCGCAATCAATATCATAACAGTCATAGCTTTGTTGTTCGAACGAGTTTTGAAGATTTGTTCCTAAATAATCAAAGTCTGCATTCTTTGTATCATTGCATGCGCTCCAATTAACTATTGGCATCCATATGTCGCTTTCGTTCTCATTCATTGAGATAAAGCTTGTGTTGTCGAAGTATACTGGTATTGTTATGTAGTCATTGTCGCATGTTGCGCCTTGGCAGTATGCTAGTGTTATTTGCACATTGTATCCTTCTGTCAAATTAATCAATTCTGGGTGCAAGAATGTGACATTTATTGTTGTGTCTAGGTTTGTTATCTGTTGTGATGCTGAGAATGATTTTATTACGAACTTATTTTGGTATGTCTTGTTTCCTGTTTGTTCTAGCTTGTTTGTCTTGAGTGATGGCTCTGATGGTATGTTTGCTTTGAAGTATTCTATTAGTCCTGTGCTTTCGTTTGTTCCTGCTGCGTACTTGTTTACTTCTTTTATTTCTGGCAATCCTTCTACTGTTATTGTTGCTACTTTGTTCAGTGCCCATCTTGCGAATCTTATCTTAAAGGTTCCACTTGGGTTAGTGTGTTGTGTCCATTCTATCTTCGTGTTTTGTGTTTCTGCACTGCTTGTTGTGCTTTCTATGTCTCCTGTTGTGATATTTGCTGCTAGTGTTCCATGGCTTCCTGATGGGCTGTAATATAATGAAGTATTTTGGAGGTCTTGTTTTGGTGTGCAGCTATGAGTTATTCCCCAACAGTCAGTATCTGAGCAGTCTGCTGAAAAGTCTGGGTCGTCATCATCTATTGTGTTGTGGCATTCAGATTCTACTTTGGTTCCGCTGTACATCGAGCTTGCGAATGTTACGTCTCCTAAAGCGTCGCATCTGATATTGTTCTTGAAGTATTCGTTGCTTAATCCGTTGTAGCAGTTGTTTGCTCTTGCTATATCTCCTGTTTCCCATGTTGTTCCGTGAACATGTACTCTCCATGTTATTGTGTTGTTGAAGTATATTCCTTCCCAGTTGTTGCTTAGTGTGCAGTTTATTATTTCCCATGGTATCCAGTGCGTGCTTGTTCCTGCTTCTGTTGTGTTTATGCTGTCTGTTGGTTGTAGTGTCCAGTTTATTGTGTAGTCTTGCCTGAATGCTCCTCTTGCTATGGTTTTGTTCACGAATATTTGTGTGCATCCACCTAGTCCTGTGTCGTAGCAGTTGCTTTCTTTTATGTTGCATCCTATTACGTCTCCGTCTGATGCTGTTAGGTTTTTGAAGGTTATGTTGAATTCGTAATGGTATGTTCCATATCCTGGTGGTGTTGCTGGTTTTATTGTGTAGATTCCTTCTGGTAGTGTGATGTTGCTCCATCCTGCTCCTACTGTGTATCTCATGTCGCAGCATACTTGTTCTGAGTAGTTTGTTTGGTCGCATAGTTCAGCGTGAGCGTTTGTTCCGCTGTTTAGTCTCGCTACGCAAGTGTCATATCCTGCGCTTGTGCAGTTTACTGTTGTGTTTACTAGTCCGCATGTTATATTTGAGTATTCTGCTCCTATGTACAAGTTGTTGGTGTAGTTTCCTCCTGTTTCGTTAGGGTAGTATTCTGCGTGAGCATTTGTTTGGCTTGATATGTCTAAGAAGTTCCAGCTTCCATACATGTTGCTTGTGTTTATTGTTATGTTTCCTGGTCCTGTGTCTATGCAGCACACTCCATAATCATACAATGTTTGGTTTGGCAATTCTAAGTGTGCGTTTGTAGTGTTTTGCATTCTTAGCACTCTTGTTCCGTATGGTTGGCAGTCTGTGCTTGTTGTTCCTGGTTCGCAACTTATTTCGCTGTGGCTGAATTGTATTGTTAGGATTAGCATTAGTGCTAGGATTATCGTGATTCCGATTCTCTTTCCTAGCAGTTCTGCTTTTTTATTCATTTAGGTTCCCTTTCGGCTTTGCTGAAAGCTCAGAAATGTTTTGCATTTCTGTTGTCTTATATTTGTGATACGTGAATGAGATATTTCGCACGTCTCTGTCTAGTGCTTTGGCTATCTGTGTGAAAGTCATTTGTTTCTCATCTTTGAGGTAAGAAGTGATTGAGTGTAGTGGTGAGACTTTTCTATTTGAGAAGATTAGAGCGCTTATGCCAAATCCTTTTTTTACAGCAAACTTTTCTGGATGTTTCTGTTTTGTTTTTTGGTATGTGGAATGTATTGTTGTATAGCTTCTGTTCAATAATTTAGAGATTTGTTGTATTGTTAGTTCGTTTTCTTCAACAAGATACTTGACAGTTATCTCAAGCATTCCTAGCTTGTTTGTTTTGAATGCAGAAACAGGGATTTGATACTCTGGTTTTTTTTCTTCAAGGACAGATTGTATTTTTTCAAGGAATGGTTTTAGTTCTGCGTATTTTTTTGAGAATTCTTTGCTTTGAGAGATTAGTCTATCTATTTCTCTTTCTTTAGAACTGTTTTCTGTATTTTTACTTCTATCCACTGCTTATTTTGTGCTATATATAGTACGTAACGCTAAAGTTGCGTTCATCATATATAAATCTTACTATTATGTATGTATTTATTACTATTATTTATGAATAAGTCTTTACTATCATGTATGAGCTTAGAGCGTCTAATAAATATATAAACTTTACTATTATATATGTATTTATCACTATTATTTATGAAGAAGGGTTTAGATTAGTTCCTATAATAGGAACTATTATGAAAAGTAAGGAAGAAGTTGTTGTTGAGTTTTTGAAAATCCCACTTTTTGAAAGCCTCATTATTTTAGTATCTGTGCTTTGTTTATATATTAATAGTTTAACATTTAGTTATTAAATAAGTATTATAGAAATGTTTATATATAACCTATGCTTACATTTAATTATGGAAACTAATGTTCTTCTTAGGAAGTTGAATGGTGTTCATACTATCGAGTCTGTTATGGATATCTTGGGTGTGGATAAAGAAAAAGCTGTTTATTATATTTTCAGGCTTAGAAAGTTGGGTTATGTTAGGACTAAAAGATTGGCTGGTAAGAAGAGATTGTATAATTTTTCTTTTGAGAATAGGTTAGGTGGTAAGAGTTATTACGAGATCCTTAATGAGTTTTCTCCTATTAAATTATCTCCGCCTAATACTTTTAAGATTTATGGTAAAAATATTGGTTTTGAGGAGACTATTGTTTTTGCTGTTAAGAGTGGTAGTTTGAGGGTTGTTCTTTCTTCTCTTGCTTTGTTTAAGAAGGTTGGTGATTGGGGTTTGTTGTATCGTCTGGCTAAGAGTAATGGTGTTGTTAGGCAGGTTGGTGCGTTGTATGATTTGGCTAAGAAATTTATGAGGGTTAGGAGGATGACTAAGCGTTTTAGGGATTTTGCTTTGCCTAAAGAAATAGGTGTTTTTGTTTATGTGATTCCTAATTTGAGGTCTAATGATTTTGTGGTTATTGAAAATTTGTGGAGGGTTTATCTTCCTTTTAATTTGAAGGATTTGGAGGGGTATGTATGATTAATGTGGATAAACAGTTGAGTTTATTTGTTGATGTGTCAAAGAGGTTGAAAAAGAAGATTACTGCTTGTGCTATTGGTGGTACTGCTATGATGTTTTCTGGTTTTAAGGATTCGACTTTGGATATTGATTTAGTTTTTGATAGTGAGAAAGATAGAAGTGTTTTTATTGATGCTGTTGAGGTTTTGGGTTATAAGGTTATGGATTCTGTTGTTGTTTATGGTTCTAAGGCTAATCATCCTTTGATGCTTACTAGGGGTGATGAGAGGTTTGATTTGTTTGTTGGTTTTGTTATTGGTTTTGTTTTTTCTGATGCTGTGAAGTCTAGGGCTGATGAGATCCGCCAGTTTGGTGATGGTTTGTTTTTGAGGGTTGTTGATGTTCATGATATTATTTTGATGAAGTGTGCTACTGATAGGTTGAAGGATAAGGATGATATAATTAAGATTATTAGTTTAAAGAAGATTGATTGGGATGTGGTTGTTGGTGAGGCTAAGAATCAGGTCTTACTTGGTAGGGAGACTGCTGTTTTTGATCTTGGTTGTTTTCTTGAGGATTTGAGGAACAGTTCTGGTGTTGACATTCCTGTTTCTGTTTTGGATTCTCTTTTCGAGTTCGTAAAACAGCAGGCTGATGCGAAAAGAGTGAGGAAATAGTTTTGTTTTTTTGTTAAAAAATTAGTGATTATTGGTTGTATTTTTCCCCTTATTAATTTTATTTCACATATTTTTTTTTTGTTAAGAACTCCATTTTTTGTTTGGTGTCTTCTTTATCCATTTTTTATATTTATTGATGAATTCCAATATATATTTAAATTTTTTTTCATTAATTTTCCATCTTCCGCTACCAATTTCAACTGTCGACAAAATGTCGATAGTTCAATCTTACTTTCTTCAGATTCTCTCTTTTTCATTCTATACCAATAATCTTTAGAGTCAACACTATCTGTAAGAATATGGACTATATTTATTACAGAAAACCACCATTCATTATTATGCCATATCTTTCTTATTTTTTTCCCTTCAAAGATTGATAAACAAGTTTCTTTTTCCATAACTCATAATTATTTTTATTGTTTAAATACTTTACGCGCACAAGTCCAGTATCCAGTGCTAATTAATAATATCTTGACATTTATCAGTCTTATATTTTTAAACTTGTTTTCATACATTTTTGTACACCTTTTCATACAATTATGTATGAATAAATGTATAACTGTTTTGGTTGGTTTTAAGATTTGATTATATAACTGTGCATTAGTAATGTACAAAAGTGTGCATTAATAATGCACACATAGAAAGATTTATAAAGATAAGAATAATCCTGATATGAATGATACTGAAGGAAACAATTGAAAAAGTAGTTTTATCCCAGAAAGAGATATTTCAAAAAGAGGAAAGGATAACTGGAAGAGAATTAACGAGCGGTATACATATTCAAAATAAATTTGCAATCATAATTTCTGGCATAAGGCGAAGTGGAAAAAGTACATTGATGGAGAGCATAGCTAAAAAAATAAAATCTTTTTATTATATAAATTTTGAAGATCCGAGGCTTGCTGGGTTTGATTTAGCAGATTTTGAAAGATTGGAAGATATTTTTAAAAAAGTGAATGGCGAAAGCAGTTATTATTTTTTTGATGAAATCCAGCTTGTAGATAAATGGGAGTTTTATATAAGAAAATTATTAGACCAAAATAAGCATGTTTTCATAACTGGTTCTAATGCTTCCTTATTAAGCAGGGAACTTGGCACAAAATTGACAGGACGAAACTTGAGATATGAGCTTTTTCCTTTTTCGTATAATGAATTCCTTTCTTTTTCAAAGAAAAAAGAGGGAGTGGATAGTTTCAGGGAATATTTAACAGAAGGGGGATTTCCAGAATACCTTCTGCTAAAAGATCCAAAGATATTGCGAGATTTATTGGTGGACTCTTTGTTTAGGGATATTGCAGTAAGGCATAAGATAAGAAATGTCAAGCAATTAAATGAGCTTACTATATTTTTAATAACTAATGCAACAAAAGAATTTTCTTATAATAACTTAAGAAAAATGTTTAATCTTGGATCTACAAACAGCATATCAAAATTTATCTCTTTTTTAGAAGAGAGTTATTTATTATTCAGTTTGCCAAAATTCGATTATTCTTTAAGAAAGCAGAGTGTGAATCCTAAAAAAATATATGTGGTGGACAATGGTCTTATCGTTCAGAACAGCAAGACTTTTTCAGATGATTTTGGAAAACTGCTTGAGAATCTTGTATTTATCAGTTTAAGATCCAAACAAAAAGAATTATTCTATTTCAAAGAAGGGGGTGAATGCGATTTTGTCGCAAGAAAAGGTTCGAAAATTGATGAAGCATATCAGGTTTGCTATAATCTTGATGATTTCAATAAAGAAAGGGAGATAGGGGGGTTAGTTGTAGCGTTAAAGAGATTCAATCTTAAATCGGGGCTTATTTTAACTTATAATCAAGAAGATGAGTTCATGGTAGAGGGCAAGAAAATAATGGTCAAGCCTGTATGGAAGTGGCTGGTACAACTGCATTAGAATAGTTTTTTGTGATTGTTAAAAATCTAGGTAAGGGATCATAATTATTTTTAAGGAAAGATTTCTTTGTAAAAAAATAGTTGAAGAGATATTTTTACGTTATTGTGCAGCTTGTTCCTAATTGTCCTTTAGAGTATAGATTTCCGTAAGAATCAATTTTTAATAGGTAGGCATTGTTTGATTTGTTTTGTATCAGGAAGTTGTTGTTGCCTGTTGCATCTATCACTCCTGCCCAATTGTCGTTTACTGTTCCTGTTATTACCATGTCGCAGCTTGTGTTTACGTACGCTTTTGTTGCTCCAGCTGTGTTGTTTATCATAAACGCTGTTCCTAATACTGATGGTATTGTTTTGTTTGCGAATTTTCCTTTTATTGCTACATTTCCGAGTACATCTATTTTTAGGCAGTTGGTGTTTGGGCTTCCTTTTGTTTGTATTACAAAGTTTGATCCTATTAGTGTTGGGCAACAATTTGGATCCATGTAATCTATTAGTCCGTCTCCATCGTTGTCTATGTCATCATTGCATGTTGCTCCTACTATCTCGTTTGCTGTGAGTGCAACACAATTTCCTGCACTGCATACTCCATCGTTTGTGTAGTCTCTGTTGTTTGTTGTTCCTGTGTCACATCTGTAGTTGTTGTATGTTGCGCTTTCGCAGTCTGTGTATAGTGTTCCGCATGTTCCTCCTGCATAAGTGCAGCTGTTTCTTGTTTCTGTTGTTGTGTCACAGACTAGTCCTTCGCTAATACAAATACCTTCAGCAGTATTATCATAACCAGGATCACACATTATACCAACATTTCCACTATTACAACCACAAGTCTCACTCTGAGTCGTAACCAACACCTGATTATCATTATTACCATCAGCCAACCCATCACCATCAGTACAAATCCAGTACGGACCAGTATGAATAGAATCACCACTAGCATCCCAATTAACAACATAATCAA
>Ga0315273_10002910_pt1 | contig 20470 bp, 20 predicted proteins | sample YL17G02_0_MG_FD_205753 | JGI IMG/M metagenome (GOLD analysis project Ga0315273, IMG submission 205753) | Sediment microbial communities from Yellowstone Lake, YNP, Wyoming, USA - YL17G02_0 | ecosystem: Environmental > Aquatic > Freshwater > Lake > Sediment | place: USA: Wyoming | collected... | reverse complement strand
TCAGCCGTCGCCCGCGCGATTCGGCTTGATTCAAGGTTTCGAGTCCCCACCATGGATCCGAGCACGTCCAACAACAAGGTCTTGACATAGGCGATCGCAGTGGCAGGCAACGTTTTGTAACTCATACCAACAGCAAGATCTGCAATAAGTTCGGCTATTTTCATTTCGCTCATCATTTTTCTCCTCTCCATAAAGTAAAACAATTCGCTGTATACTCTTCGGATAGCTGTCCGGGCCCTCCAAACCAGCCAAGGCAAATTCTAAGGCTCTCCTCATTGTTAAAACAGCACGGCATTATGGGCTCCGCCCAAGTAGCAATAAAGAGATCGCCCTACCGTTTCTGCCGCCGCCTTCGCACAGGCAATGGAGAGCACGGTGGAAAGATTGGCGCCCATTCTCGAAAAATTTGGTGTTCCGTCAATCTCGCGGAGCTTTAGATCAAACTCTTCTTGAGCCATGACACTCAGCCCCAAGAGTTGTTTGCGGCGGTATTTCGAAAGAACTGCATAGCCTCATCCACCCCTCCCGGGGGATACCCGGGAGGTTCGAAGTCGCCTTTTGATCCCGGAGCACCAAAAGGTGCGGAAGCCCTACCCATTGTCCCTGCAGTGGTAATCAGGTCAACCTCGACGGATGTGACGCCACGGCTATCAAGAACTTTTCTGCCTTTAATCTCATTAATTTTAGCTTTGTCCCTATACATTGACCGATTCCTCCTTTATGAAATAAAAATAGATTTCTTATCCTCTATGATCCTCTCACTATAAAAACTTTATTCCTTTTCTTTATTTCCGTATCATCTAAAATATTAAAATCTCATCATGTTGGGCAAAAACAAGACAATTTTTGGAAAAATGATTAAGAGTGTGATGACCGCCATTAATGTATAGAAAAAGGGAAGACACCCCTTGTAAATAAGTGCTGTCGGATAATTTGGTCGGAGAGATTGTAAAACAAACAATCCCAGGCCAACGGGGGGTGTAAGCATGCCACACTCCACAAACATGGTGAGCATGACTCCGAACCAGATCGGATCAAAGCCACATGCTGTTACAATAATTGGGTAGGTCATCGGAATGGTCATGGTTATCGCTGCAAGGGAATCCATAAGCGTCCCCATGGCCAAATACATGGCAAAGACCAACAAGAAAACCACTATGCGACTGGAAGTAACGGACAATACAAAATCGGCTAATTGCATGGGTATCATTGAGTTTGACAAGTAGATCCCCAAAAGTTTGGCACTTATATATATGAATAAAACCATGCAGCTTGTCCTTAGCCCTCCTTCGACTGACCTCTTGAGCGTATCCATAGAAATCATACGATGGATCGCAGCGAGTATGAAAACGAATAAACATCCGATCGCTGCTGCTTCTGTCGGTGTAGCATATCCGGTGTAGATAGAACCCATTATTCCGATGATAATAATTAATACCGGCCACACTCCTAAGAAGTTCAAAAAACATCTCTTCCAAGGGAGTCGTTCCTCTGCAACCGTCTGGGATTTATCAATAATGGAAGGATTCAAACCGACTCGGATCGCAATGTAAACCATATAAGCAATGGAAAGGATTATTCCCGGGAGGACGCCTGCCATGAAAAGTTTTCCGATCGAAGTGTTTGTCATCACTCCGTAAACGAGAAGGGTGATGCTCGGGGGGATGAGTATACCAAGAGTACCTCCTGCGGCTACTGAGCCAGCAGCTATATCTTTTCGATAACCTCTACTTTCCATCTCGGGTAAGGCAACAGTACCAATAGTAGCCGTTGAAGCAATACTTGAACCTGTGCAGGCAGCAAAGAATGCCCCGACAACAATATTCGTGTGCATTAATCCCCCGGGCAAAAGTCGGCTGATTAATGGCGATATCTTCCTATAGATTTTTCTACTCAGCCCTGACTCAAAAAACAAGTACCCCATAAATATGAAAAGGGGGATAGCGGAAAGGGGAAAATCTGTAATACTGCTCCAAAAAACCTCTGCAAAAGCAGGCAATAACTGGGGGCCAATGCCAATAATAACTGAGCCAATAGATATCACTCCTAACGCAAAAGCAATCGGCATTCCACTAAAAATCAATAAAATGAGCAGAAAAACATATATACTTATGGTTGGAACCAGGCCCATTGAGCATACCTCCCTACTCTTCTACCCTAAGAATAATTTCGAATCAAACAGCATATTTCACCGTACTATTTCTCTCCAGAATTTAAAAACATAGATTTTGATTTTTTTATGATCTCGATCACGGTTTGTACTGCAAATAAGAAAATACCAAATGGAACGACGAGCTGGGGATAACCAATCAGGGTTCTTGTTACATACATTGACCTGTAACCAAATCGAATAGACTCAAAAGACAGTTGAGCACATTCCACTCCAAGTATTACTAAGTAACCCAAACCCAACACAAGCCCTACCAGGGTGAGCCAATCCCAGATTCGGGGTCTTAATATATTTTTAAACAGGTCAGTATTAACGTGTCCGCCTTTACTGAGGACATAACCCCCTGCAAATAAACATATAACAGGTATGAGGTAAGTGGAATACTCCAAAGCAAAACCTAATGAGAAGCCAAATTGTCGGACAATGATCGATGCGATAATAAAGATTGGTAACGCAATCAAGGCAATCGCTCCAAATATAAAACCCACTCGATTCAGCCACTTTTCGATGGTCTGCATTCGTTCCTCCATTCTGTTTTATCTTAATACCGATGATTTGGATACCCCCCGTAGGGAAATCACCCTTCGGGCGGCATCCAAATCAGTCTCCTGGTATTTAAAGAGGCGTTCAATAAGCAGGTCTTGCTCAATCATTAGAAGAAAACAATCTCTATTGGGAAATTGATTTTCCCAAAGGGACTACCGCCCGATAGCTTTATTCATCTCCTCTAAAGCGATCCGGCCCCTTTCTCCAGTTTCCTTTGACCACTTCTGCCAATAAGTACGGCCCATTATTTCTTGTGCCTTCTTTATTTCTCCTTGCTCTACGGGAACGAGTTCCATCCCTTTCTGGACTAAGCCTTTAATGACGTCATCCACATTATGAAAATTGTTTGTCCATAAAACCGGTTCATATTTCTTTGAAGCCTCATCCAAAATATTTCGAAGATCTTTTGGCAATGATTCATACAAGGGTTTGTTTACCACCAAGGCATAAACAATGGGGGAAATCGGCCATAAACAGTAGTAGTTGGCAACTTCGTAGCATTTTTGGTCCGTAGCACTCTGTGGAGAGGCAATATTTCCCTGGATGATTCCCGATGCCATGGCTGTGTAGACTTCGCTATAAGGGATCTGAAGGGCAGTCCCTCCAAGGGCTTCAATAAGAGCAGAGGTCATCGCACTCCATGTTCTCAATTTAAGTCCTTTCCAATCCTCGATCGTTTTAACCTTTTTCCCTTTGACATAGAGATAGTTCATGGGACGCTCATAAGCCAAGAGAGGATGACAATTGATCTTCTCCAAATACGCAAATATATGTTTTTTGGATACAGGCCATCCTTTGAGGACTTCGTTATTATTCGAAAACAGGAAGGGAAGGAGGTTAATTCCCGCGACAGGATCTTCAAGGGTTAGAGACAAATCAAGGGGTTCTGCAAGTTCAATTAGACCTTTGCTCACAATTCGGTGCAATTCAAATCCGGAGTACCCAAAGGTCCCGGCTCGAAATACTTTGATATTGAGGCTCCCTTTGCTTTTCTCATTAACTTCGTTTGCGAATTGTTCAAGAGCGGTAAACCCTGGGGTTGGCCCTGCGTCATAAGCCTGAAGGCGCCAATTATAAACCTTTTCAGCGGCCATGGCGGTGTAGCTTTCTCCAAAGAACGTAGAAATCAATGCAAAAAGAACGAATGCGACAATCGCAACTCCAGTCCAAGGTTTTCTCATTTTCTTTCTCCTCCTTTTAGAAAATTTGTAAAAACATTCCAACTCCCTTTTTCACCACAAGGGCGGCAAGTTTTCCGGATACGGGCGGTCCGGACTACAGAAATCGAGCTTTTCAACCAGTTTGTGGATATTGCTTTGTATTTTCTCTAAAACCTCCTTTTCATTGAAAGTTTTGATCTCCCGCTTTTCCATTACGATCTTCCCATTAATAATGCTTGTGTCCACGCTTGCTCCGGTTGCACTCAATACGAGGTTTTCGATAAGATTATATCTATGCCAGGGAACCCACTCAGGGTTCATAAGGTCAATGAGGATCATATCCGCTTTTTTGCCGACTTCAATTGACCCGATTTGATTCTCCAACATCATACATTTAGCTCCATTCAGCGTGGCCATTTCAAGGACCGCCTGTGGCGGCCACAAGTTGCTATCGAATTGCACTTCTTTATGAACAAGGAATGTTCCGTTCATTGCCCGGAACATATCCATATGGTTACTGCAACACTGATCATCTGTCCCAAGGCCAATATTAATTCCCATTTCTAACCACTGAGGAAATCTCCCGAAAAGGCCGGCTCCATAACATAAATTCATGCTGGTAAAGATATTATGGCTTAAGTTCGTGTGGGTATCCCGGACCATCATGACCTCTCGGCCGTTCAGGTCGCATGCATGAGCCAAAAGACAATCGGGCCCCAACACTCCTACTTCCCCCAGTCGCTCCGTATCCGGTTTACCCCAGGCTTTCTCAACCACCTCCGTCATTGGCCTCATGACGTTTGCATGAATGGTCATGCCGACTCGATATTTGTCTCTCAACCTCTTAAGTCCTTTTATTAAATCATCTGATGAATTCATCACCTGCATCACACTCGTCCAAATATAGATTCGCCCTCCGGCAGCTCCGTGGTATTTATCAATAAGCTTCTGAGTTCGATCGATATTCTCTTGAGTGGAACCAAACCGTTTTCTTCGCCTTTCGGCGATGTAGTAGCCCGGTTTGTCAAAGATATCCATCGTTTCCAGCGCAAGAACTGCCCTCATTCCTGACTCGGTGATCAGCTTAACCGCCATTTCTTCGGAACCCACCGACGTCCCGCAATCAACAGCACTGGTTGTGCCACTTTTGATCATCTCGATGCAATTCAGAAGTCCAGAGAGGTAGTATACCTCTTCATTCCAGTAATCATTATCGAGAATGGTATAGAGCCTCTGAAGGTAAGGGTTACCGTAACCGTAATTTCCCGGTCGAATTCCTTTCATCACCGGAAAGCCGATCAGATGAATATGGGTGTTGATCAAGCCCGGCATGACTAGCTTATTTTTAGCATTGATAACCCTTTTAGGATGAGGATATTTTTTACTTAACTCATCAGAATTCCCCACATCGACAATGTGATCGCTCTCGATTGCTATCGAAGCATTTTCAATAATCTTTCTTTGAGGATTCATGGTCATAACCAGTCCTCGTTCGATAAGAATATCTATCTCTCTCATATGATACCTCCAGTCAATCGCTGCTTGTTATTACTGGCTTGTCAGCATAAAGTTTATTCGAAATCTTTTTGGCATATTCCACGACTAGACGCACGAGAAAGTTCATCTTCCGCTTATTCGTTCTGTAGACCGGGCCTACGACACTTAACCCCGCCACCAGTTCACCCCTATCGTTTAAAATAGGAGCAGAGACAGCCATCACATCCTCGTAAACCTCTCGATCACTCATGGCATACCCTTTCCTTCGGATCTCCCTTAAATGGTTCTTGATCTGATGGACTTGGGTGATTGTATTCTTTGTGTATCGCTTTAGTCCTTCTTTAGCAATGATCCTGTCCCAATCCTCCTCGTGGAGGAAAGCCATCAAGATTTTTCCCGATGCCCCGCCATGGAGAGGGATACCCTCCCCAGGTTGATACGTTGAGGATCGAACGACTTCTTCGCTTTCGATACGTTCGAGGCAGACACCTCTTGTGCCGTTGACCGCTGTCAAGAGGACCGTCTCCTTCGCTATCAATGAGAGCTCTTTCATGAAGGGTCTTGCAATGGAAGCAAAATCAAGCCGTTTCTGGGCCAAAAGGCCCAAACGTAGAGTATTTAATCCCAGGCCGTATCGGGCTGTGCCGCGGTCTTCCTGAAGGAATCCGTACCGTAGGAGAGTTCGGACCAATCGATAGGTCTTGCTCTGACTGTGACCAAGACATCTGGAGATCTCAGAAACCGTGAAGGTCTGAGAAGAAACATCGAAAAGGAGAAGAATGTCGAGCCCGTGGGCAAGGGATTGGCTGATGAACATTTTTAAATATTGATAATTAATTTTCAAATAATAGAAATTGATTATCAAAGAAGAAAGGAGATGTCAAGAAAAAAAATTTTTAAAAAAAATTTCTTTTCCCTTTGATCAAGTCTGGAAAGAAATGACGTTTTTTTATCAATTTAGGATTTCTTGAAGGCAGCCGGGGTCGATAAATCTAGTAATAAATCTGCCCCCTCCTGTTTCGTTCATCTGTCCTTTTGAAAAGATCGTCTTTCCCCTTAAAAGGGTCCTTTCCACTTCCCCCTCTAAGAGAAAACCGTGATAGGGGGAAAAGTCCGAACCCATGTGGAGGTCTTGCTCATTCACCTGGAACTTTCTATGAGGGTTATAAATCATGAGGTCAGCATCTGCTCCGGGGCGGATGGTCCCTTTTCTGGGATATAAGCCAAAGATCTTAGCAGGATGGGTAGATAATAAGTTAGCAATTTCAGGCAATGACAATCCTTTTTTACCTGCCTCCGTATAGAAAAGACGAAAGAGAAGCTCTATACTTGGAACTCCCGCGGGGGCTTTGGGAAAAGGGATTCCCCCTTCTTTTTGTTTCCGTACAAAAGCACAATGGTCTGAAGAAACCACGGAAATTTTTTTCTCCTCTATTCCCCTCCAAAGGGAATCTATGTCCTGTTTCTCCCGAAGAGGTGGATTGATGAGGAATAATGCTCCATCTTCCTTTGAATAGATCTCTTGGGTGAAAGTGAGGTAGTGAGGGCATGTCTCGGCAAATACAAAAGTCCCTTCCGATCTTGCCTCAGTAATATTCTCTAATCCTTCGCGGCTGGTAAGATGAAAGATGTAGAGTGGAGTCGCCGTTCTTTTGGCAAGTCGGATGGTCTCATCGATGGCCTCAACTTCAGCAATTTTTGGCCTGCTCAAGGGAAAGAAAGGGATAGACACCTTGCCCTGAATTATGAGGGATTCGGTCTCCCTTAAAACGATTTCATGCTTTTCGGCATGGACACCGACAATCCCATTCTCTCTCCCGACGCATTCCAAGACCTTCGCCAGATTCCCAGCGGTAGCGATGCGTTGAGGTGACCCGTGAGTCATAAAAAGCTTAAAGCTGGGATGGCCTTGGGAAATGGCTTTTCCAATCTCCTTTAGGCTTATTTCACTAAAATCAGTGATCATAAAATGGAGGGAGAAATCGATAAGACTTTGCCCATCCATTTCTTCCCGCCGCTTTGAAAGGGCCTCCAGAGGAGACTCCCCCTGGTTCTGAAGTGCAAAATCAATGATCGTTGTTACTCCCCCGCGAGCCGCAGCAGCGGTTGCACTGGCGAAGTTATCAACCGTCCTGTTCTCCAAGTACCCCCATTGAATGTGGGTGTGAACATCGATAATGCCAGGAAAAACAATCCGATCTGTCGCATCAATATGATATTCAGCTGACTCCTCACCGGAGATGTTTTCTCCTAATCTCTTGATCTTTTCCCCTTCAATCAGAATATCCGTTTTTACAATCCCTGTTTCTGTAATGACGAGGCCGTTTTGAATAATGGTTGACATCGGTTGATCTCTTTAGAATCTGGCTACATAGCCTATATCGCTTTGATCTCCATGGCTCCTTGCGGGCAGACCACCCGGCAAAGTCCGCACCCATCACATACCCTCTGATTCACTTTATATGTTCCGCGGATCCTGCGAATTGCATCAAAAGCCCCTTCCCGACAAGCCACGTGGCATGCGCCGCACCTGGAGCACAAAGCCTGATCGATGTAGGCGTGAGGTTTCCGCTTCATGGGCACGGGCTCTCTCGCAAAATACGGAAGAGAGATGCCTCTTATTTCTGAAACATTTTGGTATCCTTTGTCTCTCATAAATTTTTGCAAACCTTCATACATTCGTTTTCCAACAGAGAACCCTTTCCACATCACGGCGGTGCATACCTGAATAACACTTGCCCCCACCATGATATATTCCACCGCATCTCTCCAATGACTGATCCCCCCCACACCGCATATGGGTATGTCGACGTTTGATGCGATTTCGGCCACTACCCGAAGCCCTATGGGCTTGATGAGAGGGCCGCTCAGCCCCGACATCACCCCAACCTGATGGGTATCGCTGCAGATGGGAACTCCGGTATCAACATCAATCCCAATAATGCCTCCCACGGTGTTGATTGCCGTAATGGCATCCGATCCGGCCCTCTTACAATCCTTTGCCATCTTGACTCTGTCCAAGATTTGGGCATTGATCTTTGAAAGAACGGGTACATCCACATGGCCTTTAACAGCCTCAATGACTTCAAGAAAGTTCTCGTACCGTTCCTGCAGGGTGGGGTGGCCTTTAATGGGAGAAGCGGGGCAACCGAAATTTAATTCGATCGCATCACATCCTGCTTCCTCCATCATCTCTGCCATCGTTATCCATTCTGAGGTTGTCCGTCCGATGATATTTCCGATCACCACGATCCGATTCTCATGACATCGCTTTGTGCTTTTCTTTAAACCCCTTACTTCGGATTTTTTCAACGGCACCGGAGGAGGCCCTATGTTCTGCATCATCATCGATCGGTAGAAGGGTGTGGTCCAGAGATAACAACTCGGCCAGGCTTGCAATGGTGTCGTCCCGAGATAGCTTTTGGTCACAATCCCTGACCAATGATTTTCCACCAATTCGTCCACCCAGTTTTCTATGACAGAACCGAATGTCTGGTAAGCTCCTGAAGCAATCCAAAATGGAGACGAAAGCTCCATCCCTAAAAACTTAATATTGAGACTTGACATGCCTTAGGTCTCCTCAAAACCATCTCACATAATGAGTGACAATACAGCCTTTTGAGCATGCAGCCTGTTCTCAGCTTCGTCGAAAATAACAGACATGGGTCCATCATAAACTTCATCTGTTGCCTCTATTCCTCGTGCTGCAGGTAAGGCATGCATAAAGATCGCATTTCTATCAGCCTTCCCAAAATGTCTGCGCTCAATTCGCCATTTATCTTTGAAGGCTTTCCGATATTCGAGATCTTTTTCTTTCTCCATCGAGAGGCTTCCATAACTTTTCACATAAATCACATGCGCTCCCTTGACCGCATCCTCAAGATCATGAGAGGTATGGAGGTTAGCCCCTGTCCTTTCGGCAACCTTTAAGGCATGGGTCATATATTTTGAATCCGGTTCATAACCTTCAGGAAAACATAAGGTTAAATTCATTCCAAGAAGGGCAGACGCTTCCATCATGTCATGAACCTGTCCAATCGTTTTGACCCGATCGGAGTAGGCCCAGGTCATCACCACCCTCTTTTCCTTATAGGCGGGGCCAAATCTTTCGATGATTGTCATGAGATCCGCCATAATCTGGCAGGGGTGGCCCTCATCATCCGCCCCATTAATGATCGGCACGGAAGCATTTTCTGCCACCCATCGCTGAACTTTTCTGCCTTCGCCATAAGAACCGATGAGATAATTTCGGATCATGATGCCATCGAGATAACGGGACATGACCTGGGCTGTGTCGGCCCAACTCTCCTGATGAACCAATTGGAGGGTCTCGGGGCTGTAATATTGGGCATGTCCTCCGAGTTGGGTCATGGCAGCCTCAAAGGAGATGCGAGTCCGGGTGGAGGGTTGCATGAAAATCATTCCGAGTGTCTTATGCTGAAGCAACAGATGGGGTTCTCTCCGCCTCGTCTTTCTTTTCAGGTCAAAGGCTGTTTCTATGATCATTTCAAGTTCTTCTGTCGAAAAGTCCGCCAAGCTAATAAAATCTCTTCCTTTCATGTGACCCATTTTCTCCTCCTAAAAAACAATATTCAATCAATATCCTTCTGAACCAATTTCTGGAAGAAAAATGATCCTCCCCTATTCAAATACCTTTACCCCCTCATCCATCATCTTCTTTCTTAATAAATGAACCAACTCGATGGTCATAGGACCTGGCTTCCCATTTCCTATGATCCTACCGTCGATATGGACCACCGGGGTCGCCTCCGACATGGTGGCACACACAAAGACTTCATCGGCGGTATAAAGGTCATAAAGGGTCAAATCTCTTTCTACCACTTTCCACCCTTTTATTCGTGCAATCTCGATGATATTCTCTCGTGTGATCCCCTCCAATATTTTTGTCGATAAAGGGGTATGGAGGACGCCCTCCTTGATCACAAAGATGTTCTTACCGCATTCTTCGCAAACATAGCCCTCCATATCGAGCATAATCCCTACTTGGGCACCCGCTTCGATCTGTTCTATTTTAGCCAAAACATTGTTGAGGTAGTTGCAGCTCTTTATTCGGGGATCAAGGCATTGGGGCGGAGTTCTCCTCGTGGAGACGACTTTCCCCTTCAACCCTTCCTCAAATTTGATGCGATCACTATAGACGGTTCTCATCTGAGGGATGATCACGATGTTTGGCTGGCTGAGCTCTTTCATGCGCTCCAATCCAAGAGGCCCCTCCCCCCGGGAAATGACTGGCCTCACATAACCATCCTTCAAATGGCTTTCCCTGACGACTCGAAGGATGGCCTCACGCATTTCCGAGACGGATAGGGGAACTTCAATCTTAATGCATTGAGCCGATCTGAAAAGACGGTTGACGTGTTTATCCAAATCGACTATCCTGCCTTCGAGGACCTGGATCCCTTCAAATACACCATCGCCATAAACAAAACATCGATCCAAAACAGAGATTTTTGCGTCTTTCAATGGAACGATTTCTCCATTGATGTAAACTACGAGATCTTTCGTTTCGTTCTTCATCTTTTCCCCCATTGAGAACCTCTAAATTGGTCTAAAAAATTTCAAGAAATATGGAATTTCCCTAACCAAGAATCCAAAAAAACCTTAGACCTTTCTTGTAACGTCACTGTAATATTAGACTTTTAATATATGGACACAGCAGGCGGCGGTGTCCCCTACTAATCCGCCACCCGAACAATGTGTCATCCCAATTTTTGCCCCTTGGATCTGCCGTTCTCCGGCCTCTCCCCTCAGGTGCCAGGTGAGCTCAGCGACCTGGGCTACGCCGGTTGCCCCAACCGGATGTCCCTTAGATAGAAGGCCGCCACTGGGATTTATGGGGAGCCGTCCTCCTATCTCAGCCCAGCCTTCATCCAGCCACTTCCCATATTCCCCCTCAGGGACTAATCCAAGGCTTTCGACCCGCATGAATTCTGCGATGGTAAAGCAGTCATGGACTTCGGCCAAGTCGAGGTCTGTAGGTCCAATACCTGCCATCTCAAATGCTTGTTTCCCTGCCCTTTCTTCCAGCTGATTCCGCGTGATATCACGATCGAGATCGTAGCAACCGGTCGTCAACACCGAAGCAGCCACCCAAACCGGTTTTCTGGTATAGGTTGCAGCCACCTCTTTCGAGGCAAGGACAGCGGCTGCCGCTCCATCCCCTAAGGGATTACAGGAGAGGATGGTCAAGGGGTCAGCGATCATTCTGGAAGATAGGACCTCTTCAACCGTAACCTTCTTCCTATATTGGGCCCTTGGATTTAAGCAACCATTCTTATGATTCTTAACAGACACCTGGGCCAATTGCTCTTGGGTCGTCCCATATTTTTGAATGAACCGCTGTGCCCTCAGGGCCCAATGTCCAGGCATCGTCAAGCCGATGTTGGCTTCATACTCAACCTCTGTAGCCCCCGCAAGGGCTTTGGTCGATAAATGGGTATCCCCTGAATAAAGTTTCTCTGCACCCACAGCTAAGGCAATGTCGTACATTCCAGAGGCGACGGCCATCCATGCCTCCCGAAAGGCAGACGATCCGCTGGCGCATGCATTTTCAACGTTTGTAATGGGAATGCCGCGGATTCCTACCTCTTTAAGAATGATCTGGCCCAAGACCATCGTTTGACCGGTTATCACACCCAAACAGGCATTGCCCACATAAGCAATCTGAATATCCTTTGGATTGATACCCCCATCCTTGAGGGCTTCCCAGGTTGCCATTCTGCCCAGGTCCTTTATGGAGGTCTCAAGAAATTTACCAAACTTTGTCATGCCAACTCCAATGACGGCCACCTCTCTCATTGCTGACTCTCCGTGTTTTTGTGTTCATTAAAAATTGGCCTAAATTTGTAAGTCATGAAGGAGGTCTTATCTTCCCTGCCCATCCATTCTTCTACCACCATCTCCATCTTCATCCCTATTTTAAGAGCCTCCTGATTTTTGACTCCTGTAATCCAGGCAGGAACTTGTATCCTTTCTGGGTCTAAGACTACGTACCCAAAGAGATAGGGAGTCTTGAATTCCTTGCTTGAAACATGGATCGTGGTAAAGGCGTAAAGATCCCCTTTGTTACCAAGTCGAACCCTCTCTACTCCTTCATCGGTGAGGCAATAAGTACACACATATCGTGGTGGGAAAAAAAAAGCTCCACAGTGAGAACATTTCGTTCCGATGAGATAAGCCTGATCCCCCTTTATCTCAAAGACGCCAGGGGTGGCTTGAATGAGTTTCTTTTCCTCTACAGGCATGACCGCCATATTTCCTCCCTCTTTAAATGCAGTCACCTTCCCTCTTTAATTAATAAAAAACGAAGTGTCACTCAACATTTTTTCTCGATCAATACATCCCTCTGTTAAATCCCTCCTCTCTTGACGAAGCCTGTATTTCTCGACTCGGTGCGTCGGGGTATTCGGCAAAGACTCCCGGAATTCAAGATAACGGGGGACTTTGAATCGGGCAAGACGTTTTTCACACCAGTCGAAAATCTCAGCTGGCCTAATCACCACCCCATCTTTTGGAATGATGTAGGCCTTAACCTCCTCATCAGAAAATTCCGAGGGGATTCCGATAACGGCGGATTCTAAAACTTTGGGATGGGCATTTAAAACTTCTTCTATTTCCAAAGAGGAGAAATTCTCTCCCCGCCGTCGGATGACATCCTTTTTTCGATCAACGAAATAGTAGTAACCTTCTTCGTCACGGAAACCATTATCTCCTGTATGGAGCCACCCATCTCTTAGGATTTTATTTGTCTCTTCCGGATTACGGAAATAACCAGGTGTCACCGTTGGATTCTTAATGATGAGCTCCCCAACCTGATTCGGGGGGAGTTCATGGCCCTCTTCATCCACAACAAGCACTCTGTTGATAAATTCTGGATGATATCGGGGAAGGCCAATGCTTTTAGGTTTCCGCACTCCCTTCAGGGGTTGGATCGTACCAAAGGGACATTCCGTCAAGGCATATCCTGTTAGCACCGTCAGTCCAAACCGCTCCTCAAAATGGTCCTGTAATTCTTTATCTAAAGCAGGAGTCCCATAGGCTACCCGGACTCGGTGTTGGCGATCCTGAGGGCTTTCAGATTGTTTCATCAAAATGATTAGCATGGCGCCGATGAAATTGAAGATGGTGGCTTCATAGTGTCGAATCTGATCCCAAAAACGGGAAGCACTGAAGCGATTAATTAGAACCAAGCTACCCCCTGCGGCAAGGCTTCCCATCGTAGAGTAGTACTGCGCATTGGCATGGTAAAGCGGAAGGCAGGTGTAGAGGCGGTCCTTTTCAGTGATCCCTGCCCAATACGTATACCCTTGACCACAACAAACATAGGCTCGATGGGTAACCATTACTCCCTTGGGAGGGCCAGTAGTCCCTGAAGTATACATAATGGATGAGATATCATCCCCACTTAAAATGGAGATTTCTTCCAGTTGGGGGTTCTCCTTTTTAAAAGACATAAAATCTAATGTTCCCAAATCATTCTCATCGCGTTCCACCGAGATCACATATTTGAGACCGGGTAAACTCGAATAGATATTCTTCATGACCCCCAGCGTCTCTCGATTCCCGACAAGGGCTACGGGTTCTGAGTTTTTAAGGACATAATCTGACTCGTTTTCCTTGTAAGCTATATTGATCGGGACAATAATACCCCCCATACAACTTAACCCTAACCAGATATACAGAAACTCCGGACAGTTTGGTAAACTCACGCAGACCCTATCCCCTTTACCAATCCCTAACTGTTTGAACCAATTAGCGGTACGATAAACATTCTCGTGAAAGGCTTCGTATGAAATTTCCTCATCCTTAAAAAAAAGAAAAGGTTTTTTCGGATTTTTTTGAAAACTTTCTTCTAGAAGTTCACGGATATTCATGATTGTTCGCCTGCTATTGCTTTCATCGATAAATGGTAAATTTCATTATTCTTTTCCCAAGAGGCTTCGAAGGGCTTCCAAGCCTCCATAAATAATTTCTTTAGCAATTCGGGTAGACGATAAAACATCCATATTCTTAATGGCCTCCACCAATTTTTTATGTCTCTCCAAGGAACTCTCAATCCTGCCGGGGATCGTCATTCCTAATCGTCGAAACCGGAGGACCTGCTTTCCTAATTGGTTCAGCATCTCAGTTAGACGATCATTAGGACAGCGACTCAGCAAAAAATCATAAAGCTGGATATTTAAATAAAAAAAACCATTAATATCACCCTCTCGTACCCTATCCTCCATCTTGGATAATATTGCTTCCAAAAGGGGAATAAAATCAGATTCATATCCTTTTTCAATGATAATCCTTATGGTTAATGCATTGAGGGAGGCACGAATGGGGTAGATCTCTTCAATATCATCGATTTTGATATTGGCCACGAAAAAACCGATTCGAGGTTTATTGGTTACCAAACCCTCCCTTTCTAAATAAAGCAATGCCTCACGCACAGGCGACTTGCTTACGCTTAATCGATTCGCCAACTCTTCGGGGATCAGCCTAACACCTGATTCAAACCTTCCCTCAATAATTTCTTTTTCCAAAAACCTGTAAACTAATTTAGTCAATGATTCTGGTATGTTAATAGATATATCCTCGGGTTCGCTTGCTCTGGTTGTCATCGAAAAACTGTTTCCTTTAAATTCTACCATAATAAATTCTATATATAGAATAAAGTATATAATGTCAAGGATTTTTTCCTTATACTGACTCTATAGGGTTGTTGATAAAAATGGATCCTTATTTTTAGAAAACACACATCAGATAAATAATTGACTTTTTTCCATATTATGGTCGATAATGTCCTTATTGGGGGTATACACTTGACTCCAGTAAATTTAGCCTAATTTATTGATTTATAATGATTTTTTACCTTTTTTGAGTTTAGGTTACCATTTTCATATAAGTATTCGAAAAGTCTGGGTTTTTGAAAACTGAACTGGAGTCAACTGAATACCCCAGTTATCCTCATTTAAGCCTTCATTTATATATAGAAAGCAGGAATATGAAAGCATCTGTACTCTATTTAGTCAGGTTTAGAATATCCCCTTCTGAAGGTGGGCCTTTTTTGAATTGGCTTGAAGGGGGACATATTGCTGAAGTAATACAAGAACCAGGTTTTATATGGGCGCGCCATTAGAGGCTGGAAGGACTAGATGAATATGGATGGAACCGATATTTAACAATATATGGGATCGATAGCCAGGACTCTTTAAACCGATATTTCGACAGTTCAAGGCGAAAACAGTTCCTCAAAGAAGCAGACCAGTTTAAACCTCTTCACCAATCGGAGCGTTTTCATGGGACTTTGGGTTTAGAAATTTCCTCGCCGGCGCAGATAGAAGACGAGGATCAAGTAATTTATTGCCGAATATTCACAATTAGACCTAAAGGACTCCAAACCTTATTAAATTATTATAGTCATGACTACATTGCCGAGGTAATCAAAAATCCTGGTTTCTTATGGGCACGTCGTGTACATCTCCATGGAAACGAAGGAGATAAATGGGACCGGTGCATGATAATTTATGTTCTTTCAAACCGGCAGTTATTTAAAGTTTACCTCAGTAATCCCATTAATAAGAAGATTTTTTTAGTTTCAAAAAACTTGACGAACGAACTTCAAATTTAGGAATTCATTGGTACCTTAGAACTTGCATTAGATTGAAAATAGTCCACCTGGTAATCCAACCCAAATCCCGATATAGAAAAATGGAAAACATTCGACCGCAAGGATTTAGAGATATCTCTCAGACCGGGTCAGCCGGCACACTGGGAGCCGGAGACTATTTAAAAGAGGTCTTTCCCCGGAGTCAAATCGTTGCGGGCGAGGCCCTCCAGTGCCCTACCCTTCTGCTCTGCGGTTACGGAAACCATCGCATTGAAGGGATTGGTGATAAACACATCCCCTGGATCCATAATGTCAAAAATACGGACATGGTCATTGCCGTGGACGACCGTGCCTGCATGAATCTCATCCGGCTCTTCAATGAGCCTGCGGGCTGGGACTATTTAAAAAAACAGGGGGTGAAGGAGGAAGTCATTTCGATGCTTCCCCTTCTTGGAATATCGAGTATCGGCAATTTATTATGTGCCATCAAATTCGCCAAATATTATGAATTGACCAAGCATGACTTCGTCGTGACGGTATGGACCGATTCCATGGACCTCTACGGATCTCGGCTGAAGGAGTTACGGGGGGTTTATGGGCCTTATTCGGAAATGGAGGCGGTTAAAGATTACCATCGTTATCTCATGGGGATGTCCACTGACCATCTGCGCGAGCTCAGTTATGATGACAAACGCCGGATTCATCATTTGAAATATTTTACATGGATCGAACAGCAAGGCAAGGAACTTTCGGAGTTGGAGGCACAGTGGTATGATGCCCCGGGCTACTGGGATCGAATCCACGGACAGGTTCAGAAAATTGATGACCTCATTGACCAGTTCAATGAACGAACCGGGTTGTGTGGGTAAGAAGGAATCCTGAAAAGCATATCCTTTCAAAGAAGGGAGCCATCGGAAGGAATAAGTCTTGACTTCTATTCCATCGTTTGCTAATTCTCCTACTGAACATATTCTAAATAGGAGGTGAGAGTGATGTCGAATGTATTGGGAATAATCATTGGCGTGATTGTCATCGTGGTGGGGCTTATCCTCATGATTACCTGGTGGTCGATGTTCCTCAAGGGGTTGATGGCCACTGTCCCCATCCTCCTCATTCTGGTCGGCGCGGGGGCCCTCATCTATTTCATCAGTGAGATCAAATCAAAATTTGACCTTAAAAAGGAAGATACCCCTGCTGAAACGAAATAGCAAACCAAGATGTGCCAGAGTTTAAAGACGGGTTTGATATAAAATTTCAGTAGCTCAAACCGCTTAATGGGCGATCATTTATTGATGACGCAGAATGAGAAGAACGGTTTTCGTCTTTTTCATGAAGAGGCTTATAAGTGATAAGGGTTATATCCTGATCGTTTCTCCATCTTTTAATATTCGGAGATGCTTCACCCCAATCCCGAGGAGCTCTTGCTTGATGGTTTTAAAATATTGAGGTTTCAGGTGGGTCACATAAATCTTTTCAGGGATGGGATCCATCTTTGCGAGTTCCTTCTTCAAAAGCCCGGGGGTCAAATGCCCTGTTTTAATCGCTAATTTCGCCATCTTTTCCGGAAATGAGACCTCGATGATCAGACAATCAATCCGTTTGCCTTTTAATTTTTCCCAGGTTGAACTCGTTGGACCCGTATCGCCCGTATAAAAGACCCTTCTTCCCTTTTCACTCTCAATGAGATATCCTGCCGCAGGAACAGAATGGCGAACCTTATAGGGTATGACCGTATACTCATCGGTTTTCATCGGCTGACCCGGCTTGAGGCCGATGAATCCGACAATTCCGTTACCAATATCCGGAATGGCGGTGAAATCCGGCCAGATCGAATTATTCAAGATATTTTTCCTAATCGCTTTCAACACGGGCGGGATGCCGATGATGTTTACTCTGTGCCAGATATTGCTAACAATGATATTATCCAGAAGAAATGGAATTCCAATGACATGGTCAAGATGGGCATGGGTGATGAAGATATATTCGACTCTCCTCTGTGCTCTGATATCCAGTGCTTTGGTAAGACTCCCTGCATCAAATAGGATCTTATCATCCAAAAGAAAACCGGAGGGGTTTCGTCCTGGGAACTCTGCGCCAGAACAACCCAGCACCTTAATCTTCATCATTCTCCCCAATCTATGTTAGCGATCCTTGCTTCTGCTTCGACCTATTATCTATAGTCAAATTCACCCTTAGGTCAACTAAAAAAACAGGGGCTGCGATTCCTGCAACCCCTTGATGGTTTTGGTAGCGGGGGCTAGATTTGAACTAGCGACCTTCGGGTTATGAGGCCCAACTTTAGCATTTTTACCAATTTACATTAAATAATATAATCTCATATCTTCTTGTATATTGTCAAGGGGTTAATATCTCTTTTAGTGATATTGAGTAATATTAAAAAATATCGCTATTAGACACCAATATGGACACCATTGTCCGAACGATGGACACCTATATGGACACCTGAATTTGGACATTACAGGTCCGACATCCCCCTGGACACAGAGGGAAAGAAGGAAGTTGAGAATCAAAAACCCATGAACGACCCCCCGCCAGCACCGGTATAGGTATAGTAAATGTATCCAGGCATACACTTTCCAATTTTCTCTGGCACAAAAGTTTTGCCAAAAATTTTTCCTTTGCAGGTTTGGCTAAAATTTTTTGGTATGGGAAATTGGCAGAAATTTTTTTCAAAAGGGAAAAACTGTTATGAAACGGTTAACCGAGAAAGAACTGGCGTGGTTATTTGAGTATGTGCGGAGCATGGAGAACGCCAGCCAAGCGGCAAGGATGGTTTACGGGGGAACTCCGATATCCGTCCGAGTCAAAGGACATAAGAAGAAGCTGAAACTGAAACCCATTTTGGACAAAATAGATAAGATCTGGGATCAATTCTTGGTGAAAGACATTGACCAAATTGAACGTGAGGTCGATGTTTACCTGAAACGCCTGAAAAGAAGAACCTGTAAGAGTTCATGACCTGAATTGTCCTGAACACTACCAAATCTGACAGGCAATTTCAGGTTACCTCTTGATTAACGACTTGCACCTACAAATGTTGGAGCGTACGTTCTTATGTGAGGCGAAGATTACGGAGGGAAAGTGTTGGATAATATCTATCGTCTGGGCAAGGGAGATGCACTGACTTGGTGGTTTTATCTATGTTGTGATATGAGAAGAAAGGGTGTTATAAGAAAAGTACCGCTGGGGGGTATAGAAGAGTCGATGATTTGGCTTCAAAATTGTGCGGCTCAAGGTGGACAGCATGAAGCATTTCGTTAAGCCTGCTATTGATGCCTATTCATGGGTGGAAGGCCCCAATTATTACCAGGAATACAAGACATACTCAGAATATAACTATCTGAGGCCGGGCGTTTCCTCTTATATAAAAACGCGTCATTTTGAGATTGCCCTTAGGCTCACGCGAAGGCACTTCCATACGTGCAATGTCATCGACTTAGGCTGCGTAGATGGTATTTTCCTACCCTCGTTGTCAAGGCATTTCCACCGCGTCATGGGCGTTGATAACAATCCAAAGTTCATCAAAATCTGTGAGGGTCTATTAAGCAGACTCGATCTTAAGAATGTTGAACTTATGTGTAACAATAACCTGACGGTTAACGACTTGCGGCTAAGACTGTCTGGCCGGAGTTATGGTATTGTGTACTTGTTAGAGACTCTGGAACACGTGGGTGACAAAGACTTTCCATATGAATCCAGAATTGATTTTTTGAGAAAGATAGCCACCCTGATTGCCGAAGATGGGATCATAGTCATTTCCGTACCAAAGATGGTTGGAATTCCCTTCCTGATTCAGCGAATCGGCCTTGCCGTCCTACGTTTGCCCAGAGAGGAAATTTCGATGAGCGACTTACTTAAATCTTCCTTTCTTAATAATACGGGCGATCTAGAGAAAAGATGGGAGCACTTAAAACATTTAGGATTTAATCACAAGAAAATGGAAAGTCCTCTTAACACCGCCTTTCATATTTTGCAAAAGAAGGAACTGCTCTTTCAGGTCATGTATGTCATAGGGAAACGGAAGATGTTTGCCGCATAATCGATTCCGTGTCTTAGTGATTACCGACTGAAATTCACGATCAATAACGAAATCCTGATTCCAACGACTACAGGAAGAAGTAGTGTTTTATCCCCATCCTGTTCATTTTAAGTTCCTACTTGCGTTCGCTCCACGTCACCCTCTTTTCCATACTGGGTTAGGATGACTTTAGTGGACACCAAAGTTGAGTTAAAATACTGAAGACGGAGGTGTCATTATGGAAAGGATTCCCAGAGCGATCTACACGAGAGAGCTTCGAGAGGAAGCAGTCAAGCTGGTAACAGAGGGAGGCTTCAGCATACCGGAGGTGGGGCGAAGGTTATCGGTAGCGGCCTCGACCATACGGTACTGGATCAAGGCGAACAAAGAGGGCAAGCTTAAGGAGGTTGGGAAGCAGCAGAGGCCGCTTACCGAGGTGGAGA
>Ga0315273_10002909_pt1 | contig 20470 bp, 35 predicted proteins | sample YL17G02_0_MG_FD_205753 | JGI IMG/M metagenome (GOLD analysis project Ga0315273, IMG submission 205753) | Sediment microbial communities from Yellowstone Lake, YNP, Wyoming, USA - YL17G02_0 | ecosystem: Environmental > Aquatic > Freshwater > Lake > Sediment | place: USA: Wyoming | collected... | reverse complement strand
ATAGCCCTGCCGCATTCCCTGCACGCGATCTTGCCGTGTTCGGTGGCCAGCGTTTCGCAGGTGTACGCGGCCATGTCGATTGCCGCGTTCCAAACTGCTCTCAGTTCCGGGTGAATGTAGATCGGCTCTTTGCGCCACGGTCGCACAGCGGCGCGGATTGCTTCGTCGGTGGCGGTCATGATTTGTCCCAGCCTATCCGCTTACAAGTGTTATGTTCGTTACTCCTTTCAGCGGTTCTAACCAATGTAGCATCTTCATTAAGTGGTTAGTTTGAGCAATTGCATCCTGCAAAGCGTCGTGCGGAACCGTTGGTTGGACATAAGGTAGATTTGGAAACAAACGCTTCAGAGTTGCGTAACAGCGTTCGTCATAGAACTCCCACGGTTCGCTCTTCCCTAAGACATGAAAAGCGTTGCCAAGGATAGTTAGATCGAAGGCCGCAGGATTAGCCCATATGTGATGCGAAGGCTCAGAAGTTACCCAACCGGAAAACTTGGCCAGAGCGTCTACGAGCGGTATTGGTTCAACCGTGAGCGCGGCTTGGGCTTCTATGCTTTGTTCTGCCCACCACCTTACGGTGCGGCTTTCTACGTGCAGTCCTGCGTCTTGGCACGAGGCCAAGTCCACATTGGTGTAGAACGTATCAACGATACCTTCAGGTATCGTGAATTTCACCGCACCAATGGAAACAATGCTCGCATTGTCATGCGTTGACATCGTTTCTAGATCAATCATGATTTCCATTACTTCTCCTTATTGATCTCGTCCTGTAGACTTTCGACGACGTTGTCTAAAGCTTTGATCGTGTTCATCGCTGCTTTCATATGGTCATCATCGACATCCAAAGCGGCGGCATGTGATGCGGTGAGCTGCACCATGATGTTTTCGACGGCTTCTCTGAAGCGGTCTTCGTCGACATCTTCTCTGATGTGGGTATTTTGTATCATCATTCCTACCAACGACTTAAAATTGAGTAGGAATTTCACATGTTGAACAAATTTGGCCCCGTGAATTGCTTTGACGTTTTCAAAAACGGCATCAAGCTCGTCACTGTACTTCTTGGGAATTTTACTTGCTTCGAAGTAGGCAGTTCGCTTTGATGTGAAAACAGGTTTGAGCTTTTTCTCATCCATCGTATACGCTCCAAATAACGAAACTAAATACTATAATGCAGTAGAGCAACGCGAAGACGAGCATTTGCATTCCACGACGCGTATCTTCTTGGTCTTCGTCTTGCATCATTCCACCCTGACTGGTAACCGAAGTCCTCCGATATCAAGTTGGATCGATTGATTTTCGATGGTGATTACGAAGTACATCGCCGTTGGTGCATCGGTAGTTGGTTTGGCTCCCGATTTGTGCGGTTTGTATTTTCCAGACTTGAGCCGGGTAATTTTGCCGTCTCTGGACAGAAAACGCAAAATAGCTCCAACAGATTGTGCTGACATGCCGCTAAGCGTCGGGTGCTGGGCTAGTTCCTTGCCCGTTTGCGGCTTGCCTGCGGATTCTAGAACCATCAAAATCTTGTTGCGTTTTTCTTCCTTGTCTGTTCGAATGCTCATGCTTTCACCTTTGCTCTCGTGATAATGAGACCACCGGCCTCAGCTAGTGCGATGACGAGCAGACCGAGTTCGGTGATGATCACTTCATCATCCCCAGCAACGCGAATCAAGCCCCGGCGTCCCAGAGTATAGGTATCGCGTTCGCCAATGTCGGCAGGCTCTCCCTTGAGCTTTGCTTCCACCACATTCTTTAACGCTGTCAGCGCGCCCAAAGAAACACGTACAGACAGGCCATGGTAGCTGCAGGTTCGTTTGAAGTTGCCTATTGCTGCAGCTTCTTCCTTTTTCGCTACAAAGAACGTCATCAGACTTCTCCTTTGTGTGGAGAAGCCTGAGGTTTACTTCTCCACGTCGTTTTTGAGACGCTCAGACAATGCTGCGTAACCGCAGACATCGACTAAATTATCTCGTTTGAAGGCATGTGCTTGACGTGCCGTTTTCAGCAAAATCATCATCATGCACACGTCGTGCGCAGTAATGTAGTCACGTTCTGTGGACTGAAGATATGCAGTCCACATGGCTGCGATTGCGTTAAGATTTTTGTCAGGACGACCATAGGTCTGTTCCCGATCTCCGTAGATAATTGCATCAGCCTCTTCAAGGATGTTCATTGCAGATTCTTCTTATCTGTTGCTTCAGCAGTTACTTGCTGGATGATTGGCAGGATATCTTTGCTAAAGCCTTTACCGATGAGATTACACATCGCAGCTACGCTATCTGATACCTGCTCCCTCATACTGGCAATTAGATGTGAACGCATCCATGATTCAATGGCCAGTAGTTCAACGGTTTGCTCAAATTCTATGAGCGTATTTTTCGATTCGATTACCTGTTGAACTACCATAGCAACTTGTGGTCCTTTCTCGTTACTTAACCGGCGAAGGGCCTTTTGATATGCCCCACTTAGTTTTTCACTCATGGGGCGCTTTCAATTTCAGAAGCCGCTCGCGCTGTCTGTAGACTTCGTATGCGGTGCCCACGATCAATAAGGACATCGTGAGAATTCTGTATGTCAAATTTGTAGCCAGTGCTGCTTTGCTTAAGAACTTCAGAAACATCATAGAAAGCTCCAGTAACAAAATCAGATACTTCAGAAATCGTGAACCGGAAATCTTCGACCAGCACACGATTGTTCCATGCGCCATGAAGAAGAATGGCGCATCCTTGCGGACTACCAACCACTACGAATACATACCTACCTTCACGGTAACGGCGATTGATCCACAACGCTTGCAGAGACGACAGAAGTTTCAATGGATCAACGCCGTTCCGTGATAGTGTGGGTATCCACTTGTACTCCACCCATCCATCAGCTTTGAAACCTGAATACCAGAAGTCCGCCGTGCCGTTTGCATATAAGCTACTGATTTTTTGACGATGAATTTCTGGTGGAACAAAATTGTTCACACGGCGGTAAAATCTGGTTTCAGGTTTTACAGGCACAGCTTTTACGCAGTCACAGCGCTGCTGAAGTCAGGCTCTTGCATCAGTCGGGCACGAGCTTCATCACGACGCCGCATCGTCAGCTCCATGATTGGATTCGGGCCAATGATGTCGAACCGAAGCGACGGATAGCTCACGTTCGGTTCGAAATACATCTTCGTGATGATCGCCCATGATGGTAGGTTCACCTGCCGTCCGATCTTTGCCACGTGCTGATTGATGTAGCGAATGCCAGTAGGACTAGTCTTCACCACGAACAACGGTGTTTCAGCGTCTGCATCAGGTTGCAGAACAGCCATGAATACCGTGTTTTTACATGCCTTGCCTTCGCCTTGTGGCGATGACCCGTACTTGTCCCACTGACACTTACTGCATGTTTCACCTTCTGGCACTTGCACCTTAGGTGACTTTGGTGACGGAGTTAGAGCGATTTGCTCTGCGCTTACTGCGAAACACGTTGGTGCGACTACCTCCTTTCGGTTATACGCCCCCGGATAATACTCATTGCGGTACACGAAGTCCACGATGATCAGCTCTAGTGGACCTTCTGTCTGTGTATCGTCGGGGAACTGGAACTTCTTGTCTTGCATGATTCGAATGGCGTCTTTTCCGCCAGTGTTTCCTAGTCGTGCCAGATCAGCCACGACTGCTGCAGCCATTTGCTCCCGTATTTCTTGTGGCAGAGTGTTACCCATATTTTGAACCAGATCAGTGCTCATCAGATATTACCTCGCAGATTTTGTGATTGAGAGTTTTGTCTTCACAAAGGGAATTACCCCCGGCACTTCACGACCCAGTTCAAGCAGTTCTCGGTAGCCGGTCACCGAAACTCGCTTCTCCAACAGATGCCAATACTTCTGTTCCTGAATGAAGTCGTACAGCTTCGCCCAGTCTTCCACGTGAGCATACGTATGTTCTTTTGGAGTTACCGTCGTACCACCATGCGCGGCTTTATCCAAATGGAGATCGATCATCATATGAATGATGTCTTCTTCCAATCCCGCCTGCTGCTGTCCGAACTTCTCAGCCTGCTTTTCATGAAACTGTTTCTGTACCTTTACTTCTGTTAGCTTGTCAATCAGTTCACCAAGCTTTTCAGGACTTATTTTGGGCTTAAATTCACCCGTGGTTTTGTCAAATTCGAACATCTCACCTGTTTCAGATCGAGCTTCAACCATACAGTTACCTCAGATGTTGTTCTATCCATATCGTTCACCACTTTCAACTTCAGCGTTCAGAGGTAAATCGATACACCACGAAGGAGCTTTACGCATTGCGTCAATCATGAATTTCTCTGCGTAGTTCACTTCGTTTTCTTGCACGATGACGCATACTACTTCATCGTGTGTCATAGTTACTACACGAAGCTCCTTACTGATAGCGAGCATTTGATCTGCTACGATGATTCGTGCTAAAGCTTGAACCACGTTTTCTGTAAGAAGCCCTCCATAAATTTTACGACCTTTCGCTTCAGGATTTTGTTGTTCCTCAAGTGAAAAGTATTTGAAGTTACGGTGTATTTCACTAGATGGTTCTTTGTCACTGGTCAAGCCGGGATAGTTTAAGAACAGCCCGTTGGGTAGCAGAATTGAATTGTTGCCCGTTACTTGCAAACACTTGTACTTTTTCGGTGCATTTTCTACCAGCCGTACAAGCAGACCGTCCATATCTGACCAAAGTCTTTGATATGGAGCATTTGTTAACCGAAATGCATCGATGATTTTCTGACATTCTTCATGCGGTACAATCATCGATGGACCCATCAGACCAGCCGCAAGTGTATATTCATACTTGCTGGCTCCCATACCATATCCTGCTGCAAGAACAACGACTTTTCCTACAAAGCGTTCTTCTTTCGTGATCTCTGCAACTGGCTTGTTGTATATGGTGCTTGCCATCAGCTTGTATACATCTGGGCCGATACCATCGTCCCATTCTTTGAACTGCTGTAGCATTAAGTTATGTTCTGCAAGCCAAGCTAAGACACGGGCTTCGATTTGTGATGAATCACATGAAACAATCATGTGACCTTTTGGTGCCAGAATACTCTTACGAAGCTCACCGCCTCGTTTGAGATTCTGCATATTCATTTTATTGCCACCACTCCATCGTGTTGTGTGGGCACCACAGTAGTTCAGCAAAACAGGTAGATTTGCCCCGTTTTCTCCGGCTTGAAGGAATCGTATGGCTCGCGTTTCACCGATGGTGGACTTCGCTGCCAGTCTTCCCTCTACAAGGGCACGGACGCGTGGATTTGGGTGTTCCCGTAGGGCTATGAAGTCTAGGTCGCCCTTGGCAAACGCGTAGACTTCTTTCTTTTGTTTGGTCGACCACTTTTGAGGTATTTGAAGAGTCGGTTCTGCGCTTCTAAGGGCGCTTGCGAAAGCACCCGAGCTTGCCAGAACCGAACCAGCCACACCGGACGCTTTGATTTTTTCGCGTTTTTCATCCAGTTCATCCTGTAGTGCTTTCTGCGCACGAACTAAGTCTACTTCTAAAACTGGGTTACAGAACATGCGAATGGTGAGATCAATAAGATCGAACTCCACTTCAGGAATTCGAGAACGCATCTTATCGAAGATCATCCTGCACAGCTCGGTATCTAGTGCGCAGTACTGCCCTAACGCCTGCATCAAATCGGGCGATAAGTCTCGTATACCTTTAGTCCTTTGAAGCACGTCGGGCAACTTGTTTCCGACACCGTAGTACGTGCATACAGCGTCAAGGCCAGCACGAATGCTATTGCTATGAATAGCCCGAGCCATGCTAAGAGTATCAAGGTAGTAAGCCGGTACAATGCCATACCGATGACTGAGAATGAACCCATCAAAAGCAGTGTTATGGCATAGTAAGGCGACAGACGACCAATTAATAGAAGCAAGAGCATCCCGCACATGATCATGAGGAAACCAAACAACATCGGCAGTGCCAATTTTGATAGCAACACACTGACTTTTGAATTGATTATCACGGATGTATCCTGACGTGTTGTATTTCGTGAGCTTGAGTGAGTACTCAGCGCTGAAATATGTCTCAAAATCAACCGTTACTATTTCCATGTGGCGAAACATCAGATACCTCAGAGTTATGGCATTACGTATTTAGCGATTTGCTTTCCATCATGAGTCTTAATTCGATAGGTAAGAATTGGATATCCTATCTTTCGCAGATCATAAATACGTGCAGCAAGCCGCCAACAGTTAAACAGATATAACGCTTCGATTGAAGTGAGTGATCTTCCTTCTGCAAGATAACCAAGAATAGCTACATTCTGCTTTGCTTGTGAATTAGAGTTCATCAATTAAGCTCCAACAGAGACAGCAGATTTTCCATGTTCAAGCGTTTACCTTCAAGCGCAGCCATTACCTTTGTTTCGATGGTGCCTCGGGCAACAACTACAATAGTTTCAGTTTTTTCTGTTTGACCTGCACGATGGATACGCTTATTACCTTGGAGGAAGTGTTCAAGGTTGTATGTGGGGGACGCCCAAATGGTTGACGTACCTTTTGTGAATGTGAATCCATGCGCAGCGCTCTGAGGGTGGGCAAAGATACTCTTGTATAATCCGGCTTGGAAGTAATTGACAGTTTCTTCCCGTTCACGATCTGAAGAAATTGTTCCATCAAGGACACCGAAGGTGATTCCTCGTTTCTTGGCTTCATTGATTAAGCACTCCTTTTGATGCTGCCATAGGAAAAATACAACACAGTGCTTACGAGCTTCTACCAAGTCTAGGACCAATTCATACCGTTCATGGTCGATGACATGCCACTTCCCGTTCTCGTCGTACACTGCACCACTGGCGATCTGTAGTAGCTTGGTAGCCACCGTTGCTGCGTTCAAGGCGGTAATAACCTCCTTGCTTCGCAGGATCGTCATCTGGTCTTCTTTCATCTGCAGATAAGCAGTAAGCTGTTTCTCCGTCAGGTGGTAATCAATTACGTATTGATGGTTTTCGGGGATATCGACACAGTCTTCAAAACGGTGTCGAATTGTTATGTCTTCAATGCGTTTAGCAACGGCTTCCGCAGCACCTTCTCGGTCAACCCACTTAACCATCTGGGCAGCAGGACCGACTTGCTTCGGCACGCACACAGCGTTTCGGTATGCGAAGAAGCTTTGTCCAAGTCTCTCACCGTCGTCGAGTATGTACAACTGATGCCAAAGTTCAAGGACACTATTCGGATTAGGTGTGCCATTCATCAACTCACGGTATTTGAAAAGCTTTGCAAGCTTTTTGATCGCCTTGCTACGTAGACTAGTCGCGTGCTTGAACGCGCCTGATTCGTCAATAATCAGGGTATCGAAGTTTTTCAGATAATGCTGATTCTTGGCGAGCCAATTCACGCCATCGTGATTGATGGCGACAGCATCTGCTTCTACTTTGAACGCCTCATCGCGCTGGTCAGCACTGGCAATGGAGACGATAAGGTGTGGGGCGAATTTGAAGAATTCGGTCTTCCACACACTGCGCAAGATCGATTTTGGTCCTACGATCAGCGCCTTACCACCACCGCGCATCCGTCTTTCGTTGAAACTCTCTACAGCTACGCGGGTCTTTCCAGTACCGGGGTCACTAGCGTCTAAAATTCTTGGTCGTGGTCGAATGAAGTTTACAGATTGCTCTTGATGAGCAAAGCGTTTCAGAATTTACTCCTCTCAGAAAGTACCTACGTATCAATTCAGAATTTCAATTACTACTCTTTCGAGAATGAAGCAGCCATCCCTCGGTAAGAATTTTTGTTACGTTCTGCCGCTTTGATTATATCCTTGCCCACTCCGAAGTGACAGACACCGTGCAGATAGGGGCACCACTTGCAGCTAAAGGCGTTAGGGTTAGGCGGAAACTCTGTGGCATCAGTAAGAGAGGCCCCTCGGTTGTGAAATTTATTAAAATACGCCGTGCCCTGAGTACGTGTAAAATGTAAAGGACTTGTGCTATCTGTCCCTTGGTCGGTGTACCAAAACTCGACATCAATTGATTCAAGCTCAGGGTATTTAATGAAGGCGGCAAGTTGGTAGAGTTGTCCCTGTTCTGTGTGTTTGATTTCATTCCCGTATTTTTTTCCTGTTTTGTAGTCGATGACTTTTGCATGATCTTCGGTCACTTGTACAAAAGCATCGAGTTTCATGCGCACCCATGCAGTGTTACTCATCCACGCTACGGGTTGCCAGTCACGATCAAAAGCCCATTCTCCTTCAAGGCTAACTTTTCCTTGACTGAAATGAGCTTTGAGTTCATCAAATTGATCTCTGAAATCAGCCAGTTCCGGTAGAAGTTCAACTCCTCCACGGACATAGAGTTCAGCAGCTTCGTGAATTCGGGAGCCTCGGTCATTAGCGTGTTCGCGCTTACCGGGGGGCAGAGGGCGGGGTGGTTCAGGGATTTTGTCAAGGTACTTGAGCTTGGCACGGTACCGGCACTTCTCAAAATCACCTAACCTACTGAAAGACCACGTTTTTATGGTTTCCACTAGAGCCTTTGGGCGTTGCTTGGGCTTGCGTACCCGCAAGCGTAGCCCAAAGGCGAGTGAAAGTCAAGTACTTTTTGGTATGCCGCATTGGTTCAGAAACACAACCGTCCCAGTCTGGGGTATCAAACTCCGTCTCGCGGTTGGCCTAGCCGTCGCATCCGCTCACCTTCAACCCCTTAAAGGACTCTGTGAAGTGCAGAGCCGTGGCGAACATTCAGCCCACGGAGCCGTTGTGCTTCTGAATAGGTGGGGGGACAAAGTCAGAGCGCCTCCATAGATTGCTCATCCAAAGCGACTAGCCACCAATCCGCAGCTCAGCGTCTTTAGCGTCCGGACGCATATGTCACGCGTCAATGCCGCTTCTGGTCGTCCGCGATGTCCCCCCGTTGATCAATCAACTACCCAACCATCATCGACGGCTGCACCTGCATCTGGATAGGTAGCTGTTTTTTCTGTTCCGCCCCGTAACTGAATGATGAATGGAGCGGTGTGATCTCCCCGAAGTACAAAACCAAAATCGGGGAAACCATCTTTGCCGTGCCGAATTCTTTGCTTAAGAGGCAATTCGGCAAACGGCCACCGCTCCGGTGAATTCATCATTTCAATTTCGTCGGCCCGTGTAGGGCGTGGCATCAGCAGATGCAGTCTTCGATCATCTGATCGAGGGCCGCATAGGCACCGACGAGACGCTGCGATTTCGCTTCCCGACGCAACGTATCGATAACCGATACCTTGCGCGGTGCGTCATCATCCTCGTTCATCATCGACCGAATCTGGTCGACACTCAGCTCGTCGTTATCACGTTCCATCACACGCATGTCATGCTCCTTAAAGTGGAAAAGCCCCTTACGGGGGCAAGTCGTCACCAACTACGTTCGTACGAACGATGAATTTTACTGCCGGGTCGTCGTCGTTGCCGCCGACTGACCGCCCATCGCCTTCTTCAGCGAGTCCTTCATGATCTTGCTTGCTGCGCCCAGACCATCGGCCAGTGCACCAAGTTCGGCATGATCCTTGGTCGAGCTTTCGTCCTCTTGGTTGACTGCGAACAGCTCCTTCTCGGCCTTCACTTCTTCGGCCACAGTAGTGAGATCACCACCGGTAATCAGTGCATCGATGTTACCCGTGCGACGAAGGGCTTCAAGTCTGGCACGACCACAGGCTTCCTTGATGTACGCTGGAGCGAAACCGGTAAGGGTCTCACCAATTCCTCCCAGCTCTGCTTGTGGTGCGAGTCCGGTACCGACGAAGGACGTGACCATGCGGGTGATGGTCTCGGCATCCGGAGGAAGAACCTGAAGAACCATGTCGATCCGACCCGGTCTACGCATTGCTGCGTTGACCATGCTGCTGTGGTTCGACGTGAGAATCGTCATGATCTGCGCCGATTTGGAGTCAACTCCATCCAACTGGTTCAAGAGATTGTTCACTTCGTTGCTGCGGGCCAGACCGGCTACACGGTCAACGTCTTCCGCGAACACGACGACTGGCTGGAACTTCTGCGCGTATTTCAGAGCAAGCGGCAATTCTTTCGGTTCCTTCACGTAGATGAACGTCCACCCATGCTGTGAAGCGACGCTGGCAATGGCTGAGGCCAGCATCGTCTTGCCGGTGCCGTACTTGCCTGCGAACAGCACGCCACGCTTGAGGCTTTCTCCGAGGTCTTGAAGCTGTTTGGCGTACCGAATCGGGGTGTAGATGTTACGGTCGATGGCCTTTTCGAGATCGGCCCGAAAGATTGGCGTTTCCCGGTTGAAGTTGAAGAACTTCGGTGTGGGAATCTTGATCTGGTCCCCATCGGCGTCGTAGAACTGGATGGAGAACGCCTTGCCCTTGTGAATCGATTCGGTCGCCGCGATATCCCGCATCCGGTCGAGAATCTTCCGCGCTCGCTTCTGATGCTTCCGGACAGTCGTGATCTTGGCGACGAAGTCCATCTCGCCACTCGTCTCGTTCTCGCTGATACCGGTTTCGGCCAGAGCATTTTCCAGCGTCGGCAGTTCGAAACGACCCCACCGCACGGTCATCGTCTTGCCGAGTTCGTACTCGACCTCCAGCTCGGTCGGTGGCTTATCGGCTGAAAACCAACTGCCGGGGATTTCCTTGGCCTGCACCAGACCGGTTTCTTCCGCGATGGCCTTGTAAAAAGCCATCGCACCGTCCCACGGTGGTACGGCCACAGTCGTGCTGACCGTTACCTTCTGCCGCTCGGCTTCGTCTTCCGCGACCAGTGCCTTGATGACTTCCTTCAACGGCACATTGGTTGGGACGATCACCTTGTCGCCACGCTTGACAACTTCGATGGCGTATTCGTCGGCGTCGATTTCGATACCCATCGCTGCCGCCATCTTGGCGATTATCTGGCGCGGATTGATGTCTTCGTTACTCTTCTTTACAACGGCTGCGTCACCCATTTAAGCGTTCCTTAATTTACGTTGTGAATGCACCGCCTACGAAGCGTCCACTAAACTTACCTTCTTCGGCGTCTTTTATGCGGAGCGGCCCGAGACTGGTGTGTTTTCCTTTCCTAATGATCGGAGCATCTGCAGCCACAGTGCCTGCTTTTGTCTCGACTAAGAAAAACAGAACTTCTTCCTTATCAGGTGAAGCAGATGGTGTTATCGCTGGGTCTTTTCCGCCCAGTATTCGTTTTCCTTCCTCGCTCTTGATGTCAACCGCTACCATCCATGCTTCCGTAAGCAGAATGGAGCCGTCAAGATCGTCTTGATCTTGATAAGCTTTCAGCATCACAGCCATCAAGTCTTTGTCCTCGATGTATGTGGAAAAGTCGATCGATTCGATCTTGCCAGTGTTACGTAGCAAGAAAAGAATGGGGGGATGACCACCGGTTTTTTCGATGATTTTTTTGCTGTGTTCGTATAAGTCGTTCAGTATTTCGCGCAGTTTCAGACGAAAAGTACTGTTCATTTCTGTTCCTTCTTGTGTACATCACGTTGATGGTGCGACAAACCGACCGGCTTAACCTTGCGCCCGCAGGTTGGGCATTTCACTTTGGCAACGGGCTGTGGCTTCTTGTCTCCGCAGTCGATCCAGAATTCCCCATTGCGCTCGACGACTCTACCCGCAGCTCGTCGGTCTTTGGCGCAGTCAGAGCACAGGCGTGGGTAATCCGGCGCTTCGCCATCCATGAACACGCCGCAGCCTTCGCATAGCGTCCCGTCCAGCATCATGTCTGCAACGTCGCCCATTTCATTTGTCCTTAAGAAGGTACAAGGCGGTAATCGATCCACATCTTTCAGATGTGGACCGATTTCACACATGTTTACTCCTTGTAAGTAATCGTGCCGGTTACAGCTTCCGGCGTTCCGGGGGCTGATTTTCAGTTTCACACGCAGTCACCTTTTTTACCCCACGTACGTGCGCGCTTGGAGATTGCTTTGCAAATCCTGCGAATTATTGGGTCGTCATCGTAGATGTTATGAAGATCACCTTGGATGTCTAAGAGGAACATACGTAGCGCAATGATTTCGTCGTACCTTAGTCCGCTTAAGCGTGGGTCGCTACGTAGTTCAGCAAGTTCAGCCAGTTGCTCATCAGTGTTCATTTCGCCTCTAGAAGATTGCCCTTGTACTGTGCCATGTCAGCGATCAGTGCGTTAGCCACGTCCTTACCTGCGTTGAGGATGCCCTCGGCACACAATTCGACTATACGTGCACTGGTCGCTTCGTCCACGTTAATCTTGACTTCTGTTCCTTCCTGATTTTCAAACCAGACAGAGCCGACGAGTGGACGTGCTTTGTCCTCCCATGAGTCTTTCCTGCGAATAGCGATCTTACTGACGAACATAATTGTTCCTTTTAGAAAAAGAAAAGGCCCCGAGATCGCTCTCGGGGCCTACAGCCTGCTCTGGGAGGGAGGCGGCTGTTAAGCGGTACGCCACACGCGCACGCCGGTTTCATCAGCGAGCGTGACGATTTTGATATTGAGCTTCCGTGCCCGAATGCTCATCGAGCTGCGAAGGTTCTTCGATTTCTTCAAGGTGTCAAGCTTGACAAAGAAAGATTCACCCGGTCGCAACAGGTCCAACGGATATTTGGCACGCGTTCCTGTTGCAGTTTCGGGAATGGGGATGCTTTTATCGATTGTGTACATCAGATTTCCTTCAGATTAGATTAGATGCTGCAAGATTAGTCAGGTTAGGTGCAGATTTACTTCTTCATTATGTGTTTATCGATAGCCCATCCTTTCTTAGACTTCTCTCTCAGATACTTCACTGCGGCTAACCACTTGGTACGTGAAGCTTCAGTCGTCGGCCACAGCTCGATGGCCCGCAGTAACAGCGGGGACTGGCAGTCGCTCTTGGAAGGTACGAGTTGAAGTGGTATTTTCACGCTTAAACCTTATGATTGTCAAGCGTCTCAGCAGCTCTCTAGGCTTGAGTGGTGATGGAAATGGAGGTATGCAGCCAGTGTAAATCAAAGAGCCGTCTTGACTATTCAGGACTCCGACGACTTGGTCTGCCGCACAAAACTCTCCCGTTGTATCATTGAACACCAGATAGTCCATCGTTGACCACTTTCAGATACGGCACTGAGACGCCGGTCAGAATTTCTTGGATGAGTTCATTATTCAACTGCCATTCGACTTCAATACCAGCAATGGTCTTGTCACCCACGCGTACCTTCTTGAGCTTGATGCCCCTATGGTTCAGGAAACGAGTGAATTTGGCAGGGGTAGCTGGCACTCCATCCCCGACAGTATGCAAGAAAATCGTACGGAGTTCATCACGAGTGATTTTATTGCGCCCCGTTCGGGCGAATTCCTGAATCAAGACTTTGTAGCGATCACTTCTGATCTCCGCGTTGATTTCAAGCTCAGTACTGATATAGGAAGCTAAAGTTTCAAGGTCGCCGCTTAGAACTGCAGCACCGACAACATCAAGTGAAGTCAACGATGCGTCGATTAAGTCTTGTCTGGCTTCGTTTTGTATGGGTATACGGACGGAAGCCAAATCAACCTTAAATTGCGTAAGAAAATCTGCAAAGCCCACCAGCTCAATCTCAAGTTGAGCCACGAGTGATGCCGTATCTGGAAACAAAACTCGAATAGGTTGCGTTTGATAGCCACCAACATTAAACCTCCGGTCTTCACGATCGAGTTGAATCGGAGCAGACATATTACTTGACATGATCCAATTCAAGTAATTGGGTACTTCGTACGCAGTTTGCCTCATATTTCTGATCGTGATACTTGGTTCAGTGATTTGGTTCTTGAGATTCGCCATGATCATGTCAGAGCGCTTGCTTACACCGATATGCACTTCATCGATGTAACAAATCAGACACCCTTCAAGATATCCGTTAAACTTGTCTTCAAGCTCTTCCATCCGCCGTGCGGTGAAGTTGGTCGCTCCGAACAAGGGCTTGAGAATATGGTTGACTAGGAGACCCTTCCCCGTACCGGGGATGCCCTGCAACATCCACGCAGTGCCCGCCGCGCGTCGATACTGGAAGGCAAAGGCCAACCAGTTAAGAAGGGCCGTCAAGACCGGAGAATTCGCTGTAGCCCCGAGTACGTGGCAGAGAACGGCAAGAATTGTAGGGGGTACAGTCGTTGTTTCGCTTTGTGGTCGGTCCATGTACTTAGATGGAGTGAATCGGTTCCAGTACTTAGCTGCGGGATCGACTTGAATTTTAGACTGAGGATCGAATATACACATCCAGTCAGGAATTTCCTTCGGTGCTTTGAGTCCGTACTGACCCATGTAATCAACGAGTTTTTGCTTATTCCCAGTCAGAAGAAATTCATGCGCTTTGGTGTTTGAGTTGTACCACCCATTGTAATAGGTGTCGGCTCTTGGATCACGAAAGATGTGGTGTGATACTTCTTTGGGAATGACTGGGAGGAGCGCTTGTCGTTTCTTGGCGTAGTACTCAGGAAGAAATTCTGAGGTTTTGTATATTGGCTCACCCTTGAAATTATGAATGAACTCGAAATTATCTTCTGGGTACCAGTAGCCCCATGAATTACCTCCATCGATATTCAAATAGGTGAAACCACGACCATCCTTCTCACCAGTCACGGTTGCTTTATCTGGATTAGGAAGATATATCTGCGCTCCATCGAATTTTTCTTCGTATTTCGGACGTTTGGGTAAGCCATGCAGCTTACGAAATTGATTAATTAGATTTTGTACATCACGATTGATATGATCGTGTTCAAAATCAGGGAAATCAAAGCGTTCACGTTCTTTTTGAATTAACTCAATACGTTCACCTTCGAACTTGTTGATTTCGGGTGGGTAACACTTGGGCGGCGCAATGTAGATTAGCTTGTCATTCTGGCAAGCTGTGATGTCAAGTGGGTAATGCAGAGCTACACCTGAGCGTGTAAGTCTTATTTGACCGGGGAAATTGTCGAGATTCTTACGAATTAACCACTGCTTGATAAGTGGTGCAGCAATGGGCTTAGTAAGGAGGATGAAGATATGGCAGGATAGCGTATTGCTATTCGTAATACCCTGACTCGCTGAATACTGAATGATGTAGGATGTATCCTTTATCTCTAGTTTATGTAATATTTCTTCGATGGTGTGTTGCAGCATACCATCGATATCTAAAACTAGAAATTCAGTTGTGTCATCAGCAGAAGTGGAGCCTGCACGTGATTCGAAGTTTAGGTCTTTTTTGAGCAAACCTTTTAGTAGGCAGTGACCACGAGCTGCATGATGCACAAGCTCGCGTTCGAAACTTAATGGACTGGTGATTTGGTGCACGTGCGACTTAAAGTCGGCTGCGTGCGGGTATGGTTCTTTGGCTATGCTCCCGTCAGCGAGCTGAGTGAAGACCTTGGTCAGGGCAAGGCGAGCTTCAAGAAAATAGACCTTCACGACTCCTCCCAGAGTGTTGAACAAGAAGCCTACTCGGTCCTGAAGTCCTTGTCAAGCGGCAAAATGTTCCAGAGTTCCATGTTCTTGACCCCCCTCTCACATCTATCTAAGTAGAAAAAATGAGTTTTAAAAAAGACCTTTTTATATAGTATATGGAAAAAAAGTGGAACTAGTGGAACAAGTGGAACTTCCTTTTATTTTCAATAGTTTATAGTGTTCCACTTTTTTTTTTAAAGTGGAACAATTTACTAAAGTGGAACACTTTTGAATGATTTGGGGGGGTTATCCTGACCCTACGGCTGTAGCGGCCATTGTCGCACAGCCTGTGTGTAGTTCGCTGGTTTTGCTGAATGAAAACGGTCCCCATGAAGATCATGGGGACCGTCGACGTGCAGTGTTACCGTTGCGCTTTTATTGCTGCTTCACGTGCTTCCGTACTCGCGGAGAGGAATTTCTCACCGCGTGCAACGGCTTCATCGAACTCATCGGCAGCCTTGATTTCGGCTGCGAAGTTGGGCTTGTTACCGCCCAACTTCTCGATCACAGAGACGATCATCAACTGATTCGCCGCTGCAAGATCGCGCTGCTCTTTGGTGATGCGCGGATTGGTACGGCGCATTTCTGCACGTTCCCATCGCTGTTCCAGCTTCTGCAGAATTTTTGCTTCTACAGCTTCGATGAACCATTCCGGCGCAGTTGCGTCGTTACCGCTCAGTTGTGACAGAAGGTGCACCGCCGACTGACCTTTGGCGATCAGATTGGCGTGTCGTTGCATGGCCGTGGCGTATTCCATGTCCACGAATTTGTTAATCGGGATGTCTGGGCGCATCCCAAGCCGCTTGCGGTCGTTGTATTCCTTTTCGAACGTCGCCCGCTGCGGTGCCCGTGAGGTCATGAACGTCAACACGTGATCGTAGTCGAACGGCTCCGTTGTCGTGTATTCGTTCAGGATTTCCTGCGCCTTGTCGGCATAGCCGATGACTGGCAGCACGGCTTCGCGGATTTGGGGTTCTTGCATTTTCTGTTCCCATGCCGTGAAGTCTTCGATGCCGCTGCCCTCTTCCGGTGGTGCCGGGAGCATTCTGACGGCCTGATTGATGGCCGTTTGCAGGGCGAGGTAGTTCACCGCGCCAAGTGTGGCTTGGATGTCCCACGAGTCCAGCTTGGTGATTTCGTTCATTGCTTCGATGAATTTTGAATCCATGGCTTATTCGTCCTCTGGTTTATTGAGATATTCCTCAATCTCTATGAGAATGAGTACTGGATCACGACCGTAGTTGAACTCCCAGCCGTGTTCTTGCAGGAGTTGAATCATTTTCAGATATAACCATTCACCATCAGAATCATCATCATTACTACCACCTGATCCTAGTGATAGCATCGCTTCCCTTTCCAGCGAATCACATCACTGCGACGCAGTGACATGGAGTAAGCCCCCACTAGGTGTGCCCCTAAATCTCTGTCTGCTCGCTGCGATCTAGATTCGTTTGAGCTAGAAGTGGGGCACACCTACTGGGGACTTACTCCATGTCTTACGCCTTGATGGCGATTCCGGCATCGACGAAGAACTTCGTGATCTCCGCGCGATCCTGTTCATTCAACTGCTTCACTTCCTGTGCGAACTCCTGCAACGACTGACCATCGCGCAGTCCGAAGTATTGCTTGCACGCCATTGCGAAACTCAATTCCATATCTTTCTCCTGTTGTGCTGCGTTGGCAAGCCATCCCCACATTATCCCACCTGTGATCAGTCCCATCCGTTACTCCTTTGAACTGAGTGGCATGAAGAACATTACTGTTCCTGAAATTAGCGCGGACATGCCTATAAGTGCAAGCCACGCAACAACAAGATCAGCGACAAAAACGCCCCCCACACTGGGTTGGTATACAGCGACTACGCCTGCACTGATCCAATGCGATGTGCAGTAGTGGCAAGCGGATAATGCTCCCGGCCAGTCTCCCAGCTTTCGCATTAGTCTGCGGTACCACAACATCATGGCTGATCTAGCGAGTGTGATGCTGCAGGCTGATACTGCGAAAGCTGCAAGAAGCCAAAAAATCATCGTAGACCTCCGATTCGGCTAAGAAGATCGTTAACCATTTCCGTGATGTTTACAACGGTTTCCTTTGGAGCGTTTTTCTCCGGAGTCTCGTTGTCTTGTGCATCAAGACTGCGATCTCTCTCCGGAGTAAACGTACCCTCCTCCAAGTTTATACGAAATTCGATGTCTTGGAGTTCTGGTTGTGCTGCACGTAGCCGTTGCATTACATCTTCATGCTTTGCATCGGCTATTGCGATTTCTCGCCGTGCATCTGTACGCAGTTTCCGCAATTGTTTCTCTGCGTTGTCGGCGGTTTCTCGGAGTCCTGCTGTTTGTTCTTTAAGCTTAAGGTCTGTTTCGACCTTAAGTTGTAACATCGCTATTGCTGATTCCGCGATGATTGCTCCGGGGGATGCCATTCCATCCAATTCACGTGCGATTTTCAGCGCTGCCGGGTTGAAGGCTTTGCTTTTCACTTTCTTCTCCTTGTGAACACTCGCCACACAACCCCGGATGGGGTCGTGGGCCTAGTCGTTTGCAGTAAGGACAGCGGTCATACCATGGGATCGGTGGCCCAATCATTCTACGCTGTGCTCTGGCTGAACCACGTGGCTTCTTCATGTGCTTTTCTTGCGCCGTATGAGTTCTTTATTCATTGCGGCGATCCATGCTTCGGCGTTTTTCACGTCGAAGCTGTCCATGAAGATTTTGTCCATCTGAACGACATTCCTGTCATCGATGGAACCTGTGGTGAACTCGGCATACTTCGTTGCCGTAAGTCCGAATTTTTTGTGCATCATCATACGGAACAGCCACGCCATTCTGTTGATGATGTGGCTTGTGCTCATATGCTGCACAGCCTGTGGTGCCATGTGCATCTTCGGCTCCTTTTTACAGATGTGGATGAGTTCGTTCCTATCGAATAAGCGCCACGCTCCACATATGCGTACCCAATGCAGGTTACCTGTATTGCAGTACTTGCATACCTGAGTGCAGTCTTCTTCGTCTATGAAATCTCCGGGATCGTGATCTTCGCTCATTCATCTCTCCCGACGATGTGTTGTTTGATGATATCACCGATCGTCTCTTGGTCGATCAGATTGTAGATGGAGCCAACGATATTACGTGCTGCCATCTTCCTCACACCATCTTTGATCAGCGCATCCTGCAAATCTGTCATTGGTGTGTTGACATGACAAAGGTCTTGAACTTCGACGTTGAGAATGACTTCGTTCTCACCGCTGTACTCGACGTGCATGATCTCAGAACCGACAAGTTTGATCATCCTTCTCATTTCTCTCTCCTTCACTGTGTGTTGGGTTTTAACTCCTGAACGGAGCGGAAGCGCAACAAGCGCAAAGGAAAAAGCCCCCACGCTGTTTTGTGGGGGCCATACGTACTGCTTTTACCCGCGCGTCGATGCTTCGACGCTTTCGATGAACTTCTTGTCGCGCTTATGTGCTTTGTATACTGCACGTACTACGGCTGCGGCAACGCCGACAGCGAGAAACAAAGGGATGAATGGGAGGAATGGCATAATTTACTCCTTGCGGTTGAGGAAATAGCGGATGATAGGCGGAAGTACCATGGCCCCGATCAAGGCCGCAACTGCTGCGGCCATGCCACCAGTCATGGTGCCACCGTGCATTTGGAAGACGACGTAGAAGATACCGACGCCAAGTATTGCTGCCATGATCTTGCCACGTGCAATGTCTACGATGACGACAGCAACACCTAAAATGATGATAATGCCGTAAAACAAAGGCTGTAAGTCAAGATGGCTGAGGAAATAGCCCACAATACGCTCCTATGCAGAAGCAGCAAAAATGCTGCAACAACTTAGCCCCCATTGGGGGCTAAGTTGTTACAGACCTTCTGGCACTTCGTCGAAGCCCTTGCTATGCCAGAACGTCTTGACTGCGGCACGGCCTGCTTTGTCGCACCAATTGATGTACAACTGGCCTTCGGCATGGCCGCTTGTTCTTGCGAGCGCTTTTGCGAGCCGCTGGGCGACCCGTGCGTTGCCGTTCGGCTCCCAGTTTTGTTCGATTCCCGACTTCCAGTTCACGAACTGTTCCAACGGAAGACGCCACGGCTCGTGACGCATTTCCATAGTGGGCTTTTCAGCCGTCGTGCGGAGTGTACCGTTGAAGTACTCGGTGACCTCCTGACGCAGCTTGAGTAGCCGCTCTTGCGTTTGCGTCCAATGTTCTTGTTCGGACAGCGCAACGCCTGCGATACGCTGTGACAAATCAAGGACATGTGCCTCAACGCGTGCTTCCAGTTCTTTCAGCGTGGTCATGATCATTCCCTAAGACAGATACGGCAAAGATGCCGCAATAACAAAACCCCCACGCTTTTAATCTGTGTTAAACCAGTCCCCCCGTCCCACCCCCGGCGTGTGTGTTACGCCGTAACGAAGTGCTTTTTAGATGCTCCCCGGCCTAAGCCGGGGAGCATCTTGTTGCACTACCTTTGCAGCAGGTAATCCTTGAACGCAGCCTTGTCAGCTTCGATGCCGACATTGCGTTTCGCTGCGATCTCGGGATCGTAGTACATCTTGAAGCCGCGTGCGAAGTTGGCGACGTAGTTGTCGCCAACTGGATTGGTAGCCTTGGCTACCGCTGCGCCATGCACGTACGAAGTTTTGACGTTAACGTTCATGATGATCTCCATACAGAGGTTACGCATACCACGTGATATGCGCAGAGAACACCCCCACGCCGTAAAAGCATGCTTGCCCGTCGATGCCGGAACCGAAAGCGAAGTCCCCCTGCTCGCTGGGGCTAAGGGGGGAAGAACCTTACACAAGCTCACTCAGAAAAAAAATTACGAATTCTAAAAAATTTAGTCTAAAATTTCTACATGGCTAAAAATACATGGTTCCAAGAAGGCACGTACTACGCGAAGAATCGTGAGAAGCTACTCGCGGAGGGGAAGGCACGGCACCTTGCGAAGCGAGAGCGTGAAGCGATCCGACCTAAACCCGAGAACTGCGAAATATGTGGTAAACGTGGAAAGATCACGTTCGACCATGGTCATCAAACGGGTGTCTTCCGAGGTTGGCTTTGTTATGGGTGCAACATCGCGCTCGGTAAG
>Ga0315273_10002908_pt1 | contig 20472 bp, 23 predicted proteins | sample YL17G02_0_MG_FD_205753 | JGI IMG/M metagenome (GOLD analysis project Ga0315273, IMG submission 205753) | Sediment microbial communities from Yellowstone Lake, YNP, Wyoming, USA - YL17G02_0 | ecosystem: Environmental > Aquatic > Freshwater > Lake > Sediment | place: USA: Wyoming | collected... | reverse complement strand
ACGGCGGCCCTCGCTCAGGCGAGCGCCTCCCTCAATCCCGACAGGGGGGTTATTCCACAGTTCGGATGAGTCGTGCTAGTCCTGAACCCGTCGAACGCGCACGAGGAGCCCTTTGTGGGCTCCTCGTGTGGTTAGCTCTCTCGGCTGCCGGAGCGGTCAGAGCGTCTGTGGCTGTCCCATCTCCGGCTGGCGCGGCGCGACCGCGAATATGTAGATGATCTCCAGTATCCCGACCGTGTTGACCACCAGCAGAACGATGTACCACACCAACTGGTCTCGTCGCGCCGCCTTCCACAACGCAATCGCCTTCCACACCAGGCCCCATAGCAGCAGCGGCCAGATCGCCCACGAAAGCCCCGGAATCGTATGGCTCATCACCGCCTCGTCCTCCTGTACTCCGACCCGTCACCGCCCATGGTCCAGCGCGGCCGGGCGGTAGGCCATCAGCACGCGCTGGCAGTCGCTTCCACACCCCACCCCATTCCCCTTGGTCTGCTGCCCCATCCGAACACACTCACGGCGTTGGCGGCAGGCGCGCGCCGTCCGGGGGGGAACAGGGCCCGATAGTCTGCTGTAGGAGGTGCTTCCATGAGCGGAAAGAGCGCTTCGGAGGAGCAGCCGATCGGAGAGGTCACCCACTACTTCGATCACATCGACGTCATGGCCATCAAACTCAGCAGTAACCTCGCAGTCGGCGACGAAATCCATGTAAGGGGCCACACGACCGATCTTATCTGCACGGTAGACTCGATGCAGGTGGAGCACCAGTCGGTGTCACAGGCTGGGCCGGGCGATTCGGTCGGGATCAAGGTCACCGCAAAGGTACGGCCGGGAGATCATGTCTATAGAGTATGATGTGGCTCGCGGATGATCGCAAAGACAGTCCTGCTCCTCAGGACCATCCGATTCGAGCACACCGCGTTTGCCTTGCCATTCGCTCTGGCGGCGACGTTCGTCGCCTCTCAGGGGTGGCCGCGATCGTGGACGGTGTTGTGGATCCTGGTGGCAATGGTTGGCGCTCGCACCACCGCCATGGCGTTCAACCGGATCGCGGACCTACGCTACGACCGAGCGAACCCGCGAACGAAGGACCGCGCCCTCGTCACCGGGTCCCTGCGAACGCGGCAACTCTGGATTCTGCTGGTCTGCAGCGCGGCCGTCTACTTCCTCGCCGCCGCGCTGCTGAACCGCCTCACGCTCGTGCTCTCGCCTTTCGCCCTGGCGGCGCTGCTGGGCTATTCCTACACGAAACGCTTCACCGTCTGGACGCACTGGATCCTCGGCTTCTGCCTCGGACTGGCGCCTGTCGGCGCCTGGATTGCCGTGCGGGGCCGCATAGACCTTCCGGCGGTCATCCTGGGCCTCGCCGTGACCGCGTGGACCGCCGGGTTCGACATCATCTATGCCTGCCAGGACATCGAATTCGACCGGAAGCACAAGCTGTTCTCGATCCCGGCGCGGTGGGGGGTGCGGCACGCGCTCGTGATCTCAACGGCCAACCACTTCGTCACCTTCTGGCTGCTGGCGCTGTTCGGCCAAGTAGCGCAGCTTGGCTGGCTCTACTACGCCGGCATCGTGCTGCTGATACCCGTGATCTGGTGGGAGCACCACGTCGTGAGGCCCGACGACCTCAGTCGCGCCGAGATCGCTTCGTTCTTCGCCAACGGCATCTTCAGCATTGTGTTATTCTTATTCGCGGCTGCCGACGTCGTCTACATCAGCAGCCGCATGCAGATATGAGCATCCACTCCGACCTCTCAGACATCGCTGAAAAGGCAGCCCGCGGTAAGCGCCTCTCCCGCGACGACGGCCTGCACCTGATGGCCACGCCGCACCTGGCCGTCCTGGGCGCGCTCGCCAACGCCGCCCGTGAGCGACTGCATGGCGATCGCACCTACTACATCGTCAACCGGCACATCAACTACACGAACATCTGCGTGAACCGTTGCCGCTTCTGCGCGTTCTCCAAGAGCGAGGACGAGGAGGGCGCGTACCTCCTGTCCGTGGAGCAGTGCCTGGAGAAGGCGGAGTCGTTCCGCGGCGGGCGCGTGAGCGAATTCCACGTCGTCGGCGGCCTGCACCCCACTCTCGGTCTCGACTACTACACCGATCTTCTCTCCGCGCTCCGTTCGCGCTTCCCAGGAGTGCACTTGCAGGCGTTCACAGCCGTCGAGATCGCTCACATTGCCGCAGTCGCGGGCATTCCCATCGAAGAGTGCCTGACGCGCCTCCGCGACGCCGGCCTGGGCTCGCTACCCGGTGGCGGAGCCGAGGTTTTCTCGCATCGCGTGCGAGAGGAGTTGTGCGCGCAGAAGCTCTCAGCCGATCGCTGGCTCGAGGTCATGCGCACCGCCCACGCCCTCGGCATCCACAGCAACTGCACTATGCTCTACGGCCACATTGAACGGCCCGACGAGATCGTCGACCACCTGCTCCGACTGCGCGACTTGCAGGACGAGACGGGCGGCTTCCTTGCCTTCATCCCGCTGGCCTTCCACCCCCGCAATACTGCTCTCCAGGGCATCGCTTCGGGGCCCACCGCCTACGACGATCTGCGCGTCATTGCCGTCAGCCGGCTCCTGCTGGATAACATCCCTCATATCAAGGTCTTCTGGATCATGGTCGGCCTCAAGCTTACACAGGTCGCCCTTGGCTTCGGCGCCAATGACGTAGACGGAACCGTCGTGGAGGAGCGCATCACCCACGCCGCTGGGGCTGAGACCCCGGAGTCGCTTACCGTCGAGGAGCTCAGACGGATGATCGAGAGCGCGGGCCGAACGCCGGTACAGCGCGATACGCTCTACCAGCCCGTAGGGGAGATCGCATGACACACGCGCCGCTCGGCCTGGTCAGCTATCTCAACACCAGCCCGTTCCGGTATGGTTTGCGCCGCCTAGGACACACGAACTGGGTAAACGACGTTCCCGCACGCCTGCTTCCGCTCATCGAGTCCGGACAGGTGGACGCCGCGATCCTCCCGGCATTCGACGTGCTCAGCAACCCTGATTTCCCCGTGCTTCCTGGTTCCTGCATCGCCTCCCACGGCGCCGCCCTCAGCGTCAAGCTCTTCTCTCGCATCCCGCTGCGGCGGGTGGCGACCGTCGCTCTGGACACAAGCTCCCATACTTCAGCCGCGCTCGCCCGCGTCATCCTCGCCATGCAGGACTGCCATCCTACCTATGTCACCATGCCTCCCAACCTCACTGCCATGCTGAGCGCCGCCGACGCAGCGCTGCTCATCGGCGACCCGTGTATGCGCGCCGACGCCAGCGGCCTGGTCGTCACCGATCTCGGGAAGGAGTGGCTGCGGCTTACCGGGCTGCCGTTCGTCTTCGCAGTCTGGGCCGCCCGGCCCGGCGTGGATTTCCCGGCTCTGACCCGCCTCATCACGGAGGCGAAGCAGGCCGGTATCTCGAACATCGACAAAGTGGCCGACGAAGAAAGCGCGCGAGTCGGCCTCGGCCGGGATGAGTGCCTGGTCTACCTGCGCGATCACATGCGCTACGACCTCAATAAGCCCGAGCAGAAGGGCCTGGAGCGATTCCGGCAGTTGTGCGTGGAGCAGAAGCTGATCCCTGATGCTGGCCCCGTCAGATTCGTGGAAACTGGCGCTTGACGCAGCCGTCTCCGGCGTTCGCATCGCCGGGCCCGAGGCCGTCTCGCTCTTTTCCGCGCCCCTCGCCATGCTCGGCGCGGCCGCGGACGCGGTCTGTCGCCGCCTCCACCCCGAGCCATACCGCACCTTCGTCATAGACCGAAACATCAACTACTCCAACGTCTGCGTTTCCGGCTGCACGTTCTGCGCCTTCTTCCGCCCGCCAGGCCACCCCGAGGGCTACATCCTGTCGCTTGGTGAGATCATCCAGAAGATAGACGAGGCCGTCGCCGCGGGGGCGACGCAGATACTCATGCAGGGCGGTCTGCATCCCGATCTGCCGCTCTCGTGGTTCGAGGAGACCTTCCGGACGATCAAAGCGCGCTTCCCCCGCATCACCATCCACTCGCTCTCCGCTCCCGAGATCGCTCATCTTTCTCGCCTCTCCGGCCTGACCATTGAAACCACGCTGTCTCGCCTCCACGCCGCCGGCCTCGATTCCCTGCCCGGCGGCGGAGCCGAAATACTCTGTGACGATGTGCGCTCGCAGATCAGCCCCAGGAAGTGCACTGCTGATGAATGGCTCGAAGTGATGCGCGCCGCCGGTCGCCTCGGCCTGCGCGCCACCGCCACCATGGTCTTCGGCCACATCGAGACCACGGAGCACCGCGTTCGGCATCTACTGCGGATTCGCGAACTCCAGGACGAGACCGGCATCTTCACCGCCTTCATCCCGTGGACATTCCAGCCTGCCAACACCGCCCTCGGCGGCGTGCCGACTTCCACCCACGACTATCTCCGCACTCTCGCCGTCTCGCGGCTCGTGCTGGACAACGTGCCCAACATCCAGGCATCGTGGGTGACACAGGGGGCGAAGATCGGGCAGCTCGCGCTCGCCTTCGGCGCTAACGATCTCGGCAGCACCATGATCGAGGAGAACGTCGTCCGCGCCGCCGGCGTCGAGTTCCGTATGTCGCGCGACGACCTCGCCCATCTCATCCGCCGTGCCGGATTCACGCCTGCGATACGTGATACTCAGTACCGAGTTCTGGAGATGCTATGACGACCGACTCGCTCGCTGTCATCGGCGGCAGCAACGCGCACGTGCTGCTGAAGGAGCAGGCGCAGAACGCCAAACGCCTGGGCCCCGTCGATACCCCCTTCGGTCCGTCGTCCCCGCTCTACCGCGTGCGCATCCGCGAGTCGCATTTCCTCTTCCTCCCGCGCCACGGCGAGACCGGATACGAGATTGCCGCGCCGTGGGTGAACTACCGCGCTAACATCTACGCGCTCAAAGAGCAGGGAGTCGCCCGCATCATCGCCTGGACCGGCCCCGGCGCCATCAACCCGTCGATGCGGCCCGGCGACTATGTGCTGCCGCTCGATCTCATTGACCACACACAGGGTCGGGAGACGAGTTTCTTCAAGGGGACCGGGCTCGGATTCATCCGTCAGTTCCCGGTCTTCTGTCCAGAACTGCGGGAGGCCGCCGACCGGGCGCTGGACGGTCTTCGGCTCAAATGTCACCCCCGCGGCGTGTACATCTGCACCCAGGGCCCGCGCCTCGAGACCCCTGCCGAGATCAAGGTCTATCGCTCCTGGGGCGCCGATATGGTCGGGATGACCCTCGTACCGGAGGCATTCCTCGCCCGCGAGCTTGAGATGTGCTATCTGCCGATCTGCTACATCACGAACTATGCCGAAGGCGTGCGAGAACTCCCGCACACGGCCGGCGAGCTGTTCGAAGGGCTGCAGCTCACTGCCGAGGCGGAAGCAGTGGACGAAGCTGTCTCGCGTTTCTTCGGCATCGGCGCCGCGCTCTTCCGGACCATCTCCGACCAGCGCCTCTGCCCCTGCGCCATGTCGATGGAGCGATACCGGAAGACCGGGAGGGTGGGGGAGGACTGGCATACGTGGATAGGCAAGCCATAGACCGTAGGGGAGCCCCTCTGCGGGCTCCCGTCGCGCTGTCATCCTGAGCGAAGTCGAAGGGATCACGCCGTTCCTCCTCATGCAGGACGGCATCTCTCACCCATTGAATGATTCGCCTCATGCGACACGTTGACGCTGCCCCGGGCTCTGACACGAGTTGGGACTTCGCCCACCTCACCTACAAGCACACGCAGGATTCGACGCACTTCTTCCACCACTGGACGGCGAAGTTCATCCCTCAGATCCCCCGCCGCATCATCGAGATGTACGCCGACCCCGGCGACATCATCCTCGATCCCTTCATGGGCAGCGGCACCACGCTCGTCGAAGCCGCCCGCCTCGGTTACGACTCCTGGGGCACCGACATCAATCCGCTCGCGGTCAAGATCGCCCGCGCCAAGACCGCCCGCATCAACGAGAAGCAGCTCGGCGACTTCATCGCCTGGCTGGATGAGGCGAAGCGCGAGCCGGGGCGCCATTCGGCAAAGTCAGCCCACCTCTTCGATAGCAGCGACAAGTGGTTCCGAGACGACGTAGCCCGCGCCATTCGCGCCACCCTCAACCGCGTCCGCCGGCTCGATGACGCCACGCGCAACTTCGTGGAAGTCGGCCTCTCCGATCTGCTCAAGGGTATGAGCAACGCGCGCTTGGATCAGACCGTCCCAGCTCTGCCCAAGACCCCCCGCTACACGGACAAGAAGCACTATCACGTGCTCGTGGACAACGAGACTCGCGGAATCGCGCCCTTCCAGCGCCTCGCCGCGCAGTTGCGGCGAATGCAGGTCGCCCTCGCCGACCTCCACGCCAATGGGACCGGCCGCGCGGAACCGTGCCTTCACGACGCTCGCGATCTCGCGTCACTGGGCCGCCGCGCGCAACTCGCCATCACCTCGCCGCCCTACTGGAACGCGCAGAACTACCAGGGCCTGCATCGGCTGTCCTTTGGCGTCCTCGGCCTCCCCAGCCCCGGCACTGCCGAGATCGGCCGCCGCGCCCAGGACTACTTGCCCGACATGGACACCGTCACCGCCCAGCTCACTCAGGTCCTCGACGGCTATTTCGCCATCGTCATCGGCGAATCGAGAGAGGGGATTCACGAGGTCGTGCGCGACCAGTGCGTCGCTCGCGGCATGCGGCTGGTGGAGACGTTCACGAGGATGCTGAGCAATCAGGCGTTTTTCGCGAAGGCGGTGAAGCGGGAGATGATCTGGGTGTTCGAGTACCGGCCGCGGCCGGGATAAGGGGAAAGCGGGGCAGGAGGCCCTGCCCCGCCGTTACTCGCCTTCTCGCGTAGTGCAGGAGTGTACCTCCTGCCTCTACCCCACCACCCACGGCACCCGGAACATCCCCCCATGCCCCGGCACGATGTAGTCGGCAGTCATCAGGATCGAGTCCCGGCTGTTCTTCTGCGTCTCCGGGTCATTGCTCCACATGATCCAGCGGCTCGGATCCTTCAGGTCCTCTTCGCTCTCGAAAAGATCGCCCACGACAGCGACCAGGCCCTCTGGCGTCTTCGCGAGCACGCTCACGTCCTGCGGCATGTGCCCGGGCGTGCCGATCGCCTGGACGTCTTCGTCTATCACGTAGGGAGCCTGTGCGAAGTCGCGGCCCTCGATGCGGTCGCCCCGCGCAATGTCCCGCGAGACGATGAACAGCGCATGGGGAAAGAGAGCGTTGCACCCGGCGTGGTCAACGTGACCGTGGGTGCAGACCACCACGCCGATGTCGGCCGGCGACAGCCCCTCGGCCTTGAGCAGGCGCACGATCTCGTCGCCGTCGGCCGGGTTCCCCGTGTCCACGAGCACATTCACAGTGCTCCTGATGAGCGTGATTGTACCGTCTGCACGCCCCACACCCTCGGACTCCAGCTTCGAGTAGCCCACCTTCAGCACGCGCACCGTTGCCATGGCTCACCCTCCCGCCACCCGCATCATCTCACTCAGCCGCTTTTCCGCGATGTGCGGATTCAGTCGCTCGCAGGCCTGCACGAACCACGGCATCGCCGCCTGGGGCTGACCAAGGGCGATCTCGCACAGCCCGCGGTAGTAGCTCGGTGCGAATTCCCGCGTGAAATGCCCCGCGGCGACGGTCAATGGCTCCCGGGCTTCGGTGTAGCGGGCAGCCTCGAGCAGCGCCTCCCCGATCAGCGCCGCCAGACCCGGATCGTTCCACGCCTGCTTCGGCACCTTCGCAAGCTGCTCCACCGCGGCCTGGGGCTTGCCAAGCTCCAGGTAGATGCTCGCCAGCGACACTGCCACCCACTCCGGGTCGGCACCTGCCTTCTCGGCTCCCTGAAGCGCGGTGATCGCGCCGTCGAAATCCCGCACCGACATCGCTTCTTCAGCCAACAGCGAGAGTTTCGCCTTCGAGCCCCGCAGCGCGCTGAACGGCAGCAGTAGCAGCTTCCGCACGGCCGACGCGAAGCGCAGACCGAACCCGACCGGCCCCACCTCTCTGCCGCCCTCCTCGGGAGTGAGTTGCTTCTCGAGCGTCCGCGCCTGGTCCCGGCGCTGCCACAAATACTGCTCGGCGAGCGTCAGCAGCCGCCCCTCCAGCCCTTCGTTGGCGTACAGGAGGTGCGCCTTGAGCAACTCGCCGCCCTCCTTGAGCCGGCCCATGGCGAGCAGCGCCAGCCCCAGGTATGCCTGCACCAGCCGGTTCTCCGGGTCGAGCTTCGCGGCCGCCAGGAACGCCTTCCGCGCCTCCTCATACCGGCCTGCGTCGTACTGAATCTGCCCCAGGAATAGCAGGGGGGCGTGGTTACTCGGCGCCAGGTCGGCCGCCTGGCGGGCCTCCTTGACCGCGTCCGATGTGCGCCCTGCCGCGGCCAGCGCCCGCGCTCGCTGTGCGTGCGCCCGTGCGTGCCTGGGGAATGCTTCAATGACCCTGTCGAACGCCTTCACCGCCTCACCAGGCTTGCTGGAGCGCCACAAGCGAAACGCCTCCCGATAATCGCGGTCTGCCCGCCACCACTTTCCCATGCTGAACGCCATACCCGCACTCTTCCACACAAATCCACCCGCATCCCTGCCTGAAGGCTCCAGAAGAGGCCGCGCGATTCCGAATTGGTTCTGTGGTCCATATTGTGGCATAACTCATTGGGAGTACCAGCGGGATGGGACCTGTGCGCCGAGAGCGTTCGCGCCGCTGCGTGTTTGCGGCGCTTGCTGTTCTGTTGACCGCCACGTGCCATGGCGCGGCTTCGGCCGCCACCGCGACCCGCGTCGAGGTCAGGCTGGACGCCTCGAAGCTCGTCATCGCCGTCATCGCCGCCGGGCCCGAGACCCCCGATCTGAAGGCCCTGACACTCAAGGATCCGCCCCGGCTCATCTTCGACATCTCAGACGCTGTTCTCGCCCCCGATCAGCCTGCGGCGATTCCAGCCTCGGCTGGCGCGATCCGCCAGATACGCGTGGCTCAGTACCAGCCGGACACGCTCCGCATCGTCGTGGACCTGGACGGCCAGGACATCCCGCAGTGGGAGAAGACGCGGGGCAAAGCACGAAACGAGATGTACATCGCCTTCCCGGTCCACCGATCTCCGCTGACGCTGGAGCGGCCCGCGGTGAAGGCGCTGGACGAAGGCGCGGCTGTACGCGTCTCCGGCGCGGGGGCGCTCCCGCGCCGCGTCGGCACGCTCAGCAATCCGCCCCGCGTGTACGTTGATCTCACGGGAGGCGTCCTCGCCGACCCCTACTCCCGGCAGACGTTCGATGATGGGCCGATCCGCGAGGTCCGCACCGCACCACAGGGCGACGGCTCAGATCCCGTCGCGCGGATCGTGATCGAGCTGAGAGAGAAGCTGGGTCACTCGATCTACTGCGATGGCAGCGATCTCGTGATCGCCGTCGGAGGCCAGCAATGGGCGCTCCCTCCTGAGCAGTACCGGCCGTCAGGCCGTCTGAAGGGCAAGCGCATCGTCGTTGACCCCGGCCACGGCGGCCATGACGTCGGCGCTCCCGCCAAACCCGGCTCTCCGCCCGAGGGTCCATTCGAGAAAGACATCGTGCTCGACATCGGCGCCCGTCTGGCGCGGTTGGCCGAATCGGAGGACGCTAGCGTCACCATGACTCGCAGCGACGACACCTTCATCAAGCTCCAGGACCGCGCCGCCGTCGCCAACAAGCTCAAAGCAGACACGTTCGTCAGCATTCACTGCAACTCGTGCGCCACCCCCGATACGCTCTGCGGCACCAGCGTCTACTACGACCACCCCAACAGCATTGAGCTGGCGAAGCTGGTGCAGGAAGAGCTGATCGCCGCCTGCGCGACCGACGACAAGGGCATCCGCAATGCGAACTTCGCCGTCATCCGCCGCACGCAGGGCCCCGGCATCCTCGTCGAGACCGCGTTTATCAACAACGAGGGTGACCGGGCGCGGCTCACCAATCCGAACTTCCGGGAGCGCACGGCGCGTGCTATACTCCAGGGCGTAGTCCGCTTCCTGTCACAGACCCCGCAGCAGGACAATGCAGAGGAATGAGTCGTAAGCGAAAACGTCGCCAGTCCCGCGGCCCCGCCGCGGCCGTCCTCGTACTGATCGCGCTACTCGGTATCGGTCTCGCCTTCTCCCGGCTCTACCCCGGTTTTCGGCGCGCCAGCCGGGCCGCTGTTCGCCATCCCGTCACGGTCACGACTCCGGCGTCATCGCATCGCCAGGCAAGCACAGGGGCCCGGACCACCACCGGGCGCATCTACTTCGCCCGGATCGTTGACGGCAAAGAGCGCATGGTCCCGGTGGATCGCGAACTCCCGGCCGAAGCGCCCGCGAAGCCCGCCTTGGAGGAACTCATCAGTGGGGAACCGCCTGAGGGCTTCAACCATCCTCTGCCGAAAGGCACGCAGCTCCGCGGCGTGAGTGTGACCGACGGCGTGGCCATCGCCGACTTCAGCGGCGAACTCGTCAGCGACTTCCAAGGTGGCTCCGACAACGAAGGCGTCGCCGTCTACTCCATCGTCAACACCCTGACCTCACTCCCTGGCGTCAAGCGAGTGCGGATCCTCGTCGACGGAAAGAGCATCGACAGCATCGGGGGGCATCTCGACGTGAGCGGACCGCTGAGCGCGGATGAGGAGTTGGTGGTTAGGTAGCGGCCTCCGCTGTCGTCCTGAGTGCAGCGGAGAATCACGTCGTTTGTGGACTCCCTACCCTCCCCCCGCCACCCTCACGCCTTGCACCCGCACCGTCGGCAGCACCATCCCCGGTTCGGCACGGTAGTCCGACGAGATCGCATCGACGTTCGCCAGCAGTTCCAACCCATGGCCCGCGATCATGGTGTTCTTCAGAGGGAACGTCAGCTTGCCCTTCGCGATCCGGAAGCCTGAGTCCACCATCGCCGAAATCTGGCCGGACGCCGTATCCGGCGAGGGACGGCCAAGGGTGACGTAGATGCCGTCGTCCACCTCGGCGATGATCTCGGCCGCGGTTTTCGCGCCCAGGGAGGGGATCACGTTCGTCGCCGAGATTCCGCCCCGCGTCGAGTGCCCCGTATTCTCCACACCGCCCTTCTTCGCGGTGTAATGGTTGTGCAGATACGTCTTCAGTACCCCGCGCTCTACCAGCGTCATTCGCCGGTGCGGGAAGCCGTCACCGTCGCAGACGCTCGACCCCAACCCGCCGGCGATCAGGGCGTCGTCCACCAGCGTCACGTGCTCGGATGCAACGCGCTCGCCCAGCTTCCCGATCAGGAACGACCGGTTCCGCTGGACCTCCTCCGCGCTCGCCGCGCCGCAGAGCCCGCTGAGAAGGGACATGCCGGAGCGCGGCCCGAACACCACCGGCAGCGTCGCCGTCTTGATCACGCGGCTCTTCAGGTATCTCAGCGCTTCCTCGGCAGCCTTCGCTCCCAGGTTCTGGGGCGCGAGGTCCGACAGCGACCGCCCCGCGTCCCATTCGTAGAACGACCCCACATCGTCGCCCCGCCGCACCACGACCTCGACGGAGAGCGACGCGCGCGTACTCTCCTGTGAGACGCGCACCCCGCGGCTGTTCGCGAGCGCCCATCGGCCCCAACCGACGCTCGCCCCGCCGCTGACCAGCGCGTCGTCAGCGACGCTGCGCGCCGCGTCGATGTTGTCCGTGATCCAGGCGGCGATCTGCGGCCCTGCGATCTCTGCCAACCGCGGGTCATACAGTCCGATTACATTGGGGTAGTCAGCCGGACCAACGAGATCGACGAAATCCGGGTCAGATTCGGCTGCTCGGGCGAGCTCGGCCGCCTGCGCGCCGGCCTGGCGCGCGGTCTCCTCGCTCAGCCCCGATGCGCTCGACCACCCCGTTCCGCCCGCGAAGAACGCCCGCACCGAGATTCCCCCGCGCCGCCGCGCATCGCTCGACTTGATGGCATTCTTCTCCACCGACACGGAGCGAGACTCGCCGTGTTCGGCGGCAGCGTCGGCGAACTCGGCCCCCGCTCGGATCGCAGCCTCGCACGCGATCTCCGCGAGCTTCAGCAGGTCGCTCGTGCCGGGCGCGCTCACGCCTGCCCTCCCACAACGACATCCTTCACCTTGATGTACGGCCCTCCGCCGTTCACCGGCATACTCTGTCCGTTCTTCCCGCAGTTCCCGGGCATCTCGAGCTCGAAATCCCGGCCTACGCCCAGCGCGTTCGCCAGCGTGTCCAGCGTCATCCCCGAGATGGAGACATCGCGCACCTGCTCGGCCAACTCGCCGTTCCGGATCATCACTCCTTCACCGGCATGGCAGGTGTACTGTCCCTTCTCGGACTGCACGTATCCCCACTGACCGCCCCGCAGGAGAATCCCCAGATCGATGTCGCGCATGAGATCCTCAAGCGTATTCTCGCCGGGCAGTATCATCGTGTTGCTCATCCGGATGATCGGCCGGTGCATGAACCCGTCAGCCCGCGCGGAGCCGTTCGGCGCCACTCCCATCTTTGCCGCCGTCTCCAGAGAGTGCAGGAAGCCCTTGAGCACTCCCTTGTCGACCAAGGCCCGCTTCTGCCCGGGCACGCCCTCCGAATCATAGGTATACGAGCCCCACGATGCCGGTATCGTCGAATCGTCAACGATGGAAATGCAATCGGCTGCGACTTGGGTCCCGAGCTTGCCCTCGAGAATGGACTGGCCGGTGAGTACCAGGTCGGCTTCGGTGTTGTGGCCGATCGCCTCATGAACCAGCAGGCCGGCGATCGATGGGTGGAAAATGGCCGGGAATTTCCCCGCGGGCGCGGGCTGGGCTGTTAGCAGCGAGACCGCCCGCGCCGCCGCCTTCGCGCTGAAATCGGACCCCGGTGTCCCCTCGACCAGCTCGAATCCGCTCTGCCGCGCGCGCCGCTCACTCGCACGCTGCCGAATGCTTCCATCCTGCGCGGTGATGGCATGCCAGATCATCGTGCGCACGGACTCGGTGGAGACCAGCGTGCCGCGGGTGTTGCACACAATCTCTGTCTGCCGTGCATCGCTGTAGGCGGTCATGACATTCGCCATGTGATCGCACGCCCTGCGAGCAGAGGCCTCCTCATACCCGCGCACGGCCGCCAGCTTGCGCTCCAGAGGTACCTCGGTGGGATCCAGTTCATACGTGGCGTGTACTTCGTCAACGACCGGGGCGGTCTCCGCCAGCACCACAGGATCGGACAGCCGCTGTGCGGACACCTTTGCCATATCTACAGCCATGTCCAGGCATGCAGCCCAATCGTCAAACATCGTCGATTCACAGGTGGCGAAGCCCCACGCTCCCGCTGCCACCACGCGGACACCCAATCCCGCACGCTCGCCCGCGCCCATCCGGTCGGCGCGCCCGTCCTGCAGCATCAGACTACTGCTGCGGGATGTGGCGAACCGCATCTCCGCGAACTCCAGCTTGCGGGTGAGCGCAACCCCGCGCAGCCGCTCGAGCTGCCGCCTCATGCCGCCTACATCCATACCGCCCTCCCTGGTCCTGCCAGTACTACGGCGCCAGAGGCCGGTTTACCTACCGCCCGGGCGTGTCCCACCCCCGGCATCGCGGTCGGAAGGCGCAGCGTGGCGAACGCGGACGGAACGCGGTACATTCGTGCAGTGTCGACAGATCCGGCTCTCCCGCTGACCCCCTCAGAACCCCCGCCAGTGCACCGCCGTGTCGCTCGGGTCCGGCCCGGGCGGTGATTCCTCGGCCGGCTTCGGCGCGGGCGGCTGCCGCTCGGCCGGCTGAAAATGCACGAGCCTCTCGCCCTTGGACGTCAGGATGCCCTTGTCGCCCTCTTCGAGGTTGATATAGACGGGCTCGGGAACCGTGAAATCCAATCCCTTCTCGCCGACCTGGAATTTCACCCAAAAATCGAACTCACTTCTGATCAGGATCTCCCGCAGGATGACCACTGCTAGTGCCACCGCGGGACCGACCTGCCACAGGAAGGGCATCTGGTCGGTTATCGCGCTGTAGTCGTACTCTCGCGTCTCCTTCCGCAGCACCACGGCCTCGGCGCGCTGTGGCGCTGAGAACCAGTTCTGATAGTAGACCTGGACGAGCGAGAGCAAGACAAACGCAAAGACGAAGACAACGGCGCCGACGGCGAGAAGGAAGAGGATCAGCACCGCCCCGGCGCCTCCCCAGCTGAAGAGGAGATAGAACGCGCCGAGGGCGAGCAGCACCTTCAGTATCAGGCCCCAGTCGGTGCCCTCGGAGAATGGCCGCACTGGCGATCGTGATGGCGGCAGTTCCGACACGAACCTGGGTTTCCGCCCCGCGCCCCAGTCGCCTTCCTGCAGGAACCGCAATGCGCAGCGCCGTGGAGACCGTCCTCCACGGCGCGCGTCACGTCGGCCTGTTTTCGCAGGCCCTATTGGATCACAAATCCCCGCCGGCTACAGCGCGACGACTGCGACGACCTTGTCGCCCTCGTTGAGCCTGATGCCTCGCACACCTTGCGCCCCTCGACCCATCTGGCGCAGATCGTCCGCCGCGAATCGGATAGCCCGGCCGGCCGCCGTAACTACCATCACGGTCTTTGCGCTCAGGGGGGCAGCACCCACAACATGATCCCCCTCACCGACGTTCATCGCCGCGATCCCACCCCCACCGCGGCCCTGCTGCCTGAACTCCTCAGCAGAAGTACGCTTGACCATTCCACTCTTGGTGACCAGCACCACGTCCATGTTTCGCACGCCTCCTTTGGTGTGGGGTACTGAACCCCCCATTTTGCACGTCTGCTGCAACGTCAGCTCCGACCCGTCACTATCGCCACCGTAATCCCCGGCGACGGGACCAGGCTGTCGCCTCGCGAGCCGTGAGAAGCTTACCATACGCTCTAGGAACCTTCTAACGCCCGCTACAGCCCTCCTACGCCGAAAACCGACTTTTTTTCGCTCCTTTCAACCGGCGCAGGCCGCCACGGCATCGCGTCGAAACCACGGTGAAGGCACAATGGTGGGGAGACAGCCATGGTCGCTCAGGTGAAAATCACCGTTCTCAGGCGCACTCTCAATGACGATTTCCTGACGGAATGCGGGACGCACATCTGGGAGCCGTGTAGCGCGTTCTGCGAGGGCCAGGAGTTCACCGTCGGTCAGGACGCGAACATGCCCGCCGGGTTTTGCAGCTGGGCCTGGTGCGATATCCAGAAGTACGTGCTTACCCTTGCTCGCGGCGGCGACTTCGTCGGAAGCAAGCCTGGCGTGACCGTCGCGTGCTGCACGGACGGCTATCGCCCCGTGTTCTTCAAGATTGAGCGCATCGCGCCAGAACGCGTGTGAACGATCAAGGCGCGCCGCGGTCCTCGGCGAAGACCCGATACCACAGGAGACACCATCGATGACCACCCCATCAGGCGGGCGCTACGTTGGCCCGTACACGATTCTGCACTCAAAGCCTATCTACGAGAACCAGTGGCTCAAACTGCGTGAGGATCGCGTGCAGCGCACCGGCGGTCCGGAAACCATGTTTGGTGTCGTCGCCATGCGGCCGGGCGTCACCGTGCTGGCGATGGAGGAGAACAACGACGTCTACCTGGTGCGGGAGTTCAAGTACGCAATCGGCGAGGAAACGCTCGAAGCCGTGAGCGGCGGAATCGAGTCCGGCGAATCGCCCGAGGTGGCCGGCCTGCGCGAACTGGGCGAGGAAGCCGGCCTGATAGCGTCCGAGTGGATCGACATGGGGGTGGTGAATCCGTTCACTACGATCGTGAACTCGCCGAACCACACCTTCCTCGCCCGCGGCCTCTCTCAGACTCGCAAGGCCCCTCAGGCGCAAGGTGGGGAGAACGTACAGGTGGTGAAGATGCCGTTCGAAGAAGCCTTTCGAGCCGTCCTCCGCGGCGGCATCACCCACGCCGCATCCTGCGTGCTGATACTGAAGAGCCAGCTATTCCTGGAGCGCAAGAAGCGGAAGTAGCCGCTCTGTGCTATTCGGTACGACGGCTCATTTGGCGAACTCCTCCGCCAACTCGACCGTGGTGCTCGCCCACTGCCACATCCGCTCAGGATGTCCGTTGCACGTATGCAGGTCCTTCATCAGTATCGCCACCGCACAGCCCCGCGTCTTCTCCAGCACGCTCCGCAGATCGGCCCGCACCTGGTCGATGTCCCACGTATCTCCCGCCATGATCGCCGGGTTCGGCTTGTAGGCGAAGATCAAGTCCTTGCCGACCGCGGCCGCGCCGGCCTCCACATCCACCCACGGGCTCATGGAGATGCACCGCAGGTTGGGCAGGTGCTTCTTGGCAATATCGACCTTACGGTGCAGCGGCTCACAGCAGCCGTAGCTGCTCAGGCCGAAACGCGTGAGCAGCCGCGCCTCGTATCGCAGCGCGAACTCCTCGTGCATCGCAGGCGATACGTCAGCGAAGATCTGCGTCGAAGCGTGCCCCCACAGGTCCTTGATCCGGACGTGCTCGCCGTCGAAGTCCGGCTGCGGCAGCTCATCGGTGAAGCCCAGCCCCTGTGACCCCACTCGCACGTTCCCATTATTCAGGCTCAGCGCTCCCTGCTCTTCCAGCGCCTCGATCTCGGCGACGTGACCCTCGGTCATCCGGTCCATCACCCGGTGCAGCCACTCCGGGCGGTCGGTCATGTCCAGGAACGCTTGCTCAAGCCCGCGCCACTGAATGTAGGTGTCGAAGATCGAGAACCAGAAGTCCCGCCGCCCGGTCTTCCTCACATCCAGGATGCCGTCGTACAGCTCGCAGTGCCGTTGGTACCCCCGCTCCGTCTCCACCCAGTCAACGCTGATCTGCGGCGTCCGGATCTTTTCGATGTCATCTTCGTCCTCAATCGAGGCCAGATACCGGGATGCGCCGAACCAGTGGTCGGGGTTCTCCGACTTGATCTCAATGCCGAATTCCGTGTCGTGCACGGCGACCGGAACGTGAGACACGGCCTCGAACACCATATCGCCGGCCTGGTAGCGCCACTGATACAGCAGCCGCCGCAGCAGGAGTTCCTGTCGTCGGTAGAAGGGATCGGTGCATTCCAGATCGTTATCGATCCCCGTGTCGGGCCACGCGCTGCCCTCCAACATCTGCAGCATCACCATCGGCCGCACGGGGTCGAGGCGGTTCAGCCGCCGCCACATCTCGGCCTTCTCCTGCTGAACAGGGAGCGCAGCAATGCCGGCCAACTTCTCGGCCAGCGCGCGGACGATGGACCGTTCCTGCTCGGCGGTACTCATGAGGGTCTCCGGAAGAGGTGATGAAGCGAAGTTCGGAGGGCGGGAGGGCGTCTCCTGCCCAGGGCCGCCCTGGGCAAGCCCGGTGCTCCGGGCTAACAGCAGAGTAAGCCCATCCTCGCCCCCCTACTCCCCTGTCCCCACCTCCACCCCTCGCGCCAGTCCCCTGATGTTCAGGTCGATCACCGCCGGCTTGCTCCCCGATTCCTCGCCGATGGTTCGTATCGCGTCTTCGAGGCCTGCGATCGACACGATCGGCTGATGCGTGAGGAGGGCCCCGAGCATGATCGCGTTGGCGATTCTGAGATCGCCCATCTCTTCGGCGATCTCATTTGCCGCGATGCGTAGCGTCGGGCAGCCGTCCACAGAGATACTCTCCGGGATGAGGGAACTGTTCAGCACCACCAGCCCACCGGGCTTCACTCGCCCGCTGAACTTCGCCACCGACGCGCGGTCCATGATCACCAGGCTGTCGGCCTGGGAGATCTCAGGCGAGCCGATGCGGCCGGAGGAGATAATCACTGTGCAGTGCACCGGCCCCCCGCGCATCTCCGGGCCGTATGACGGCGCCCACACCACCTGGCGTTCCTCGGCGAGAGCCGCCGTCGCCAGCAGCTTCCCGGCGAGCACCACGCCCTGCCCGCCGAAGCCGGCTATCAGAACGCCATGATAGAGCGGCTCAGCCGTCATGGCTCTCCCGCAGCGCCTCGGCCACCACGAACTCCTTCAGTGGGTAGTACGGGATCATCGTCTCTTCGAGCCAGGTGATGGCCTTCCCCGGCGACATACCCCAGCGCGTCGGGCACGTGGACAGCACCTCCACGAGCGAGAATCCCAGTCCCTCGATCTGCGCCCGGAACGCCTTCCGAATCGCTCGCGTCGCCTCACGGATTCGCCGCGGGTTGGTGACGGTGACGCGCGCGATATAGGCTGGGCCGTCGAGCGAGCTCAACAGCTCACTCACCCGGATCGGATTGCCCGCGAGCTTCGTATCGCGGCCGAACGGCGTGGTTGACGTCCTCTGTCCCGGCAGGGTCGTCGGCGCCATCTGGCCGCCCGTCATGCCGTACACGGCGTTGTTGATGAAGATGACGGTGATGTTCTCGCCCCGCGCGGCCGCGTGGATCGTCTCGCTCATCCCAATCGACGCGAGATCGCCATCGCCCTGATAGGTGAATACGAACAGGTCCGGCCGCACCCGCTTGATGCCTGTCGCCACCGCCGGCGCCCGCCCGTGCGCCGCCTCCACCATGTCGCAGGCGAAGTAGTCGTACGCGAACACGGCGCAGCCGACCGGCGCCAGCCCCACCGCCTTCTCTACCAGGTCGAACTCGTCGAGCATCTGCGCCACGATCCGGTGCGTCAGCCCGTGCGTGCATCCGGGACAATAGTGCATCCGCACCGGCTCGAGAGCCTGCGGCCGCTCAAACACAACTCGCTGGCCTGCGCTGACATCCGTCATGACTTCGCCTCCGCCGCGAGCCGCTCGATCGCCCCCACCACCTCCGCCGGCGTGATCAGCACGCCGCCCGTCCGCCCGAGAAATCGGACCGGCCGTCTCCCCGCCACAAATCTCTCAATGTCCTCCACCATCTGCCCGAGGCTGAGTTCGACGACCAGGAACGCCTTCACGCGATCGGCGACCGCTGCAAGCTCGCGTTCGGGAAACGGGAACAAGGTGATCGGCCGGAACAGCCCGGCCCTGATGCCCTGCGCCCGCGCTTGCTCCACCGCGCTGACCGCTATCCGCCCCGCGGTGCCGTACGCGATCACGGCGATGTCCGCGTCCTCGAGGCTTTCCATCGCACATCTCACCTCGCGCTCCGCTGCCTCCTGATACCGCTTCTGCATCCGCAGGTTGACTTGCTCGAGGTCGGGAGCGTGGATGTAGAGCGAGTTGATGATATTGCGCTTCCGCCCCGTCGCGCCATCAGTCGCCCACGGTTTCCGAGGAAGCATCGCCGCGTCCACCACCCCCTCGGGGAGCACCACCGGCTCCATCATCTGCCCGAGCATCGCATCCCCAAGCACCACCACGGGATTGCGGTACCGGTCAGCCACTTCGAACGCCTCGCGCGTCAGATCATACAGTTCCTGCACCGACCAGCCTGCGAGCACCAGCGTCCTGTAGTCGCCGTGGCCCCCACCTTTCACCGCCTGGAAATAGTCGGATTGCGACGGCGCGATATTCCCTAGACCTGACCCACCGCGCATAATGTTGACGACGACGCAGGGCAGCTCGGCCTCGGCGAGATAGGAGATGCCTTCCTGCTTCAGGCTGATGCCCGGGCTGGAGGACGCAGTCATTGCGCGCACCCCGGCCGCGGCCGCGCCATACACCATGTTGATCGCCGCCAGTTCGCTCTCAGCCTGAAGGAAAACGCCGCCCACCTCCGCCATGTGCGCGGCGAAGTAGTCCGGAATCTGATTCTGCGGCGTGATGGGGTACCCGAAGAACGCGCGGCAGCCGGCGTCCAGCGCCGCCTGCGCGATCGCCTCATTCCCCCTCATCAGTATCCGCTTCCCGCGGGGAATCGCCACTCAACCTGCTCCCGGCGCGGTACAACAGATATGCGGGCCATCCATGCCCATCGTTAGTAGCACCCCCACCGGGTGATTTCGGGGGAATACCCCACGAGCACCTGCAGCTCCGTCGGCAGCGCCTCCGGGCGAAGCATGTACGCGGTCAGGCGGGCGTGCCCCTCCATCACCACCAGCTCGGCGCCCTCGTGCGGCGCTACCAGGATCATCGGAGGGATATCCGCGCCGCCGGCGATGACGTCGGCGAAGTACAGCGCCCACTCGCTACTCACCCCGAAGGGAGCGACGCCGTCGCGAATGCGGGGAGCGGCGTCGGCCGGCAGGCGAGACCCGCCGGAGAGTTCAGCCCAGTAGTCGTAGTCTATGTACTTCACCCGCGCCAGTTCCTCTGGCGTCAGCGCCTCCCACTCCCAGCGAACATCGATGGGGAAGTCTTGGAACATCCCATCGTTCCGGCCATAGCCGCGATGCTTGCCCAGCAACGCTCTGCGGGCGCAGTTCTCAGCCCAATCCGCCAGGTCCGGCTCTGTCAGCACGCGTTCGGGGAAGCCAGCCTGCTCCAGCAACTGCAGCAGAGCGTCGCGGAAGCGGACCGCGCTGACCTCCGTGCTCAGGAAGAGCGCCACCATCTCATCTTCACTCCCCGGACGACAACGGCGCACGACCTCTCCTTCTCGTAGCCTACAACACCACCAGGTTATCCCGATGAATCGCCTCGTCGAAATCCCGATATCCGAGGCGCTTGACGATATCCTTCGACTTGCACTGTTGGATCTTCCGCAGGTCATCCGCGGCGT
>Ga0315273_10002906_pt1 | contig 20473 bp, 15 predicted proteins | sample YL17G02_0_MG_FD_205753 | JGI IMG/M metagenome (GOLD analysis project Ga0315273, IMG submission 205753) | Sediment microbial communities from Yellowstone Lake, YNP, Wyoming, USA - YL17G02_0 | ecosystem: Environmental > Aquatic > Freshwater > Lake > Sediment | place: USA: Wyoming | collected... | reverse complement strand
GTCGTGCTCGAAGCCGACCGCGTGCCCGGGGGCATGGCTGCGCATTTCGACTTTGGCGGCCTGTCGATCGAGAGGTTCTATCACTTCATCTGCAAGCCGGATCAGCCGACGTTCGACCTGATGGCGGAACTCGGCATTGCGGATCGCCTGCGCTGGCGCGCGACGTCGATGGGTTACTACATCGACGGCCAGCTGTATAGGTGGGGGGACCCGCTGGCGTTGTTGTCCTTCCCGCTGCTCGGTCCGGTCGACAAGTTCCGCTACGCGCGCCACGTGTTCCTGGCGTCCAAGCGCCGCGATTGGTCCAAACTCGAGCATTCGAATGTGCGCGACTGGATCGTCGCGCAAGCGGGCGAGAAGATCTGGAACCTGCTGTGGAAGCGCAGCTTCGATCTCAAGTTCTACGAGCTTGCGGACTCGGTCTCAGCCCCGTGGCTCGGTGTACGGATCAAGCGCCTGGCTGCTTCCCGCCGGTCGATCTTCCAGGAAGAACTCGGCTACATCGAAGGCGGCACCGAGGTGCTGGTCAAAGCCCTCGTCAAGGGCATCGAGTCGAACGGTGGCAAGGTGCTTTGCCGCGAGCCGGTCCAGGAGGTGGAGATCCAGGATGGGAAGGTGGTCGGGGCGCGCACGCCAAACGGCCGGCATGATGCGGACCACGTGATCTCGACCATGGCGATCCCTTACGTCACCAAGCTCGTTCCCGGGCTGCCCGACGAGCACCGGGCCAAGCTCGAAGCGATCCGCAATATCGGCGTCGTCTGCGTCGTGCTCAAGCTCAGGAAGTCAGTCACCCCGCATTTCTGGGTGAACATCAACGACCCGCGAATCGAGGTGCCGGGCATTGTTGAGTTTTCGAACCTCAGGCCGACGGCCGACCACATTGTGTACGTGCCGTTCTACATGCCGCAGGGCAACCCAAAGTTCTCGCGCGATGACCGGGCGTTCATCGAGGAAAGCAAGAACGTCGTTAAGATGGTAAACCGGAGCATCCGCGACGAGGATTTCGTCGATGCCGCTCTGGGCAGGCTGCGCTACGCCCAACCCGTATGCGAACCTGGGTTCGCCGACAGGCTCCCGCCCATCCAGACACCCATCCGCGGATTGCAGATTGCAGATACGAGCTTCTATTACCCCGAAGATCGTGGCGTTTCGGAGAGCGTCCGACTGGCGAAGCAGATGGCGAGCCGGATAGGGTGAGTGGACCGGGCCATGGTGAATGCCCCCTCGCCCCTCCTTTCATGCGCTTGAAGATCCAACGGTTGCTGCCGGTGATTCTGGATTCGATCCGACAGGGAGAGGGGCGGGTTCGCTGCGACAGCAACGATGGTATTCTTCTAGTGGAAACCATGATGAGCATTGCGCACCACCAAGAATTTACGTGCGCACACTTCATTCGCTCCGGCAGCGCGGCGCAGTGCGACAACCACGAGCGGCTGCACGGCGCGCTTGGCTATTGCCCGCCATTGCATTTGCCGCGCGAGATCGCATGATCGTGGCTCCACTGATCGGCTAGATATCAAGCGTGACACAGGTTACTTGCATGGAGCGTACAAGAGTTTTCGCCGAAGCCAGCCTCGTATACGCAGTCGTTTTCGGCATCTTGCTCTTGGGCCGACTAGACACGTTGTCTATCTGGTATCCGCTAAATCCAGATGAGGCGCAGGCTGCGGCCAACGCCTTGCGTTTGCTCCGGGACCCGATGCCGTGGCGATCCGTCAACGGAGGGTCGAACGGACCGATCAATTTCTACGTCCTGATGGTGCCGTTCGCCTTCGGACAGCCCATCTCGTTCTACTGGGTGCGGGTGATCGGCCTGGCATTTGTGGCCGGGTCGTTCTTATGCATGTATCTGGCTGCGCTCCGGTTCGTCTCCCGCCCCATTGCCGGGGTGCTACTTGCGTTTCCAACGCTCTTCTATGCCCTGACCACACAACAGGAATTCTTGCATTATCACAGCGAGATCGTGCCAGTTTTCCTCATATGTGTTGCTGTGCTGCTGGGCATTCGTGTGTATGAGCGGTATTCCTTTTTTGGGGCATTTGGTTTGGCGAACATAGGTGTGCTCATCGCCTTTGCCAAGCTCCAGGCGGTTCTGTTTTCAGTGGGCATTCAATTCGCCGCTGTTGTAGCCCTATTTATTGCGGCGGCACGTCGGGGAAGACCGATTTTGTTGACGTTTGCCGTGAACTTATTCGTAACCTATCTGCCGCTTCTGCTCGTTGCCACGTTGCTTGTCGTCACCAACACATGGGGTGATTTCTTCGCCGACTACATTGCAGCGGGGAAAGGCTATGTCCGGCCGATGTTCGACGCGCGGCATTTTTACTGGTTTGTATTCGAGGGTGGAAAAGAATACGTCCGCTTTGCAGCATTCGCCACGGCACTAGCCGTCGCCGGGTTCCTTTGGCTTGCTTTCGGATGGTGTCGCGGCCTCTTCACCGGCTCGCCGATGCATCCAACACGATCGACAAACATCTTGATCGTGGCGGTGGCAATCTTGTATGCGATGTCTTGGTGGACGATATCGCGTCCAGGAAGAGAGTTTCCGCATTATCTGTACTTCGGCGTGTTGCCTGCCTTCGCAGGAATGCTTGTTCCCTTCGCGTTTGCGCGACGCGATGGAAAGAGTGGAGGCCTGGTGGCGCAAGGGATCACGGCAGTTATCGCTTGCGTTGTCCTAGTTGCGTACGTCAGCGATCTACGCGGAACTCGGCTTGCTACGAATGCAAAACAATGGGTCCAAGGCAGTTTATCGGTCCCGGGTCGCCTACGCAGTGGTCTCTTTCCCCACGGCAGCACCTGGCTCTCTTGGGTCTTGCCGTCAGATGCATCGTTGTTCGTCTGGGGCTGGGCCGCGGAGTGGTACGTTCTCGCTAACGGCCATCCTGCGACGCGAGACACTGTTGCCGTTGGATTAACATCCGATGTGAGGGTTCGGCATCGGACGTTTCGTGAGCTTGCTGCCTCGGACCCCCTCGTGGTAATCGACGCCGTCGCTCCGGGCAGCTTTCGTTTTACCGATCGAATGGTCTACGGAATCGAAACCGATCCGGAGTTCAGCAAGTGGGTAAGGGAAAAGTACGTCCTCATCAATCCAGGTGCCGTAACGTACGAGTGCCCTAGAATGTACGTAAAGTCGCGGTACTTCACCGATCGTAGCCGACAACTTGTAGATTTCAAACGCGTGCAGCTCGACAGCTCCGCAGCGGTTGCCATTGGCGACGGGAACTTGCTTCGGTTATCCGATAGATCTACTTTCGAACGTTGTAGAGATTTCTGGTCCTACCCAACATCGGCGACACCGGTGATCAGCATGAGTTTCACTCCCACTTCCCTTCAGCGGGTCTCGATCCTAAATTCCTATGGGCAAAGTCGTGACGGAGCTACCCGCTCTCTTCGCGTATCCTTCTACGCCGGCGGAGAATTGAGCTTTGGCACGCAAGTTGCATTGGACGAATATCCGCGCTGGACGAATATCGATGTGCCCACGGCACGGAAAATCGATGAGCTTCGTCTCTCGGATCTCACTTCCGACGGTCCGGAAGTGGCGCTGAACGAAGTCATTATCTTCGCGCGTCAATAAGGCATTAACGACGTGCGCGGTCATACAACTGGTTGGAGAGATTGGTCTGGGAGACGTGTGATGATGATGATCAAGATGCGTCACATGCAATCCTGCCCCGTGTCGACATGAAGGCGGTTATCCTCGCCGGTGGCCTCGGTACCCGCATCAGCGAGGAGACCGTGGTTCGCCCCAAGCCCATGGTGGAGATCGGCGGCAAGCCGATCCTCTGGCACATCATGAAGGGCTATTCGGCGGCGGGCATCCACGAGTTCGTCGTCTGCTGCGGTTACAAGGGCTACATGATCAAGGAGTACTTCGCCAACTACTTCCTGCACATGTCGGACGTTACGTTCGACATGCGGAGCAACGCGATGGAGGTGCACCAGAAGCATGTCGAGCCGTGGCGCGTGACGCTGGTGGACACGGGCGAGGAGACCATGACCGGGGGCCGGCTGAAGCGCGTGCGCAGCTACGTTGGCGATGCCGACTTCTGCATGACCTACGGCGACGGCGTCAGCGACATCGACATCGGGGAGCTTCTGCGCTTTCACGCGCAGTCGGGCAAGCTCGCCACGATCACAGCGGTTCAGCCGCCGGGGCGCTTCGGCACGCTCGATGTGCAGGGAGATAGGGTGCGCAGCTTCGTCGAGAAGCCGCATGGGGACCACACCTGGATCAACGGCGGGTTTTTCGTCCTCTCTCCCCGCGTCCTCGATTACATCGAAGGCGACAGCACGCTTTGGGAGCGCCAGCCGCTCGAGCGGCTGGCCGCCGAAAGCCAGCTCGCCGCGTTCATTCACCGCGGGTTCTGGCAGCCCATGGACACGCTCCGCGAGAAGAATCTGCTCGAGGACTTGTGGCAGTCCGGCAAAGCCCCCTGGAAGCTTTGGGCATGAATCGCGCGTTCTGGCGGGACCGCCGTGTCCTGGTCACCGGTCACACCGGTTTCAAGGGCGGCTGGCTGTCGCTCTGGCTCCAGGCGCTGGGCGCGAAGGTGAGCGGCTTCGCGCTGCCGCCGCCGACCCAGCCCTCACTTTTTGAGGCCTGCCGTATCGCTGACGGGATGGACTCCCGATTCTCCGATCTGCGGGACGCGCAGCAGGTATTGACGGCGACCCGTGCCGCGACGCCGGAAATCGTGTTGCACCTCGCGGCGCAACCGCTGGTGCGCCAATCCTATGCCGACCCGGTGGAAACCTACGCGACCAACGTGATGGGCACGGTGCACCTGCTCGAGGCAGTGCGCCAGGTTCCGGGTGTCCGCGCGGTCGTGATCGTTACCAGCGACAAGTGCTACGACAATCGCGAATGGGTGTGGGGCTACCGCGAGAACGAGCCGATGGGCGGCTTCGACCCGTATAGCAGCAGCAAGGGATGCGTCGAACTCGTGACCTCGGCCTACCGCAACTCCTTCTTCCCTGCCTCGCGCTACGCCGAGCACGGCGTCGCGATCGCGACGGCACGCGCGGGAAACGTCGTCGGCGGTGGCGACTGGGCGGCGGACCGCCTGATCCCCGACTGCCTGCGCGCGATCGAAGCGGGCAAACCCGTGCGACTGCGATCCCCCGACGCCGTGCGCCCCTGGCAGCACGTGCTGGACCCGTTGGCGGGCTACCTCACGCTCGCCGAACGTCTGCATGTCGAGGGCACTGCTTTCGCCGAGGCCTGGAACTTCGGCCCGTCCGACGAGGATTCGCGGCCGGTTCGCTGGGTGGTCGAGCAACTGGTCCATGGCTGGGGCGGCGGCGCATCGTGGGAGATGGATCCGGCGCCCCAGCCGCACGAGGCGAATTACCTCAAGCTCGATTGCTCGAAGGCGCGCTCCCGTCTGGGATGGCATGCGCGTTGGCCTTTGAGCGGCGCCATCGACAAGATCTGCGCCTGGCACAAAGCCTTCAGCGGCGGCGCGAACATGCGCGACTTCACGCTCGCCCAGATCGGTGCATTCGACGCGGACGGACGATGAACGCACCCATGCAGCGAAAGGAAGAGCTTCGGCAGCGGATCGGCGAGCTGGTGGCGGAGTACGCCGCGCTGGCCTTCACTCCGACGCCGTTCGTCCCCGGCACAACTGTGATTCCGCCCTCCGGCAAGGTGATCGGCGAAGCGGAACTGCACAACATGGTCGAAGCCTCGCTCGACGGCTGGCTCACGACCGGCAGGTTCAACGAGGCGTTCGAGCGCCGACTCGCCGCGTTCCTCGGGGTCAAGCACGTTCTCACGACGAACTCCGGGTCGTCGGCGAACCTGCTCGCGTTCTCCGCCCTGACTTCCCCGCGCCTCGGGGAGCGGGCGCTGCGGCCAGGCGATGAAGTGATCGCCGTCGCGGCGGGGTTCCCGACGACGGTTAATCCCATTCTGCAGTTCGGCGCGGTGCCGGTGTTCGTCGATGTCGACATCCCGACCTACAACATCGACGTGTCCCGCCTGGAAGCCGCCATCAGCCCGAAGACCCGGGCCATCATGCTCGCGCACACGCTTGGCAATCCGTACAACCTCGGCGAGGTCGTGCGGGTCGCGAAGAAGCACGGCTTGTGGCTCGTCGAGGACTGCTGCGATGCCCTCGGATCGACCTACGACGGGCGGCTGGTGGGCACGTTCGGCGACATCGGCACGCTGAGCTTCTACCCCGCGCACCACATCACGATGGGTGAAGGCGGCGCCGTATTCACGAACAACGACGAGCTGCGAAGCATCGCGGAATCGTTTCGCGACTGGGGGCGGGATTGCTACTGCCAGCCGGGCAAGGAAAACACCTGCGGCAAGCGGTTTTGCTGGCAACTCGGCACCCTGCCCTATGGTTACGACCACAAGTACACGTATTCGCACATCGGCTACAACCTCAAGATCACGGACATGCAGGCGGCATGCGCATTGGCGCAGATGGATCGGCTCGACGGCTTCATCGCCGCGCGCCGGCACAACTTCAAATACCTCAAGGATCGGTTGCGGTCGGTCGAGGATTTTGTCGTTCTTCCCGAACCGACGGCCGGTTCCGATCCGTCCTGGTTCGGATTTCTCCTGACCCTGCGCGACGAAGCCAAATCGCGGCGCGTCGACCTGCTCGAATATCTCGACCAGAACAGGATCGGCACGCGTTTGCTGTTCGCCGGAAACCTGACCCGACAGCCATCCATGGTCGGGCGGAACTACCGCGTGTCCGGTGATCTTGCCAATACGGACAAGATCATGAACGACACGTTCTGGGTCGGCGTCTATCCCGGCCTCACCGAAGAAATGCTCGACTTCGTCGCCGGGAAGATCGAAGCCTATTTCGGCGTGAATTTCTGACTGCGCATAAGCGAGGATCCAATGATTCCACAACGCGATCGCGACATTTTTGAGAACCTCTTCGTACTCGAACTGGCCAACAACCACTGGGGAAGCGTCGACCGCGGGCTGAAGATCATCCGTGATCACGCCATCGTCGCCCGGTACAACAATGTTCGCGCGGCCATCAAGCTGCAGTTCCGGGACGTGGACGAATTCATCCACCCCAGCTTCAAAGGCACCGACACGCTGCGCTACGTGAAGAAGACCGAGGCGACGCGGATGTCCCGCGAGGGCTTCGCCCGGATGGTGCAGGAAATCAAGTCGGTCAGCTGCATACCGATGGCGACGCCGTTCGACGAGTTGTCGGTGGATCTTTGCGTTTCATTCGACTTCCCGATCATCAAGGTGGCGAGCTCCGATCTCAACGACTGGCCGCTGCTGGAAAAGATCGCATCGACGCGACGGCCGGTGATCGTTTCCTCCGGCGGCGCTTCGGAAAAGGATCTCGACGATCTCGTGAGCTTCTTCGAGAAGCGCAACATTCCATTGGCGATAAACCACTGCGTTTCGCTCTATCCTTCGGAGGACGAGCAGCTCGAGCTCAATCAGATCGACTACCTGCGTCGGCGCTATCCGGAGCACGTCATCGGATTCTCGACGCATGAAATGCACGACTGGCACTCGTCGATGCTGATTTCCTACGGCAAGGGCGCTCGCTCCTGGGAGCGCCACATCGACATCAAGCATGGCGACAAGGACGTGGCGCCGTACTGTTCACTGCCCGAGCAGATCGACGAATGGTTCAAGGCCTTCCAGAAGGCCCGGGAGATGTGCGGGGGTTCGGGGAGAGGCAAGCGCGTCATCACCCGTAGGGAAGTCGAGTATCTGGATGCTCTTGTGCGAGGAGTCTATGCTCGCCGCGACCTCGAACCCGACTACGTGTTTGCACGCGAGACGTTCGCGGACGATTTCTATTTGGCGGTGCCCCTGCGCAAGGGGCAGTTGTCGTGCAGGGAGGTCATGAACGGTGAGCGGCTAACCGCCGCCATCAAAGCGAACGAAGCGCTGACCATCAACCACATCGACGGGCCGTACAGCGAGAATCCCGCGCTGCGCTCGCTGATGCTCAATCGCGGTCTGTAGCGATCGCGGTCCAGCAAGCTCCTCGATCCACAGCGCAGTGCCACAATGCAGACCTTGTTGCTGACCGGTGGAACGGGATTCTTCGGCAGGTCGATCCTCGACGCGTTTCGGCGCGATCTGCTGGCGCCTTTCGGAATTGGCCGGGTCATCGCACTTGCGCGTCATGCCAGCCGAATGCGTACCGAGTCGCCTGAGTTGTGCGGCGCCGGAGTCGAGTTGATCGACGCCGACGTGCTGAAGGTGTCGTCGATATTCGATGCCGACGTGGTCATCCATGCGGCCGCGTCCTCCGACGCCCGGCGCTATCGGAGCAGCCCGGATGAAGAGGAAAAGATCATTGTCGAAGGGACGCGCCGCGTGTGCGAGGCGATCGCGAAATCTCGGCATCGCCCGCAGCTTCTATACGTGAGTTCCGGTGCGGTCTACGGCCGTCAGCCGCCCGGCGTCGCCGCGCTCGCGGAAGATGCACCGCAGATCGACGACGCCACTTCGGGCAAGGAAGCATATACCTTGGGCAAGCGGGCCGCCGAGGTCATCGTCCGTGAGCTGACGGAAAGCTCCCATGTACCTTCTCGCATCGCCCGCTGCTTCGCCTTTGTCGGGCCATGGCTTCCGCGCGACCAGCATTTCGCGATCGGTAACTTTCTCGGGAATGCACTGCGTGGCGAGTCGATCGAGGTCCGCGCTCGGCACCCCGTCATCCGGAGCTACCTGCATGCCGACGACCTGGCGGTCTGGTTGCTGCGGATTGCGACCGCCGACCTCGATGGCTGTGAAGTCTTCAATGTCGGCTCCGACGAGGCCGTGTCGATACGCGAATTGGCAACGATGGTGGCCAAGATCGGCGGCGTGGCCGTCTCCCTCCCGGAGATGTCGCCCCGCGAAACGGGCGACTCCATTGCCCAAGTGGATCGTTACGTTCCAGACATTAGCAAGGCACGCCGGGAGCTTGGGCTCGCGGTGACGATTCCGCTCCGGGTAGCGGTTGAGTGCACCTTGGATGCCCTGAAAGAAATGACATCAAAACAAGACAAAGACGGGGCCCGAGCATCGGCCGCGATTTTGTGATGAATTTTCGCGCGTACCGGACCGTTCGCGCCTGCCCGATATGCGGTGGCCACGAGGCTGTTGCGCTGCATGAGCAGGGATTTGTCCTTCCGGAGGGATCGCCTCTGCCTTTGGCCTACACGGTGGCATCCTGCGAGAGTTGTGGCGCCTGCTTTGCCGATACGCCGGCGCCACAGCATGCTTACGACCTGCATTACGAGCAATTCTCCAAGTACGACGATCCCTCTCTTGGAACGGGCGGTGGTGTGTCTCCCATGGATCGTGACCGACTGGAGGAGACTGCGGCGATACTTGCGAGTCAGTCACTTCCACGGGGCACTGCCAGCCGCGTGCTTGACATCGGGTGCGCGGGTGGCGGCCTGTTGATCGCGCTGGCCCAGCGGGGATTCCGCAACCTCGCCGGAATGGATCCGTCGCCGGCATGCGCCGAGCGTGTACGACGGCACGGTTTCCTTTGCCATCAAGGCAAGCTTTCCGACCTGAGGCGCGTGCTGCCAACCGAGGTCTACGACGTCGTGATCCTCTCGCACGTTGTCGAACACCTGGTAGACGTAAGCGCGGCCTTGCATGCGGTGTGGGATCTACTTGCGGACGGCGGCGCATGCTACGTCGAGGTTCCCGATGCGAGTCGATATACTGCCGATGCGTTTGTCCCGTTCTATTTCTTCGATCCTGAGCATATCAATCATTTTACCCGTTTAACGCTTCGTAACTTGGCCTGGGCCAACGCATTCCAGGTTCAGTGCGATGGCGAGAGAGACCTGCGCCGGGACGGGGGCACGCCTTACCCGGCCGCCTGGGCCCTCTTCCAGAAGGGTGCAGCCATCCGCAAGCTTGCGCCCGTGAAGACTCTGCGAGCCACGCTTGCAGCTTATGTTGAGTCTTCGACGCGCGCGCTTGACCACCGCGCCCTCGATGCCTTAGCGGATAGCCACTGCCCGGTACTGCTGTGGGGCGCAGGGTCACATGCCCAGAGGATGTTGCAGAGTTCACCGCTTGCACGCTGCAACCTGGTTGGCATCGTTGATAGTGATCCGGGCAAGCAGGGACGTGCGCTGCTTGGGCACAGGATTCGCGCACCGGAAGCCGTATTGAGGGAATTGGCCCCGGACGTTGTGATTGTCATTGCTTCCGTCCTGCACGGCGATCAGATCGCAGCATCGATCGCGGGCGCCGGCCTGCCGAATTGTGTGGTAGTCGCGCGATGACGCGTCCGTCGTACTTCACGGGCACGCCTGAGCCAGGGAGATGGCCTTGGCGCTACGGGCCATGCTGCGCGTACGGTTCAAAATCGATGAAGTGCAGTCCATGATGAGCGAAAAGAAGATCTCGATTCTTACGCCCTGCTACAACGAGGAGCTCGGCATTGCCGAATGCCATCGGCAGGTTCGGGAGCTCTTCGAAACCCGGCTGACCAATTACGACTACGAGCATGTCTTCATCGACAATTGTTCCGAAGACGGCACCGTGGAGGTTCTCAAGGCAATCGCATCCAAGGACCGGCACGTAAAGATCATCGTGAACTCCCGCAATTTCGGGGCGGCCCGCTCGAGTTTTCACGGGGTGCTCGAAACGCGTGGCGATGCCGTGATCCCGGTCCTTGCCGACCTGCAAACGCCGCCCGATATCATTCCTGACTTGGTGGCGAAGTGGGAGCAGGGCTGCCCCATGGTGGTTGCGGTACGCACAGGAGGCGAGGAAGGGTGGTTCATCAGGCAATGCCGTAAGACGTTTTATCGGCTGATGACGCGCTTTTCGGGGGTCCGGCAGATTCCCAACTTCATTGGCTTCGGTCTCTATGACGCTTCGGTCGTTCAAGTACTGCGCGACCTCCAGGAGCCGGATCCCTATTTTCGCGGCATGGTTTGCGAGGTCGGTTTCGAGAAGGCCTTCGTCGAGTACCGTCAACCACCGCGTCGCCACGGCAAGTCCAGCTATACCTTCCTGAGCCTGCTCGACTATGCGGTCTTGGGGCTCACGAGCTACTCGAAGATCCCGCTGCGCATCATGACCATTGTTGGCGTGACACTGTCGGCGCTCAGCATGCTGGTTGCGCTTTCCTACCTGGTGATCAAGCTTGTTCGTTGGGAGACGTTTGAGTTGGGCCTTGCGCCGCTGCTCATCGGGACGTTTTTCTTTGCCTCCGTGCAGCTGCTTTTCGTTGGGCTCATCGGTGAATACGTGGGCGCGATCTATGCACAGGTCAAGCGTCGCCCGCTGGTGATCGAAAGAGAGCGAATCAATTTCGACGAGTCGGACGCTGGCCAATGAGTCGACGGCGCCGTCCATGAAGCTCGGCCATGTCGCGGCCTTATCCGGTATTTCTCCAGCACCGTGGAGGTCCGTTGACGGCCAAATGCCAATTTAGGAACACCAGATGAAGATTCGTGGTGCCGACTACATCGCGCAACGCGTAGCCGAGCAGGGCATGACTCACGTGTTCGGGGTGACGGGCGGTGGCGCGATGCACCTCAACGACGCCTTTGGCGCGGAGCCGCGGCTAACCACGGTGTACTTCCATCATGAGCAGGCTGCGGCGATGGCTGCCGAAGGCTACGCGCGGATCGCGGGCCGGCCGGCCGTCCTCAACGTGACCACGGGTCCCGGCGGCATCAACGCACTGAACGGCGTTTTCGGTGCGTACACGGATTCGATCCCGATGCTTGTGGTGTCGGGGCAAGTGAAGCGGGAGACACTTCTCGCGCTGAACCCGATCCCCGGACTGCGCCAGCTCGGCGATCAGGAGGTCGACATCATGGCGATGGCGGCGCCCGTCACGAAATGGCGCCAGTTGGTGCGTTCCCCGGACGATGTACCCGGTGCGGTCGACCGGGCACTCGTCGAGGCGGTCAGCGGGCGACCGGGTCCGACGTGGATCGATATCCCGGTCGATGTGCAGGGTGCTCCGGTGCCGGAGGAGCTGCGTGCCGATCTGCCGCTCGCCTATCCGACACCCCTTGCGCCCGACCCGCAGTTGGTCGCCTCGGTGCTAGCTGAGCTTCGCCGCGCTCGGCGGCCGGTGATCCTCGCCGGCACCGGCGTGCGGATCGCCGGTGCGGAAACGGTCTTTCTGGAGGTGGCGGCGCTTCTCGGCATTCCTGTTGTAACCGCATGGACACACGACCTGATCCATGAAAGCCACCCCCTCTTTGCAGGACGGCCGGGAACCATCGGCACGCGAGCGGGCAACTTCGTCGTGCAAAATGCCGACTGCATTCTGGTCCTTGGGTCGCGGCTCAACATTCGCCAGGTGAGCTACAACTGGGCGAGCTTTGGGCGCCACGCGCGCAAGATCTGGGTGGATATCGATCGCGCCGAGTTCGACAAGCCGTTTGTCCGGCCTGACCTCGCCGTGCAGGCCCACCTCGAGCCGTTCCTTTTCGAGCTGCGCGCCGCGGCCGCGGCGGAGAACTGGGCGGTGCGTCACGGGGGCTGGCTTCGGTGGTGCCAGATGACTCGAGCGAAATATTCTCCGAAGGCGAACGACTACCCGGTATCCCCTGACGCAATCAATGCATATCACTTCGTGGACGAGCTGTTCGAGCAGCTTGCTCCGGACGACATCGTTGTCTGCGGGGACGCCACAGCCACCATCGTCCCGTTTCAGATCGGCCGCCTCAAGCCGGGCATGCGTCTCTTCAGCAACTCGGGGAGCGCGTCCATGGGCTATGATCTTCCGGCGGCGATCGGCGCGGCAATCGCGCGTCCGGAGGCGCGCGTAATCTGCCTCGCGGGCGATGGCAGCATCATGATGAACATACAGGAGCTGCAGACGCTCCGAGCCCTGGGTGCCAACGTCAAAGTTCTGGTACTGGACAATGGCGGGTACCTGTCGATCAAGCAGACGCAGTGGAATTTCTTCGGGCGCGAATACGGAGCTTCGCCGGACTCGGGCGTTACCTTCCCCAATTTCCTCCGAATTGGCGAAGCGTTCGGTCTGTCGGCCGCCGAGCTCACTCGCGACGGCTGGCGCCGGGAGCTCACGGACGTGCTCGCTCGTGACGGCCCTGTCGTCTGCCGCGTACCACTCGACCGCAAGCAGGAGTTTCAGCCCCGGCTCAAGTCGCGGATGGTCGACGGCGTGATCCGCACCCCGGAACTCGAAGACATGTTTCCGTTCCTGCCTCCGGATGAGATCGAGGCAGTGCGGCAAAGCGCCTTGGCGATCGATTGAGGCTGGAGAACAGTTCTTCGCCAGGCTTTGCTGGCAACCAGAATGGACAGCCATGATCGACCGAGAGATCTTCGAACTCATTGACAAGCCCTTCGAGATTGCGCCCCTGTCGTCCGAGGTCGTGGTCTATGGCGCCGGCAACACTGGACGGGCGATAAGCTCGTACCTTGCGGAGGCTGGCCATCGGGTGGTGGCTTTCCTTGACACCGCGGCCCATCCGGGGCAGCAGGTTCAAGGGGTTCCCGTTTATCGACCGGCCGATTGGCCGGATCGACAGCGCGCACCAGAGATGGACGTCGTGGTTGCGGTCCACAACTACGGCGTCGACATGGTCGAGCTGCTTGCACAGGTGCAGCGCCTCCGGTTTCGCCGCACGCTGAACATGATCCACTTCCACAACCTTTTTGCGGATGGGCAGCCGTTCCGCTTCTGGCTCGCCTCGCGCGCCTTTTATCGCGGACGCGAGCGTGAGATCGAGGCGGCCGCATTGCTGCTGGGCGACGCAATAAGCCGCCGCTGGTTCAACAATGTGCTCGCATTTCGCCTGAGCGGGGAGTACGGGCGGCTGCCAACCCCGAGCCGCAAGGATCAATACCGGCCGGCCGACCTGCCCCGCTGGGCAAATCCGATTCGGCTCATCGATTGCGGCGCCTTCAACGGCGACACGGTCGAAGCCCTGGCGCACGCCGGCTATGAGTTTGATGCGATTGCGGCCTTCGAGCCTGATCCTGACAATTTCGTCGCGCTCGCGACACGAGCGCGGCGACATGGCCCTGCCTTTTGCTTTCCGTGTGGCGTGGCGAGTTCCACGCGGATGGTGCGCTTTCAGGCCGGTGATGGGATGGGGAGCCGAGAAGCTGCTGAAGGGAACATGGTGATCCAATGCGTCGCAATTGACGATGCGCTCGGGGGATTTCTGCCAACGTACGTCAAGATGGACATTGAGGGCACCGAACTGGATGCCCTTGAAGGCGCACGCAAGACGATCGCCGCTACGCGCCCATCGCTCGCGATCGCGCTCTATCACCAGCCTGAACATCTGTGGGAAATTCCGTTGATGATTGCTAGCTGGGGCCTTGGCTACCGGCTGGAAATTCGCGGTCATGCCTACAACAGCTTTGAAACCGTGCTCTATGCTTTTCCGAGTGGCGAGCCAGGCCTGTAGGGCGGGTCCACATGACCTTCTGCCCACCCAGGATCGCCGCTTTTCAATGTCAGCACTGAGCCGAATGGACTTCGTCTTTGATTTCGATGGCACGCTAGTCGACTCGGCTCCCGCGATCCGGCACTGCTTGATGGCTGCGACCGCTTCGGTCGCGCCGGAATGTGTCGCCCAGGCGATGACGGCACCCATTGGCCCGCCCTTAGCACGCATGGCCGAATTGATCCTACGAGAACCATTTTCCGAGCGCCGGCGGGACTTCATCGAAGCGTTCATGCGAATGTACGACGAGGAGGGTGTCGCGAGGACTGGCGAATTCGCAGGAACGTCGTTTGCTCTTCGCGCCTTGGTCGATGGTGGTGCACGACTGGCCATCGTTACCAACAAGCGAGAAACGCCGACGCTGCGCATTCTGGACGCGCTTGGGTGGTCCGGATTTTTCCTCGAAGTGCTTTGCACGGACTCGACAGGATGTGTCGAGATGGACAAGGCGGCCCGTTTGGCCGCTCTGTTGCCGAAGATGTGTGCATCGGATTGTGCGATGGTCGGAGATACCCTGGAGGACTACCGGGCCGCCGCTGCGAACCGCGTAGCGTTTGTCGCCGCGGACTATGGCTACGAGACCGATCGGACCGCGTTTGCGCAAATTCCGGCGATCCTGCGGCTGACGACGCCAGAAAACCTTGGGTGGCTCGCCGGACTGCGCTCGATCGCCGAACGTGAAGCCTAAGCGACCTCCGAGGATCGAAAATGAACGAATTGACGTCGACCGATCCGCCTCGGTGCCTGGCGGCGTTGATTCGCCAAATCGAGAGCCAGATTGACGCCCGGGCAGAAGGATTGCCCGAGGAAGTGTTTCTCTTTGTCAGCAGAATTACGCCGCTAATCAACGTTGACTTACTGATCCAGGACGATAGCCGGCGCACTTTGTTGACATGGCGGAGCGACGAGTTTTACGGGCCGGGATGGCATGTTCCCGGTGGCATCATCCGATTCAAGGAACGCGCAGCTGACCGAATCCACATCGTGGCAGATCGGGAACTTGGTGCTCGAGTCGAATTCGATGCGTCGCCGATTCTGGTCCAGGAAAGCATCGTTCCCGACCGGCACGAGCGCGGACATTTCATTTCTCTTCTCTACAAGTGTCGATTGGTGAGCGATCTCGATCAGCGCCGGCAGTATTCGCATGAAATGCCGTTACCGAATCAGTGGCGGTGGCACGAGCACTGCCCTGAAGAACTGATTCGAGAGCAGCAAGCCTACGCTGCCTTCATGGGATGACTTGGCGATGTTCCAGTCGTTCCTTTCCACGCTGACCAAGCATATCCCGCCCGGGCAGCTAGGGCGCTACCTCCTGGTAGGCATATGGAACACTGCGTTCGGATATGGGACCTTCGCGCTGTTTACTGCGCTGCTGGATCGCTACATGCCCGCGAGTTACATGGTGGCAAGCCTCATATCCAGCGTGCTGAACATCACGGTTTCGTTTCTCGGCTACAAGTGGTTCGTGTTCAAGACGAAGGGAAACTACCTGACCGAGTGGGCACGATGCCTGATGGTCTATAGCGGAGGCATTGCACTAAGTCTTGCATTGCTCGCCCCAACCGTGTTCGTGGTGAGCTACGTTACGGGCAACCCGCGCACTGCCCCGTACATTGCCGGGGCATTGCTTCTTGGCGTGCAGGTCATCCTTGGTTTTCTTGGGCACAAGACGTTCTCGTTTAGGAGTGGCAATGGCGCGGGAAAGGGCGTGAAAACCTAGGCTCGGCGTTAAACCCCCCCCCCTGGTAGACAGCGAGAACTGGACTTTCCTGGCAGGCTCGAAATCGCTCATTGTCAGGAGTTACTCTAACCGCCTGTTTTCCGGCTCGAAGGTTTCGTTCGGGTACGCGGGACGGTGCGTGTCGCTACTGCAGGAAGATAGGGTTGCCCGCTCTACTGCGTGCAGTTCGTCTTAAGAGGAGCCAAAATGGTCAAGGTATCCGATTACATTCTAGCCCGCCTCTCTTCGTGGGGCGTACGCGATGTCTTCGTCATCGTGGGCGGCGGATCGATGCACCTGAACGAATCGCTGCGCCGCGCGTCTGGTATTCGCTACGTCTGTAATCATCACGAGCAGGCTTCGGCTATGGCGGCGGAGTGCTACGCGCGCGTGTCGGGGACCACCAGCGTGCTGAGCGTGACCACCGGGCCGGGCGGCATCAATGCGCTCAACGGCGTTTTCGGCGCGTACACGGACTCGGTACCCATGCTGGTCATTTCGGGCCAGGTGAAGCGGGAGACCTGCGCCTCGATTGCCGGACCGCGAAACGTGCGGCAGCTGGGCTACCAAGAAGCGGACGTCGTCGGCATGGTGCGAAATATCACCAAGTACGCTGTCCTCATTGACGAGCCGAAGGACATCCGCTACCACCTCGAAAAAGCGTGGCACCTGGCAGCTGCAGGGCGCCCCGGACCTTGCTGGCTGGATATCCCGATTGATGTGCAGGCGGCCATGATCGACGAACACGGGCTGCGCGGATACGATCCCGAGGAAGACCGGTTCGAATGCGAGGCAACATTGGTGGAGGCGCATTGCGCAAAGGTAATTGAGCGCCTGGCGAATGCCGAGCGTCCGGTGATTCTTGCCGGGACGGGCGTACGCTGCGCGGGAGCCATTGACGAGTTTCTTGAGGCGGTGCGGCTGTTGGGAGTGCCGGTCACCACCGCGCACACTCACGACACGATCGCTACCAGGGACCCGCTGTACTGCGGGCGGCCGGGGATCTTTGGGCAGCGCGCGGCCAACTTCACCGTGCAGAACGCCGATACGTTGCTGGTGCTTGGCTCGAGCCTCCACATCCGACAGATCAGCTATAACTGGAAGACATTCGCGCCGCACGCCTTCAAAATCCGCGTCGACATCGACCCCACTGAATTGGCCAAATCGCTGGTTCCGGTCGACCTTCCTATGCGCTGTGACTTGAAAATCTTCTTGCGTGAACTTGTGCGGCAGCTCAAGCGGCGGCCCTTCGACCGCGCGCGGCACTCGAGTTGGCTGGCGTGGTGCCGCGAACGGGTCGAACGGTATCCGGTCGTGCAGGAGCACCACCGCGACCTCGGCACACCGCTGAATCCGTACTACTTCTACCAAGAACTCTTCGAGCGGCTGGCGAGCGATGACGTGGTTGTCTGCGGCAACGGGAGCGCGTTCATCGTGCCATACCAGGTGGCGCAGATCACCGGCAGCCAGCGTCTCATCGCGAATTCGGGATCTGCCTCAATGGGCTACGATTTGCCCGCGGCTATCGGCGCGGCGTTCGCCCGCGACGGTCGTCGCGTGGTATGCCTCGCCGGAGACGGCAGCATCCAGTTCAATATTCAGGAATTGCAAACGATCGTCCACCATAGGCTGCCGGTGAAGATCTTCCTGCTGAACAACGGAGGATATCAATCGATTCGCTCGACCCAGATGCGCTTTTTCGGCCAGCCGATCGGCGAGAGCGCGCAGAGTGGAGTGTCTCTCCCCAATTTCGCGCGTGTGGCAGGCGCTTACGGCGTGTATTACACCTCGATCACGAGTGCACAGGATTTCGATCGGATAGACGCGCTTCTTGACGCACCGGGGCCCGCTCTCTGCGAGGTCGTGGTTGACCCCGAGCAGAGTTACGAGCCGCGCGTGACATCGCGCGAGTTGCCCGACGGCACTATCGTCTCTCCCAGTTTGGAAGACATGTACCCTTACCTCAGCGAGGAAGAGCTTGCGGAGAACATGGAGCCCAGCCTGCGGAAAGTGCGAACCAGAACGGAATCGTCTTCGGAACCGAGATAGAGAGAAGCTATCGCCGTGAAATGTGCGAACGATCGTTGACACAATCTTCAAAGGAAGCCTTCCCGATTATGAAGAGCAATGTCCTCCATAAATTGGCCGGCCTGGTCCTCACCAATAGTGTTGGCATTTTGGCCTGTCGAAGGCGAGGTGGTCGCTGAGACGAGCTATCCCGGCGTACCAAACCGAATGCGCCAGACATTCGATTTTTCGATCTCGGTCACGTAGAGATCCCCGGCCAGAGGGTCGAACGCGACGCCCTCGATGTTGTCGAATCCCGACGCGAGCACCGAGTGGGTCCCGTCGGCTGCGATGCGCACGATTCGACCGCCGTACTTCTCGCCCACGTACAGAAAGCCGTCCGTCCCGAATTCGATGTTGTCGGGCCCGTTGAGACCGCCGATCCCTGCCGAGTTGCCTAACGTGGCAAGACTGCCATCGGCGCCGATCTTCACGACGCGTCCTCCCGCCTTTTCCGCGACGTAGAGCGCGGCGACTTGTGCGCCGTTGAAATCACCGAACGCCAACCCTTCAGGTTTCTGCAGGTTGGCCGTCGCGGCAACAAGCACGGTTAGCGCGGTGCCGTCTGGTTTAACGCGAACAATTCGACCGCCAATGTTGTCTTCGGCAATGAACATGTCGCCGGCGCTGCCGTAAGCGCCGTTGGTGTGCAGGGCCTGAACGCCTTCGGGGCTGTCGAGGACGGTGGTCAGTTTGGTTGCGGCGCCCGACAACGGCTTGTTTGCCGCGTCGTAGGTGACTACGACGCGATAAAGCCCGCCGAACTGAACTGGCACGCCCGATATGTTCTCGATGGGCAGTTCGCTCGAAACGTAGAGATCACCGTTCGGGTGAACGTCGAACTGGCAGGCGCCGGGGATGTTGAGCGCGATTGGCGTCACCGCACCGGTCGTTTTGTCGATATAGACGACGCCACCGCCGGAACTCACCACTTCGAGCAAGCCGAACAAGTTGCCGAAGCGGTCGAAGGCGAGGCCGTCAATGCGGGGTAGCTTGACCGGGTCGGAGGCGGCCAGTTCGAGCACGGCTTGTACGCCATTCTGCACTTGCGGCCCTGTTCCGGCCGCATAGTCGTGCCCGGATTGATTGGCAAGCAGAGTCGTGTAATTGCGCGAGGACGGTGCGAAGCTATAGCCGTTCAACGACGGGGTAACTGAGCCGGACCATCCACTCGGCACCATACACGAGTAATGGCCCGATGCATCTGAGGTGGTGCAATTCACCCCCCCGATGGTGGCAAAGCTCACTCCCGCAAGCGGCGCACCGATAAGATTCATAGTCCCACTCACCTGGACCTGCGGCTGGCCACTCGCGGTTGTGCCCCACGCCTCGACCTCGGCGAGGCGCGAATAGCTGTTGAGGGCCGAGTTGACGAGCACGCGAATCGCGTTGGTGCTGATCGGGGAGAAGGTGAACCTGCGCCAAATCAAGTTATTGCCGGTGACGTTGCCCCCCGGCACATCCACCCAGGTGCTGCCGTTCCGGTACTGCACCTGAAAGGCGCTCACGCCATACTGCGTGAAGGTCATCGATGGCGTCGGCTCGACGGGTGCTGGGTAGTTGTCCTGCACCGAGAACACATCGATCTCGCCAATGCTCTGTGTGCTGCTGAAGCTAATCTGCAGCCAGTCCGGAAACACATCAGCCGTGCCATCGTGCCAGATCCCGCCGCTATTCCAGTTCAAGCCCTTGCGATCACCATTGTTCGCCCCGGAAGCCGCGCCGTTGATGAATGCAGTACCAGCACTCGACGCCGTGGCCACCCCGCCGTTGGCCTGTGCGGCCACATTCACTGAAGTTCCGCTCGTTGCAGTCACACTCACCAGCGCTGCGGCTGAAGTGGTGACTGCATTGGCATTGTCGTACGCCGTGGCCGTATAACTGTAGGTGCCTGCAGCAACGTTGGGGTCGCCGTACATCCAGGTGCCGGAGTTCGTGGTGCCCGCGCTCGGCGTCGTCACCGTAGCGATCAGCGTCGCATCGCGATAGAACTCGACCTTGCTCACCGTGCCGTCGGCATCGGCCGCGTTGGCCGACAGATTCACCGTCGCCGGCGCCGTGAGCGCGGTGTTGTTCGAGGGCGACGTCAGGCTCATCGTGGGCGGCGCGTTGCCGCCAGAGGCAGCCGTCCACGCCTCGACCTCGGCGAGGCGCGAATAGCTGTTGAGGGCCGAGTTGACGAGCACGCGAATCGCGTTGGTGCTGATCGGGGAGAAGGTGAACCTGCGCCAAATCAAGTTATTGCCGGTGACGTTG
>Ga0315273_10002905_pt1 | contig 20477 bp, 24 predicted proteins | sample YL17G02_0_MG_FD_205753 | JGI IMG/M metagenome (GOLD analysis project Ga0315273, IMG submission 205753) | Sediment microbial communities from Yellowstone Lake, YNP, Wyoming, USA - YL17G02_0 | ecosystem: Environmental > Aquatic > Freshwater > Lake > Sediment | place: USA: Wyoming | collected... | reverse complement strand
TCGGCAAAGGATGGTCGGTGGCCGTTTTCGTCATGGACCCGGCGATGGCTTCGTAGGCGGTGCGGCCCATGATGTGCGCGTACGCGCTCTGGAGGAAGTCGAGTTGCGCCGGGTCGTCGGGCTCACGGTTTTCGGGCAGGTCGAAGCAGAACTTCCAATACTCGGTGCCCTCGTCTGCGAGAAGGCCATCGAGCGAGTAGTTGAACACCGTCGCTATCAACTTCCGCATGATCAGAGCTCCATGGTCTCGGGTCGTCTGGGGACCGTACTTCGCCTCCACACCCGGTGCCGCCTCGCGGCGATAGCGACAGCTTAGATCGGCAGAGAGCCTCACGGCAGCCAGCCCATGTATCCGATAGGGGATATAGGAGACTTCGGGGAATAGAACTCCTCGATGCGTCGAGGTCGGCGGTCGTTCTCCTTCCTCGATGGCGACGTACTCGCGCCGTCGACGCCGTCGGTCATGGGATCCTCGCCGGTACGGTGAGGCACGCCCTTGTCGCGAAAGGAGCTACACCATGACCAAGGTGGTCGCGATCATGTCGATGTCTCTCGATGGGTACGTCGCCGACGCGAACGACGGGGTCGCCGAAGTGTTCGACTGGTACTTCTCGGGCGACGTCGAGGTCTCCATGCCCATCCCGAACTCGGACATGACGTTCCGCGTCTCGGCGCCGAGCGCAGACCACGTGAGGGGCTTGATGGCTGAGGTCGGCGCCTTCCTCACCGGTCGGCGCACGTTCGAGGTCGCCGGCGGCTGGGACGGCCAGCACCCGTGGGATGTGCCCGCGTTCGTCGTCACCCACCACGTGCCCGAAGGCTGGCCGCGGCCCGGCTCGACGGTCCAGTTCGTCACCGACGGCATCGAAAGCGCCGTTGCTCGAGCCAGATCGGCTGCCGGCCCGAAGTCGGTGGCGGTGCACGGCGCCCACACGATCCAGCAGTGCCTGAACGCCGGGCTGCTCGACGAGATCCACATCGATCTGGCTGCCGTGTTCCTCGGCGCCGGCGTGCGGCTGTTCGACCACCTCGCGAACACACCGGTCGTCCTCGGGGATCCGACAGTCGTCACCGGTGTAGGTGTCACGCATCTGCGCTATCCCGTCCACACGTCGTAGAACCACGTTGGTGACCCGGGTCGGCTGCTTCCGCTACCGGGACGTGTGACGGGCCTCAGGCCGCCAGCCGTCCGTCGCTGATCTCCACGACGCGGTCGGCGTAGTGCGTCATGCGTGTGTCGTGGGTGACGACCACGGCGGCCGTGCCGCGGCCCTTGATCTCGCTCCGGATCAGGTCCATCACCTGCTCGCCCAGCGTCGAGTCGAGCGCGCTCGTGGGCTCGTCGAATAGCACGAGCTCGGGCTCGTTCATCAGGGCACGCCCGATCGCCACCCGCTGGCGCTCGCCGCCCGAGAGCTGTCCCGGCAGGTTGTTCACGCGATGTGCGAGGCCGAGCTCCTCGAGCAGGGTCATCGCGCGCTTGTCCGAGACCTTCCCCTTGTTGCCGGCCAGATCTGCGACCACGAGCAGGTTCTCCTTCGCCGTGAGGAACGGCACCAGGTTCGCGCCCTGGAACACGAACCCCACGAACTCGCGGCGGAACTTCGTGAGCTGACCGCGGTCGTACCCGCTGATCTCGTGCGGACCGACGCGCACGCTCCCCCGCGTCGGCGCGAGCAGCCCGCCCGCGATCGACAGCAGGGTGGTCTTTCCCGACCCCGACGGGCCGACCAGCGCGACCATCTCGTCGTCGTGCACCTCGAGCGTCGCGTGATCGAGCGCGACCACTTCGGTGTCGCCAGACCCATAGGTCTTGCGCACGTCTTCCAGCTCCAGAGCGGGCATCAGCTTCCTCCTACGGCGGTCGCCGGGTCGATGCGCACGACCCGGCGGAACGAGATCGCGCTGCCGATCAGCGCGGTGACGATGAGCCCGAGCACCGTGGTCACGGCGCGGCGGATCTCGAGATCGAGCGGGATCGCGGCCGGGATGATCGCGGCGAGCCCGAGGGTGGCCAGGCCGCCCACGACGAAGGCGCCGATCGCGATCAGGACGGCCTGCAGACTTAGTCCGGCCGCGAGCGTCCGCGACGACGATCCGATCGCCTTCAGCATGCCGAACAGGGCGGCGCGCTCCAGGGTGAGCAGCGCGAAGAACAGCGCCACGACGAGCCCGGCGACGACGAACGTCACGGTGATGATCGCGGTGAAGATCGACTTCTGGTCCTTCACGCCCGGCAGACCGAGGATCGCGTCCTGCTTCGTGAGGGCCGTGACGCCCGGGATGCCCTGGCCGATCGTGGCGACGAGCGCCGAGGCCTCGACCCCCTGCTCGGGCGTGACGAGCAGGGCCTGCGACGCTCCGGGCGCGAGCGTGGCCGCCGGCACGTTGGCCCGCACGACCTCGTTCCAGGTCTCCGGGTCCATCCACACCGCGCCCTGCAGGTTGAAGGTCGTGCCGTCGACGAACCCCGCCACCTTCACGGGGGTGCGCGCGGGCCCGAAGCCAAGCGTCTGCCCGACCTCGATCCCGTCGCCCTCGAGCGATCGGTCGAGGAAGGCCTCGCCCGTGGCCGGGGGCTCGGGCACCAGCTGGTTCGGCGCCTCGTAGGCGAACATCGCCGTGTCGACCACGTCGACCACGCCCGGGACGTGCGCCGGCAGTTGCACGACGCTCAGGCCACTCACGGACTCGACCCCGGGGACGTCGGCCACCTCTGCGCGCAGGTTCCCGTCGATCCGCGACCGGAAGAACGAGTCGTTCGCGTCGGCGCTGTAGACGAACACCCCGGCCGACTGCGCCTCGAGCGCGCGCGTCGAGCCCAGGTACAGCCCGTCGAGCAGCCCGCCGAGCAGCAGGATCAGCACGACGATCAGGGTGAGGGCGCCACCCGCCGTCAGGAACCTGGACGGTTTGCGGATCAGTTCCCGCCACGCGGTCTTCATGCGAGCCCCCCGCCGGCCTGGCGCTGGGTGGCCGCGAACGGATCGAGCTTCGCGACCCGGCGCATCGAGGCCAGCGACGAGAGCAGGGCGAGCACGAGGATCGACGCGCCCGTGGTGAGGATCAGGCGCGGGCTCGCCGAGACCTCGAGGCCGCCGCTGCCGCCCTGCGTGGCGAACACGAGCAGGACCGACGCGAGCGCGATGCCGGCGACGGTCACGATCGTCACCTGGAGCGCGATGTTCACGAGCAGGTACCCGCTGCTGGCGCCGACCGCCCGCAGCAAGGTGAGCGACTGCGTCTTCTGAACGGTGAGGATCAGGAAGAAGACCCAGGTCACGAGCACCACCACGATGAAGGCCAGGAGCAGGATCACCGCGAACGACTGGCTGATCGACTCGACCCCCGGGAGGTTCGCGATCGCGGTCTCCCGATCGACGGCCTCGACGCCGTCCACCGCATCGTTGATCGCCGTCGCGGCCGCCTCCGGGGAGGTGTCGGCCGCAGGATGCACCGCCACCAATGTCGGAAGCACCGCGGGGGCGTCGGGGTTCACCGCCTTCGACAGCTCCTCCCACGTCGCGTACGAGGTATAGAGCGTGGGCTGCACGTTGAACTGCGCGTTGCTCGCCAAACCGACGATGCGGATCGGGGTGTCGCCGGGCGCGACCCGCACGACGTCGCCGATGCCGTAGCCCTTCGACGCGTCGACGTCGCTCGCGACCGCCTCGCCGTCGGCCTCGGGAAGTCGCCCCTCGACCAGCGTCGTGGGCGCGCCCGGGCCGCCGAGCACATAGCCGAAGATCGTCGTGTCGGTCAGGGTGGCATCGCCGACGTCGACCGAGAACGTCGACTCGCCGAGCGGCTCGGCCTGCGCGACGCCGGGAACGTCACGGACCGTCGCGACCTGCTCCGGCGTGACGACGCTCCCTTCGACCGCGCCGCGCGCGTCGGCGTTGAAGACCAGGACCTCGGCCGACTGCTTCCCGAGGCCGTCCGTGAATGATCCGAGGAGCGCGCCGGCGAGCGTCTGCTGGAACAGGATCAGGAACACGAGCAGCGCCACGGCGCCGATCAGCAGGCCGAAGCGGAGCTTCGCCCGCCTGATCTCCGCCAACGCCAGCCGCACCGTCTCGCTCCCATCCCGGGTGGTCTCTCGGCTCGCGGACGCGAACCGTCACGGTCAGTATCCGATGCCCACACGCATGGCATGACCACGAACCTATGCAGAGATGCCCGAAACGTTGTCGCGGTTCGCGATGCGTGGTCCCATTGAACCCATGCAGGCACAGGCGAACCAGACCCCCCAGACCCAGCTCCCGATCGCCGCGGTCTCGTCGCTCCTCGGCATCCCGGTACCGACGATCCGCTCGTGGGAGCGGCGCTACGGCTTCCCCACCCCGGCGCGCACCCAGGGTCAGCACCGCCGCTACTCGGTGGACGAGATCGACGAGTTGCGCAAGCTCCGCGACGAGATCACGCGGGGGCACAGCGCGCGCGAGGCCGTCGACATCGTGCGGCACGAGGCCGAGGGCGGCCGGCCACGCACGGAGCTGTTCGATCGGTTCCTGAAGGCGGCCATGCAGCTCGATCCGGGCGGGCTGCGCGAGGCACTTACCGACGGCGCCGACACGATCGGCGTGGAGCAGACGATCCGCGACGTCGCGCTGCCGGCGATGCGGGAGATGGGTAGCCGGTGGAAGGCCGGCGTCTGCGACACCGACCACGAGCACCTGGCGACCGAGGCGGTCCGCGTGTGGATCGCCCGCGAGGCGGCGAAAGCGCCCCTCCCGTTCCGGCCGTTCACGGTGGTGCTCGCCTGCGGGCCGAAGGACCTCCACACGATCGGACTCGAGGCGTTCGGGGTCGTGCTCGCCCGTCGCGGATGGTCGATCCGGACGCTGGGGCCACTGACCCCGGTGGACTCGCTCGTCGCGGCCGTGCGCGCGGCCGAGGCCCGTGCCGCGATCGTCACGAGCCAGCGGAGCGTCACCCGGCGCGCGGCCGTCGAGGCGATCGAGGCGGTGGAGGCGCTCCCCGGCGTGAAAGCGTTCTACGCGGGGGCGGGCTTCGGCCCCACCGCGGCGCGCAAGGACGTGCCCGGCACCTACCTCGGCGGCGACGTCGTGGAGGCCGCCGACATCCTCGAGCGCGAGCTCGTCGGTTAGTCCTCGGCGAACAGGTCGGGCGCGTCGCGGCGGCTCGCCATGTACGCCTTGAGCTCCTCGTCGATCGCTGGATCGAGCCCCGGGTCCTCGTACGAGTCGAGCAGCTTCTTCCACGCGCGGTTCGCGGCGACCTCGGTCGTCTCCGCCCCGTTCATCTCCCAGGTCGCGAAGTCCGGCGTCTGGAACAGCGGGCTCATGTAGAGCCACTCCTTGAAGTGCGTTCGAGTGTGCGGCGACGACAGGAACAGCCCGCCCGGCCCGACCGTCTTCAGCGCGTCGAACGCGAGTTCCTCCTCGCTGAACCCGATCCCCGCCATCTGGCCCTGGAACTGGCGGAGCAGCTCCACGTCGAGGGCGAACTTCTCGAAGCTCGCGCAGAGGCCGCCCTCGAGCCAGCCGGCCGCGTGCAGCACCACGTCGGTGCCCGCGAGCATCGTGGCCCAGAGCATCATCTGGGTCTCGGCGGCCGCCTGGGCGTCGACGGCCGGCGACGACGCGAGCCCGCCGCCCCCGCGGAACGGCAGCCCGTAACGTCGCGCCATCTGGGAACCGGCCAGCACCCCGAACACCGACTCGGGCGTCCCGAACGCCGGCGACCCCGTGCGCATGTCGGTGACCGTGAAGAACGAACCGTAGAGGCAGGGCGCGCCTTCGCGCACGACCTGCGCGAGCGCCACGCCCGAGAGCGCCTCCGCGACCTGCTGCGTGAGCCCGCCGCTGACGCTGACCGCGCTCGTCGCCCCCGCCAGCAGGAACGGCGTGACCACGATCGGCTGCTTCGCCTCGGCCCACGCCATCAGCGCGTCCGTCATGCGGAAGTCCCAGATCAGCGGCGAGTTCGGGTTCACGATGCCCAGGAGGGCAGGCTCGGACTCGATCGCCTCGCGGCCCCCGTGCACGATCTCGGCCATCCGGATCCCGTCCCGGGCGCGCGGGCCGCTCGTGCCGTACGTCGTGTACGGCTTGTCCGACCACCGGATCGTCGAGTACTCCTGATCCATGTGGCGGCTTTCCATCGGGAGGTCGGTCGCCTCGCACGCGCCGGTCTGCACGCAGTTCAAGACGTCGGTGGCGTGCGTGAGCTTCACGAGGGTGTCGTGGTCCTGGATCCGGCCGCTGCGGCGCCCCTCGTCGAGGTCGCTCGCGAAGGGCGGGCCGCCCACGTTCATCCACACGGGGGTGCCGCCCTCCCCTACGGTCAACGACCGTTCGGGGTTCCGGCCGCGAAGGCGGAACGACCGCGGGACCTTCGCGACCTGCTCCGTCACGAACCCTCGGTCCCAATAGACGCGGTTCCCGTCGATCTTCAGCCCGGCGTCGTGCAGGAGCTTGAGGGCGTCGTCGTGCAGGACGTCGGTGCCGATCTCCTCGAGGATCCGCATCGCCTGCTCGTGGACGATCTCCTCCTGCTCTTCCGAGAGGATGCGCAGGGCGTTCTCACGTTCGAACATCGTCGGTCTCCTCCATCAGCGGGGTCAACAGCTCGTCGAGCGGCTCGATCCCGAGGTCGTGGATCTCGAGCGGCAGTTCCATGTAGTCGGCGATCTCACGGGCCTTCGCCTCGCGGTCGGCGTCGGGATGCTGGCGCACGAACAGCACGCGGCTCAGGTTCCCGAAGTAGGTCTCGCGCAGCCACGGGAACCGGTCGAGGCCCAGGCCCTTGATCACCGCGCGGTCCCAGTTCGTGACGAGCCAGTCGGTGAGGAAGTAGATGCCGATGTCGTCTTCCATCCGCTCGTAGAGCTCGCCCGCGTACCACTGGAAGCAATGGAACCCGGCCGGGCGCACCGCGGGGTACCGCGCCAGGACAGCGTCGAGCCGGCCGCCGGTGCCGCAGTCGCCGTACACCACGATCACGCGCTCGTACTTCGGCAGCAGCGCCTTGAGCTTCTCCTCGACCGCTGGCGCGATGTCGAGAGGCGTCATGTGCAGGTCCGATGAGATGCCGTGGACGTCGGCCTCCCACCCGTGCCGCTCGATCAGCGCGGCGGTGTCTTGTGCCACGGCGCCGCAGGCCAGGAAGGCGACCTTCGCGCCGGTGGAGGTCACGTGGTCACGCCCCGCCGCTCCCCGCGACGCGCGCGGCGTGCGCGGCCTCCGCGTCGGTGAGCTCTTCGGGCGTCGGGAACCCGAGGTTGCCGATGAAGCGATCGTTGAAGTCCTCTTCGCCCGAGAGCTCGATGTACTCGACGATGCCCGGGATCTCGAACGCGACCTCGCGCTCGCGGAAGGACATCAGGGCCATCTTCGCGCCCTCGCTCGCGGTGTTGCCGACCGCCTTGATCTTCTCGACGGGCACGGGCGGCACGAGGCCGACCACGCGCGCGCTCTGCGGGTTGATGTAGGAGCCGAACGACCCCGCGAGCATGACTTCGTCGAGGTCGGCCGACGTCAGGTTCAGGGCGCGCATCGCGGTCTCGATGCCGGTGGAGATCGCGCCCTTCGCGAACTGCAGCGCGCGCACGTCGGTCTGCGTCAGGATCACGTCGCCCGTCAGCTCGAAGGCCTTCACCTCGTCGCGGACGATCAGCCGCCCGGCGAGTGGGTGGCCCGCGGCCTCGGCATCCTCGCGCGAGGTCATCTTGCCGCCGTCGTCGAGCAGCCCGGCGAGCCGGAGCTGCGCCACGATGTCGATCAAGCCCGACCCGCAGATCCCGCGCGGCTCGGCCTCGTCGCCGCCGATCACCTGGAGCTCGACCTCGCCGTCGGTCAGCACGACGCCCTCGATCGCACCGTCGGTGGCGCGCATCCCGCACAGGATCTCGCCGCCCTCGAACGCCGGCCCGGCGGGGGCCGCGGTGGCGACCGAGCGCTCGGCCGAGCCGCATGCGATCTCGCCGTTCGTGCCGACGTCGACCAAGAGCCGCACCTCGGGATCGCGCACGAGTCCCGTCGCCACGATGTCGGCGACGATGTCGGCCCCAACGTACGCGCCGATCGACGGGAACAGCGCCACCCACCCGAGCGGGTGCATGTCGAACCCGATCTGGTCGGCGCGCAGGTCCTGCGCCTCGGTGAAGCTGGCGACGTAGGGCGCGAGCGCGATCGACTCCGGGTTCACGCCACAGAGCAGGTGCAGCATCGTCGCGTTGCCGGCCACGACGGCCTCATAGATCTCCTCGGTCGCGACGCCGGACTCTTCCTTCACGCGGCCGAGCAACTCGTTCACGGTGGAGATCGCGGCCGCCTGGAGCTTCGCGATGTCGTCATCGTCCTGCATCGCGCGCGCCATGCGGGCGATCACGTCGGCGCCGAAGGGCGTCTGGTGGTTGATCGTCGACGCCACCGCCACGGCCGCGCCGCTGCGGAGGTCGACGAGCGTGCAGACGCACGTGGTGGTGCCGATGTCGAACGACGCCCCGAACATCCGGTCGGTGGTGTCGCCGGGCTCGACATCCACGAGGTACTCGCCCACCAGGGTCGCTGTGACGTTCGTGGTGGTCCGCATCGCGCGCGCGACCCTGGGCAACACCTCCCAATCGTGGTTGCGCGTGTACCCCTCCGCCTCGATCGCGTCGAGGACGCGCGCGAGGTGCGAGCGGTGGTCCTCGAGCGAGGGCGCCGGCAGTTCGAAGTAGCGCTTCACGACGTTCGGCTCGAGCAGCACGAAGCGGCCGACGCCCATCGTGGCGGCCTTCGGCATCTTCATCAGACGCGGGACCTCGACCGTCATCGGGCCGTTGATCGGACACTGGCACGACAGGCGCCAGCCCTCGTCGAGCTTGTCGGCCAGGTGGCGGTAGTCGGCGAGCGAGAGCTCGGCCTCGCCATCGAGGATCTTCACCCCGCACTTGCCGCACGTGCCGCGCCCGCCGCAGGTGGATTCGATCGGCAGGCCCGCCCAGTGGGCGGCGTTGAACAGGGTGGTCCCTACGGGGACGCGGACCTTCTTCTCGCTGGGGAGGTAGGTGATCTCGACCTTGCCGCCCGACATCAGACCCCTTCCGCGGCGGCGGCGAGCTGGGCTCGGTGCAGCGCGATCCACGCCGCGCCGTACTCGTCGCGCCCCAGGAGCAGGTCGGCGGCGAGGATCGCCTTGCGGCCCTGCTCGTGCAGCGGGTTCGTGATCGCGGTGTTCATGCCGCCCAGGATCGACATCGACAGGAACGTTGCGTCGATACCGCGCCGGTCGGGCATGCCGAACGAGATGTTCGACGCGCCGCAGCTGACGTTCACCCCCAGCTCCTGACGGATCAGGCGCACGGTCTCGAACATCGAGGTGCCGGCGTCGGGCGCCGCGCCGATCGGCATCGTGAGCGGGTCGATGATGATGTCCTCGCGCGAGATCCCGTGGTCGGCGGCGGCCTCCACGATCTTCCGGGCGGCGGCCAGCCGCAGGACCGGGTCCATCGAGATGCCCTCGGAATCGTTCGCCATGCCGATCACGGCCGCCCCGAACTTCTTCACGAGCGGCAGCAGGCGCTCGAGCGAGTGATCCTCGGCGGTGACCGAGTTGATCAGCACCTTGCCCTGGGCGAGCGGCACGGCGGCCTCGAGGGCTTCGGGCGTGGAGGAGTCGATGCAGAGCGGCACGTCGACGACCTCGTGCACGGCCTTCACCACGGCCGAGAGCATCGCCGGCTCGTCGAACCCGGGGATGCCGGCGTTCAGGTCCAGCACCGCGGCGCCCGCAACGACCTGCGCGAGGGCGTCCCGCTTCACGGTCGTCATATCCATGACTTTCAGCTCTTCGGTGAGTTGCTTCCGGCCGGTCGGGTTGATCCGCTCCCCGATGATCCGGAATGGATGGTCGTCCCCGATGCGGACCTCGCCACCCGGTCCACTGAGCACCGTCGTCGCGATCTCGGTCATACCGTCACCCCCGTGAGCTTCTTCGCGATCTCAACCGCCTCGGGGGCGTTGTTCGCGTATCCGTCGGCGCCGATCTTCTCGGCCCATTCGGGCGTGACCGGAGCCCCGCCCACCATCACCTTCACCTTGTCGCGCAAGCCGGCAGCCTCCAACCTGTTGATCACCGTCTCCTGGTACGGGACCGTGGTCGTGAGCAGCGCGCTCATGCCGAGGATCTGCGGCTCGAGCTCCCGGATCGCCTCGATGATGCGGTCGGCGCCCACGTCCTTGCCCATGTCGTGGACGTCGAATCCACTCGTGCGAAGCATGGCACCGACCATGTTCTTTCCCAAATCGTGCAGATCGCCCTTCACCGTGCATAGCACCACGAGGACGTTCGCCTGCGCGTTCGGATCCTTCTGCGCGAGCAGGGCCGGCTCGATGATCGCGTTGCAGGCCTTGAACACCTCGGCGGATGCCACGACCTCGGGCAGGAACACCTCGCCGCGCTTCCACATCTCCCCGAGGTCGAACATGGCCACGGCCATGCCTTCCTCGAGGATCCACTTGGGGTCCGCGTTCGCGGCCGTGAGCCGTTCGGCCGCGCCGACCCCGAGGTCCATGTCGGCGACGATCAGCGCCTGCTTCAGGAGTTCGAGGTCTTCGGACAAGCGGGCCTCCTCGGCCGGAACGGGTGACTTCAGGTCAGCGATCGGTGCCCGACCCGCGTCGCAACAGGATAGGAACTGCAGGCAGGAACGGGAACGGCATCGGGCCTACGAGTCGTGACCCAGGGTCAGGCATGCGAGGGCCCGCGCGGCGCACCCGGGGTACCCTCGGGTCCATGCCTGACCGCAAGTCATCCCGGAGCGAGCGCACCTCGGCGAAACGCGAGCAGATCCTGGACACAGCGATGCGCCGGTTCAGCGAGCACGGCTACCTGGGCACGAAGGTCGAATCGATCGCAGACGACCTCGGGATCGCGAAGGGCTCGATCTTCCAGCACTTCGGGTCGAAGTCGGGCCTGTTCTTCGAGACCTACAAGCGGGCCGTGACCTCGCTCCCGGCCTGGCTCGATGCGCCGCCCAAGGTCATCGAGGACGGGTTCTTCGCGATCGTCGGCTACTGGCTCCGGCGAACGGAGCACCTCGTGCGGGAAGACTACGTGCCGTACCGGGTCGTGCTGATCGGCGAGTTCGGCACCGACGACCTCACGCTGAAGCGGGACATCCTGCGGTTCATGGTGAGCGAGGATCCGTACGGCACGCTGGACTTCGTGGAGTACGGGATCCGGCGCGGGGAGGTCCGCGACGACATCGACATGGAGCTGATCGTCTCGATGGTCGACTGGATGTCGGGCGGCCTTCAGGACGCGCTCGTCACCGAGGAACGAGACCCGGGGCTCTTCCACCGCTGGCGCCACCAGCCGGAGCGCCAGAAGATCCGGATCGAGCAGTTCGAGATCCTGCTTCGGAGCGCGATCGGCACGGCGGACGTACGCGAAGCAGCGGTGCCTGAGCCGGCCGCCGCGAACTGACCGTCGAGACCCTCGGCCGGGCGTAGGCTGGCCAGCATGAAGCTCACGGACCGCATCGCGACGTGGACCCACTGGCGGAGCACGCATAAGAAACCCTCCTCGAAGGAACGACACGAGGACTACGCGGGGTACGTGAACGCGCTCTCAGGCGAGCCACACGGGCGAGACGTCAGCTACACCGACATCCAGTGCCAGACCTGCAACGAGATCTCGGGGCGCCTGCGGATCCCGCGACGCTGACGCTCACGCCTGCCCGCGGCGGCGGCTGAGTGCCTCCTTCGCGTCCGCCTCGCTCACCTCGTCCTTGCGGTAGTTCCGCAGGGCGAAGCGGTCGCAGGTCGTTTCCGCAGCGGCCTTCCTGCCGAGCTGCTCGCGCAGGTACCAGTGCATCCATTCGTGGCAGTAGAGGAAGCGGAGCACCTCGCGCGGTTCGCGGAACGTGAGTCCCTCGGTCAGCCAGATGAAGCGGAGCTTCCCTTTCGCGGCGCCGGGACGCCGCATCGCACCGTAGGGCACGACCTCGCCGAACGGAAGGAACGGCTCGGGCACCTGGAGCGTGATCGAGCGGTCGGTGAAGTCGGTCCAGGCAGACAGGTGGGGCTTCTCGCGGTAGCGCAGGTACTTCACGTGGAGGTCGTAGCCGTCGGCGGGCGGCAGGCCGTCGAGCAGCCGCACGATCTCGGCCGGCGGCAGCTCGGGGATCGCCGAGGTCACGGTCATCCCGCCACCCCCTGCCAGACGAACCAGAGCCCGAGCCCGATCAGCGCCACCGACAGTACCGCGCGGATCACATGTACCCCGCGGTCCCCCACCACCCGGCGCCCGCCGCTCCCCAGCACCGCGAACGTCAGGTCGGAGCACGACACCCCGATCCCGAGCGCGAGCGCCGTCGCCACGCCGGCGGGGCGCCCGCCCTCGGAGGTCGCCACCGCGATCACCGCGCTCGCCGTCGTCGCGATGAAGATCCACGCGCCCGGGTTCACGATCACCAGCATGATGCCGCGCAGGGTCGGCCGCCCGACGACCGGCGGCAGCGCCTGATCGGGGTCGTGACGGGCGAGCGAGCGGAGCTCCGTCGCCCCGAGCGCCACCAGGAACAGCCCGCCCGCGATCCGCAGGACCCGCAGCGCCGTCTCTCCCGGCTCGATCGCCGAGAGGCCGAACGCGAGCGCCAACAAGATCGCGACGAGCATCCCGTTCGCGCCCAGCATCACGCGGAGACCCCGAGCCAGCCCACCCTTGGCCGATTCCGAGAGGATCAGCAGCTGCACGGGCCCCGGGGCCGCGCCCAACGCGATCCCAAGGGCGAACGCCGCCCACGCGTGATCGAACGTGGTCACGGTCGCCCTCGCATCGGCGAACGGTAGCATCGCCGGATGCCGGCACCGGAGCGCTCACACCGCGACGGGGTGCGCGAGGTCGCTCCGCTCGCGATCGCCGTGCTCGGCTTCGGCGCGTCCTTCGGGGTGCTCGCCCGCGCCGCCGGGATGGGCGCGATCTCGCCGATCGTGATGTCGGCGACCACGTTCGCCGGCTCCGCACAGTTCGCGGCGGCATCGATCCTGGGCGCCGGTGGCGGCGTCGCGTCGGCGGTCACCGCGGCGCTCCTGCTGAACGCCCGGTACGGACCGATCGGCGTGAGCGTGGCGCCCTACCTCCACGGCGGGCTCTGGTCCCGCTTCATCCATGCCCAGCTCACGGTCGACGAGACCTGGGCGGTGGCCGCCGAGGGCGAGGGCCGCTTCAACCCGAAGGTGCTCTTGGGTGCGGGGCTCACGCTCTACGCGGCCTGGGTCGGCGGCACCGTCCTCGGGGTCGCGTTCGGCGACCTGATCGGCGACCCCGCGACCTGGGGGCTCGACGCGGCCTTCCCCGCCCTGTTCCTCGCCTTGCTCGTCCCCCAGCTGACGACCCGAGCGGCACGGCTCGCCGCGCTGATCGGGGCGGCGATCGCCCTGGCCCTGACCCCGTTCACGCCCGCGGGCGTGCCGATCATCGCGGCGAGTGCCGGCTGCCTCGTGGGCCTGACGAAGGCGCACGGGGAGACGACACCGTGACCACCGCCTGGACGGTCGTCGTGCTCGTCGGCCTGGGGACCGCCGCGATCAAATCGCTCGGGCCGGTGCTGCTGGGCGGCAGGCCGCTCCCCCGTCGGATCGGCGCCCTGGTCGCTCTGCTCGCGCCCGCCCTCCTGGCCGCGCTCGTCGCGATCAACACGTTCGCCGACGGCCGGAGCCTCACGGTCGACGCCCGCGTGCTCGGCGTCGGGGTGGCCGCGCTGGCGATCTGGCGCAGGGCCCCCGTCCTGCTCGTGATCGTGCTGGCGGCCGGCACCACCGCACTCGCCCGGGCCCTCGGCGCCTGATACCGTCCGGCGCCATGACGCGCTACCGAGACCTCGGCCTGACGGTCGGCCAGCTCCCTCCCGGTCCCATGAACGCGATCACCGACGTCGGCGGCGTGGCCGTGGGCCTCACGACCCTGATCGAGGGCGACGGCCCGTTGCGGATCGGCGCCGGCCCGGTCCGCACAGGGGTGACCGTGATCGTGCCGCACGCGGGGATCGGCGCCGAGCCGGTGTTCGCCGGCTGCCATCGTCTGAACGGCAACGGCGAGCTCACCGGGCTCGAATGGATCCGCGAGTCGGGCCAGCTCACGACGCCGATCGCGCTCACGAACACGCACAGCGTCGGCGTGGTGCGTGACGCGCTCGTGGCCGCCGAGATGCGCGGGCGGACCGACCCCACCGCGTACTGGAGCCTCCCCGTCGTGGGCGAGACCTACGACGGCACCTTGAGCGACATCAACGGGATGCACGTGCGGCCCGAGCACCTGATCGCGGCGCTCGACGGCGCATCGACCGGGCCGGTGCCCGAGGGCGGCGTCGGCGGCGGCACGGGCATGATCTGCCACGGGTTCAAGGGCGGGACCGGCACCGCTTCGCGGCGGGTCGGCGACTGGACCGTCGGCGCGCTCGTTCAGGCGAACTACGGTCGGCGCGAGCGCCTGACCGTCGACGGCGTGCCGGTCGGGCGCGAGATCCCCGTGACGGAGGTTCCCTCCCCGTGGGTCGAGGAGGAACACCTCCCCGGGCGCGCCGAGCCGGGGATGGGCTCGATCATCGCCATCCTCGCCACCGACGCGCCGACGCTCCCTCACCAGCTCGAACGGCTCGCGCAGCGCGCGGGCCTGGGCATCGCGCGAGCGGGCGGCGCCGGCGAACACTCGAGCGGCGACATCTTCCTGGCCTTCTCGACCGGGAACCGCGGGAAGATCGAGAGCTACAAGATCGGGGGCGCGACCACGCCGCTCGAGGTCTCGATGATCCCCGAGGGATCGATCAGCGAGCTCTTCTGGGGGGCGATCGAGGCCACCGAGGAGGCGATCTTGAACGCCCTCGTCGCCGCAGAGACGATGACGGGACGCGACGGGATCACGGCGCACGCGTTGGATCACGGGCGGCTCGTCGAGATCATGGGGCGGTACGGGCGCGGGCCCGCCGTCAGCAGCTGACGCCGAGGCTCTCGACCGTGCCGTCGCGCAGACGGAGCAGGAGCGACCGCGCGTTGTTCGTCTCGTCGGCCTCGTCGATCCGGTCCCTAGGATCGGCCACCGACGTCAGGCAGTACCGGCCGTTCGGCAGGCCCGCCACGTCCAGGTCCTGCCCGGGGAGGCTCGCGTCGTAGAGGTCGGCCCACCCCACGGACATCCCGGTGACGGCGTTCCTTGAGCACGCGCCGTAGTACGGGAAGTGCGAGAACCCCGGGAGGTCGGGGAAGGCCGGGAGGCTGTCCCGAACGCAGAACGACACCTTGGGCGATGCCGCCATCACCTCGTCGGTTGCCACCGAGCGGAGCTCGTAGCGCGCGAACCCTTGGAGATGCCAGTGGTCGTGCGCGGGGTGGAAGACCATGCAGCCCACCTGGACGGTGCGGCCGATCAGGTCCGTGTCGCGCTCGAACGCGCCGCTGGCGTCCGTGTCCTCGTAGATCCGCTGGATCGCCAGCCGGTCGTTCGAGAAGTCGCCGTCGCCGTCGCAGTCACGCCGTCGTGGTCGGAGCTCCAACACGCCGAGTCCCTGGTTCCCGATCGTGTTCCCGAACCTGAGCACGATGCGGCCGCCCTCATGGCGGATCGAGATCGCGTTGAACGGCATCGTCACGAGGTCGGGCATCAGCTCGGAGGGCGCCAGCCGCGTGGTGCCGGAGGCCGAGACCAACACGAAGGCGCCGAGCATCGCGGCCGTAACGACCGGGATCAACGCGGCGCGGAGAGCCCTCATCGCCCGAGTCTACGCGGGGTGGGCGCACCGGTTCCCGTGCATATGAGCGTGGGCCGGCTCACCCCTAGACAGGTCTGCGGCTCGGTGACACGCTTCCCGCAGGATGTCACACGACCCCGAGAAGGCGGAAGGCGCGCAGGTCATCGACATCGACGGCGACGACAGGTTCGAGGTCGTCGCGTCGGGCGATCGGTACGTGGTGGGCCGGCGCGGCGATCGGCACGAGATCTGGGACGCGCGGGAGCGGACCGTCGTGGGCACGTTCGAGGGCGTGCGAGGCCGCCGCAACGCCTGGCTCGAGTTCAAGGCGCTCGAGGGGCGCCAGCACGAGCGGCGCAAGCGGGCCAAGGCCCGGTGGTCCGTGGTTGTCGGACTCTCGCTCGCGATCATCCTCGTTGCCGGCACTACCCTCGCGGTGTACCTCAACCGATCGTCGGCGCCCGCGACCCGTTCGATCCCCGCGGTGGGCACGGCCACGAACCACGTCGAGAACCCGGAAGGCGGGTACGCGTTCCGCGCCCCGGGGGGCTGGACCGACCTTCAGGACGGCGCATCGACGCAGGTCGCGAGTCCGGACGGGGATGTCACCATTTCTGTCGACCTGGCGGGCGTCGGGGACCCAGCGGCCGCGGCGACGACGCGCGCCGATTCCCTCACCGTCGACTGGCCCGAAGTCTCGCTGGAAGCGCCTCAGCAACGGATGGTTGGCGGCGCGCCCGCGGTGTCGGTGGGCGGCACGGGCACGACCGTAGCCGGGGATAGGTACCGATTCGTCGCGATCGGGGTGCAGACGCCTGCCGGCGCCTACACGATCGCGATCACGATTCGCATGACGGCGGATCTCTCCCGCACGACGCCCGCGATCGACGGGATCCTGTCGTCGTTCCGGGCCCCGACGGCGTAGGCCACCGCCGACCCGGGGCTCAAAGGCCGAGCCGTACCGAGCCGAAAAGCCCCTCCCATGCGGCGGACTCTTCCTCGCTCTCGAACACCCGGTACTGCTTCAGCAGGCCGGCCGCGAGCGTCTCCGGCGTGGGGAAGACCAGCGGGCTCCGCGCGACGGCGGGATCGCCGAGATCCGTGGCCACTATCTACTTGGCCGCCGGCACCGGGCTCACGTACCAGACCCAGTCGGCGATCAACGCCGCGATGTCGGGCCGGTAGACGAAGTCGATGAACGCCATCGCGTCGAGTGGATGTTTCGCGTTCGCAGGGATCATCATGTTGTCGGTCCACAGCATGGCGCCCTCGTCCGGCACGACGAACGTCAGGTCGGAACCTGACTGCTGAGCCTGGAAGACGTCGCCGGACCACGCCTGGCCGGCCCAGATGTCGCCGCGCTTCAAGGCTCCGACGTAGGACTGGTCGAAGTAGCCGCGCACCACGCCGGTGGCGCGTTGCTCGCGTAGGGCATCCGCGGCGCGCGTCCAGTCCGCTTCGGTGGAATCCGCCGGCTCCACGTCGACCGCGAGCAGCCCGATGCTCCCGAGGTCGTTCAGGTCTGACATCATCCCCACCCTGCCCTGGAGGGCGGGGTCGAAGAGATCCCGGATGCTCGTGAGCTTGGGCCCGAGCGCCTCGGCCGCCTCGGGTCGGTACGCGATCCCCGTGAGCCCGGACTGCCACGCGACCGTGTAGCGGTTCTCGGGATCCCCGCGAGGAAGCTGCCGTTCCCCTGGATCGGATGGAAGTACTTCACGTGGATGCCGGTCTCCTTCGTGAAGAGCTCCAGCGACGGCTTGCTGTTCCCCGGGGCCGTATCGATGTAGTACGGCCAGTTCGCGAAGCTCATGCGCCCGGTCTGTTGTTGGCGCGCCCACCAGGCCTCCCAGTCGACGGGGACGGCGGAGGCGCCACCGGTCGGTGGCGGTCTGGTCGGGGCGGCGGGATTCGAACCCGCGACCTCGTGCTCCCAAAGCACGTGCGCTGCCAGGCTGCGCTACGCCCCGTGGGCCCGATGCTACCCGCCCAGATCACCGACTTCCGGCCGTTGCGCCGCGCTGAGTCCGTGCACTAGCGTCCGGAACCGTGTCCGGGGAGAAGGCGACCAACCAGGCGATGGCGATCCTGACGGCCCTGCTGATCATGGGGCTCGCGGTCGGGGCCGTGCTGTTCTTCCTGCTGATACGCGGGCCCTCGGCGGGCCGGTTCGAGACCGCCGCACCCGCCGCGGTCGAGTGTCCGAGCGGGACCGGTGCGCCCGTCTGTTACGGCATCGACGTCACGAACGTCGGGGACGCGGCGCGGCAGGTCCGATGCCAGGTCACGCCAGGTGTCGACACCGCGGCCCTGTTCGCGAACGGCGCCGACATCTACGTGAGCGCCGCGCCGATCGAGGCCGGCGGCTCGATCGAGCTCTTCGTCCACGTGAGCCCGAGCCAGGGCACCACGATCGTCTCGAGACCCAGCGTCTCGTGCGACGCGGCGTAGGAGTTCAGAGCTCGAACGCGCCCTCGCCCACGATCCGTACGCCGCCGCCGACGTAGGCGGTCCACGACTCCCCCGCGGGCTCGACATCCACGTGCAGGAAGCTCGGGCGGCCGACGATCTCGCCCTGGGCGATCGTCACGTGGCCGGGCATCCCCGCGCGGCCGTGCTCGGCGAGGTAGGCGCCGAGCGGTCCGGCCGCCGACCCCGTGGCAGGGTCTTCTCCGATCGAGGGCCACCGGTCGAACATCCGGGCCATCACGTCGCCGTCATCTCGGATCGTGAACAGGTAGAGCGACTCCGAGTCCTCGGCGGCCTCGCAGGCGAGCCGGCACGCGTCGTTCTGCCGCTCGGCGCGGCGCAGCGTCGCCTCGTCGCGGACGGGCACCATCAGGTGCGGGATGCCCGTGGACACCGGCACGATCGGCAGGTCGTCGACGAGGTCGCCGACCTCGAGCCCGGCGCCGCTCGCGACCAGGGCCCGATCCTCGAACGGTTGCCCGAACTCGGGTGGAAGCTGGTGCATCCGGCCCCAGCCGCGATCGAGGTCGATATCGACCGCCACCTCGCCGGCCGCGCACGTCTGAACCGCCGACGAGGACACACGCCCCTCGGTCACGAGCGCGAAGGCGGTCCCGAGTGTCGGGTGCCCGGCGAACGGCAGCTCCTTCTCGGGCGTGAAGATCCGCACGTCGTACCCGCCCTCGCGGACGGCCGTGACGAAAGTGGTCTCGCTGAAGTTGATCTCGCGGGTCAGCATGAGCATCGCGTCGTCGTCGAGCCCCTCGGAGATCTCGGAGACGACACAGAGTTGGTTCCCGGCGAACGGCACCTCGGTGAACACGTCCAGCAGTCGGAACGGCACGCGCATGGCGGGAGTATCGCAGGCGTGTTGCTAGGCTTGACGGGTCGGCGCTGCGTGTGCCGCACGCGGGTGTAACTCAATGGCAGAGTTCCAGCCTTCCAAGCTGGCTATGCGGGTTCGATCCCCGTCACCCGCTCCGAACGCGAGGACGCCCGCCGCGACCCCGGCCCACCGACGGCGTCGGCGAGGATCGGTCACGGCGGGCGTCATGTCCCGCGGTATCAGGTTCCCTGGTCAGGCAGGCATCGGCGGCGGAGGTGGAGGCGCCATCCCGCCCGGCGCGGCGCCCGAGCCGACGTACCGCGCGTCCCCGAAGCCCAGGATCATGATGAAGATCACGCTCAGGAAGATGAGCCCGAGCGCGAAGCCCGTGCCCTGGCCGAAGCTCTTGGCCAGGTCCAGCGCCACGATGATCCAGGTAGAACAGCATGAGCGTGCCGAACGCCATGCCGCTCCCGGTATCCGTCTGTGCGAGTGCACCCAACATGGAACTCTCCTCGTTCGCGCGCGCCGTCGGCGCGACGCACGGACCGATAGAGCCTGCGTGGTCCTCGATGTGGGATTTCCGGACGGTACGCTTGCGCGAGGCGCCGGTAGCTCAGCCCGGACAGAGCAACGGACTTCTAATCCGTGGGTCGCAGGTTCGAATCCTGCCCGGCGCGCCTCGAAATTGTGTGGTTCCGCCTGACGCGTGACACATCGGCTCCGGCTGAAGTGTGACGCAGCCTCACCTGAGGGGTGACGCTGGCTCCGCCTGATCCGTTACACACTCCTGAACATCCACCTGCAAGGCGCGACCCTGCAGGTCTGGGACGGCGAGGAACTCCTCAAGACCGTCCTTCGCACCAACGACAAGGAGGTGAGGAAGAAGCACGCCGCGAGAGCGAGCTGAACGTGCCACGATGACCGACGAGGCGTAACGGATCAGGCGGAGCCAATTCGTCACGCATCAGCCGGACCAGCACAGGCGCGCCTCGAAATCTGCTGGTCACAGCCCCCACGCCGCGACGGCGCACCAGCTCATCGTCCTAAGGAGTCGGCATGGAATCCGCGAGAAGGTGCCCGAAGGCCCCCGCGAGGCCGTCGAGATCATCGTCGAAGAGGTGCCCGTAGGTTGTCAATGGGAAGGCAGCTGAGCTGTGACCGAGGACCTACTGGACGGCTTTGGGGACTCCACCCGGCGCCGATCATGCGGGCCGCCGCGGAGTTGCCTGAGCACATGGAGACCCACCTCTGGAAGGGCCAGATGGCCAGTGGCGGGCGCGCCTACTAGGGTGCGAGGGGCGACATCGGAGGAGGCTACCTTCGCCGGACTCCACGACCTACGAGCGGATCTGCGAGCTGTACGGGTGGCCGGATGGTCGCCGACGCTGCCGCATCTCGGCCTGCGCGGCTCATACCAAGGGACCCAGCCTCTCTAGGGGGCAACAGGCATCCAGCCCATCTGCCGATGCTGATGATTGC